>Ga0326726_10003326_pt1 | contig 14757 bp, 15 predicted proteins | sample MHFenrmetagenome_2_FD_207603 | JGI IMG/M metagenome (GOLD analysis project Ga0326726, IMG submission 207603) | Lab enriched peat soil microbial communities from Michigan Hollow, Ithaca, NY, United States - MHF15MN | ecosystem: Environmental > Terrestrial > Soil > Wetlands > Peat | place: USA...
TGCAGGACGGATTCTTTCTTTCCGATTTTGGTGTCTATCAGGTAGAAATCGTCGGGCCGCAGGTGGGCGCACAGCTGAAAGGTCAGGCCATGCGGGCGGTCGCTTTTTCGCTGCTCGGGATGCTGATTTATCTGGGCTTCCGCTTCGAATGGATATATGGTGTGGCGGCGGTGATCACCGTCTTTCACGATACCCTGATCACCGTGGGCGCGTTCTCCCTGGCCAACAAGGAAATCTCGCTGACCGTGATCGCGGCCATTCTGACCCTGATTGGTTATTCGAACAACGACACCATTGTGATCTTTGACCGCATCAGAGAGAACCTGAAGTTGATGCGGCGGGAGAAGTTGTCAGAAATCGTAAACCGGAGTATTAATCAAACGCTGAGCCGGACGATCCTGACCGCGGGTTTAACGTTCTTGACGGTACTGGCGCTGTACCTGTTCGGGGGAGAGGTGCTGCATGGCTTCTCGTTCGCCCTGGTGATAGGCATTCTGATCGGGACCTATTCCTCGATCGCGATTGCAGCGCCGATTCTGGTCGCCTACCAGGATTGGCGGGTGAACCGAGGGAAGCCAGTGGCGGTGATAGCCGGCAAGAACAAAGCGGCCCCCAGCAAGGGCCGCGTGGCGAGCGGCCAATAGGTTTCGAGTCCCAAGGCGAGCGTGGGACGGGAATTGAGGCGTGGTTTCAACAGTTTGAGGCGGGCTGTGTGGAGCCCGATGTCATTCGCGGGTTTCGGGAGCAAAGCATAGGCAGGCGGTGTCTAAACATACGTAGGGTCTTGCAGGAGAATCCTCATGTTTGAAGATAGCCTCATTGAATCGGGTGGCAGGCTCAAGACAAAGCGCGGCCTGACGACCTTCTTGTCATTTGGTTTACAGATCGCACTGGTCGGGGTGCTGGTATTGATCCCGCTGCTGTTTACCGAAGCTCTGCCCAAAACCCAGTTGATGACTTTCCTGGTGGCTCCGCCACCACCGCCGCCACCGCCACCACCACCCGCCGCTCAGCAGATCAAGGTGGTGAAACAAATTCAGACCGACATCATTAACGGGCAACTGCGTACCCCCACCAAGATCCCGGAAAAAGTCCAGATGATCAAGGAAGAAGAGGCACCGCCGCCAGTCTCTACTATGGCCGGCGTCGTGGGCGGCGTCCCAGGTGCGGCGGGCGGACAGATGGGCGGCGTGATCGGCGGTATTATCAACTCGACCCCGATTGCCGTGCCCAAGGTGGCCACTCCGCAGCGCGTGCGGGTGTCGCAAGGCGTGACCCAGGGCTTGCTGATCCGCAAGATTCAGCCCACTTATCCGCCCCTGGCCCGTCAGGCGCGCATCCAAGGTGCAGTGCTGCTGCAGGCTGAGATCAGTAAGGATGGCACGATTCAGAACCTGCGCCTGATCAGCGGCCACCCCATGCTGGCTCCCTCCGCCATTGAGGCGGTGAAGCAGTGGAAGTACAAGCCGTACATTCTGAACGGCGAGCCGGTGGAAGTGGAAACTCAGATAACGGTTAACTTTACCCTGGCCGGGGGGTAGACTCCGGTGTGCCAAACGGCAAGGCAGTTCGCAGCATGAAGTAGTTTTGCAATCTGACCAGCTCTGAGGAGGAACGCGACTCATGTTCGTAGCCAATCTAGCAGCACTCGCATTTACACATATGTCCACTATGGCGGCCTGGTTTTTCCAGGAGCAGGCAGCAGTGGGTTGGGACCCGATTTCGCTCTGGCACCAGATGGGTATTCCGGCGAAAGCAGTGGTCATCATTCTGTTCGTCATGTCGGGCTGGTCAATCGGAGTCATGATTGATCGCGCCATGGCCTTCAGTGCCGCGCGCAAACAATCGCGTGCGTTTGCTCCGGCCGTGGCCGGCGCGCTGCGCGATGGCAAGATTGAAGAGGCCATCAAAGTCGCAGAGCGTAACAAGAAGAGCCACCTGGCCAAGGTTGTCACCTCGGGCTTGATGGAATTCCGCGCTCACCAGGAGAGCGGAGAAATTCCGGGCGAAACCATTGAGGCCTCCAAACGCGCTCTGGAGCGCACCGAAGCCATCGTCCACGCCGAGCTGAAGCGTGGCCTGGGCGGACTGGCAACCATCGGATCGACAGCCCCGTTCGTGGGACTGCTGGGCACGGTGGTCGGCATCATCAACGCGTTTAAAGGCATTCAGTCCGAAAAGGCTACCGGTCTCGCGGCCGTGGCCGGCGGTATTTCGGAAGCGCTGGTGACCACGGCAATCGGACTCTTCGTGGCCATCCCGGCTGTGATGATGTTCAACTATCTGACCGGTCGCGTGGAAGCCTTCGACGTGGAAATGGATAACTCGTCGAGCGAACTGATTGATTACTTCCTGAAGCGGCGGGGAATGCGCCGCAGCTAGGCCTGAACCGCAGAGTACAACCTCAGAGTTGCTGATCTGGCGCCGGGCAAAAACCGGCGCCAGCCTCCAAAGTATGAGGTGCAAAGGCCGGAGGCGCTGAGAGTCGTTCTCAGCTCGGGCGGGTTTGCGAACCACCGCCCAGGAGACGTGAGTTTATGTCATTGGCAAAGCGGAACGAAGGACAAAAGGTCAACTCCAACATCAATGTGACACCTATGGTGGACGTGATGCTGGTGTTGCTGATCATCTTCATGGTGATCACACCCATGTTGCAGCACGGTGTAAGCGTTGACATGGCAAAGGTAAATAATCCGGAGTCGATGCCCGACGCCGACAAAGAAGACGCCCTGCTGGTATCGATCATGCGCGACGGGACCGTGTACTTCGGAACGGACAAGATCCCGCCCGACCAGTTGACGGGCAAAGTCAAGGACCGCCTGGCGAACAAAACGGACAAGCGGGTCTTCGTCAAGGCTGACGCTCGGGCCCGGTTTGGGTCGGTGGTTGAGGTCGTGGACAACGTGCGTGCCGCGGGAGTGGACCAGTTGGGTTTGCTGACCGAGCAGCGCAAGACCACAGCGGCCCCGGCAGCTCCGACGACGCCTGCCGGCGGACAATAGCAGCCAGATATTCGCAGCAAGAGATTCGAGGAGAATCGTTATGGGAATGGCAATGGGATCGGGCGGCGGCCAGAGCGCGGACATGAACGTCACGCCGCTGATTGACGTGCTGCTGGTGCTGATCATCATCTTCATGGTGATCACGCCGTTAACCCCCAAGGGACTGGATGCGCTGGTGCCCCAACCGCCACCGCCGAATGCGCCCAAGAACACCACTCCGGATCGCACCATCGTGGTGCAGTTGATCGACCGGGGGGCGGGTCAGCCGCCCGCGTTGAAGATCAACCAGGAGGAAACGACCTGGGACAACCTGCAGGCCCGGTTGACCGACATCTTCAAGACGCGTGCGGAAAAGGTGATGTTCGTCAAGGGCGACGATGCTGTCCCTTTTGCCGACGTGGCCAACGTGATTGACATCGCGCACGCCTCGGGCGTCGATAAAGTGGGCCTGATCACGGCCAAGATTGAAGCCGGCGGTTAGTCCTGTAATTTTCTCGTACACCGTAGTGGGGCGGACATGGGTCCGCCCAGTGGTCTCATCCGCGCACACCTGGTACCGTCGCGTGCGGGTCGTCCGTTGGCACAAGCACAGGCCTGACGATTTCTGGCAAGGGAGACTTACAGCGCAATGAAAACAAGCATACGAATGCTGGCAATGGCAGCGCTCGGTTTGGCGTTGCTAGCCACCACGGGCTGCAGCAAGCTGAGGGCGCGGGACCAGCTCAACAAAGGCGTGCAGTCCTACAAGAACGCCAAGTACGAAGAGGCCATCAACCACTTCCAGCAGGCGGTGTCGCTTGATCCTACCTTGCTGAATGCGCGCCTCTATCTGGCTACGGCTTATGCCCAGCAATATATTCCCGGCGTCGACGCCGAAGACAACAATCGCATGGGACAGAATGCCGTTGACCAGTACATGTCGGTTCTGGAGCGCGATCCTAAGAACATCAACAGCGTAAAAGGGATCGCCTACCTCTACCTGCAGATGAAAAAGTTCGAGGACGCCAAGAAGTTCTACCGCAAGGCCAATGAGCTCGACCCCAATGATCCTGAGCCTTACTACTCGGTGGCGGTCATTGATTGGACCCAGAGCTACCAGCCGCGCATGGAAGAACGCGCCAAGGCGGGTCTGAAACCGGACGAGTGGATCATGAAGGACAAGGCTAACAAGCAGATCTGCCAGATGCTCCGGGAAAAGAACTCAGGCGTCATCGAGGATGGAATTGCCATGCTGGAGAAAGCCCTGCAGCTGCGGCCTGACTACGACGATGCCATGGCTTACTTGAACCTGCTGTACCGGGAGCGGGCAGATCTGCAGTGCGAAGATCCAGCGGCCCGAGCGGCAGATTTGAAGACGGCCGACGAATGGGTGGACAAGACCATGGCCACCAAGAAAGCCAAGGCCGAAAAGCAGCCTGGCGCCCAGGGCATCACCATGCCCAGCAAGTAGGGATGCCCACCACTCTTTAGCTGACAAGAGCCTCTTCTGCACCAGAAGAGGCTTTTGTACTTTTAGAAAGCAGTCGTCGGTCGTCAGCTTAATCATGTTCAAGAAGATTCTTGTCGCCAACCGGGGAGAGATCGCGGTGCGGGTCATTCGCGCCTGCCGCGAATTGGGAATTCTCTCCGCCGCGGTCTATTCCGATGTGGATCGCGCCGCCTTGCATGTCTTGACCGCCGACGAGGCCTACTCTGTTGGTGCCGCTGCCGCGGCTGAGTCTTACCTAAACATCGAGAAAATCCTTGACGTCGCGAAACGCTGCGGCGCGGATGCCATTCATCCCGGCTACGGCTTTCTTTCGGAAAATGCGAAGTTTGCCCAGGCCTGCGCCGGCGCAGGGATAAAGTTCATCGGGCCTACCGCAGCTTCCATGGAGAAGATGGGATCAAAGACCCGTGCCCGCCAGCAGATGGAAAAGGCCGGCGTCCCATTTGTGCCGGGAACATCGCACGGGCTGGAGTCTGTCCAGCAGGCCAGGGAAGTGGCGGCGAAAATCGGCTACCCGGTCATGCTGAAAGCGGCGGCCGGTGGCGGCGGCAAAGGAATGCGACTGGTGGGTTCAGAGCAAGAGCTGCAATCCGCGTTGGAAGCGGCCCAGAGTGAGGCGCAACGGGCTTTCGGAGACGGCGAAGTTTACCTGGAGAAAGCCATTCTCAACCCCCGGCACATCGAGATGCAGGTGCTGGCGGATGAACACGGCAACACCGTCTACCTGGGCGAACGCGAGTGTTCCATCCAGCGCCGGCACCAGAAGGTGATGGAGGAGGCGCCCTCACCGCTGGTGGACGCGGGAATGCGCCGGCACATGGGCGAGGTCGCAGTGCGAGTGGCCAAGGCCGCTAATTACAACAATGCCGGCACAGTCGAGTTCCTGGTGGAACAGGATCCGGTGAATCAGGAGAAGAGCTTTTATTTCCTGGAAATGAACACGCGGCTGCAAGTCGAGCATCCGGTGACGGAATTGGTCACGGGACTGGACCTGGTGAACCTGCAAATTCGCATCGCCGCGGGGGAGAAGCTTCCCTTCACCCAGGAGGACATTCTCATCCGGGGACACGCCATCGAGTGCCGCATCTACGCCGAAGATGCGGACAACAATTTTTTCCCCAGCCCAGGCAGGATCGAAATGCTGCTGACCCCGGCAGGGCCGGGAATCCGGCTGGATAGCGGAGTGTATGCCGGCTGGAACGTGCCCATCGACTACGATCCGCTGCTGGCCAAGTTGATTGGCTACGGACAGGACCGGCAGCAGGCGATTTCCCGGCTGACTCGGGCTTTGCCGGAATACTTCGTGGCCGGAATCAAGACCAACCTGGGTTTGTTCCGGCGGATTCTGGCGGATGGAGATTTTCAGTCCGGCAAAATCGACACCGGGTATCTGGACCGCCTGCTGGAGGCGAAGGCGGGCAGCGAGCACGTCGAAGCTGAGAAAAGCACCGCCGCAATTGCCGCAGCCGTATTCAGCGTGCTGGACTCGACCTCGAATCCTGCGGCTTCGAAACCCGGGGCTGGTCCGGCCGAGTCAAGCTGGAAAAGGACGGCCCGGACCGAAGGGCTGATGTAGCGCGACGAGATAAATGGAGGACGGGCGTCCTGGCCCGTCATTTACGAAAGGCCAGACGGGCGAGAACGCCCGTCCTCCATTTTGCATTTGGAAACTTCGAAAATGATCTATGACGTTACTATCGATGGAAGCAGTTACCGCCTGGACCTGAATCTGGACCGCGCGACCGGGCGCTGGCGCTGCCTTGTGGGCGGACGCGAAGTCGAGATAGATGCGGTGCTGGCGCAGCCTGAAGTGCTTTCAATCCTGATCGAAGGGAAGGCCTGGCAGATCAGGCGTGAGCGCCTTGCATCCGGCTTGCGGATCTGGGTAGGCGATCACTCCTATGGCGCTGAGGTGAGTGATCCGCGATCCCTGCGTAATCGCAAGGTCCGTGGCGACGCCGGCAAAGGGCCGCGACATCTGGTGGCTCCCATGCCGGGGAAGGTGGTCCGGTTCCTGGTGGGAGAAAATTCGCCGGTGGAAGCCGGGCAAGGCGTGGTGGTGGTCGAAGCCATGAAGATGCAGAACGAAATCAAGTCGCCGAAAAAAGGGACAGTGCTGAAGTTGTCGGTGAGCGAAGGCGCGGCAGTGATTGCAGGGGATGTGCTGGCGATTGTGGAGTAGAACTGGCGGTTGACCCACCCGACGAACCACGTAGGGTGGGTGCCCCATAAGCACTAACTTAAGGAATCCCTTCCGGATTGCCGACGATCCGGACACCAGTTCGAGCCGGCTGGAAACCGACGCCGGGGCGTCGGACGTGACCGGCCTATGGCATTCGCAGCGTCAAAAGCAATACCCCGCCGGTTCATCCTTCGTTCGATTGCGACCACAGCGGCACTAGAATGGTCAGTGATCATGGGGGGAGGGATATGAGGAGGACATTTCTTCCTGCAACACTCATCGTTCTGGTGGCGATCACGTCCGCGCAAATCAGGGGTCAAAAGGGGCAAAAGGATATTGTCGGAGTCATGCCGGCGCAAGTGCGGTGGTTCACGCCGACCTATTACACCGATGGCCGGCAGCGGGCGCAGCTATATGGCGATTCCAACCAGGGCGGGCCGTGGATCGACCGCGTCAAGATACCGGCCGGGAAGCATGTCGCTGCCCACACTCACCCGCAGGACGAGCTGGTTACGGTAATCGACGGTACTTGGTATGTCGGCGTGGGAGATAAGTACGATCCGGCAAAGCTGGAGGGCTACCCCGCGGGCAGTTTTGTTCTGATTCCGGCTGGCCTCCCTCATTTCGTCGCGGCGAAGGAAACTGCCGTCGTCGTCCAGCTAGGCGGCGCCGAAAAATTTCGCACCGATTATGTAGAGAAATAGACCGCAACGCGCCACGACTATCGTTTAAGGAGCGGCTGGAGCGGTTGCGCGCGTCCGGAGCCTGGATTCGTAATGCGGGGGCCTCGAGCGTTCACCGATGCTTTTGACGGCCTTTCGGGGCGAAGCCCGGGAGATTTTAGCCTGCTGGAATCTAATGCTACCCAACCCCTGGCGAGCTGCGCTCGCCTGCCCGGACGAGGGCGTCCGGGCCTACGTGGGTCTTACTGCTGAACGGTGCCGTTGCCGTCCAGCACTTTTTGTGCGTAGTAGTTTTCTACTTTGGCCTGGTCGCGGAGGACCTCGTAGTATGCCGCCTTGAGCAGTTGCTCGCGTCGGTCGCGAAGCTGGGAGCGGATGGCTTGCTGCACCCGGGGATCGGCCAACTCGCGCTGTCCTGCCGGCTCCTTCGAAATCAGCTTCACGATCTGAAATCCCATGACTTGCTTGTTCATGGGGTTGGCCAACGTGATCAAGGCGCTATACTGGCCGGGTTTCAGCTTGGAGACAGCATCGCGCGTGCCGGGATCCGTATTGTGGAGAGAAGACTCAGGGGCGAAGCCCAGGTCGCCTCCACTGCTTGAAGTCTCCGTGTCCTCAGAGTAGTTCATGGCCAGGGTCCCGAAGTCGTCACCGCTGTCCAGCCGGTTCATGATCATCTGGATTTTCTTGCGGGCATCGGCTTCGTTCTGCGCTTTGTCGTTCTTCAGGTTGTGGACCTGAGGGTTGGGCGTGGCGGTCACCAGGATGCGGGCCAGGTGATACTGAGGTTCGATCAGGTTAAATTCCGCCTTGTGCGCATTGTAATAGTTCGTAATGTCCTGGTCGGACACATTGATCTTGGACGTGATTTCCTTGTTCAGGACTTTGTCCACGGTGAGGGAGCGGCGCAGATCGCGCTTGAAGTCATCGACCGTGATCTTTTTTTCCTTCAGGCGGGCGTCGAACTGCTCCTTGGTGTAGGGAGACTTGATCTCGTTCAGCTTGGCGTCCACCTCTTCGTCGGTGGCCAGCAGTCCCAGCTTTTCCGCCCGTCGCATAAGGATTTCATTGTCGATCAGCTCTTTCAGAATGCTGAGGCGCAGGCTGGTGGCCTGCTCGCCGATCGGCACCTGATCGGAGCCGGCAGTCTGGTTCTGGTAGTACTTTTCCACGTCCGCCCGGTAGATCTTGCGGCCATCGACCGTGGCAGCCACATCGTCGCCGGCGCGTTTGGAAGTGCAGCCGGCGGAAAAAATCAGGAGGCTAACAACGAAAAGTGAAACCAGGCTGTGACGCAAGAGATCGTGTATTTTCAAATCAGGTCCTCCGCATTGCCAGTGGATACTTGGCCCGGTCCGTCCCATGGCGAGTTTCAGGATTATTTGCTCCCCGGTTGCGCCGCGCCGGCCGGGGCCGAGGCAGGATGCACCGGCGCCGTCTCGCCCGCTTGCACCAGGGCGCGATCCAGGACGGCTCGAAGCTCATCGATGGGAAGCGCTCCATCTACTTTCTCGCCGTTGATGAACATGGTCGGAGTAGCTTCCACACCGAGATCCTCGCCTTCGTGGACGGAAGCCTTGACGCTGTCGTCCTGTTGCGCCTTGATGCACGTCTGGAGCTTGGCCCCGTCCAGATTGTGCTTCTGACCCTGCGTCGTGGTTATGCGGTCGAGCGCCGCGAACTGAGCGTCATGACTCTTCTCGGAATTCACTTCTTTCTGGTTCGCATGCATGTAATCGGCGAAATCCCAATACGCGTCCGGGCTTTGCGCCGCCAGGCAATTGGCGTCCACCGCTGCGTGTGTGGCCCAGGGATGAATCTCGGCCAGGGGAAAATCCTTGTAGATGAACAGCACGCGGTCGCCGTACTCCTTCAGCAGACTGGGGAACAGGGTCTGGTGCATGCGCGAGCAGAACGGGCATTCGAAGTCGTCATAGTTAACCGCTACTACCTTGGCCTTGCTGTCGCCGCGGGTGGGGCGTCCCTTGACGTCGATCTTCTTCATGATCTCGGCAAAGGGGTCCTTGCTGAGATCTAGCTTGGTCATGCGCAATAGCGTTTTTCCATCCTTGGCCAGAAGAAAATCGTAGGTCTTCTTCTTGTCGCCGCCATCGAAGGTGATGGTCAAAGCGTCGTAACCCGGGAACTCGCTGGGCTTGGTGGGACCCAGAACGACCTTTACGTTGGGCGGAATGGTGTAGAAAATCCGCACCTGTTGCTCGATCCGCCGGGACACCTCGGGAGGCGCCGACTGGGCGGAGCAGCCCAGGCATATGAGCAGAAGTACAAGTGTGGCACGCCGCAAAAGCGTCACTAGAAACCGCCTGTACATTGAAGATTAACCAAGATTATCTCACACAGCCCAGAAGGCCGACCGCGGAATGAACCGGTGGGCACTGTCCTGATTTGTTCGGCAGCTCAGCTTTGCGGGCTGGCTTTGCGTCCTTTCGCGACCTTTTCTTTGCGAACCTTGAGGTAAGTGGTTTGACCTCGCCTCGATCATTCTCGGAACCGCAGAGTTCGCAAAGGAAGCCAAGAGTTGGCGAGGTCAGCGCCCACGGGTCAAAAGGTTGGCGGCCAGCAGAGTGTTCATGGAGCCGGAGCGGAAACCTTCGAGGTCCAGCGTCACAAATTTGAATCCCAGGGCTTTGAAGATGCGGGTGAATTCGGCGGCCATCTCTGGACTCAACGCACGCGTCAGTTCCTCGCGCGCGATCTCAATGCGCACGATATCTCCATGATGACGGACCCGCACTTGGCGGAAACCGAGAGCGCGAAGAGCGTCTTCGCCCTGTTCGACGACGCCCAGAGCCTCCCGAGTGACCTCGCGCCCGTACTCAATGCGCGAAGACAGGCAGGCGGAGGCAGGCTTGTCCCATATGCGCAGTCCGGCGACGCGGGCGAGTTCGCGGATATCCTGCTTGGTGAGACCAGCCTGGCGCAGGGGCGCGGCCACCCGGTGCTGTTCGGCAGCCTGCTGGCCAGGACGGAAGTCGCCCTGGTCGTCCAGGTTTACTCCATAAGCGATGGAGTCGAAGCCGCGCTGGCCGCGAAACTCTTCCATGGTGGCGAACAACTCATCCTTGCAATGAAAGCACCGCGAAGCGTCATTGCGAGCATATTCCGGGCGATCGAGCTCGCTGGTCACAATAATCTCGAGTGGGATGCTCTGTTCGTCGGCAAAGGCAGTTGCGTCTGCCAGTTGAGTGCGGGCCAGGCTGGGCGAGTCTGCGATAACGGCCAGCATGTTGCTGCCCAGGGCTTGGTGCGCCGCCCAGGCGAGAAAGGCGGAATCCACGCCACCGGAGTAGGCGACAAGCGTTCGGCCCAGGCCGTGGAGATGCTCGTCAAGCAGGGCTCGTTTGGAGGCGAGATTGGCTTCGGCCGGCACAGGGATATCTTACGACGGCTGGCCAGTTAGCGCGAACAGGGGTTGCGTGGGGCAGATGTCCCCCATCTGCCCGGCGGAGCGAAGCTCCGCTACTTCGCGGCATGCAAGAACCGGTCGAGCTGCGCTCGACTGGGCAGATGAGGACATCTGCCCTACGCGGTCATTCGTGCCTTATACTTCGGCGTTGCATGCCAACGTCCCCTGCCCATCGTCTTGCCTACATTGACTGGATGCGCGGCCTGGCCTGCGTGCTGATGTTTCAGACTCACTGCTACGACTCATGGCTGAATGCCGAAGCCCGCAAGACGACGTTCTTCATGTGGTCTCAACTTGGCGGGACTTTGCCGGCGCCGCTCTTTCTCTTCCTGGCAGGAATTTCCTTTGCCCTGGTGACCGAGAAGCTGCGCCAGAAAGGTCTGGCACCGAACAGGATCGCGCAAAAGACCATCCGGCGCGGCGCGGAGATCCTGGGGCTGGGGCTGCTGTTCCGCCTGCAGGAATATGTCATTGCCTGGGGATGGGCCCCGTGGAGCGATCTGTTGCGGGTGGATATCCTGAATACCATCGGCGTCTCCATGATGCTGATGGGTGGTGTGTGCTGGATTGTGCGGATGCTGGGTCCGGCGGCCCGCATCCGGCAGGTTCTCGGGGTGACCGCGGGTGGAGTGGCGATGCTGATTTCTCTGCTGACCCCGTTGCTCTGGACCACCTGGCGCCCGCGCTGGCTGCCCTGGCCGATCGAGTCTTACATTGACGGAGTGCACAACCTGGGGCAGCCGCAGGCGTGGCTGTTCCCCATCTTTCCTTGGACGGCATTTGCCTTTGCTGGTCTTGCGATCGGATTCCTTCTGCTGAGCGATTGGGCGGGCCGGCGTGAAGCTGCAGTGTTCGCGATGGCGGGCGCGGGTGGAGTGGGTCTGATCTATCTGGCACGATGGATGGACGCGCGACCCGAGCGGCTTTACGCCATCTATGACTTCTGGCATACCAGTCCAAATTTCTTTCTGATTCGTGTCGGTCTGCTGCTGGCGATTCTGGCGGCGACGTACGCGTGGTGCCGGTGGGGCGCGGGCCAGTGGGGGTTCAGTCCGCTGATACAACTGGGGCAGACTTCTCTGCTGGTTTATTGGGTGCACATCGAATTCGTGTACGGACGACTTTCCATTGTGCCCAAGCATGCTGTCGGCATTCGGACGGCGTCGCTTGGTCTGTTGACGATTTTTCTCGCCATGCTGCTACTGTCGATCCTGCGTACCAAGTGGAAAGAACGTCGGCTCTATGGAGGACGGGCGTCCTCGCCCGTCTCACCCGAAAGCCTGGCGGGACAGCGGTGCTCCAACACGAGCGTGGATGCTCGTGCCTACATTAACAACATCTGCCGGACGGCATTCTCCGCCAGTTTCAAGGCGATCGCCCAGCGCTGGCGGGCTTGCGCTTCATCGTCTCCGTAGCCGAAGACATAGAGCGTGATGTAGAAACCATCCTTGGTCTCTTCGGCCATGTGGTAAAAACAGCGCCGGACCAGTGATTCGGCGGCCGCGGGAATTTCAGGGACGCGTTTCAGAAGTTGTGTAATCCGTTTTGCGAAGTGCTCGTGCTCAGGGAAAGAGAAGCGTGCGGTCTTCTCCGAGAACAGGATATCTACGTAGGAGCCGAACTTGTACGCTGCCCCGAAGATCTCCTCTTCGGGATTGATCTCTGTGCTTGACCAGGTGTCACACTTTGCGGTCTCCAGAATGCCGGCAGGCGAGTTCATGACCGCAAGAAACTCGGCCAACTCCGGTACGCGGCTGGCCTCTTCGACTTGCAGCAGAAGCGCGGGCTCACGCTTCAGATCGTAGTAGCGCGGGCCGCCATCGGCGGCGGCCCAGGGCAATTCCAGGGTTTCGTCGTCAACTCCAAGTTCGACTGCGAAATCAGCTTGCACGCTAGTGCGCGGGAGCGGGTTGCGGTGTGGCTTGGGGTGACGTGGTTTGCGGAGTGGCGGCCGGGGGCGCGAAGTTCACCGCCGGCGCCTGGCGCGATCCCTCGGCTGCAGCGAAATAGGCGTCATTGGGTTTGAAACCGGCCCATCCGGCAAAGATGTTGTTGGGAAATTTCTGGATGTAAGTGTTGTAGTCCTGCAGCGTGTCGTTATAGCGCTTGCGTTCGACCGCGATGCGGTTTTCCGTGCCGGCCAATTCGTCCTGTAGGCGGAGGAAGTTCTCGTTCGACTTCAGCTGCGGATAATTCTCCACGATGACCAGCAGGCGGCCCAGGGCGCCGTCGAGTTGCTGGTTGGCGGCAATCTTGTCCGCAGGAGTGCCGGCGGAGAGCAGCGCAGAACGGGCCTTGGCGATATCGCCAAAAACGGTCTGCTCCTGCTGCGCGATGCCTTTCACGGTTGCGACCAGGTTGGGGATCAGATCAGCGCGGCGTTGCAGCACGATGTCCACCTGCGACCAGGAGGCCTTCACCGCCTCATTCTTGGTCACCAGCGTGTTGCGGACGCCTACATATTGCCCGAAAACGACAAAAGCAAGCAGCGCCACAATAGCAATCACGATTAGAACTTTGACCATACTTTCCTCCTGAATCAATAGTCACAGAAACGGTCAAACCCGGTCCCGCCCGAATGTGTCATTTGTCTTTATCCAGCATTGTATCGACTGCGGCGGTCACGTGCTGCACGGCGGCCAGATAGCGCGTGAAAACGTCTTTGGCCTCGAACTGTTTGCGGTCCGCTTTGTGGTCGCGAATGTCGAGCAATTGCAGGAACGCCGACGGCTCGAATGGAATGCGGGTGGCGAGAATCTGGATGGCCTCGCGCTTGGAATGGGGAGCCGCGTCGCCTAGCGCCAGCAGTGTGTGGCGGAACAGGGTCGCGAATGCCGACACTGAACCCAGCAGCAGTTGCCAGAGGGCGCGGTCGTTGTCTCCCGCTTCCAAAAGACGTTGTCGCAGCAGGATGAGTTTCTCGCGCAGTTCGTATTCCAGCTGGGCGCGATGCTGGTTCATGGGGATTCGCAGCGGGGTCAGCAATTCGTCGCCGAAAAGTATGCGGTGGTGATGCTGCATGTCGAGGAGTTCGATGGAGAACACGTCGGTGGAATGTTCCAGTTCTTCCCGGGTCATGATCAGGGGCGCGGGATTTTTGTGGCGATGCCACCATTCCACCACCGGGGCGATGGCGGAAAGTTTTGAGAACGAAGTCTCGCGCAGGATGCAAAGGAGATTCAGGTTGGAGAAATCGGCCTGGAATTCTCCGGTCGCGGCCGACCCGTAGAGAACTATGCTCTGAAGGTTCTGGCCCGCGGCTTGCTTGATGCGGCTGACGAATTCCTCGATCTGTTTTTCTGCGACCATTCCCAACCTCCTGTGGAGGACGGGCGTCTCCGCTCGTCCATCCTCGAACCTCGCCAGAACGTTGACCGCTAACGCCGAGGGCAAGATGCCCTCGGGACAGCCGGCGAGACGCCGGCGCTACAGAATACCGGCGCTACAAACTGTCTCGCCTACCAGCTTCCGCTGGCGCCGCCGCCGCCGGAACTGCCTCCGCCGAATCCTCCAAAACCTCCACCGCCGCCTCCGAAGCCTCCACCGCCGCCTCTGTAACTGCCGCCACCACCACCAAGCCCGGAAAGAAGGATCCAGAATAAGACGCTGCGCAGGGGAGTAAGCAGGACGATCAACAGAATTACGCCGAGAATGAGGAGTTGTTTCCCTGACAGCCCTCTCTCCGGTTGGCCCCGGGGTTGTGCCGAAAAATCGGGACGGGGTCCGGTCAACTCGATGCCCGCGTCCTGCGCGATGACATCCGCGACCCTGGAAGTCATCAACGCCACGGCGCCGTTGTAATCATTCTGCCGGAGCAACGGGACCGCCTCGCGGCCGATGCCTCCAACCTTGCCATCGGTCAGGATCGGCTCCAGTCCGTAGCCGACCTCGATGCGGTATTTCCGGTCCTGCACCGCCAACAGGATCAGGACTCCGTGGTCCGTGGCCTTGCTGCCAATGCCCCACTGCTTGTA
>Ga0326726_10003327_pt1 | contig 14753 bp, 9 predicted proteins | sample MHFenrmetagenome_2_FD_207603 | JGI IMG/M metagenome (GOLD analysis project Ga0326726, IMG submission 207603) | Lab enriched peat soil microbial communities from Michigan Hollow, Ithaca, NY, United States - MHF15MN | ecosystem: Environmental > Terrestrial > Soil > Wetlands > Peat | place: USA...
CCGACTGGGCCCAGCTGCCGCACGACTTCCTCGCCCGCGTATCGAACCGCATCATCAACGAAGTCAGGGGCATCAATCGCGTCGCCTATGACATCTCCTCCAAACCCCCGGCCACGATCGAGTGGGAATGAGAGGATCGCGCAACAGCTCTGTCCGACTGGGAAGGCCACTGGAACCAGAGTGGTTTTCCCGGGATTCAGTTCGCTGTTTTTTCGATGTATAGCTGATATAAGGGCGCCGAAATGATTCTCGACTTCCGGCAATAAATGTTAGTGAACGCATCGATCGCAGGTTTAGGGCAGCGTATCGGATCGATCCCATAAGCCAGGTTCTCCGCCCATAGGTAGTCATCGAAAGCCATGACACCTCCTACACGCAGAAGCCGGAAGCCCAGAACAGCATCACAAAGAACATCCGGAGCCTGATGAGAACCATCTATGTAAATAAAATCGAAATAGTTCTGTTTGCCGCCGGCCAGCAATCTCGCAAGCTCGACATCAGAAAATCCTTTATGTAGATGAAGATCGACACTGTTTTCTGAACGCGATACAGACAAATTCGTGTTGTATAAAAATCGCTTTTCAACTTCAGACATATCTGCCTCGGCTGAACCGCCCGGTTTGTGCTCTATTCCCCCTTCCCAGCTATCGATACAGTGAATCTCAATATTTTTTTTCGTCGCCAGGTTATCAATCAGGTAGCATGTGCTTGCTCCTTCGTATGCTCCAATCTCAAGAATCTTCGAAGGATTGACCTGAGGGATAAGCTCGTCCCATACGTTTTTCACCATTCCGAACCAGTCGTTCGTCAATCGATAGGCCCTTGATTGGTCGCTATTTTCCACTGTTTTTATCTGTTATATTTTTTTCCACCTGACCCTGACAGCCATAAACAGCATCGTTCGGCCATTACTCCCTCCCCGGATTGCCAGACTGTTTCGATGATCTGCAATCGCATTCCCGGTTAACCTGGCTTCACATAAATATGATCCGGAGGCAGATCGAGATGATAACGTTCATACATCTCCTGATAGGCCGCCTCGATATGCCTTGTAAACCGATCACTATCGAACAACGGCGATGAGAGCCGGTTATTCTCCAGTTGACGCCTGATCTCAATCAGCTTTCCGGGGTCGGTTGCCAGCTCGATAGCCTTAGCCTCATACTCCTCCTGCGTGGATGTAATGAGTTCCGGCAAATGAACGGCATTCAGCAAACTGGCCGCGACCCTGCCCGCAAACGACTCGCCGAGGCAGGTCAAAACCGGCAATCCTGCCCATAGAGCGTCACTTGCCGTTGTATGGGCATTGTAAGGAAGAGTGTCCAGAAACAGATCGGCCTGACGATGTCTGGCAAGGTGTTCCGGAACCATCACACGCCCGGCAAAAACGAGTCTGTCAGCATCTACTCCTCTTTGAACAGCTTCCCTGCGCAGATTCGTCGGAACATGCGGGTTGTCCTCGAGAAGCCAGAGAACGCTTCCCTCGACCCTTTTCAGGATTCTCATCCAGCAATCGAAGGTGTCCGGAGTTATCTTGAAATTATTATTGAAACAACAGAATACGAATCCTGTTTTCGGTAATTTCAGCTCTTCCCGCGTAAATGCCTTGTCAGCAATCCGGCGTGTTGCATCATTCACCTGATAAGTATCCGGCAGATACACTATTTTTTCCGTATAAAACTGCTGTAAATGTTCAGGGATAAGTACAGGATCAGCTACAAGGTAATCCATATATTCGGCCGCCATGGTTCCGGGATACCCAAGGTAATTCACTTGTACAGGCGCTGCACGATATGAAAATATATCTGCACGAGCATCTTTTGTAAAGCCTTTCAGGTCGACGGCAATATCAATTTCCAACTCCCTGGACATAACAGCGACTTCCTGATCGGATCTCTTTCGTACGTCAAAGAACTGATCAAAAGATGACATAACCCTTTTTCTCATATCATCATCCGGCTGGTCGGGATCAAACGAAAAAGCGATAATCTCGAATTTCGATCGATCATGCTTCTCAAACAGTTCAGCCATCAATATCATTGTGGCATGATTATGATAATCTGCAGAGTAGTAGCCGATACGAATTTTATCATGCCGTTGACGTTTGGGTATCTCTTCCGGTTTGAATCGCGATGGATGTTTATCTGCCACAAAAACCGATGCGACCTGTTGTTGCATAGCAATGGAGCTTACCATCGAAAGAACCAGAAATGGAGTCGAGGCTCTTGCATGATTCTCTATTTTCTCTATCAATCGGCTGAATACATCATCAAATGATGTCCAATCGCACATCGCCATTTTTGAAAACAGGTATCCTCCCAACAAGTAATCCACATAAGGCGTCAGAGATAGCGCTTTTGCAAAACTGTCTACCGCTGCATCCAGCTGTTTGAGTTCACCCAGCACTCCGCCTCGATTGGACCAGGCATCGGCATAATCGGATTTGAGAGAAATCGCCTGATCATAACTGCTCAGGGCGGCCATATATTGCTTGAGTTCACCCAAGGCCACTCCCCGGTTTGACCAGGTTGTAGCAATATCGGGCTTGATGGCTATCGCCTGGTCATAACTCGCTACTGCAGCATTGAACTCTTTGATTTCAAGAAACAGATTGCCCCGATTGAACCAGGCATCGAAATAATCGGATTTGAGTGCTATTGCCTTCTCAAAACTTTTAAGCGCCGCATCATGCTGTTTGAGCTCCTGAAGAACCAATCCCCGGTTAGACCATGCTCCGAAATAATCCGGTTTGAGCTCCAAGGCCATCTCGATACTCGACAGGGCGGGCTCATACTGTTTGAGTTCCATCAGCATCAATCCCCGGTTGGACCACGCTTCGGCATAACCCTGATTGAGCTCTATGGCCCTGTCATAACTGGATAGAGCGGCGTCAAACAGTTTGAGTTCCAGAAGCACATTGCCCCGGTTGGACCAGGCTACGGCAAAATCGGGCTTGAGCTCTATTGCCCTCTCATAACTGATCAAGGCCTCGTCATTCCGCTTCAGATCAACCAACACGTTGCCTCGGCCGGACCAGGCTTCGGCAAAAGCCGGATTGAGCTCTATCGCCTTGTCATAACTCGTCAGTGCTGCATCATACAGTTTACACTCCTTCAACGCCAGGGCTCGGCTCGACCAGGCAGCAGCATAGTCGGGTTTGATCTCTATCGCCTTGTCGTAACTCACAATCGCTGATTCCGGCTCCTTCAGTTCCTGAAGCGCCAAACCACGATTGTACCAGGCATCGGCAAAATCCGGACTGATCGATATCGCCTGATCATAACCGGCTATCGCTGCGGCAAAATTGTTGAGCGCATGCAGCGCCAGACCTCGATTGGAATAATAAGCAGCGTTATCCGGAGACAGGGCAACAGCCTGATCGATCAAATCGACTGCTCGCTGGTGATTCTGTGTCTGATAAGCGATTATGCCCAGCAAATGAAGCGCTTCAGCGTTATTTGGCTGGATTGTCAGGATGACATCATATTGAGCTCGTGCCAGGGCAAGCTGACCTTGCTGATGTAACGCCAGCGCTTGCTGTAACAGCTCGTCAGCCCTTTCGTTGGAATGCATCGCGTCGGATATGGATTTTGGCATAAGCTGAACTCTTTCGGAGACGGAGAGGCCTGACAAGGTTCATACGGGTGAACTCAAGTGAGCGAAAAGTATCTCCTCAACATAATTTATTTACAATATCAGCATTGATCCTGGATAAAACGCCCTGCCAGTCGCCCCGTTCTTCTTGCCGATAAAGTCTGACGCTGTCGTACCACGGGCTGTCATTCCTCCCGATCAACCAGCGCCAATCCGAAAAGAACGGCAACATCAGACAGGTCGGTTTGCCCATCGCCCCACTCAGGTGCGCGACGCTGGTGTCAATTGTGATGACCATATCCATCAACTCACAAAGAGCCGCCGTATCGATAAAATCTTTCAGCCCGTCGCCAAAATGCACGATCTCCGGATGAGCCTGATACGTCGATTCATCAGCTTCCCAAATTTCCTGCTGGAGGCTTACATACTGAAATTCAGACGATAACCACGGAATCAGCCCTGAAAGCGGAAAACTGCGATACGACAGGTTTGTATTCAATCTGTTTCCGCTCCAGACCAGCCCGATTCGAGGTTTTGTCTTTCTGCCCAACCTTCGACTCCATTCATTCACCTTTTCGATATCACTTGACAGATATTTCGATGCTGATGGAATGGTTTCTATGGTTGTTTTAAATGCCAGGGGCAAACTCATCAACGGGCAATGAACGTCAAACCCTGGAAGAACTTCGCCTCTGGCCACAAACTCTGCGACAAAGTCAAGCTGTTTCAGCAGACCGGCGAGCGGCTGTTCTACCTCCAGGATGACACGTGCTCCAAGGCCGGCAACCAGTTTCACGTAACGACAAAACTGGATCGTATCGCCCAGGCCCTGTTCGCTATGGAGCAGTATGGTTTTACCTTCTATGGAGAATTCTCCGAGCCACAGAGGCTGAGTAAAGTTTCGCCTGGGAGAAGGAAAGCCATCTCTTTTCCATCGCCATTCATGCAACTCCCAGCCCTTACAGTAATCTCCGGTCGAAAGCAGCGCCAGAGATTTATTGTAAAATGCATCGACACAATCGGAATCGAGAGCTGTCGCCTTATCATAACTCGCCATCGCGGCTTCCCTCCGATTGAGCTCCTGCAACGCAACACCTCGGCTCGACCAGGCTTCGGCATACTCCGGCTTGATCGCTATAGCACGATCATAACTCGCTACCGCCGCTTCATACTGCTTGAGCTCCTGTAATGCCATTGCCCGATTGTAAAAGGCCTCGGCATAATCCGGTTTGATCTCTATCGCCCTCTCATAACTTGCTACCGCTCCTTCATACTGTTTGAGCTCCTGAAGCGCCACGCCACGGTTTGACCATGCTTCGGCATGATCGGGTTTCAGAGATATAACCTGGTCATAACCCGCCAACGCTGCCGCATAATGTTTTAACTCGTGCAACGTCACGCTTCGATTGTAACAGGCAACCGCGTAATCGGGTTTAATCGCTATTGCTTTCTCATAACTCGCTACCGCTGCTTCATACTGCCTGAGCTCCTGCAATACATTCCCCCGGTTTAACCATGCCTCGGCATAATCGGGTTTGTGCTCTATCGCCCTCTCATAACTCACAATGGCGTCATCCAGTTGCATCAGTCCCTGAAGAGCCAGGCCACGATTATACCATGCTTCGGCATAACCTGGGTTGCGCTCTATTGCCCTCTCATAACTCACAATGGCGTCATCCAGTTGCATCAGTCCCTGAAGAGCCAGGCCACGATTATACCATGCTTCGGCATAACCTGGGTTGCGCTCTATTGCCTGGTCATGACTTGCAACCGCTTCAGCTAACCTGTTGAGCCCATACAGCGCCAGACCCCGATTGGAATAATATGCAGCGTTGTCCGGATGCAGCGCGATAGCCTGATCGATCAGATCAACCGCCCGCTGGTGATTGTGTGACTGGTAGTCGATTATCCCGAGCAAGTGAAGAGCTTCAGCGTTTTCCGGCTGGATTGACAGGATCTCTTCATACATCCCTCGAGCCTCGGCAAGTTGCCCGCCCTGATGAAGAATGACGGCCTGGTTCAACAGGCCATCAATCGAGTCTTCTGTACGCTTAAGCACCAGCTGTAACTTTATTTTTTGGTTAGATCGTGAGCTGAATCAATGAGAGTTCCACGCGTACCTCACGACTGGTCACTCCCGGTCAGTGAAAAATGCTGACGGGAATAACCTGTTATAATACTTAACTATTTTCGGGCCGAAATGTTAGTGGAATCGGACATGAGGGAGCGGATTTTGAACGTGCAGCGCTTTTGCTCGACGTTCTTTAGATGGCAGTCTAAATCAGCTTCAATGAAGCATCGGGTCTGACATAAATGTGATCGGGGGGCAGATCGAGATGATAACGGTCATACATCTCCCTGTATGCAGTCTCGATATGCCTTGTGTATAAATCGATATCGAACAGTGGTGCTGTAAGCCGGTTCCTGTCCAGTTTCAGCTTGATTTCATCAAGCTTTTCAGGCTCAAGAGCGAGTTCGATCGCCAACGCCTCATACTCTTCCTCTGACGAAGTAATGAGTTCCGGCAAATGAACGGCATTCAGTATGCTTGCCGCCACTCTTCCCGCAAAAGTTTCGCCGATAAGGGTCAATACCGGCAGACCGGTCCATATGGCATCACTCGCCGTTGTGTGGGCGTTGCAGGGAAGAGTGTCAAGAAACAGATCGGCCGAACGATGTCTTGCCAGATGTTCAGGAAGCGGTGTGCGCCCTGCAAAGACAAGCCTCCCGGCGTCAACGCCCCTTCTTGCGGCCTCTCTCCGCAGATTTCCCGATACCTGGGAGTTGTCTTCAAAGAGCCAGAGAACACTTCCCTCCACTTTTTTCAGGATCCTCATCCAGCAATCGAAAGTGCCCGGCGTTATCTTGTAATTATTGTTGAAACAGCAGAATACGAAACCGCTTGTCGGCAACCCCAGCTCTTGTCGAGTAAACACCTTGTCAGCGACCTGACGTTTGGCATCATTCACCTGATAACTGTCAGGCAGATAAACTATTTTTTCAGTATAAAACTGCTGCAAATGTTCAGGGATAAGTATAGGATCGGCGATAATGTAATCCATATACACGGCTCCCATCGTGCCGGGATAACCAAGATAGTTAACCTGTATCGGCGCTGCCCGAAATGAAAATATATCTGTGCGGCAATCCTTTGTAAAACCTTTCAAGTCAACAGCTATATCGATCTCAAGCTCCCTCGATAATGCTGCAACCTCCTGGTCAGTTTTTGCCCGTACGTCAATGAACTGATCAAATGATGATACGACCCTGTTTCTTATATCATCGCCTTCTTGTTCGGGACCGAACGAAAAAGCGATAATTTCAAACGTTGACCGATCGTGTTTTTCAAACAGCTCAGCCATCAATAACATCGTGGCGTGAGCCTGGTAATCCGCAGAGTAGTACCCGATACGAATTTTATCACGCCTTGGACGTTTAACGATATCCTGAGGAGTGGAACGTAATGGATATTTGGATTCGGCATAAATCAAGGATGCCTGTTTTATTATCGCAGGAGTGTTTATCGTCGCTGAAACCTGACCCGGAGTGAACACTTTTTCATCATTGACAATTCTCTTAATCGCCTGATTCGTCAGTTCATAAAAAGATGTCCAATCACAAATCATCATTTTAGTGTTAAGATACATTCCCGGCAAAAAATCAAAAGCGGGATTTAAAGCCAGCGCTTTTTCATAACTGCCTGACGCAGCATCAAGTTCTTTGAGGTCGCTAAGCATTATGCCTCGGTTGAACCATGCTTCAGCATAATCCGGATCGATCTCTATTGCCTTGTCATAGCTGGCTTTTGCGGCTTCATACTGTTTGATTTCCTGCAACGCATTGCCCCGGTTGGTCCAGGCTACCGCATAATCGGGCTTGAGCGCTATGGCCTTCTCATAACAGATCAAGGCTGCTTCATGCTGTTTAAGGTCGATCAATGCATTGCCTCGACTTGACCAGGCTTCGGCATAGTCGGGTTTTATCGCTATTGCCCTGTCATAACTGATTACCGCTTCATCATGCTTTTTGAGTTTCTGCATCACCAGGCCCCGGGTGAAGAAGGCTTCGGCGTAATCGGCCTTCAGCTCTATCGCCTTCTCATAACTTGCTGTCGCGGCGTCCAGCTGCTTCAGTTCCTGAAGCGCTAAACCTCTGTTATACCAGGCCTCGGCATAATGCGGATTGATCGTTATCGCCCGATCATAACTCGCTATCGCGGCGTTGTATTTTTTGAGTCCATGCTGCGCCAATCCTCGATTGGAATAATAAGCGGCATTATCCGGAAACAACGTAACAGCCCGATCAATCAACTCGACCGCACGCTGGTGATTCTGTGTCTGATATGCGATTATACCGAGCAAATGAAGCGCTTCAGCGTTATCCGGATGAATTGCCAGGATCTCTTCATAAATCCTTTGAGCCGGGGCGAGATGACCTGTCTGATGAAACGCCAGCGCTTGCTGTAACAGTTCGTTAAACCTTTCGACAGAACGAGTTGAAAGCTCTGCTGACTCATGCATTTTCTATCATGGAAAAGTTTAATGGATTCACCTGTTGAATGCGAAATATTGGATGATGGCATTACGATCTTCCGTTACCTCGAATCCTTCATTAAACCAGCATCCCCACGGAAGAACGTACGATCACCGATTTCCTGTTTTTACCGGCATCATGAATGCTGACCCTTGACGACGACCCATTCAATATGGATTTCCTGACATACGTTGTTATGCGTTCGTGTCATCTCGATGATCTCTTCAAGCTGAATTTCACCTCGCTTCATTTTATCCTCATAATACGAATCAATGGTGTACCTGAAGTTTTTGATCCTGAAATCAACTCCGAGATAAATACCCAACGGCGTATTGGCATACCCTTCTGAAGTCAACTTCCGGTTCAACGCCTGATCAAACACCTGAAGACCCCCGACAGTAATCGGCCTGACATGCGTCGGGTCATACAGATAGTGATCATGTCGCGGATGTGGGACATCAATATAAATAGTTGCTTCATGTGCGCAAACCCTGTACAACTCCCGAATAATACAGAGATATGTTTCGCTGGATTCACCAAGATGCTCAAGCGCATGGGTGAGCATGATCTCTCCGACACTATCATCGTCAAATGGCCAGGGGAATCTTTCAAGATCGTGCACTATATCAGGATTACAATCGGGCATGCGATCGACATTGACCCATCCGTCTTTACGATTATGACCACATCCCAGATTCAATTTCAATAATGATCTATTATCACTCATGGCAGAATATTGATATTTTTATAAATAAATACCCTCAAAAAAAGCACTCCTCATCGCGGCTTGAGATCTGCCGTCAACAATATCATTACGTAGATAGAAAGATCAATGAAAGGCTTGATTAAATATCCATCAATTCAACGAACAGACAGCAACGGGAGCAAGAATAGAATATCTTCGAAAAAGCCTGACATTATAGACATCGAATGAACAACGGATATGATCATGCAATCTTGCTGATACGTCGAAGCATACAGTGAAAAATGCTTCACATCCATTGAATCTTCTCGTCCTATATCACCTCTTATCCATCGGATTCCGTCAACGATCTGCTCAGCGTGAACCAACAATGATCATCCGTTGCCGAAGTTCAATACGATCCTCGTCGATACACCTGGCCCGTGTTGCAACAAGGTCACGTAAATCCCCATGATCCGACTGGTGACTCGCCAAAGATTGAGCTTTATGATTATCTTGCATGCCTTAAACCGTCATACCGATTGCTTGTCGAATACCTGGCCGACAGTTACTTAATTTATTCAGGAATTGTTTATTTACATACACATACCATCACCACTCAGGAACCCTTATGCGAGAGCTGCTGCTGATCACCATTTCAGGTACGGACAAACCGGGCCTGACTGCCAAAATCACCTCGGTGCTGGCAAGGTACGGCATCCCTGTGCTCGATATCGGCCAGTCGGTAATCCATAACCATCTGTCGCTGGGCATGCTCATCGAGGTACCGAAGGAGTCTGCATCTTCGCCGATCCTGAAGGACCTGCTTTTTACGGCTCACACCCTCGGCATCGAGATCGATTTCTCGCCGATCTCGACACGCGATTACCACAAGTGGGTAGGGGAACAGGGCAAGCCGCGCTACCTGCTCTCGCTGCTCGGCAGGAAGATCACATCGGAACAGATCGAGCGGGTGACGGCTCTGGTGACGAACTACGGGCTCAACATCGATACGATCAGCAGACTCTCCGGTCGGCTGCCTCTCGAAGACGAGCATGATCCCGGCAAAACCAAGGCCTGCATTGAGTTTTCGCTCAGGGGTTCGCCGGAGAACGAAGAGGGGTTGAGGGCGGAACTGCTCGACATCACCGACAGCCTGGGTGTGGATATCTCGTTCCAGGAGGACAACATTTTCCGCAGGACGCGGCGCCTTGTGGTGTTTGATATGGATTCCACACTCATCACCTCGGAAGTGATCGATGAGCTCGCTACAGAGGCCGGTTCGGGCGAACTTGTCGCGGCCGTTACGGAGCAGGCGATGCGCGGGGAGCTCGATTTCACCGAAAGCCTGAAGCAGAGGGTTGCGACTCTGGCCGGGCTCGAGGAGAAGGTGCTTCAGAGGGTCGCCGAAAGATTGCAACTTACGGAAGGCGCCGAATATCTGTTCCATAACCTGCATCGGCTCGGCTTCAAGACAGCCATCCTGTCAGGCGGCTTCACCTATTTCGGACGATACCTGCAAAAGAAGCTCAACATCGATTACGTATTCGCCAACGAACTCGAAATCGTGGACGGAAAGATGACCGGCAAAGTCGTCAGTCAGGTGGTGGACGGAAAACGGAAGGCGGAACTGCTCGAAGAGATCGCTCGGGCGGAAAATATCCGGCTCGAACAGACCGTGGCGGTCGGTGACGGTGCCAACGACCTGCCCATGCTCGGCAAGGCGGGCCTGGGAATAGCTTTCAGGGCGAAACCTATCGTACGGGAAACGGCGAAGCAGGCTATCTCGACCCTCGGCCTCGATGCCATCCTCTATCTGATGGGCTTCAGGGATCGCGATGCGCTGGAGGTGTGAGGAAGGGCAAGAGAATGTGGGAATGGACGTTATGGACTGAATGGACGTCATGGACAAATGTAAGAGGTAGTAACGCCATTCTTCTCCTGGGGACGTCCTTTCAGTCCATAACGTCCATAAAGTCCCTCTTACATTCCCACATCCCTTCCCCACTACTCGACATACTCCACGAAGTGTTCGAAATCCTCTTTCCTGGGAAGGATGATCGCCCCGGATGTGCAGATGGGCACACAGCGGTTACAGAGCACAAGACAGTTGTAGGGGTGCGCCACCACCAGTTTCGGGCGATGAATCCCTGTCGGGTCGGGCTCCCCGAGTTCGAAAACCCCCGGTTTGCAAAGCACCTTGCAGTCACCGCACCCATTGCAGAGTTCGGGCTTTATGATCGGAAACCAGGCGATCTCTTCCCGGGGAGCGAGAAGCCGCTTCCGTTTTTTTGTCGTGGGCTGCCTCGGATCGGGGGCCTTGTCCTGGAGCGTTATCCCCTCGTCTTTCTTCCATGATCCGGCCGTATCGACGGCCGAATCGTCACATTTGTCCATCTTGCGCGATTTGAGCGCAAGACGCATGGAACGGACTGGCCGCAATGGGCAACCTTCACATGAGGGTTTCGAACACTTCCCGAAAAAACAGTCAAGTACAAGCATAACCGGTCTGTTACAGTGCTGTCATTACTGAAGCACGGCCTTGACCGCGTTCACAAAAGTTTCGATCGCCTTTTCAACCCCGGCCGGCTCCTTTCCGCCGGCGGTTGCCAGCTCAGGCTTGCCTCCACCTCCGCCCTTGACGCATGCTGCCGCTTCACGCACCAGTTTTCCGGCGTCGAGCTTCAGCGACCTGACCGCTTCGTCGGAAGCGAACCCGACCAGCGACACTTTGCCGTCGTCGACGCTACAGAGCAGTCCGACCGCACATGGCACACGGTCACGAAGCGCCATACCTGCCTGGCGCAGATCATCTCCGCTGACACCGTCGAGCCGTTCGGTCATGATGCGGCACCCATTGAGCTCTTCTCCGCCGGCGAGCGATGCGGCAAGCCGGTCGAGCAGGCTCGCGAGACGGCTCTCCTGAAGCTGCTTTTCGAGCGTCTTCTTCTCTTCGAGCAGGTCGTGGACTTTCGGGGCGGGAGCCTCGTCTGACTTGAGCTTCAACAGATGCCTGATCTCCTGGAGATCACGATACTCTTTCCAAAGCAGCGCTTCCGCCGCACGGCCGGTCAGTGCCTCGATGCGTCGAACCCCCGAGGCGACCGACGATTCGCTGACGATCTTGACCAATCCTATCTGGCCGATGTTGCCGACATGGGTTCCGCCGCACAACTCGATCGAGATGCCCGGAACTTCGATCACTCTTACACGATCTGCGTACTTGTCGCCGAAAAAGGCGAGGGCTCCGAGGGCGAGGGCATCCTCGTACGGCACGTCGGCGTGCTTGTTAATCCCGGCTGCTTTCCGGATCTGGGCATTGACCTCATGCTCGACCTGTTCGAGCTCTTCGGAACCGACCCTCGAAAAGTGGCTGAAATCGAAACGGAGGCGTTCCGAGGTCACCAGCGATCCTTTCTGCTGGACGTGATCGCCGAGCACCTTGCGGAGTGCGGCATGGAGAAGGTGGGTTGCCGTGTGGTTGCGCTCAATGGCGACGCGCGAGTCGCGGTCGACCGATGCTTCGACCGGGAGTGCTCCGTCCAGCTGGACGTCTGCGGGAGCAACGGCACTGTCGCGCACCTTGTCATGGGCTGCTGAGACGACATGCACGATAAGTTCGCCATCCTTGCGTGTATCGGAAACCTCGAAACGGTAGACATCGGTTTCGATGGTTCCGCGGTCACCGACCTGTCCGCCGCTTTCGGCGTAGAACGGAGTGCTGTCGAGCACGAGCAGCAGCTTGTCTCCGCTCATCCTCGACGCGCCAAGCGCCGTCCGGATCTCGAGCGAATCATAGCCGACAAAAACGGTCGGGCGCTCATCCGTGTACCACTTCCACGATCCACCGTCGTCCTGCACCTGCATCTTGTCCTTCCTGTCCAGGCGGGCACGCGATTTCTGCTCCTGCATGGCGTGCTCGAAGCCCTGCTCGTCGATACCCAGCCCGACCTCCGCAGCCATCAACCTGGTCAGGTCGAGCGGGAAGCCGAAGGTATCGTAGAGCCTGAAGGCGTCGGCGCCGGTAATGACCTCGCTCCCGGATGCCTTCATGCCGGACACCACTTCGTTGAATATTTCGGTCCCGCGGCCAAGAGTGGCAAGGAAGCTCTCCTCTTCGGCCCGGATGATCTTTTCGACCGTCGGCCTCTGTTTGTGGAGTTCGGGGAAAACATCGCCCATTGTTTGTGCGAGCACGTCGACCATCTTGTACATGATCGGCTCATGGCATCCCAGGGTACCCGCGTAGCGCAAAGCGCGGCGCAGAATGCGGCGCAGCACGTAACCGCGCCCTTCGTTGCTGGGCATGGCGCCATCGGAAAGGGCGAAGGTCAGGGTACGCGAGTGGTCGGCGATCACCCGCATGGCGATATCGGTTGAGCTGTCGAGCGAAGCCGTATAGGCTACTCCGGTCAATGCGGTGATCCGGTCGAAGAGCGGGGTGAAGACATCGCTGTCGTAGTTCGATGACTTGCCCTGCATGACGGCCGTGACGCGTTCGAATCCCATGCCGGTATCGACATGCTTCTGGGGAAGCGGTTCGAGAGAGCCGTCGACGGAACGGTTGTACTGGATGAACACGAGGTTCCAGAGTTCGATGACCCTGTGGTCGCCTGCGTTGACCAGCTCGCCTCCCGACTCGTCGGGAGTCAGGTCGATATGGATTTCGGAGCAGGGACCGCAGGGACCGCTCTCCCCCATTTCCCAGAAATTGTCCTTGTCGCCGAACTTCAGGATATGGGAAGGAGTGATGTCGGTCTCTTTCTTCCATATTTCGTAGCTCTCATCGTCGTCCTGGTAAACGGTCGCGTACAAACGCTCCTTCGGCAGTTTCCAGACTTCGGTCAACAGCTCCCAGGCCCAGCGTATCGCCTCGTGCTTGTAATAATCGCCGAACGACCAGTTGCCGAGCATCTCGAAAAAAGTGTGGTGGTAGGTATCGCGCCCCACATCCTCGAGGTCGTTGTGCTTACCGGACGCCCTGATGCACTTCTGGGTGTCGGCCGCACGGACATACTCCCTGGTGCCTTTGCCGAGAAATACATCCTTGAACTGGTTCATCCCGGCGTTGGTGAACAGAAGCGTAGGGTCTTCGGCTGGAATGACCGGCGCCGACCGGACGATCCTGTGTTCCTTTTCCGCAAAAAAGTCCAGAAAAGACTGCCGTATTTCTCTTGAATTCATTGGATCACTCTGCTTGCGGCCCCCTCTCGCGTCGATCGCCGGAGGAGCCCTTGTTAGAACGGGTTAAGACTGGTTGTGCCGGACTTTGCACGGCATTTACGGCCCCAAATTTAATCTTTTTTAGGCCCTGATGCCAGCTATTTTTCCCCGACCGCCGAAGAGGTCAAAACACGCCTGAAGCGCCTGCCGGTCGATGAACTTTAAAAAAAAGAACTATATTTCAGGATGAACGATCCGCCACGCCCAGTCCGGGTCAACGGATGCTCACCCATTGTCAACAGCAAACAGGAACTGCGCCATGAGCTGGGGAATCGAAAACGAGAAAAAGAGAAAGGATATCCTCGACCTGATGGATATCGGCGTCAGAAAGACGATGGCCAACCCCAATTACGTCAATGAAGTCGCCAAAAGCACCAACGGTTGCTGGATGGACCAGATCTATGGCCTGATGCGTTGTGACATCTGCGATCTGAACAACCAGTGCCCTGTAAGAGAAGAACAAGAGTGGCAGGAGTACCTCAAGCAAAACAATATCGTCGTCGAAAAAAAATCATAGTACGGAAGTTCCGGTCTATTGCATCGACCCGCCCTTACGGTTATATTGATTTTAATGCAGAAGACTGTAGCGGGATATTATTGTCTTCTCATACCCACCGGTTCGTAGATTTCTCCATCAGCCACAGCACGATCTCCAGGAAGTGATGTTTCATTGGCAGGGGGAATTTAGCGCCGCTTACTATTTCGTCAAGCAAATAACAAT
>Ga0326726_10003328_pt1 | contig 14753 bp, 15 predicted proteins | sample MHFenrmetagenome_2_FD_207603 | JGI IMG/M metagenome (GOLD analysis project Ga0326726, IMG submission 207603) | Lab enriched peat soil microbial communities from Michigan Hollow, Ithaca, NY, United States - MHF15MN | ecosystem: Environmental > Terrestrial > Soil > Wetlands > Peat | place: USA...
TCCATCGACGACTTCGCTTCGGTCTGCCATTCAGGTGTTTGGGGTCCGCTCGCACACGCAGCGAGCAGGACCACGAGTCCGGTGGTCGCGCGACGAGCGAGTTTCACGGCAGCTTCAGCTCCATGTCGCGCGCGAACGGCCACTTGCGGTTGATCTCGTCGACCAGCGCCTCGACCTTGCGCAGGCTGGCGTCGACCTCGGCGCGCAATGCGCCGAGATCCGTCGTCGCGGTCTTCGCGTTGCCGGCGATCACCTGCGCATCGGCGAGCACGCCGTCGACCCGCTTGAGGCTTGCGCGCGCTTCTTCCAGCGCAGCCGCAATCTGCGCGACCGCAGCGCGGGCTTCCGGCACGACACCCTGCGCACCGAAGAGTTGCGTGTCGGCGTTGGCGGCGATCCGGTCGAAGCGCGCCAGCAGCGCGTTGGCGCGGTCGATTGCCGTGACGAGCTTCTTCGCGTCGGTTTCGTTGCCGAGCAGCACGCCGAGCGCGCCGTGCGGACCGTTGAGTTTCGCGGTCGCGGCCTGCAAGTTCGCCAGGCTCTTGCTGAGTTCGGACTCCTGTGCTGTGAGCTGGGTCAGGTTCTGGATCAGGTCGCGCGCGGCACCGATCAGCTTCGGAATTTCCGCGTTGGTGTCGCCGATCAGAACCTTGCGCTCCGCGCCGTCGGGGAGCGGCGGATCGGTCAGCACGCCGGAGAAGGCCTTGATGCTGGTATTGCCGACCAGGCCGCGTACCAGCGTGAACACGCTCGATTCGCGCAGCCAGTGCGCATCCTTGCGGGGCACGTCGATGAGGATGCGCGCATTGCCGTCGCCGCCCAGTTCGATCCGGCGCACCCGCCCGATCGGGAATCCGGCAAATGTCATGTCCATGCCGACGCGGACACCCTCGGAGTCGTCGACGATCAGAACGAGTGTCTGAGTCGACTCGAATGCGCCGCGCGCGTAGAGGACGTAGAGCACCGAGGCCGCGATCAGGAGGACCATCAGGAAAAGCAGGAGGCCCGCCTTGAATTCGACGTTGGGGACGGGCGGTAGCGGTGGGGCGGGCTGGGTCATGGCGATCGCGGCGGCGTCAATAGTAGTTGCCCACCAGCGACGCCGCCTCGATCAGGAGGATCATCGAGAACACGCGCAGCAGTCCCTGCACCTCGGCGCTGGTGCGCGTGCGCACGCGCGGACCGTCGTAGAGCACGGAGGCGATCGGCAGGACCGCCACCGCGAGGCTCAGGAAGAACGCCTTGAGGATGAAGATCAGCGCGACCGACGCATCGAACACCTGTCCGACCGTGTGCGTGTAGTTGGCGAAGCCACCGGTGATGAAGCCGTAGACCGAGACATACGCCAGCAGTAGTGTGACGACGCAACTCACGGCCACCAGCATGAGCGTTGCGAAAAAGCCCGACACCACGCGTGGCAGCACTTCGTGGGCAAGCGGCTCGGCGCCCGACGCGCGCAAGGCATCGAACACGCCGCGCGCCCGCAACGCCAGCAGCTCCGAGCCGTTGGGAATCGTGCAGCGAAGCGTCGAGAACACCGCGGCCGCGAGCGGGATCAGCTCGAGCACCAGCACGCGCACGACCATTTCCAGCGCGTATTGCGAAAGGCCGTAGCTCACCGATGTGACCAGCACGATGCGGATGATCACCAGGCTGATCAACGATGCGAGCACCGTGAACCACGCCAGCATCGGCGCCGCATCGAGATAGATGTGACGCGCAAGCGCCACCCGGTTCGCGCGCTTGTACGTCGATGGTGCGAGCGCCAGCGCGAGCAGTTGCGCGCTGAAAAGGATGATCCGCCACCAGCCGGTCAGCCAGCGCAGCGTCGTCTGCGGCAGTTCTTGCAGCGCGTTGTCGCGCGATTCCGGACCCGCCATGAGCGCGCGTCAGCCCTTTGCCTTCGCGCGCAGATGCCGGCCGGCACGGACCACGTCTTCGTTGGCCACCCAGAGGATCGCGCCCCAGTGATCGCCGATCGACAGCGCATCGACGCCGGTGACGTTGATTTGCTGGTCCGCCAGGATCTTCAGCTTGCCGGCGAGGACACCGGGGCGATCGTCTTCGCCCTCCAGCAGCCAGCCGCTGCGGTTCTCGACGAACGCAAGCCCGGCCTTCCGCGCCGCGCTCATGAACTTCCGCGTGTTGTCGGGCACGACGTCGATCTGCGCGCGGCGCCCTTTTGGTGCACCCGAGCACGCGAGCAGGTTGATACCCGCGCTCACCAGCGTTGCCAACACGTTGAACGCAGCGCCCGGTTTGTCCGGGACGAGCATCGAATAGTGATTGACCTTGCGCACGCTCTCGCCCATAACCGGTCTCTCCCGGAGCGCGGGCTCCTCCCGCCGCCCGATTGTCCGACGAAATCGCGGCGCCCCGGAATCCCAATTCCGAAACAAAGCGAGAATCACCTGGGTTTGACGCACGCGAACGCCTCACCGAGACTGTGCAGGGGCAAGTCGGTTTGGAGCGGATGCAATGGTTGGATCGGATCGTCCGGTGCTGGTCGCCGGAGGCGGCATCGGCGGGCTTGCCGCCGCGCTGGCGCTTGCACGGCAAGGCCTGCGGGTGAAAGTGCTGGAACAGGCGCCCCAGATCGGCGAGATCGGGGCGGGCATCCAGCTCGGGCCCAATGCGTTCGCCGCTTTTGATGCACTCGGCGTCGGTGAACAGGCGCGCGCCCGTGCCGTCTACACCGATCGTATGGTGCTGATGGATGCCGTCGACGAGAGCGAAGTGGCGTCCGTGCCGGTCGGCGCGGCGTTCCGGCGCCGCTTCAACAACCCCTATGCCGTGATCCATCGCGCCGATGTGCACAGGTCGCTTGCCGAAGGCGTGCAAGCAACCGATCGGATCGACGTGGCGACCTCGACGCGCATCGAGCGCGTGGAGCAGGACGAACGCGGCGTGATCGCCCGCGACGCGGCCGGCCGCGCGCATGAAGGTGCCGCGCTGGTCGGTTGCGACGGCGTTCGCTCGGCGATCCGCCAGCAGCACGTCGGCGACGACGTGCGGGTTTCCGGGCACGTGGTCTACCGCGCCGTGGTCGACGCGCACGACTTCCCCGCGGACCTGCAGTGGAACGCACCCGCGGTCTGGTGCGGGCCCAACTGCCATCTCGTGCACTACCCACTGCGCGGCGGCGAGCAGTACAACGTTGTCGTGACGTTTCACAGCCGGCAACAGGAAACGTGGAGCGTGACCGAGGGTAGCCGCGACGAAGTGCTCTCCTACTTCGACGGCATCAGCGCGCGGCCGCGCCAGCTGCTGCACCTGCCGAAGAGCTGGAAGCGCTGGGCCACGGCCGATCGCGAGCCGATCGGGCGGTGGACGTTCGGGCGCGTGACGCTGCTCGGCGACGCCGCGCATCCGATGCTGCAATACCTCGCGCAGGGCGCCTGCATGGCGCTGGAAGACGCCGTGACCCTGGGCGAAGCGCTGCGCGTGCACGGCAACGACTTCCCGCGCGCCTTCGATCTCTATCAACGTTCACGCATCACCCGCACCGCGCGTGTCGTGCTCTCGGCGCGCGAGATGGGGCGCATCTATCACGCGAAGGGCGTGGAGCGCCTGGTGCGCAACGATCTCTGGAAAGGCCGTCCGCCGGAACGGTTCTACGATGCGATGGAGTGGCTCTATTCCTGGCGGGTCGAGCGCTGCCTCGCCGCGTAGATTCTGCGAAAGGATCGGCAATGCAAAACGAAACCCTCGCCCAACCGGGGACCAGCACGGCGCAGCAACGCGAGGCGTTCTACGAGCGGATCGCGCCGCACAGCCTGGCGCCCCTTTGGAAGCGCCTGAAATCGCTGGTCCCGGCGACGCCGGTGCCGCTCGGCGTGGCGCACCACTGGCGCTATACCGATGTGCGGCCGTACGTGCTGGAGGCGGCCCAGCACATCTCCGCCGAGGAGGCCGAGCGGCGCGTGCTGATCCTCGAGAACCCCGGGCTGCGTGGCAGCTCGCAGATCACCAATTCGCTGTTCGCCGGCCTGCAGCTCATCATGCCGGGCGAGATCGCGCCGGCGCACCGGCATACGCAGTCGGCGTTGCGCCTGATCGTGGAGGGCAGCGGTGCCTACACGGCCGTCGAAGGCGAGAAGACCATCATGCAGCCCGGCGACTTCGTGATCACGCCATCATGGACGTGGCATCACCACGGTCACGAAGCATCGGGCCCGATGGTCTGGCTCGACGGTCTCGACATCCCGATCGTGGCGCTCTTCAACAGCACGTTTCGCGAGGACCACGACAAGGCCGAGGCGACCGTCACGCGGCCGGCCGGCGACGCGCTGGCGCGCTACGGCAGCGGCCTCTTGCCGGTGGGTTACACCACGACGTCGCTCAACTCGCCCGTCTTCAACTATCCCTACGTGCGTACCCGCGAAGCGCTGCAGACGCTCGCTCGCACCGGCGCGCCCGACCCGCATCTGGGTCACCTGATGCGCTTCGTCAATCCGGTTGATGGCGGCTGGGCGATGCCGACGATGGCGACGATGGTCCGCTTGCTGCCCGGCGGCTTCGCCACGCGGGCCTATCGGTCGAGCGACAGCGCCGTGTTCCTCGTGCTCGAAGGGCGTGGCCGCGTCGAGGTGGGTGGCCAGGCGTTCGACCTGGCGGCGCGCGACGTGTTCGTGATTCCAAACTGGATGACGTACACGCTGCGCGCAACCGAGGATCTCGTGATCTTTTCCTACTCCGATCGGGTGGCGCAGGAGAAGCTCGGGTTCTTCAGGGAACAGCGGCTCTGAGCACCGCGCTCCGCGGTGCTACTTCCGCGCGACCTCTGTCAGCTCCTTCAACGTGAACGTGTAGCTCGACTTGTCGAGCGGCTTGTGACACGCGAGGCACTCGGCCTGGTTCACGCCGGGCCGGTGTTGCTTCGCGGTCGTGAAGACCGCGTAGTTCCACTCGTCGTTGCGCAGCATGTCGGGGATCTCCTTGCCCCAGCCCGCGTCGCGTGCCATCGCCGTGTAGAAGATGAGCTGGTCGGGCACGAAGAATCCGTCCGCTCCGGTCACAGGTTTCTTGTCCGCATCGAGCTTGGCCGAGTAGACCTCCGCGAACAGAACCGAGCCATTGGGCAGGTCCTTGCCGGCTTTCGCCGCCTGCACCGCCGCCGGGCTGGCGAAGTAGTAGCGCACCTGGCGCGTCGCCGGGAAATTGATCGTGTGGTACTTGGTGAACGTGCTCTTGTAGTTCTCCGGAAACGCAACGCGGCTCTTGGCGAGGTTGGGCAGGAACTCCGACTTCGCGGTGCTCGCGCCGCCGGGTTGCGTGGCAAAGTACGCGGCGACATTGGCGATGTCGTCGTTGCTGAGCTGGCCGGCAATCGCGCCCATGATCGGATTCTTGCGCGAGCCGTCGCGCAGCGCCTTGAGCTGAATCTCGAGATACGCAGGCTTCTGCCCGGCGAGGTTGGGGATGGTGTCGGCGACCGACAGGCCGTTGACACCATGGCACGCGGCGCAAACGACCTGCACTTTCGCCTTGCCTGCCTCGACGTCGGCGGCGTGCGCCATGGGAAGAACGGTCACTAACAGCGCCAGGCCAATGGCAGTTCTCATCGCACCTCTCCTTGTCGTTTGGGTTCGGCAGCAAACACGTTGCGGCGGCCAATCATTCCGTCCCGCCCTCAACGCCGCTTGCGAGCGTAAACCGCAACCAGACTCGCGGCGGTATCGCGCATTCGCGCACGCAGCGCCGGCGGCGCCCGCACCTCGGCGTCCACGCCCAGGCGCAGCACCTCGCCGGCGGCGTGCTCGATCGACTCGATCGGAATCGTTACCCGCTGCCAGCCGGCGCGGCGGGCGAGCGGTCGGGCGCTGCGCCGTGCGGCGTCGGCGACGGCGGGCGCGAACTGCTGCAGGATCGCAAAGCCGCGCCGCGACACGTGCAGTGTTGCCTGGTCGCGATAGATGCCCGCCTCGAAACGGCGCGTTGCCGCCGTCCAGAACGCGGCCAGATCGAAGTCGTCCGGGTAAACGAATTGCTGTTCGACCGGATCGAGCGCATGGATATTGGAGAGGCGATAGACGCGCGGCTCCTCGCGCTTGCCGGGCCGGGCGACCATGTACCAGATGCCGGCCTTGAGCACGAGGCCGAGCGGCTCGACTTCGCGATCGCGGACGCCGCTCCAGCTCGCGTAGCGCATCGCGATGCGCCGCGACTGCCACACCGCATCGGCGACCGCTGCAAGATGCGGCACCCGCGCGCCGGCCCGAAACCAGTCGATCGGATCGACGTGCAGGCGTGAACTCACGCGTTGCGCATCGGAGCGCCAGTCCGGCGGCAACGCCGCGAGCATCTTGAGGCGTGCCGATGCCACCGCGCCGCCGAGCCCCAACTCGGCCGCCGGGCCGGGCAACCCGGAAAGAAAGAGCGCCTGCGCCTCCGGCTCGGTCAGACCGGTGAGGCGCGTGCTCCAGCCTTCGCGCAAGCGGAAGCCGCCGCTGCGGCCGCGATCGGCCCATACGGGAACCCCCGATGACGAAAGATGGTCGATGTCGCGCAGGATCGTGCGCGGCGAGACCTCGAGCTCGCGCGCCATCGCGTCGGCGGTCATCCGGCCGCGCGCCTGGAGCAGCATCAGCACTGAAAGGAGGCGACCGGCACGCATCGGACGCAGTGTCGCAGGAAAACATGCCGTGGGTTGTCATGATTCGGGCCGCACCATGCGGGCTTCACCTGAAGGGAGTGAGGCTGATGGAAGCGGTCGCCACCGAACAGAACTGCGCCGTCGTGGAACTGCGGCAGTACACGCTGCATCCGGGACAGCGCGACGTCCTCATCGAACTTTTCGAACGCGCGTTCATCGGTCCGCTGGAGGCGACCGGGATGACCGTGATGGGCCAGTTCCACGATCTCGACCGGCCGGACCGATTCGTGTGGATGCGCGGTTTCACCGACATGGCCAAACGCGCGCAGAGTCTCGCGGCGTTCTACAGCGGGCCGGTATGGCAGGCGCACCGCGACGCCGCCAACGCGACGATGATCGAAAGCGACAACGTGCTGCTGCTACGGCCGGCCCATGCGGACGCCGCCATGTCGCTGCACGACCGACGCCGCCCGGCGCAGAACGCGGGTGCGTGCACGGAACGCGTTGTCGTCACCGTGAGCGCGCTGCGCCGGCCGGCGGACCGGCAGCGCATCGCGCTGTTCGACGCGGCGATCGCACCCGCACTCACGGCGGCCGGTGCGCGGGTCCTCGGTCACTACGTCACCGAGAACAGCGCGAACAACTATCCGCGCCTGCCCGTACGCGAAGGGGAACACGTGTCGGTCTGGTTCGCCGCGTTTGCCGACGACGGTGCGTTTGCCCGCACGCGTGCTCGCCTCGAGGATTCGCCGCAGTGGCGCAAAGTCTTGGCCGAGTGGCATGACGGTCTCGCCGCGATGCCTGAAGTGCTGCGGCTTGCGCCGACCCCGCGTTCGCTGATCCGCAATTGACCGAGCCGCCATGCAAGATCGCCCCAAAACGACGCCCGCGTTGGCCGGCAGGCAACGCGACTTCGACTTTCTCGTCGGACGCTGGAACGTCTACAACCGGCGCCTGCGACGGCGTCACGAGGGAAGCAGCGACTGGGATGAATTCGCCGCGACGACGCAGTGCTGGTCGCTGCTGGACGGCGGCGTGAGCGTCGACGAGATCCGCTTTGCGTCGCAAGGCTTCGCCGGATGCACGGTCCGCACGCTGGACCTTGCCGCCCGATCCTGGTCGATCTACTAGGTCAACAGCAATGTAGGCCGCCTGTTTCCGCCGGTTGTCGGCGGTTTCGCGGGTGACCGCGGCGAGTTCTACGGCACCGATACGGACGACGGCCGGCACGTCGACGTCCGTTTCATCTGGCAGCGCGGTGCCGAGCGGGCGCGCTGGGGGCAGGCGTTTGCGCTCGACGGACGCAACTGGGAGACCAACTGGGTGATGCAGTTCACCCGCGCCTGACCCGTGCAGAGAACCGTTCGCACGCGGCTAGGGCGCAACGAGCGAAAGGTCCGGCCGGTCCAGCTGCTGCAGCATCGTGTACGCCATCGTGTAGACGCGGGGGCGCATGCGTGCGCGCGGGCCGGCGACGTTGAGGGTGAGCATGGCGTCGCTGCCGAGCCACTCGAGCACGTGCCGCAGTTCGTGCGCGCGATCCGGCGCGTCGAGGTGCGCGACCAGGCACGGCTTGCCTGCGCCGTTGGCGATCCGCTGCGTGAGCAACGTTCCGCCCTCGAGTGCACCCACGTTCAGGACCAGCGTGGCGTCGGTTTCGCGCACGTTGCGCCGGGTGCGCTCCGCGTAACCAGCGGACTCGGTCTCGGTCAACGCGTAGCGCGGAGCGATCGGTCCGTCTTCGGCGCGCCGGCCGCGCGGGCACCAACCGCCGTGCTCGATGCGATGATCGATCGCCCAATCAAGCGCGGCGCGGTCTACGCCGGACTGGCCACCCGCAACGATCCGCCGCACGAGCACGCGCAGAGGCAGCAGGTCGACCTGCGCGCGATTGGGAAGCCGCACCACGCTGCCCTCGAGCGAGATCTCCTGGCGCTCCGCGGCGCGGTGACGCGGGTCCTGCAGCGGCTTTTGATAGATGACGCGCGCGCGCGTGCGGATTTCCTGCTTGACGCGGCCGGCGAGCGCAAGACCTTCGGCGTGAAACGCGGACCAGTCGATCGTGCTGTCGGCGTCGGTCACCGCCGCTTCGAAGCGGCCCTGCCAGGCGGCAAGCGCGCGCTCCGTCTCGGTGGAGATCCGATGCTCACCGAACCAGCCCGCGTTCAGGTCGCCGCAATGCGACCCGAGCGCGGCGTGTGTTTCTTCCGCATAGCGCAACCACGCATACACACCACCGACGTCGGCCATGATGGTGTACGTGACGCGCTGGGGAGTGGAGTCGAGCCAGGGATCGAGTGCCATGCGTGAAGGAAACAATCCGTCCAGGGAACGCTCGCGCGGATGTTCGATTCTTGCACTTCACGCGCGCCTGCACCTTACGCGCAGATGAGTGTGTAGGCCGGACCGCGTTCGGGTCAACGTGCGCACGTCCTGCCGCTCGAGCAGCAGTGAATCGCCGAATTCGTGCATGCGATAGCCGCCCTTGCTCGAGCGCGTCGCGCACCCGTTCGAGCAACCGGCACCCCGCAAACGCGTGCTGGAGTTCCTGAATCGGACGGCCATGGCGCGCCAGACCCGCACGGATGAAGTCGGGCGCACCCGCGAAGGACAACCCCACGAGCCGGGGGTGCCCCAGAATGTTCTCGCTGGGCGTATCCATGTCGCCAGGGTCGACCGCGAGCACGCGCACGCCGACGGTGCGCAATTCTCCGTCTAGGCGTCGCGCCTCGCGCCACCCGTGCGGGTGTCCACCGGATTGGCGAAAGGTCCAGCAGGTGGACCCGCGGCACGGCAAAATGCGCGCGCCGATGAGCGACAAGACCGATTCCCCGACGCCCGCGCACCTCGCGCGCAACCTGGTGAGCCTGCGGCACGCGCGCGCACTGACACAGGACGCGCTGGCAACGGCTGCGTCGGTTCCGCGCTCGACCATCGCCAACCTGGAATCCGGCGACGGCAATCCATCGCTTGCCGTGCTGGTAAAAGTCGCCAGAGCGCTCGCCGTGCCGATCGACGAGTTGCTCGCCGCGCCGCGCGCCAAAGTGCGCCGCTGGCCCGCCGGCGAGCGCTATGTGCTCGACGAAGGCGACGTGCTCGCGTTCCCGGGCAACCTGCGGCACGGTTGCCAGAATGCCGACGCCACCAAGCCGGCGCGCGGCATCTCCGTCGTCGTGCTCGCGAAGGCCGGCGTGTGAACGTGATGCGGGCGCGCCGTGCACTGTGCGTCATCTTCGCCACGTGCGCGGCCGGGCTCGCGGCAAAAGCCGCCGACGCAGCCGAACTGCGCGCCGTGCGTGGCGTGCGCCTTTACACGCAGACGTTCGGCAGCGGCGCGCCCATCCTCTTCCTGCACGGCGGCCTGCATCACTTCGACAATACGTTTGCAGACCAGCGCGACACGTTCGCGGCGTATCGCCGCGTGATCGGCGTCGATCAGCGCGGTCACGGGCACAGCCCGGATACCGCTGCGCCATTTTCCTATCGCGAGATGGCGGATGACACGGCGGCGCTGATCCGCGAACTCGGCGTCGGCCCGGTCGACGTGGTCGGCCACAGCGATGGCGGCAACGTCGCGCTGCTGCTCGCGGCGTCCCATCCCGAACTCGTGCGGCGGGTGGCGGTGTCGGGCGCCAACGTGCGTGCGGCGCGCGCCGGGGAAGAATTGAAGCGCCTCGCGGCGGTGCCCCAGGTGCAGATCGCCGAACGTCTGGGGCGCTTTCGCGATGGCTTTGTCCAGGTCGCGCCCGATGGCGCACAACGCTGGCCGGTCTTCGCGGAGAAGTCGTGGAAGTTGTGGCTCACGCCGGTCGTGATCACGCCGGAAGACCTGCGCGCCATTACCGCGCCGGTGCTCGTCATCGCGGGTGACCGCGACCTCGCGCCGCTGGAAGAGACGCTGGAGATCTACCGCGGCGTCGCGCGCGGCCAACTCCTGATCCTGCCGGGTACCGGGCACGATACGTTCCACGACCGGGCCGAGGTCGTGAACGCCGCCCTGCGCCGCTTCTTCGACGCGCCGGACGGCGAGTTCAAGGCACCCTAGCACGCGTGACCCGCGCAGCGTCGTTGCCGCGCGACGCCTTGGCGGCCCGGCCACGATGCCCCGCGGGGCCTGCGTTAGCATCGGCCGCCCGTTTACGGGCGAAGCGGCATCGGCGCCGCGAGGTTTCCCCCCTTTCCACTCGGTTGTCAGAACAATTGCCAGAAAGCGAGGCGTGTGTGGGAGTCCGGATCCAGTCGATCATCGATGCATTCAGTGCAGGCGCCAAAGTCCCTTTTGAGGTAAGGCTCCCCGACGGGCAGGGCATTCGCAGCGGCGGCGGGGAGCCGGTATTCACGCTCGTCTTCAAGACCAAGGGTGCGGTTTTCAACACGGTCGCACGCGGTTATATGGGCCTGCTGGAGAGCTACTTCGACCAGACCGTGGACCTGCTTGGCGACTTCAACGCGGCCGTCGCGGCTGGGATGAACGGCGGACTCGACCGCGGCTTCAATCCGCTGAACGCACTCGAGAACCGCTTGCACGAGGCGCGCTTTTCCAACCGCTCACGCGCACAGGCCAAGGCCAATGCCCGCGCGCACTACGCACTGGGCGAGGCGTTCTACCGCATCTGGCTCGACGATCCGTACAAGATGTACACCTGCGGCTACTGGAAGGAAGGTACGCGCACGCTCGAGGAGGCGCAGCAGGCAAAGATCGATCACGTGTGCCGCAAGATCCAGCTTTCCGCCGATGACCGCTACGTCGACATCGGCGCCGGCTTCGGCGGATTCATGTTCCGCGCGTGGGAGAAACTCGGCGCACAAGGCGTCGGCCTCAACACCACGACCGAACAGGTCGTCTGGCTGCGCGAGGAGATCGCCCGGCGCGGCCTGAGCGACAAGCTGACGGTGCGCGAGGCGGATTTCCGCGAGGTCGATCGCGCGTACGACAAGGTGGTTTCGATCGGCACGCTCGAGCACGCCGGCCGCGACCAGTTGGACGAAGTGGTCAAGGCGCATGCCGACTTCCTCAAGCCGGGCGGTCTCGGCATGCTGCACTACATCGGTCACGTGGGCCAGCACGAGACCGAGCTCTTCATCCGCAAGCACGTGTTTCCGGGCGGCTGGATCCCGAGCCTCGCGGAGTGCATCGCATCGATGGAACGGCACGGGCTCGAGGTGGTCGATATCGAAAACCTGCGCCGCCACTACGCTTTGACGCTGGATGCCTGGACCGAACGTTTCGAACGGCGCTGGGACGAGATCCACGCGATCGACCCCAAGCGCTTCGACGAGCGGTTTCGCCGCATCTGGCGGATGTATCTGGTCGGGTGCGCCGAGATGTTCCGCTCGCCGGCCGGCTACACGCATCTTTTCCAGATCGTCTACAGCAAGGGGAACATCACGAAGGACAACTACCCGATGAGCCGCCGTCATCTCTATGAGTGAGGCACGCGCTGCCTACCTGGCGCGCCGTGACGCACTGGCTGCTTCGCTGCGTGCGCAAGGCGCGGCCACGCCGCTGGGGCTCGCGAAACGCACGTCCAATCTTTTTCGCGATCGCGCCGAGGGCGCCAAGCATCGTCTCGACCTGAGCGACTTCCGGCACGTGATCGAGGTGGACGCTGCCCAAGGCTGGGTGGACGTCGAAGGCCTTTGCACGTACGAGGACCTCGTCGCCGGAACCCTTCCCCACGGCGTTTTGCCTGCGGTGGTCCCGCAACTGAAGACCATCACGGTCGGCGGCGCCGCGGCCGGCGTCGGCATCGAAGCGACCTCGTTTCGCCTGGGCCTGGTGCACGACACGCTGCTCGAACTGGAGGTGCTGCTTCCGCACGGCGAGATCGTCACGTGCACGCCGGGGAACGAGCGGCACGATCTCTTCTTCGGTTTTCCGAATTCGTACGGAACGCTGGGCTACGCATTAAGGCTGCGCCTGCGCACGATCCCGGCGAAGCCGTACGTGCGCGTCGAGCACACGCGCTGCGCGGACCACGGCGCCTTTTTCAAGCTGCTCGCCGAGCGCTGTGCCGGACCGGCCGACTTCGTCGACGGCGTCGTGTTCGACGCGGACACGCTCGTGGTCAACACGGGCACGTTCGTCGACGCGGCGCCCTGGCAAAGCGACTACACGTTCGAGAAGATCTACTACAAGTCGCTGCTCGAGAAGGACACCGACTACCTGACCGCGCACGACTACATCTGGCGCTGGGATACCGACTGGTTCTGGTGCTCGAAGAACCTGCTTGCGCAGAACCCGTTTGTGCGCCGGCTGCTCGGGCGCGAACGACTCAACTCGCGCACCTACACGCGTTTCATGCGCTTCAATTCCAAGTGGGGCTTCACCCGCGCGCTGTCGCGCCTGCGCGGCCGCCATCCGGAATCGGTCATCCAGGATGTCGACATCCCGCTCGCCAACGCGCCCGCATTTCTTTCCTTCTTCCTGCGCGAGATCGGCGTGCTGCCGATCTGGACCTGCCCGATCGGTCCCGCGCAGCATGGCAACGCGTTCCCGCTCTATCCGCTGACGAGCCAGGGCCTCTACGTCAACTTCGGTTTCTGGGATGTCATCGAGTCCAAGACACCGCATGAGCCGGGTCACTTCAATCGCCTGATAGAGCAGAAGGTGCTCGAGCTGGGCGGCATCAAGTCGCTCTACTCGGATTGTTATTTCGATCGCGCTACGTTCGCCCGGGCCTATGCGATCGACCGGTATCAGGCGCTGAAGGCGAAGTACGACCCGCAGCAGCGCACCCTCGGCCTCTACGAGAAGTGCGTGCTGCGCGCCTGAGCCCGGCCAGGTTGGTTGCGGCTGATCGGAACATCGTGCGGGTACAAAAAAACGGGCCCTTGGGCCCGTTTTCTCTTCGTCGTACGGCTTCAGTCGCGCGACCCGCCGAAGATGCCGAGCAGCGCCAGCAGGCTCTGGAACACGTTGTAGAGGCTCAAGTACACGCCCAGCGTCGCGCTGATGTAGTTGGTCTCTTCCCCATCGCGCACGCGCTTCAGGTCATGCAGGATGAACGCAGAGAAGATGCCGATCGCAAGCACGATGATCGTCAACATCAGCGCACTCGACTGGATGAAGAAGTTGGCGATGCCGGCGACCATCAGCATGACGGCGCCGATGAAGAGCCACTTGCCCATCGTCGACAGGTCACGCTTGACGACGGTCGAGGCGAACGCCATGCCGAAGAAGATGGCGCCGGTGCCGCCGAACGCCAGCATGATCAGCGTGCCGCCGTTGGCCAGGCCCAGTACTGCGCCGACGAGGCGCGACAGCATGAGGCCCATGAAGAGCGTGAAGGCAAGCAGGACCGGAACGCCGGCCGCCGAGTTCTTGAGCCGCTCGATCGCGAAGATGAAGCCGAACGCGCCGGCAAAGAACACGATCATGCTCATCCCGGGGGTCATGGCACGGCCAAAGCCGCTTGCCACGCCGATCCAGGCGCCGAGCACCGTGGGAATCATCGACAGGGCAAGCAGCCAGTAGGTATTGCGCAGGACGCGATTGCGCTCCTGCACGACGGCGCTTGAACCGGCGTAGGTCGATGGGGATTGGAAACTGTCAGCCATGGTTTCTCCGTGAAGAACGCGCTAAGCGCTTCTATATGGTCAACGCTTGAGAGCGGAAGCTTGGATTGTAGTTCCTGGGGGTTCCACCCGGGGAAACGCGCACTTCCCCGCTATCGGTTTGACCGAACACAAAAGAAGGTTCTTTCCATACATACCTTCAAGAGGTCGAACCGCTACTATAGGTTCATCAAATATGAAACTTTAAAGACACCCTCTTTCGTAACAGGACCCATCAATGAACTCGACCGGCAGGCTCTGGCGATGGCTCGGCATCGTCTTCGTCCTCTCGGTTCGCCGCCCTGGGATACCTCGGTTGGCAGATCGGTGCTGTGCTTCGTCGCGGTCGGCTTCCGGAACACGGTCGGCGCCGGGTTGCTCGGCGCCGGCGTTCTGGGGCCTCAACATCGGCCTTGCGATGATGGTGTTCCTGTCGCTCCTGCCGGCCGGCATCAACCAGGCGTGGGCCAGCATCACGCAGGGCCTTTGGTACGCCCGTTCGCCCGAGATCGTCCATTCGGGCGTGATGGAGACGCTGGTGTGGTTGCGCGTGCCGGGCGATATCGTGTTCGCCGTCGGCGGTGTGCTGCTCGCCGGGTAT
>Ga0326726_10003329_pt1 | contig 14752 bp, 10 predicted proteins | sample MHFenrmetagenome_2_FD_207603 | JGI IMG/M metagenome (GOLD analysis project Ga0326726, IMG submission 207603) | Lab enriched peat soil microbial communities from Michigan Hollow, Ithaca, NY, United States - MHF15MN | ecosystem: Environmental > Terrestrial > Soil > Wetlands > Peat | place: USA...
GGACAGCTAGCGAAAAGCCTGAGTGCAAAATGGATCTGCAATTGCGCTGCCCCGCAACAGGATTATGCATCGGCGTACGTCGAGGTTCGTTTCCCTTTATCCGGCGCGCCGTCGAGCGGACCTAATGGCTCACCAAAAGACTTTGGCTTCGCCCAGACATGTGTCCTGCAGGCCCCTTATGAGAGCCAGCCTCGGATCGAGCCATCTCGCGGCCGATCTCAAAGTCATCGTGCATGGGAAGAAGCGCTCATCCGTACGAAGAGTCCGGACCTGTTCCGAGGAAAGTACGGGCAGGCGGTGGCACAGCTCCTGCTCTCTGGACAGAGAGCTCATTGGCGTCAACTCGAACGAACAACAACAGGACAATCCGGGGGGTCGTTATGGCAAGAGGGGACATCGCCGTGAAGAAGGCCGACACGATTTTCGACGAACTGGACCGGCTGCATCAGGTCATCAGCCGGCGTGCATACGACCTGTTTCGAAACGGCGGAACGCTCTGGGGTAACGCGCTGACCGATTGGCTGACCGCAGAGCGGGAACTGATTTCGAAGCCCGCCGTCGAGTTGCGCCAGAAGGACAACCAGTTCGAAGTGCTCGCCGCGTTGCCAGGCGTCGAGGCGAAGGATCTCGATGTCCAGATCACACCGGACGACGTGTTGATCAAGGCTGAGACCTCTCACGAACACGCGGCGGACGCCGGGAAGGTGCACGTCTGCGAATTCGAGGGTGGCAAGATCTTCCGCTCGGTCCACTTCCCAGAGAAAATCGACCCGAATAGTGCGAAGGCCGAGTACCAAAACGGCGTGCTGCGCCTGACGGCCGCGATCGCGAAGGCTGCGACTGCGCAAAAAGTCGAGATCAAGGCGGCCTGACGGATCGGTGACGCTCGACATGTTGAAGCACGAGCGACGAGCGGTATACGCGAGCCTCTGGGTTCTGGCCTTGGCGCTCGGCTGGATCGAGGCCTCGGTCGTCGTCTATCTGCGTGAGATCTACGTGCGACAGGTCTCACTTCAAGGGACGAATTACTGGGCGGGGCTCCACGTCACGTTCGTCTCTCTGCCCAGTCCTCTCGTGGCTGTGGAGATGGCGCGGGAGGCCTGCACCATCCTCGTCCTCGGGGCGGTCGCGGGTCTCGCAGGTCGCCGTCCTGCCGATCGTGCCGGCGCATTTCTCCTGTCGTTCGGCATCTGGGATCTGGCCTACTACGCGGCACTCAAACTCGTCGTGGGCTGGCCCGATACGCTGAGCTCGTGGGACATCCTCTTCTTGATTCCGCTGCCATGGGTCGCACCCGTATGGGCGCCGGCCACAGTCGCCATGCTGTTCGTGGCTGCCGGCAGCTACTTGTTCTGGACGCCAGAGCGTGAGCGACGTTATCGCTGGCTAGACATCGGCGTTCTGGTCGCGTCCGTGCTCCTCACGATCGCGGCCTTCCTCGTCGATTCGAGGGCCGCAATCGATTACCGCGCGCCCGAACACTTCGCGGCATGGCTGTTTGGCGCGGGAGTCGTTCTTGGAACGGTGTGGTTCCTGCGTGTCGAGCGCGGTGTGGCTCGCAGGAGCGACACGCGGCCACCGTGGGTGGGCGTGCGGGTTCAAGCGGTCTTGCCGGAGCGATCGCCGGCGAGTGCCGATCAGAGCGGAGCGATGACCGTCGCTGGTGCCATGTCCGGAGAGCACGAGCAGGCCGACCTCGGCCCTGTGATTCGGGAGTACACGGAAGCCAAGCGGCGGCTGGAAGCGCTGGTGAACGAAGCCGGCGAATTGGGCGAGCGTTTCGAGCGACTCGCACAGGGTCTGTCCGCGCATCCAGGACGGATGATCGTCGGGCTTCCCGACAGATTCATCGAGAATCCGAGCGACTGGGACATCGTTCCGAGCCATCCGCTTCCATCGATCGAACGTCTCGTCGCGGTGACGAACGAGATTCGAGAGTGCACGGCGACGGTCGAGGAACTCCGCGAGCGGCTCATACTCAGGGGCCGTACCGATCTCGTTGAGCAGCCGGACGGGTTCTTTCACTGAGGAGCCTCGTGACCGAACGCGCGTCGCCACCATCGGGTCCGGAACCATCGAGCCCGCGAGACACGCGCCGACATTTCACGCCCATTCTCTCCATCGTCTACGTGCTGGTGATGGCCTTGCTCCTCGGTCTGTTGGTCGCGTTTCCGGCCTCGACCGCGAAGTCGATCTCATACAGCGACTTCCTTCAAATGGTCCATGCGGGCCAGGTCCTGCAGGTCGTGATTGACGAGCACCGGATCAGGGGGACCCTCAAGGACAACAATCAGCCGTTCGAGACGACGCGGATCGAGGATCCCCGCCTTCTTGAAGCGCTGGAACAACGCGGCGTGAAATTCACGGGTGCACTCGAGACGAACTGGTGGAGCAGCGTGAGCAGCTGGCTGGTGCCGCTGGTCGCGATCATCCTGCTGTGGAGTGTGTTCCTGAGAAGGATGAGCCCGGGACAGGGCGCGATGGCGTTTGGGCGCAGCCGCGCGAAGATCTACGCGGAAGACGATGTCAAAGTGACGTTTGCCGATGTCGCCGGTATCGACGAAGCGACGGAGGAGCTCCGTGAGATTGTCGAGTTTCTGAGGCATCCGAAAAAGTACACGAACCTCGGCGGTCGTATCCCGAAGGGCGTGTTGCTGCTCGGGCCGCCCGGGACCGGGAAGACGCTCCTCGCACGTGCTGTTGCCGGCGAAGCCCACGTCCCGTTCTTCAGCCTGAGCGGGTCGGAGTTCGTCGAGATGTTCGTCGGCGTCGGCGCCGCGCGCGTGCGAGACCTCTTCGCCCAGGCCGAATCCCGCGCGCCGTGCATCATTTTCATCGATGAACTGGATGCGCTCGGCAAGATGCGCATGCCCTCGGCGCTCGGCACGCACGAAGAGCGCGAGCAGACCCTCAACCAGCTGCTGGCCGAAATGGACGGCTTCGATCCCCGCAAAGGCGTCATCGTCATGGCCGCCACGAACCGGCCGGAAGTGCTCGACCCGGCGCTTCTCCGTCCGGGACGATTCGATCGCCAAGTGGTCGTGGACCGCCCGGACATTCGCGGTCGGGAGGCGATCCTTCGTCTGCATGCGCGGTCCGTGAAGCTCGCATCCGATGTGGACCTCAAGGTCGTGGCTGCACGAACGGCTGGATGCGCCGGCGCGGATCTCGCGAATCTCATCAACGAGGCGACGCTTCTCGCGGCTCGCAAGGATCGACAAGACGTGTCGATGGCCGACATCGAGGAAGCCATCGATCGACTCCTCGCGGGTCTGAAACGAAAGCGTGTGATGAGCGCGCACGAGCGGGAGATTGTCGCTTACCACGAAGCTGGTCACGCCATCGTCGCGTCCGTCCTGCCGGGCGTCGACCCTGTCCACAGGATTTCGATCGTCCAGCGCGGCTACGAGGCGCTCGGCCATACGCTGCAGCTTCCCGTCGAAGAGCACTATCTCGTGACGCGACAGGCGCTGTTGAACCAGCTCGCCGTCCTGCTCGGCGGCCGATCCGCGGAGGAGATTGCCTTCCAGGAGATTTCGACCGGCGCGCAGAACGATCTCCAACGGGCCACCGACCTGGCGCGCGCCATGGTCGCGGAGTACGGGATGAGCGACACGTTGGGACCGGTGGCGTTCAAGGGACGGGACCGTCAGCGTTTTCTGGAGGTCCCCGGCCTGGAGCCGGAACCACTCGCCGAGGAGACGGCGCGCGAAGTCGATTCGGAGATTAAGCATCTCGTGGTCGAAGCGCACACACGCGCGTCCGACATCCTGCGCGACCGGCGCGGCATCCTGGCCACGTTGGCGAAACGCTTGATCGAGCAAGAGGTCGTCGAAGGCGCCGACGTGCGCGCGTTGGTCGACCAGGCATCATCGTCCGCTCCACACGCGGCGTGATAAAGAAGGTGAAGCGGTTCAGCCGCCCTGTCCAAGGTGCCGAGGTCCGTTCGTCTGCATCGGGAGCCGGGAGATCGGGTTCAGGATGCCGTGGCCCGGAGTCTGATGGGACGTTCGAATTCATCGAATGTCCGGCGTGTGGAAGCCACGATACGCCGAACGGATGCGGGCGATCAGCGGCGACGCAGGAATGTCAGGAGGAAGCACCCTGTCGCAAGCGTGACAATAACGGGTCCGGTCTCGCGGTGGAGCGAAAGCGCAAGCCACGAACCCATGACCGTGGTCGACACTGCAATCGCGACAGCCACGGTCAGCATCTGGTTGAGGTTGTTCGAGAGGCGTTCCGCCGTGGCGGCCGGGATGATGATCAGCGATCCCATCAGGAGAACGCCCAGATAGCGCAGGCCGAGCGCGATCGTGAGGGCAAACATCTGCAGGTACAGCAGATTGAGGCGGCGAAGGTTGACGCCTGTCGTGCGTGCGATGTCAGGCGAGACCAGGGCGAGCACCAGCGCGTGTTTCTCCTTGAGGATGAAGCTGACGACCGCCGTCGCGGCGATGAGACCGAAGGCGATCTCCAGTCGCGAGAGTGCGCCGCCACCGCCAAAGAGCGCTTCAATCAGATCTTCGCCGGATGCGATCATGCTTCCGACGGCAAGAGCGGCAGAAAAGACGACGCCGATGACCGTTTCGGTGGCGAGTCGAGCGCGGTTCTCGAGCGCCCAGACGAGCAGGGCGCCGAAGAAGAGCATTGCGACGGCTCCCGCCAGCGGATGCAGGTGCAGCGCCATCGCCACGCCGATTCCCGGCAGCGCCACGTGCGACAGCGCGTCCGCAGAGAGCGCCATCCGCCGCATGACGGCAAAGCAACCCACGAGGCCGGCCGCAACGGCCATGGCGACCGAGAGCGCGATCGTCTCAGGGTTCATGGATGTGAAACGCGACAGGTGTGCCGTAGAGCTCGTGGAGTCGCTCGGGCGTCAAAATGTCTTTCGGCGGACCAAACCAATGTCGCTCGCGACCGAGGCAGAGCACGGTCGTGGCATGCCGATAGACGACCGAAAGATCGTGGGAGATGAGGAAGACCGTCAGGCCACGGTCCTGTTGAAGGCGGTGTATGAGCTCGTTCAGGCGCTCTTGGCCCGGCTCGTCCACGCCGGCTGTCGGTTCATCAAGAAGCAGGACGTTCGGCCCGCCGACCAGCGCAAATGCAACGAGCAGGCGCTGAAACTGTCCGCCCGAGAGCGCCCCGATCGGCTGGGCACCAGCAGTCAACGGCAGACCGACCGTGGTCAGCATCTGAAAAGCGGTCGCGTTCGACGTGCGTAAGAGCGCCGCCCTCGCGCGGAGGAAATCGAAGCCGGTGATTGGTGCGTCGCGGGCGATGTCCAGCTTCTGAGGGACGTAACCCAGCCGAACACCGGAGGCCCAGTGCACGGTTCCCTCGAACGGGATCGCGCCGATGAGCGCCCTCAACAGCACCGTTTTCCCTGAGCCGTTCGGCCCGACGATCGCCAACGCCGCTCCCGACGGAACGGTGAAGCTCAAGCGCCTGAAGACAGTGGTCCGGCCGAATCGAATCGCCAGGTCATTGACCTCGAGAACGTTCCCGGGGCGTACTGCGCCATCGTCCACGCCTCGAGCATAAGCGGGACTGACCTCGGAGCGCATCAATTCCACAGCAATCATGGAGACGGCCTTGGAGCGTTCCAATTAGGCTGCGTCGCCATTCCAGTCGTTTGAGAACGGCTAAGCGCCGGCGCCCGCAGCGTCCGTTGAAAGTTGATGACCCGCGTCCTGAATCGCCTGCTCCGTGTCGGTGAAGAGCAACAAGACCATGCCTGCGAGCAACAGGACGATCAGCGACAGAATGGCCTGGCGATAGGAGCCGGTGGCGCCGACGACCAGGCCGAACATGAACGGGCCGATCCAGGATGTGCCCCGCTCGGTGATTTCATACAATCCGAAAAACGTGGCTTCGTGTCCGGCCGGGATCATCTGCGAGAACAGCGACCGCGAGAGCGCCTGTGACCCGCCGAGCACGGTGGCCAACACACCTCCCATGACCCATGCCTGCGCGATCGTCTGCAGAAAGCCGTAGGCGTAGATCACGATGCCGGTCCACAGAATGAGCGAGAAGAGGATCGCATTCTTTGTGTTGACGAGGACGGCAATCCGCTCGAAAAGCAGCGCACCGAAGAACGCGACGAACTGCACCATCAGCACCAAGCCCATGAGAAAGGATTGATTCGTCGCCAATCCTCGCGACACGAAGAGCTCCTGAGCCAGGAACACCGATGCGATGGAAATCACCGTCTGGATAGCGTCATTGAAGCCCATGTACGCGAGGAGGTACCGCCGCGTGTGTGGGAGCCGGCGCAGTTGGCTCCAGACGGCGCCCAGCTCGGCCAGGCCGATGGCGAGATACGATCGCTCCAATGGCCGCTCACGCCGTGCTGGACGCGTCTTCACCCGCGCGAACGTCACGAGCGCGAACCCGCCCCACCAGAGCCCTGCCGAGAGTAGTGAGATCCGGACGGCCAGCTCCTTGGAGATTCCGAGTCTGTCGGACAGGGTCAGCAGGGTGAGGTTCGCTGCCAACAGCAGTCCGCCACCCAGGTAGCCGAGCGCATAGCCCTGACTCGAGACCTTGTCGCGCAGTTCACCAGCCGTGATGTCGTTCAGGAATGCGTTGTACAGCACGATGGTCACACCGAAGGCAAAGTTCGCGACAATCAGCAGGATTCCGCCGATGATGTAACGGTGACCGGCGACGAAAAAGAGCAGGCAAGTCGCGGCCACGCCTCCGTAGCAGAATGCGATCATCAGGCGCTTCTTCGCGTTGCTGTAGTCCGCGATGGCGCCAAGGAGCGGAAGGAGGAGCACCTGGAGGAATACGGATGCGGAGATGCAGTATGGAAAGAGCGACGTGGCCGTGATGCTGCCGAACGGTCCGAGATTCGCGACGATGCCGTTCCTGCCCACGTCACGTTGGGCGAGGTCGGTCAGATACGGGCCGATCAACACGGTGACGACCGTCGTCTGGAACGCCGAATTGGCCCAGTCGTACATCAGCCATCCCGCGATCTCCCCACGGTCACCGCGTGGGCGGCTGTTCATCCAATGGTCCTAGTGGCGAATGCGGACTCCCCGCACCCGCGTGCGATATGGTCAACTGCCGCGTCGCGGAGACGGACCATCTCCGGCCATCCGTGGCCCTGTGGTTCCAGCGGCGCGCCGATCGTAATGATCACGGGCCCATGTCGAAACCACCACGTGCCGTCGGGCAGAACATGACGCGTGCCCTCAATGGCGACCGGGACGATCGGCCGGCCGGTGTCGACGGCCGCGCGGAATGCGCCCAACCGAAACGGGAGTAACCCTGGCGTGCGCACGAACGTACCCTCAGGAAAGATCATCAGCAATTCGCCGTCGGCCAGACGCCGCGCCACTTCGTCCGCGCCCGCCAGCCGGTCGCTCAACGCGGTTTTCTCAATCGTGATGTGTTCGGCCTTCCGAATCACCGTGCCGATCACCGGATAGTCCGCCAACGCGCGTTTCGCGACGAAGTGAAACTCTGCCGGGAGGGCCGCCATGAGGACGACCGGATCGATGTAGCTGGCATGATTGGCCACGAGGATGCCCGTCTGCACGGTTCCCAGATGATGGAGTCCCGCGACGCGCGGACGGAGGCCGCAGAGGCCGAGCGCGAGACGCGACCATCGTTTCGCCGAGCGGTCCGCGTGACGTCCGGGCGACCGAACCGCCAGGTACGCCCACAACACGGGCAGCGTCGCCGACAGCACGAGCACGATCCAACCGGTGAAGATCGCGCGGCCCAGCCCGCCGGCGACCCTGAGGCTCCAGGCGCCGAGAGCGCCGGCAGTAATCCACGCGCGTTGGACGACGACGGAACGACGGGCGCCGAGCGTGCCCTTCAGATAGGCCTCGCGCATCGCGCTCCGACGAATCTTGCCGCTCGACGTCTTGAGCACCGTGCGAGGGTCAGCGATTACGACCGCATCCGGCGGGCTGCCGATGCCGGTGACGACGCCATCGCGCACCGCGCGCTGGAGTGCCTCCCGCTGCGCCGCGTCCCGTTCCCGTGTCTCGGCAACGACGATGAGGCGTTCGGTCCCGGCGGCCGGATCAGGAATCCCGAATGCCGCCACGCAGTTCTGACGTACGCCTGGCACGGCGGACACGATCGCCTCGACCTCCTCTGCGCAGATGTTGCGACCGCCCTGGATGATGAGGTCCTTCTCGCGTCCCGTGATGAAGAGTTCGCCGTCCACGCGGTACCCGAGATCGCCCGACTCCATCCAGCCGTCGTGCATGGCTGCGCGCGTGGCGTCGGCGTTGCGAAAATACCCGCGGGTCACCGACGGGCCGCGGAACTGAATCCGACCCTCGGTGCGCTCGCCGACCACGCGATTGGTGCGGTCGACGATCCGCACCTCGTGGTCATGCAGCGCGCGACCGCAGGACACAAACCGAAGCGCTCGCACGTCGTCGGACAACGCTGGGCGGATCTCACGGGCCTGTTCGAACGGCGCGCGCGCGATGCGATCGACGCCGGGCACACGCCGGAGCGCCCCTAGGGTGAGCGCGACCGATGATTCCGCAAGTCCGTAGGCGGGACACATCGCGTCGGCTCGGAATCCATACGGGGCGAAGCGACGCGTGAACCGATCGATCGTGTCCGGACTGACCGCCTCCGATCCGTTCACCGCGATGCGCCAGCGACTGAGATCAAGGCCCTGAATCTCGTCGTCGGCGACTTTGCGGACGCAGAGATCGAACGCGAAATTCGGTGCGGCGGAGATCGTGCCGTGATGGGCGTGGATGGCCCACAGCCAGCGCGAGGGTCTTGAAAGAAAGGCGAGCGGCGACATGATCGCCGCTGGTACGCCGAAGTACAGCGCCCCCAGCCAAAGGCCAATCAATCCCATGTCGTGATACAGCGGCAACCAGCTCACTGCGACGTCATCGGGGCCGATCTCGAATGCGTTCCCAATCGCGCGCACGTTCGCGAGAATGTTGGCGTGCGACAGGAGTACGCCTTTGGGATCGCCCGTGCTCCCCGATGTGTACTGAATCAGGGCTGGGTCATCAGGATGCGGCCGCGCCACCGTCGCCGGCGAGCTCTGAGCGCGGAGGTGGTCCGCGGTCGTGATGGTTTTGAGGGAGGGCAGCGGTCCGCGCATGAGCGCGGCCAGTCGTTCGGCTTCAGCAAACGTGACGAGCACGCGCGCGTCGGCATTGCGAAGAATCGCCTGCTGACGGCGTGTGTACGCCACGAGGTCCTCGGCGCGAACCGGTGGATAGAGCGGCACGGGCACAGCGCCGATGGTGAGCGCAGCGAAGAACGTTTCGAAGAAGTCGCGTTCAGTTCGCAGCATGAGCGCGACCCGGTCGTCCTTCGCGACGCCGACGCTCCGCAGACCGGCGGCCATCGTCGCGGCCGCCGTCGACAGGTCGCCGTACGTGATGGGCGTTTCGCTGCCGTCGTCGTTGCGAAGGAGAAGATGGACGCGCTCAGGCGTGTGTTCTGCGTGCCACTGTAGCGCGTCGACGAGAGAGCGGGCTGCCGTGGGGACCGATGTCGCTGGAGTCGTGTCCAGACGCACCGACGGAGCCGCTTCCGCGCTCGCAGGGGCCGCGTGAAGAATGGCAGTCACCAAATCCCGTGGTGTGGCCGCCTCTGCCATGACCGAGTCCGGCAGCCGAATGCCAAACGCCTGTTCGAGCCGAAGGAGCAACTCGACGCGTTCGAGGCTGCTGATGCCCAAATCACGGTCGAGCGCGTCGTCCAGCGTCGGCCGGCGCGCGTAGTCTCCACCCACTTCCGTGACGAGGCGGGCGACTACGTCGAGCACCTGGTCGTCAACGACCGGGGGAGGAGCGGCATGCGCGAAAGCCATGGGGAAGTTACCGAAGGTCAACGCCGCAAGAGTGCAAACGATGCACCAGGTGGCCTCGCAGGCATGCTCTACACCAGGCCTCGACAGGCAGCCGACGGATTTCCGTCACAGGAGCCCAAAGGGCTAAGACGCGGGTGCATGCCGGACACGTCTGACCTGGCACTACAGTTGCGAATCACCTGTTTCAGGAGTGGAGCCATGAAGGCCGACCCTCTTCGCATCCTGGATGTTGCCGGCTGCTCGAGCCAGATGGCCTTGCCTGGATCGACAAGGCTCGATCGCTGGGCGCTGACGCGGATTCAGCGGACCGTCCAGTCCGCGCCCATTCGTTTCATGCTGTGGGACGGTTTCGAACTGCCACCGAGGGCGGGTCGTGCCGTCGCGAGCATCGTATTCAAGAACCGTCCCGCACTCCTGAGTTGGGTGTGGGATCCCGAGCTCAATTTCGGCGAGGCCTACACGTCCGGCGCCGTCGAAGTTCGGGGCGACCTGCTCACGGTGCTGGAAGCGATCTACCGCGCATTGGCAGGCCCGAAACCGCGGCCGTGGTGGCTGTGGCAGAAATCCAACGACGCACGCGCTGCACGGGAAAACGTTCACCATCACTACGACCTCGGCAACGAGTTCTACCGGCTCTGGCTGGATCGCGAGATGGTCTACACCTGCGCGTATTTCCCGACGCCCGATGCCACGCTGGAGGACGCCCAGATCGCGAAGATGGATCTCGTCTGCCGAAAGCTCCAGCTCAAGCCCGGTGAACGTGTGATCGAGGCCGGGTGCGGGTGGGGCTCGCTGGCGCTGTTCATGGCCAAACACTACGGCGTCACAGTGCGCGCGTTCAACATCTCGGCCGAGCAGATTGCCTACGCGCGGAACCGGGCGATGGAAGAGAGGCTCGTGGATCGAGTCGAGTTCGTCGAGGATGACTACCGCAGCGTCCGTAGCGCCTGCGACGTGTTCGTGTCGATCGGCATGCTCGAGCATGTCGGCCTGCCGGACTATCCGACGCTCGGCAGGGTGATGGACCGCTCGCTCACGGATCACGGGCGTGGGCTCCTGCACTTCATCGGCCGCAACCAGGCGGCGCCGCTCAACCCGTGGATACGCAAGCGCATCTTCCCCGGCGCGTATGCGCCGACGCTTCGCGAAGTCTTCGAACACGTGCTCGAGCCGCACGCATTGTCGGTACTCGACGTCGAGAACCTGCGCTTGCACTACGCGAAGACCCTCGAGTGCTGGCGGCAGCGCTTCGATGGCTCGGCCCACGACGTGGCGGCGATCTTCGACGACACGTTTGTCCGTACGTGGCGGCTCTACCTGGCAGGCTCGGAAGCGGCGTTCACGACGGGCTGGATGCAGCTGTTTCAGGTGCTGTTCGCGCGCGGCAGCAGCAACGCGATCCCCTGGACACGCATCAGCGGCTGACACCTCACCGACGCAATGGAAACGTATGACGTGATCATCGTGGGTGGTGGTCCGGCGGGTTCGACCTGCGCGTGGGCTCTCCGTCGGGCAGGTCTCGACGTCGTCGTCATCGACCGAGCGACCTTTCCGCGTGACAAGGTATGCGCAGGATGGATCACGCCGCACGTCGTGATGGATTTGCGTCTCGATGTACAAGAGTACCGGCAAGGACGGACGTTCCAACCCTTCACTGGATTCCGGGTCGGCTTGATCGGTGGCCGTGCAGACGTGGACACGGCGTACGAAGCCCCGGTCAGTTTCGGCATCCGCCGATGCGAGTTCGATCAGTACTTACTCCAGCGATCACTCGCGCGCCTTCGGCTCGGAACGCCCATCTCGAGCCTCCGCCGTGACGGGCTCTTCTGGGTCGTCAACGATTGCTTCAAAGCCCGGATGCTCGTTGGCGCAGGCGGCCACTTTTGCCCTGTGGCGGCTCTGCTGAATGGATCGACTGACGGTGCCGCGCTCGTGGTGGCCCAGGAGGCGGAGTTCGCCATCGATCCGCGTGAAGTCTCGTTTTCCACGACCGTGCCCGAGCGGCCCGAACTCTATTTCTCTCGAACGCTGAACGGTTACGGCTGGTGCCTCCGAAAAGAGAACTACCTCAACATCGGGTTCGGGCACCTGGACCGTCACAGGCTGCCGAGCGCCGTCGCAGAATTTTCGGCGTTTCTCGAAGCGAGAGGAAGAATTCCCCGAGACGCGTCGTGGCGCTGGAAGGGACACGCGTACTTCTTGTCGGAGGGACGCCGGCGACGCGTCGTTGATGACCGCGTACTGCTCATCGGCGATGCGGCCGGGCTCGCGTATCCGCACAGCGGTGAAGGGATTCGACCGGCGGTCGAGTCCGGCCTCATCGCCGCGTCGACGATCGTCGAGGCGCATCGGGGACACACCCGCGACCCGCTTAGACTGTACGAGGTCCGGCTGCGCGAACGGTTCGGCCGCCGCCACGGACTTTCGAGCTTCGTCTCGCAGGCCGTGCCTTCACAACTTGGGCGCGTGTTGGGGCCGCTGCTGCTCCGTACACCGTTGTTCGTCCGGCACGTGTTGCTCGATCGGTGGTTTCTGCACACGCACGAACCGGCTCTTGCTCTTGTGGCTTGACGTGATCATGTTGCGGCCGGGATGGTCGACCCTCCCTCTTCGTACAGCTTCTCGATACCGGCCCGCCACCGCTCTTCGACCACACGCCGCTTCACTTTCAACGTAGGCGTGAACTCGCCGCCGGCGACGGTGAACTCGGAGGGAAGCAGGGCGAAGCGCTTGATCGTCTCGAAAGGCGCGAGCGTGGCGTTGACGGCGTCCACGGCTTCCTGAAAGAGCGCGACAACGTCGGCGCGGGCCACGAGCGCGTCCCGCATGCCGCCCACGGCAGCGAGCCGCCGCTCGAGTGCCGGAAAGTCCGGCACCAGGAGCGCCGCAATGAACTTGCGGCGATCGCCGAGCAGGATGGCCTCGGCGACGAGCGGGTGGCGCTTGAGCGCGTTCTCAATCGGTTGCGGCGCAACGCTCTTCCCGCTGGAAGTGATGATCAGGTCCTTCTTCCGATCGGTGATTGTCAGGTAGCCCTCTCGGTCGAGGAACCCGATGTCGCCGGTGTGAAGCCAGCCATCTGCCTCCAAAACGGCGCGCGTCGCCTCGGGCCTGTTGTAGTATCCGCGCATGATGTTCGGCCCGCGCGCGAGGATCTCGCCGTCCTCGCCGATCCGCAACTCGACGCCGGGAAGGGCGCGGCCAACCGTGCCGAACTTCGGCCGGTCGACCGGGTTGACGGTGAGGGCTGGCGACGCCTCGGTGAGCCCATAGCCTTCGAGGATCGGCAGGCCGACGGCGTCGAAGAACTCCGCAATCATGCGCGGAAGCGGCGCGCTGCCGGACACGATCAGCCGCAGCCGTCCACCCGTCGCACCGCGAATCTTGCGGAACACCAGCTCGTTGGCGAGACGGTCCTCCAACTCGAGCAGCGCACCAATCGGCAGACCATTGCGCACCCTCGCAGAGCGACGCAGACTCACGCTCACCGCCCAGCGGAAGATGGCCTGACGGATCGCAGACGCATGCGCGACAGTCTCATGAATGCGGCCGTACAGTTTCTCGAAGACACGCGGCACCGCGGTCATGAGCGTGGGCCGCACCTTGACCATGTCCCGCGCGAGCGTCTCAGGCGATTCGGCAAATACGACGGTGGCGCCAGCGTGGAGATATAGGTAGAGCACCATCCGCTCGAACGCGTGGCTCAGCGGCAGGAATGAGAGCGCGACATCCGCATCGGTCACTCCAAGTACTCCGACCGCCGCCTCGACGTTGGACAGCACGTTCTCGTGCGTGAGCATCACGCCCTTCGGATCGCCGGTCGTCCCAGACGTGTAGATGATCGTCGCCAGCGCGTCGCGCGCGATGGCAGCGGTCCGCTCACGGAAGAGGCGGCCTTCGGCCGCGCCCGTCATGAGGCGTGTGTGGCCGCGGCCGGCGACGTCGGAGAGCATCATGACGCCCTCGGGCCATGCCTCGCCGTCGCCGTCCATTACTACCACCGTCGAGAGATCGGAGAGCTGTGCGCGAACGGTTGCGATCTTCTCGACCTGTGCCCGATCCGAAACGACGGCCACCTTCGCAGCGCTGTCATCCAGAATGTGGCGAACCTGTTCAGGCGTGAGCGTTGAGTACACAGGTACTGTGACGCCGCCGGCCATCAACACGGCCAAGTCCGTGACGCACCACTCCGGCCGGCTCTCGGCGATTACCGCCACGCGATCACCGGCAGCGACGCCGAGTGCGCCCAAGCCAAGACTCAGGTCGCGGATGTGTTCGAGGAAATCGTGGCCCGAGATGTTGAGGAAGGCGTCGCCCACGCTGTGGCGCAGGATGGCACGCTCGGGGAACCGTTCGGCGATGCTGAACGGCAGGTCGGCGAGAGTCTTGACGTTCGGATTGATCACGTTTGCAGCCAGGCCGCTCTTCCACGACAGTCCGGGCGCAAGAGTGCTGCCGCCCACAAGCCACGCTCCGTAGGTCGATGGGCCGGCCGATCACAGGCTTTCGCGATGGCGGCGTAGCCCTTCCAGCCTACCTTCGGGAATATCGGCCCAGCAGCTGGTTCCAGCCGAGCGCAGGCGACGTGTCGGATCCGTCGCAGGTGCAATGCGCAGCGATGTCGGCCCTCGGCCCGCAGCGACTCAGACGCCTCGCACGTGTTGCCTCAAGAATCCTCTGCAATCGTCCGAACCCGCTTGCACGCACATGCGAAACATCGGCAGCCAGCGGTTCTGCATGACGGGTTTCCGGCTGCAAGATCCAGCCCGCTGTCTGGTATCCGCAGTTGACGCAGCCGAGCGACAGTCGATGCCGCTCGAACAGCAAGAGTGCATCGTGACCGTGCAGACCGCACATCATGCGCTGCACGCTTTGCACTATCCAATTCATGGCGCCAATTCCTCGCGATCTCGTAGCGGCAGGAGCAAGCGT
>Ga0326726_10003330_pt1 | contig 14751 bp, 9 predicted proteins | sample MHFenrmetagenome_2_FD_207603 | JGI IMG/M metagenome (GOLD analysis project Ga0326726, IMG submission 207603) | Lab enriched peat soil microbial communities from Michigan Hollow, Ithaca, NY, United States - MHF15MN | ecosystem: Environmental > Terrestrial > Soil > Wetlands > Peat | place: USA...
CGCCATGCGAATCGCTGCAGAAAGATCAATCCCCGCGAACTGAATGACATTGGTAATGGCACGATCCATCGTCAGGGTCGAACCTGCGAGGCGAGAAGTGGTCACTAAACGGGCAGCCCCATCAGAACTTACTTCCACCTCAATGTCTCCCAATGTGTATCTTCCGGGAGAAGCTCCTGCCCCGGCCATGCTATCGGTCGTCAGTACGATTCCATCTATTCCCTTTGTCCGGACAAACTCTCTCACGACTTCAGGAGAAAGGTGAATCCCATCGGCAATGATGCTTACCGTCAATCGATCCATGACCAGCTGTTTTCGGATTAGGTTCTGATGACGGGAGACGGGCTTGGGGGCTGCGTTTCCGAGGTGGCTGGAGAAGCGGGCCCCAGCCTGAACCGCTTCTTCGATCATCTCTTCGGTGGCATGGGTATGCCCGACTCCGATGACCATTCCATGGGCAACGGCTTTCTTAATGAAAGGAATCGCTCCTTTCACCTCAGGCGCCAAAGTCAGGCACCTGATCCTCCCCTCACACGCCCCCTGAAACTTCTCCAATTCTCCCCATTGGGGAAGTCGGACGTACTCGCGAGGGTGAACTCCCCTGGGTCCATCCTCCGGAGAAATATATGGCCCTTCAAGGTGGATCCCGGAACACATCCTCTGGAGAAGAAGATCGTTTTTTATGGCGCTTGCAATGATTTTCAACTGAGAAATCATCTTCTCCTGCGGGGAGGTGATGAGAGTAGGAAGAAAGCAAGTGATACCCGCGGAAGCCAGGGAGCGGGCCGCGTGATGGAGCTCTTCAGGTGTAAGATGAGGACTATTGAAATCGACGCCGGCAAACCCGTTCACCTGCGGATCGAAAAATCCCGGCGAGAGGTAAAGGTCCGCGCCACCACCATCACAAGGAGATCCCTCGTGACAAGGTTCGATCCGCATGACCTTTCCATTCTGAACGTCGATGTTCATGAGCAATTCGGTCCCTGGAATTTTTCCTTGAATCATCATGATGATCTCTCAACAGGATTATATAGAATATCGTCTTTTTTTAAAATACTTAATTCACACTCAACCGAAGAGGACTTTTCCCGCGGTCGGGTACAGAGTTCGTTTCGTTTATAGACAAATTCCTAAAAATATTGTAAAAAATGAGAGAAAACGAATAGAAGGAGGCAAAATGAAGTTCCCCAAGTACAGACCAAGAAGGTTGAGAAAAGACGACCTGTTTCGAAGAATGATTCGAGAAACACACCTCCGACCCGATGATTTGATTCTTCCGCTTTTCGTCCGTCCTGGAAAGGGATCGAAACAGCCCATCTCATCCATGCCCGGGCATTCTCAGCTCTCCATCGATCTCTTGATCAAAGAGGTGAAGGATGCCAGGTCCCTGGGGGTCCCCGGCGTTATTCTATTTGGCATTCCTGAAAAGAAGGATGAAATGGGATCAGAAGCCTACGCCGAGGATGGGATCATCCAGAAGGCCATCCGGCAGATTAAAGAAAAGGTAGAAGGCATTCTTGTCATCACCGATGTCTGTCTTTGTGAATATACCAGTCATGGACACTGCGGTGTCGTAGAGGGAGGAAGAATTTTGAATGACGAAACGCTCGATCTTCTCGCCCGTCAAGCCCTTTCCCATGTCCGGGCGGGGGCAGACATCGTGGCCCCTTCCGATATGATGGATGGACGGGTGGGGGCCATCCGAAAGATCCTCGACGAAAATCAATTCGAAGACATTCCCATCCTGGCTTATTCGGCAAAATATGCCTCGAGTTTTTATGGACCCTTCCGAGTGGCTGCAGAATCAAAACCCCAATTTGGTGACCGAAAATCCTACCAGATGGACCCAGCCAATGGAGACGAGGCGTTGAGAGAGGTTCGGCTCGACCTCGAAGAAGGGGCTGATATGGTGATGGTGAAACCTGCCCTTCCCTATCTGGACATCATTTACCGGGTGAAGCAAACGTTCAACATCCCTGTGGCGGCTTACAACGTCAGCGGTGAGTATGCGATCGTGAAGGCGGCATCGCAACTTGGATGGATAGATGGGGAACAGGTGATGATGGAATCACTCATTTCAATTAAGAGAGCAGGGGCTGATCTCATCCTGACTTATTTCGCCAAAGAGGCAGCCAAAAAACTTCAGAGTCATTAGGCATTAGTCATTGGTCATTAGTGAAGCGATGAACCATAGAGTTAGAAATCGGAATTTAGAAACCATGGACCAGGGAGAAAAAAACCCTGGTTATCCCTTGCGGATGATCGCCTGGGAGCTGACCCGGAGTTGCAACCTTGCCTGCGTTCACTGCCGTGCTTCGGCTGAGCGCGGCCCCTACGAGGGAGAACTCTCAACGCAGGAGGTGTTTCGGGTCATGGATGAAATCGGCTCCTTCAGCAAGCCCGTGATCATCTTGACAGGGGGAGAGCCCCTGCTCCGTCCGGATATCTTCGATCTGGCATCCTACGGTACAGCAAAAGGTTTCCGGATGGTGATGGCCACGAACGGGACATTGTTCAACGAAGAAATCATCCGAAGGATCAAAGCATCGGGGATTCAGCGGATCAGCATCAGCATCGATGGCCCCACAGCCGAAACACACGATGCCTTCCGAAAGGTTAAGGGTTCGTTTGAGGGCTCCCTTCGGGGAATCGAGATGGCAAAGAGAGGAGGCATCGAATTTCAGATCAACACCACCATCACTCAGGCCAACCTTCATCTCATCCCGGACATCCTCCGTCTGGCAGTTCACGTGGGGGCGGTGGCCCTCCACATTTTTCTTTTAGTTCCCACGGGGAGGGGAAAGGAGTTGAAAGATCAGGAAATATCTCCATTCGATTATGAAAAGACCCTTCACTGGTTTTATGACCAGATCGATAAGGTTCCTCTTCAGCTGAAAGCAACCTGTGCACCCCACTATTATCGCATTCTTCGACAGCAGGCAAAAAAAGAGGGGAGAAAGATCACTCCGAAGACTCACGGATTGGATGCCATGACCCGTGGATGTCTGGGTGGCATCTCCTTCTGTTTCATCTCCCATGTCGGCCAGGTTCAGCCCTGCGGCTATTTAGAATTGAACTGTGGAAATGTCAGGGAAAAATCATTCCCGGACATCTGGACGAATTCCGAGATCTTCAAAAACCTGCGGAACACCGATGGCTATCAGGGAAAATGTGGAAGGTGTGAATTCCGAAAGGTCTGCGGAGGTTGTCGCGCACGGGCCTACGAGATCTCCGGTGAGTACATGGCCGAGGAGCCCTATTGCATCTATGAACCGGTTTAAATCCTTTTTTCGTTTTCGGGTCAGCCTGACCTTTAAATTCATCGCCGCCATGTTCTTTCTGGTCCTGATGAGCGCCGGGGCGTTCGGGTATTTCTTCGCAGCAAGGGAGCTGACTCTTCTTCGGAGCCATCTCGAGAGCCAAGGAAAATCGATTGTCACTTCGATCGGGCGTTTTTTCGAGCACGGAATCGAGCATTCTGACCAATACTTTTTGCAACGGGTTGCGGAGAATATCATCCAGGACGAAGATATCTTCTTCTGCTCTGTCTTCGACAGGAATGGGAAACAATTAGTCCACGTGGCAAAAAAGGAAGCTTTCCCGGACCCGAATCGTACCTACCAAGTCACCCACCCCATCCGATCCAGAGAAGGTCAGTTAATCGGGACTTTTCAAATCGGGTTTTCCCTCGATAAGCTGAACAGGCGGATGGATGAAATGAAGAGAGATATCCTTCTCGTCACCTTAGGAATCGTTGGTATCGGGATCTTGTTCACCCTAATCATGACCCGGGTCCTTCTTCGCCCCATCGAAAAATTAGCGGAGGCAACGGGGAAAGTGGCCATGGGAGAATTGACCCAGACCGTGGACATTCGGTCCAAGGACGAAATTGGAGATTTGGCACGAGCCTTCAATCAAATGACCCTTCAGTTGAACGAATCCAGGGGCGATCTTGAAAAAAAAGTGGAGGAGCGAACCCGTCAGCTGGAGACGAATGTCGGGGAACTGAGTCGGGCCAGGACCTCCACCCTGAAGATGCTCGAGGAACTCCAAGCCGCCAAGAGGGAATTGGAAATGGTCAACCGTGAGTTGAAGGAAACGGACCAGACCAAAATGAAATTTGTCGGCATCGCTTCCCACGAATTGAAAACCCCCCTTACGGCGATCAAGGCCAATATCGACTTCATCCTTTCCGAGAAAGGAGGAAGAGTTCCGGAGTATCTGAAATCCTTTCTGAGCACCATCCAGAGAAATACCAATCGAATTCAGATGAGGATGGATCAAATGCTGAATTTGAGCCGGATCAAATCCGACCGTCTCCTCTTGAACCGGGAGCCGATCCTGTTCTCTGAGGTGATCGGCGGATATATCAACGAAGTCGTCCCGGTGGAAAAACGCCTTTCGATCCAGATGGACATCCCCACGGGCCTTCGCCTGTACGCCGATAGAAAGGCCCTCCATGATATATTCATTAACCTCCTCTCCAATGCGTTCAAATTTACGGCTGGTGGAGGCCAGATCTCGATCAGCGCCAGTCAAAAAGATCAATCGATTCTCCTCAGAATTGGCGATACGGGGATCGGCATTCCGACAGATAAATTACAAAAGATCTTCGATGAATTCTACCAGGTCGAGGGGGGCAAGCACGGCGGAACAGGATTGGGGCTTGCGATTGTCAAGCGGTTGGTCGAAGAACATGGCGGGAATATCTGGGCGGAGTCCCAACTGGGAAAAGGGTCGACTTTCTACTTCACCCTTCCCCTCGCTGCGGAGGACGAACATGGAAGACTCAGCCGGTCATAGAGAAAAAAAGGGAAAAGTCCTGATCGTCGACGATGCGCCGGATACCTTAGAGATCATCCAAAAACTCTTCCACTACGAGGGATACGATGTCCTGATTGCATCGACCGGTGAGGAGGGAGTGAAGAAATTCGAAGAGGAAAACCCGGAAGTGATCCTGATGGACATCAACCTCCCTGGAATCGATGGGACCGAAGCCTTGAGGAGGATTCGGACGATCAATCCCCAGCAATGTGTCGTCATGCTGACCGCCTTTGCCACGGTGGAGAATGCCATTCAGGCCCTCAAAGAAGGCGCTTCTGACTTCGTCAAGAAACCCTTCGAGAACGACCATCTGATCCATATCGTCAACCAGTGTTTCGAAAAACACAAAACCCTGAGGGAGAAAGAAAACCTGGAGGAGGAGGTGAGAAGGCTCTCTATCACCGATGATTTAACCGGCCTTTACAATCACCGCCATTTTTTCAAGACCTTGGAAGCCGAGTTGGCTCGTCTGAAACGTCAAAGGACCTCTCTCTCCCTCATGATGTTCGATCTCGACAATTTCAAAAGCTATAATGACCTCTACGGTCATTTGGAAGGGGATAAGGTCTTGAAAAAGATGGGGGAGATTGTCAGTCATTCCATTCGCTTCAATGTGGACTCCGGTTATCGTTATGGAGGGGATGAATTTGCCGTCCTGCTGATCGGCGCTTCCGTTGAGCAGGCCATGGCCATTGCGGAACGCATCCGTTCTTTCATTGAACAGGCTGAATTCCAAAAGAAGACAACGGTCAGCATCGGCCTCTCCGAGTACAGGGACCCCTTGGACCTGGAGGAATTTGTCAAGTCTGCGGATGATGCGATGTATATCGCCAAGCATTCCGGTGGGAATCGAATTCATACAAATATTGCAGGACCCGTTGCTGTAGAAAATCAAAAAGATAATTGATTTCGATGACGTGTATCAAATTCCAAATCCCAAATCACAAATACCAATATTCAATGACCAAAACGATGTCGCTTGACCCTCCGAATTTGGCCCATTGGAATTTATTTGTGATTTGGCGCCTGCTTACCTGCCTGCCGGTAGGCAGGGGATTGGGTGCTTCTTATTAATATGTCTGACCGGCCTAAACTCTTCCTGATCGATGGCTCCTCCTATATGTACCGTGCATTCTATGCCATCGCTCATCTCTCCAATTCCAAGGGGCTTCCCACGAATGCAACCTATGGCTTCACCCAGATGCTTCTTAAAGTGCTCAGGGAACATACGCCCGATCATCTTGCCATCATCTTGGATTCAAAGGCTCCCACTTTTCGAAGCAAGGCGTATGAAGCGTACAAGGCCAACCGGCCGGCCATGCCGGACGGACTCAGCGCCCAGATTCCTTATATCAAGAAGATCATCGAGGGGTATCGGATTCCCACCCTGGAGATGGATGGATACGAGGCGGATGATCTCATCGGAACGATCGCAAGGAGGGTGGAATCAGAGGCCGATGTCATCATCATCACCGGGGACAAAGACATCTTGCAACTGGTGAACGATCGCATTCAGATCTATGATCCCATGAAGGAGAAAAAGTTGCGGGTGGAAGAAGTCATCCAGCGCTTCGGCGTCCCTCCCGAACAGGTGGTCGATATCATGGGGTTGGCAGGAGACGCCACGGATAATATCCCGGGTGTGCCCGGAATTGGCGAGAAGACGGCGATTCAGCTGATCAAGGCCTATGGATCGATCGAAAATCTTCTTGCCCACGTGGAGGAAATCCCACAGAAGAGATTGAAAGAGAATTTAAGGATTCATGGGGATCTGGCTCGTCTCAGCCGGCAACTGGCAACGATTCATACGGATGTTCCCATCACTCATCGGTTAGAGGATTTTGCTCTCCCTTCCCCGGATCTGAAGAGCCTCAAGGAGATGTTCCGGGAGTTGGAGTTCAACAAGCTTCTTAAAGAACTCCTTGAAAAAAAGGCTGCTCCCTTGGCGGGAAGGGACTATCGTTTGATCATAGATCAAAATGAGCTTCTCGATTTAATCGAGGCCCTGAAAAAGACGGCGTCCTTTTCCTTCGATCTGGAGACCACCTCTCCTTATCCGATGTGGGCCCATCTCGTCGGGATCAGCCTGTCGCATGCTCCGAATCAGGCCTTCTATATTCCCGTCGGCCACCAACATCGAGAAGCAGGAAGGCAACTCCCCCTCCGCCGGGTATTGGAACAATTAAAACCCGTCTTGGAGGATAAGGGAGTGAAGAAGGTGGGTCAGAATATCAAGTATGAATGGATCGTCCTGAAGCGATATGGGATTCGCCTGCAAGGAATAGAGGGGGATACGATGATCGCCTCGTATCTCCTCAACCCCACCAAGCATACCCACACCCTGCCTGAGATCGCCCAGGAATATTTGGATCGAGCGATCACCCACTATAAAGAGTTGGTGGGGAGCGGGGCGAAAGAAGTCACTTTCGACCAAATCGAATTTGAAAAGGCGAGGGATTACAGTTGCGAGGATGCAGAGGTCACCCTCCAGCTCGCTCGCCTCCTTTTTCCAAAACTGAAAGAGGATGGATTGACAGAGCTCTTTGATGCGGTGGAGATGCCCCTCGTCATCGTTCTGGCCAAAATGGAGATGAATGGGGTGAAGATCGATCCGGATCTCCTCCGGGAATATTCAAAGGAGATCGAAACCCAGCTCCAACAAAAGATGGAACGAATTTATGGGTTAGCCGGAGAGGTCTTCAACATCAACTCCTCCCAGCAACTCGGAAAAATCCTTTTTGAAAAATTAAAACTGCCGATGATCAAGAAGACCAAGACGGGTTACTCCACGGATGGAGATGTGCTGACCAAACTTTCCCTCCAGCATGACCTTCCCCTCGAGATATTGGGTTATCGCAACCTGAGCAAACTCAAATCCACTTACATCGATGCCCTCCCCAGACTGATCCATCCCGAAACCGGACGCGTCCACACCACCTATAACCAGACTGTGGCAGCGACCGGAAGATTGTCTTCGAGCGATCCAAACCTCCAGAATATTCCTGTCCGTGCCGAGGAGGGAAACCGGATCCGTCAGGCTTTCGTTCCGGAGAAGGGATGGCTCATTGTTTCCGCAGACTATTCTCAGATCGAATTGAGAATTCTGGCCCATGTCTCGCGAGATGGAACGCTGATCAAGGCCTTTCTCAATGACGAGGACATTCATGCTCGAACCGCCTCGGAAATCTTTGAGGTCCCAATGGAGCAGGTGACACCCCAAATGAGGAGGGAAGCCAAGGTGATCAACTTCGGTATCATTTATGGAATGAGCGCCTATGGCCTCTCACAACAATTGGGAACGGACCCCAAGGTCGCTCAGACCTACATTGACGAATATTTTAAAAAATACTCCGGCGTTCGAACCTATACTGAAAAGAGTTTGGAAGATGCCAGGCAGACGGGATATGTAATGACCCTTCTGCATCGTCGCCGCTATCTACCGGACATCCATTCCTCAAATTTCGCCATCCGACAGGCAACCGAGAGGATGGCCATCAATAGTCCTCTCCAAGGGACGGCAGCCGATATCATTAAGCTTGCGATGATCGGCGTCCAGAATCGCATAGAGGAACTCGGCCTTTCCACTAAAATGATCATGCAGGTCCACGATGAATTGGTTTTCGAGGTTCCGGAAGAGGAGCTTGAAAAAGCCATTTCGATGATCCGAGATAGAATGGAGAGCGTGATAGATCTCTCTGTCCCGCTCAGGGTCTCCATCGATTCGGGAAAAAACTGGGGGGAGGTGCATTAACTCGATTGCGGAATGTGGAATGTAGATTGCGGAGTAACATAAGATCGCACGAAAGACTGAAAGATTTATCAGTCATTCCTGCGGAAGCAGGAATCCAGTCCTTTGATGATTTAACATTTTCTGGATTTCCGTTTTCACGAGAATGGTAACTTTTTGTAAAAATTCCAGACTTTCAAGTCAAGGAAGGGGAAGAGCCATGAGAAGGATAGCCTTGTTCATATTTGCTGTATCGGTGTGGTCATCATTGATGTTGGCCTTCGGCCAGGAGGTTTACCGATGGGTGGACGAGAAGGGCATTGTCCACTTCACGGACGACCCGACTCTGGTTCCAGAAAAATATCGGGGGCAAGTCCAACAGAAGATGCCTTCAAAGGAACCCTCTCCCCCCCCGCCTACCTCGTCCCGCCCCCCCGAACCCGCTAAAATGATCGAACCCTCTCCTTCCCAACCCACCCCCTCCCGGCCCGTCGAGCCCTCCAAAACAATGGAGCCGGTGAGGGAGATTCCGCCAGGATCGGGGGCTGTGCAGAAAGATGCGTTGGGCCGGGGCGAAGAATGGTGGAGGGCAACCGCGAGGGATTGGAACCAGAAATTTGTGACCTATCGGACAAATTATGAAAATGCTTACAATGAATGGAAGGCAAAGGAGCAAGAACTTGAAGAAGCAAAATTCAAACCCGATAGCCTCAAAAGAAAATTGAAGTCCGAAATCAAGGAACTTGAAGAAAAGGCAAAGAATTGGGAGATACAGATGAACGAGGCGAAGAACATGATAGAAACTGTTCTTCCGAATCAAGCCAGAGATTACCGGGCCAACCCAGAATGGCTCAAAATCGAAGAGAAGAAATAAGAACTCCTGTAGGGAACGGTTTGAAACCGTTCCCTACTCAACTCCGAACGTTGAATTTCTATTTAGAGGACACCCACTTCTCTTTTAATGAATGAATAGGGAACCGGTCGACATAGGGAACAAAGGCCAAGCTCACTTCCCCACGATTTAAGATCACCGTTAAGATCTCCTCCATCTCTTCTTTGGGAAGGACCTCGCGTTTTCCCCAATCGAGGACCCAGACTTTCATCAGCACCCTGGAGGGATCCCCCACTGTTTCGACCGCCTTCCGGGTCGCCTCGCCCATCCGGTCGATGGCCTCTTTTAATTCTATCTTCAGGTCCTTCATCGCCTGGCGGTGGTATGCCATAACGGCATAGTAGTCAAAATCCTTTTCCAGCGCTTCCGAAAGGGTCTGTGAAAACCAGACCATGCCTTTGGAATCGTTGATCACAGCTTCAAAATAAAGATTGATGGCAAATTGCAAGTTCGGATTTGATTCTCTTGCGGCTGCCATCAACTGTTTGGCAACATTCATCAACCAGCGGTTCTTCCAGTTTGCCCACGACATAAAACGATCGGTATACCCCTTGACTAAATATTTTCCTGACTCGGATCTGTAGGGATGGATATAGAAGAGATCTGGATGGGGCATGTATCCAAATTCTTTCAGGAAGGCTTGATTGGCTTCCGTGCTGAAATCTTCATTGTGTTTGAGAATCAGATCATCCTGAAACAGAATGCCATCGATGGGGTTTCGGCCGAGGTCACGAAAAAGTCCCTCCAGACGTTTCAGCACTTCAGGGTGAAAGAGACTGAAGCCCCTGGCCACCTCCATCTTTTTTGTCTCGAAATTATAGCTCCGGCACTGATATTCGGGATTTCCTTCGAAGTCGTAATTGGCATAGCGCGTGGTGATCCAAGCAAAGATTTCAAGTCCGTTCCGATGTACGATCTCTGCGACATTTCCAAGAATATCATCCACGACCGGGGCATATGCCGTTTTGAAATAGACGCCCTCTTCATGACGAGCCGTCACAAATTTGTAGAGTCGATCCCCTTTGTTCTGAAAAACTCTGAAGAGGATCGTATTCACACCGGCATTCTTCAACTCCTTCACTCTTTTCTCCAATTCCTCAAGGCTCTTCCCTTCGAAGCTGGAGACCTGAACACAGACCCGCCGCTTGGGTTTTCTTCCGTTGTGAAGGGATTTTCTTCTGAGTTCAGAAACGGCGGGTTCAAGGAGCTTCTCGTTTAGATGTTGCCGTGCGTTCTGAATCCCCTTTTCGGCCTGTTTGACACGGTCACTCTCTGGATAAATTTTCAAATAGAGCTCGAACTGTTGAATGGCCTCTTCGTATCTTTCCGCTTTGAGATGGCAGAGGCCGATCATATATTGGGAGTACGAGACCAATTTGCTGGTGGGGACGGATTGAACGATTTTTGAAAAACCTTGAATGGCTTCCTCATATCTCCCCTTGTAATAGAACTCCATGGATGCATCGTAAAGTTGTCCAGGATGAAGAAGTCTCTCCTGACCCTCCGTATGGGACGATGCAAATAAAATGAAGGTGAGTAAAAGGAATCCAGCGGTCCTTTTTTTCATCGTCTAAATCTCAAATCGGAAGTTGCGGACTCAAATTCTAAACCCTAAATCCAAAATAGACTCAAAACTAACCCCACCTAACCTCCCCTTAGTTAAGGGGAGGAAGGAGGGGTTAACTCAATCACTTGGTTATTGGGCGCTTATCTAAAAAGTATTTTCATCACTTCCTGAACGGAGTCAATCCCGATCAATTCCGTGCCCCTCAGCCCTCTTACCTTCTGCTCGTTCTGCTTCGGTAAAAGGCACCTTTTAAATCCCAACCTCGCCGCCTCCTTCACTCTGACCTCCGCCTGGCTTACACCTCTCACCTCGCCCCCCAATCCGACTTCTCCGAAGACGACCATCTCTGGATCGATCGCTTTGTCCTTAAAATTTGAGGAAATGGATGCAATCACTCCTAAATCACCGGCAGGCTCCTCCACCCTCATTCCGCCAGCGATATTGAGGAAGATGTCCTGATTGTTGAGATGAATTCCCATCCTTTTCTCCATGACGGCAACCAGAAGGGAAACGCGATTGGCATCCACTCCCTGGGCCATCCTCCGTGGGATGCCAAAGTTGGTGGGGACGACCAGGGCTTGAAATTCGATCAGGATGGGCCTCGAGCCTTCCAGGCTAGGCACGATGACGGATCCAGAGGTCGTTCGAGTTCGCTCGGAGAGGAAGAATTCGGAAGGACTCACCACTTCTGCCAGGCCTGAATCCTTCATCTCAAAGACACCAATCTCATTGGTGGATCCAAAACGATTTTTCACCGCCCTTAAGATGCGGAAGGCGTGAGTGGCTTCCCCCTCGATATAAAGGACGGTATCGACCATATGCTCCAGAACTTTTGGTCCTGCAATAAAGCCCTCTTTCGTCACGTGGCCGACGAGAAAGATAGGAATGGAGAGATGCTTCGCCAGGTAGAGCAACCGATTGGACGCCTCCCTGACCTGGCTGATCGAACCGGGCATCGAAGGAAGTTCGGAGGAATAGATGGTCTGAATCGAATCGACGACCGCGGTCAAAGGTCTAAGCGTCTGGATGTCCTGAAGAATTTTTTCTAAGGAGGTTTCAGAAACTACAAAGAGGTACTCTGATGAAATCCCTAAACGGTCCGCCCTCATCTTGGTCTGCTGAAGAGACTCTTCTCCGGAGATGTAAAGGACTTTTTTCCCTTGTGAGGCTAAACGGTTCATCATCTGAAGGAGAAGGGTCGATTTCCCGATGCCAGGGTCGCCCCCGACCAAAATTACCGATCCGAAAACGATTCCCCCGCCCAACACGCGATCGAATTCTTCAATCCCGATCTGAAATCTTCCTCTCTCTTCACCAACGATTTCAGCGAGAGATGTTGGAACCGCTTCAGACTCAAAACCAAGGAGACCCCGTTCCGGAGTCTTTTCTTCAACGGCCCGTTCTTCAATAAAGGTATTCCATTCCTGACATCCCGGGCACCTCCCCAGCCATTTTGGAGCCTGGTATCCGCAACTCTGACAAACAAAATGCGTTTTGGCCTTGGTCATGGAGTCAATCAAGTGGAGGAAGTTAAATTGAGGGCATTTTAACAGAAAACCGCTTGGGAGGTCAAAAAAGAAATAGGAGCAAAGAAGAGAGGACAGGGGAAACCCTGCCCTCTCTTCATTACGCGGCTTTTTTAATGATACTCCGCCTTATTTGCCGAAGACCTCTTTCAGGAGATCCGTGGTCCGGGCGGCCGGGTTTTTCCGGATTTTCTTCTCCTCCTCACCCACCATAAGGAATAATCCATCGAGGGCCTTGGTCACAACATACTGGTCCAGATCAAAACTTTCTTTCTTAACAAATGGAATAGTCTCGTATCGCCCGACCAGTTCCTTATATTGTCGTGTCACACCGACCTCGTTCATCGCATTGGATACAATTGGTTTAAATGCGTTTGTCAGTGGGTTAGTTGTTTTTCCCTTAAAGTAATCCGTGGCTGCGGTATCGTTTCCTGAAAGGATCTTCCTCACATCGTCAAAAGTCATCTGTCCAATGGCATCCCAGAAGATCTGTTTCGCGAGGGGAGCTGCCTTCTCGGCAGCGCGGTTCATGCTCAGGACGAACTCGTCCACCTGTGGACCATATCCAACTGTCCTGAGACCTTTTTCAAATGTTCGTAATTTTTCAGGCATCAGGATCTTGATCGCTTGATTCATGAAATACCCGTCTGTCTTTCCGGTAAAATTGACGGCATTTTCAGTCCCGATATGCAACGCTTCTTTCAATCCAGAACCGATTTTGGCATCGCTTAATCCACTGCCCTGTCCACCTAATCCTAGCTCCTTGTAGACGCGGTCCAACTGTGCTGATGCAGGGAATGCAGTAAGCAGGATAACCATACTCATCATAATGATTCGGATCATCATCATGTCACTCCTTTCCTTTCCTCTCCATCGAGGTAAGCTGTTTTTTTTGCCTAACGTGAATTGCTATTTCCAATCTCCTAATAGAATAAAAGGCGCCCAGAAAAAAGGATGGGAGCATTCTATGACTTCCTCAGATCCTTTCTGAGCGGGTCGGATCATCCCTCCCCCCGCCCTCGTCACTGTAAAACGGACCTTAGATTTCATTAAGTCTAATTGCGCCTTACGAAGGGCCTCGGCCTTTGGCATACTCCTCAAATTCTGGTAGAAGGTCCTCATCAGTTTAACAGTTGAATCATCTGAGACCTTCCATAAAGAAGCGACCACACTCGGAGCCCCCGCATGAATAAAGGCCCTGGAAAGCCCCACCAAATCATCCCCCTGAGGAAAATCTCCTGTTTCTCCTTTAACCAAAGCTGTCTCACAGGCAGAAAGCGTCACCAGATTTGCCTTGATCTCCATATCGAAGATCTCACTCACCGTGAGCTTCCCATCGTCTCTTTCCGATGGGGTAAATCTAAGATTGGACTTCAGAGGATTCGATTCGATCATCTCCCCATGAGTAGAAAGAAGCATCAGATCATACCTCAGCCCTTGATTCTTCACTGATGTCTTGGTTGCCTGCTGGCCTGTGAGAACCAGCTTCTTCTCAAAGATGGCCGAGACCTCCTTCACCTCTAACTCTGCTGCAGGAAGAGGAGCTAATCCTGTAGCAGGATTCCCTGCAGCAAATAGATCCGTACGATTCCCTCTGTTCCTTGCCCTCGCATACTTCAGAACCGTGGCTGAAGGCAGATAACTAATGGTAAAGGACTCGATGAGATATTTACCCTCCTTGGAAATCAAGGCTTGAAAGGGAAGGTAGTGGAGCATTCCGTAGGGAACGATGATAAGATTTCTCTTTCCAAAGATCTCTTTTTCTATAGGCTGAACTAATATGTCATAGAGTTCTATAAGAGGTCTTTCATAGACCTTGGAAAGGAGTCGATCCGGAGTGACCTCTTCGACAGCCCTTGTCCTGAACTCCCTGACTTTCTGGAAAAGCTTCCTCGGGTCTATCTCCAAAGGCACGGCCAGAACCTTCTTTTTTGTGACTAAAAAGATAAATCGGTTCTCTATACCTATGAAATACTCGATAAGAGCCGTTTCACCATCAAGCAGTTCCTGGATCTCGCTTGCTTTCAAAGGGTTGATGCTGACCAAAGAGGCAAGCTCAGGGTCTAACCTCTCCATCCTCTCAAGAATGGCTTGGTGCTGTGATTGCAGGCGTTCAACTTCTGAACGCGCTATTTTTGGTTCTTGTAGATCTAAAATCTCTTCCTCTGAATCCTGAGGACTCTCGATTGCAATTCTCTCTTGCCCGAGTGAAAGC
>Ga0326726_10003331_pt1 | contig 14744 bp, 11 predicted proteins | sample MHFenrmetagenome_2_FD_207603 | JGI IMG/M metagenome (GOLD analysis project Ga0326726, IMG submission 207603) | Lab enriched peat soil microbial communities from Michigan Hollow, Ithaca, NY, United States - MHF15MN | ecosystem: Environmental > Terrestrial > Soil > Wetlands > Peat | place: USA...
AAACTGGAAATTGAATTGCCCCTTGAACATATTGGAAAAAATGGTTGGGTCGTGATAGAAATCGCGTGCCAGGCCAAAAACCATCAGTGCCCTGTATCCCACCGCGTCGAATCGCGGATCTGCTAGGCCCACCTTGACGTTCGGGCTGCTTAAAATGGAGAACCAGTTTTCTGCGGTGATTTCTTTCGCGAACAGGCTGTCGGGTCGATAAGCGATCGACAGGCGGTTGCTTGCAAAGCGGATGTACCAATCCGCATTTGGCAATCCGGTCTCGGGGTCTTTCGTTGTGTACATCAACATCGGCAGTAGGGATGCGTCCGCAGTTGCGATCACGTCAATCGGCACGTGTAAGTCGGTGACTTGGCGGATGACCTGGATGCTGCCGTGATATTGTGCTTGCACATCAATTTGAGGGTAATTGCGCTCGAATGCCTTTTCGAGATCACCGAACGGGACGATGAGGCTGCCGGCGGCATAAACCACCAGGGGACTCTTCCCCGAAATCTCGGCCGGTTGTTTTGTGCAGCCGGTATTCAGGCTGGCAAGACAGAAAATAACGGCGAGGATTATGGGGGGAATTGTTTTCATCGAGGTGGTAAGGTTGGCATAGGAAATGAAATTCTGGGAAAGTGTTGTGCCCTGGCAATTTCCAATTATAAACGAGACAGAAAGGGTGGGCTTCTGCAAGCCCACCCTTGATGTTGTAATGGATGATTTTATTTCACGGTAATCGCTACCAGGCCTTTGATCCACGCTTTGCCGGAAGTTTGCCCGGGCATGGCCAGGTTGTAGACTCCCGGGGTGGCTGGATCGAACGCCACCATGCAATCCGCGCAGGCTTGGACGGTTGCGAGGTCGATATCGTTGGTAAAACCATCGCTTGCTGTAAAGGTCACGGCTGCCGCTCCCGCTTGGACTCCAGCTTTTGTGAGCAGGTCGCTCAGGCGTACACCGGTGTAATCCGTGGCGCCATTTTTGGGATGGATCAGGTTGAGCGTGACCACGGTCATCGCGTGCAGCGCTGAATCCGTCAGTTGCTGTTCATGGTCCACCAGCCCGGTGATCGTCAGGGTGACTGGCTCTGGCACGGATAATGTTATGGATACCAGGCTGTTAACCCACACCTTGCCGGAGGTTTGACCGGGCATGGCCAGGTTGTAAACGCCCGGAGTGGTCGGGTCGAAGGCCACCAGGCAATCTGTACACGCCTGGATGGTGGCTAGATCAAGTCTGTTGGCAAAACCATCGCTTGCAGTAAAGGTTACGAGCGTGGCCCCTGCCTTGATGCCAGCCTGGGTGAGTAGATCGTTCAGGCGCACGCCGGTGTAATCCGTCGCACCATTTTTTGGATGTAGCAGGTTGAGAGTGACCACGGTCATCGCATGCAGGGCGGCATCGGTCAGTTGAAGTTCGTTATTGACTTCGCCGCTCACCATCAGAGTGACAGGTCCCGGTGTCACGGTGGGTGGAACCGTTGTGGGTGGGACGGCTGACGGCGGAAGGGATGTAGGCGGCACAGTTGCCGGGGTCGCCACCGCGCCGCAGGCAGCCAGCAGGATGGATGCCAGGGTAAAAATGGATAGAACGAGCATGGTATTGCGACTGAATTTCATTTCTTCTCTCCTGAAAAGATGGAATGTGATTGCCTCCCAGGGTTCTTCTGAGAGGACATAACACCAATATTATGTAAACGGATAAAATTCGTTTACAAATGCCGGTAAGCTGACTATTTTACCTCTATTGAGATGATATTCTTGACCCAGGTGCTGGTGGGTTGGTCTGGTAGAACGATCATGTATGTCCCCGATGTTTCCGAAAAGGCGAGCAACGCCTTGGGGCAGTTCCTCACGTCCGCCAGGTTCACCTCAGCGGAATAGTTATCCGATGCAGTTAAAATAAGTTTCGTGGCTCCGTCTTTGATCTCGGCTTGATCGAGGATGGTATTCAACAGCACTCCCTGGAAATCTTGCGGCCCGTTTTTACCCTCTGCATTGACGGTGACGATTTCCATGGCTCGCAAGTCGGCATCCGTCAGGGTGAGTTCCTGGGCGACCATTCCAGAGATGATCAGGCGGCCTGAATTTTCCGGGGCAGTAGCTACAGTGGGGGTCGCCTCAGGTGGGACATTTACAGTGATCCACGTGATCTGCCCTATCATTTGGTTGTTTTGTAAACCGCTGCCAACCAGCCGCAGCGGGTAATACTGCTCGGGTAAATCTCCATCGTTAACCATGAATGCCACCAGGATATCGTTATTCTCTTTCATGGTTAGGCTGTCCAAAGTGATCGTTTGCCCGTTTCCGCCGACCAGGTCAATGGTATAACCTTCATCCGCCAGGGTATGGTTGAAGGCGTTTTCCGTATGGCTGTCACTGTCGTCCACTTCTCCCACTAGCAGCCACAATGGCACCCCCACCCAGGTCTGTCCGTTTTCATCATGCCAGCTTGCACCATGACAGCTGGGCGAACCACAGGATTGGTAGGAATCGCGGGTGACGGGTGAAGATATGGCGCCTGTCAGATCAAGCGTCCAGGTTTGTCCCACTGACTTGACCTCTACTTTGTTCACCCACTTAACCGACCAGTGACCGTCCACAACTTGGTGGTTGGTAGCGCTGACAATTACCAACCTGAGTGTGCCCTCCTCGGCAGTATTTAATGGTTTTCCGTTATGTTCATATGCAATGATGGCAGTCAGCGGGTCATGGGTGCTCATTTCATTACCCATGGCTGGATCGTAAGCTGTGAACGCACCGTTCATCACCTGGTCGAATGAAAAGGTCATGCTGTATCCATCTTCGGCGGTGATCACCACGCCCATGGACGAGTCAAATGGCACCCCCAGGGCGGTCACCAGGTCCTTGAGTGCCACACCCTTGAATGGCTCAGGGATGGTGATCTTTCCTGTGCTGCTCTTGATGCCGCCTTGTCCTTCTGTTACTGGCAGGGCTTTTAGTTGAGCCATGTTGAACACATGTCCGCCGTTTGGGCCTGCCAGTGCCAGGACGGTTCCGGAGGTTTCAGAACTGACAGGCGTCTCGGTTGTTTTCGGGCCGCAGGCTGAAAGTGCTAGGAAAAGGATAAAAAGCATTGACAGCATGGGGAAGGAAAGGCGATTATGGTTCATGATGGTTCCTCCTCAAAGAGGGATTTGTTCGCCGGTGTGCTTTGTCTCATATCCCGTGAGGGCTTCGACGCCGCGGCGGAACGCACTGGTCTGGATTGCATCCAGGATGGGAGCAAGCCGAACGCTCTCTTCCTGGGTAAAGACGATGTCGTACCGTTCGTGGAAAAGTGGGATGAAGCTCAAGTCAAATTGGTGTGCAGCAGCCCGCAGACCGAGGGCCACATCGATTTTTCCGGTTTGGATCTGCCGGGCACACTCGGTGTGTGTGCTAACATATTTCGTGTAACCGTGAATGCTTTCTGGCAGAATGTCCTCTGCCTGTAATTGGCGGTCGAACCATAGTCTTGTACCTGAACCGGGGTTGCGGTTGATAAAGGTCACCTCTGCGCGGGTCAGGTCTGCCAGGGAATGGATTGCTTTTGGGTTGCCGGCGGCAGTCATCAGGCCTTGTTCACGGTGCGCAAGGGTCACGACCTCCATTGCCCGGTCAGGGAATAAATGGCGCACAAAGGGCAGGTTATATTCCCCATTCGCGTCGAGCAAATGTGCGCCCGAAAGGTTGCACAGGTTTTGGCGCAAGGCTACTAACCCATCCAGGCTGCCAACCGGCAGGGTCAGCACGTCGAAGTGGTTTGAGAGCTGGTTTGCCAGCAGCTCTACTGCCAGGTCATGGCTTCCGGAGAAGATGATCGATGGGTGGTTTGGATTATCCGGTAGGATGAGTTCCTGTAAAAGGAAACCGCTGGCACTCGCCCTGTAGAATTTTTCCACCACTCCGGATTGGACGCGTGTCTCTACAAGTTCCACCAGACCGGCTGCTTCCAATTGCTTGAGGTGATGGCGCACCCATGCAGGGTGCTCTCCAAGAGCTATTCCCAGCATGGTCAGCGAGGCTGGTCCTGACATCAATTGTCGTAAAATGGACAACCTCCTTGGGTCTGCCAGGAGTTTAAGATCGTCGAAGCTTTTCACGGGTTGGATTGGCAGCATGCCGTTAAAATTTTCCTTAACGGCTTTGAGTTTAGCTATGTAGAAGTGTTTTGTCAATGAACATTCATCATATGTACAGGCATAATATGTCACCGGACGATTGCGTCTTCATTCACCTGTCTGTATAATATGTTGCATGGTCGATTAAATAGAAGATCGCTTCGGGAGATAATCTTCATGTCAGGTGATATTGTTATAACGGTCAACGGAAAACCACATACTGTCCAATCCGCGCCGGCTACACCCCTCCTCTATGTATTACGCAATGAGATCGGGCTCAATGGTCCCCATTTTGGTTGTGGTGGGGAAAAATGCGGAGCATGCATGGTTCTGGTTGGGACGGACCCTAAACTATCCTGTCATTTGCCGGTCTCTGAAATTGGTCACGCCCGTATTACTACCTTGGAGGGTCTGAGTGAAGAGGGTGAATTGCACCCGGTTCAGCAGGCGTTTATCGAAGAACAGGCAACTCAATGCGGATATTGTGTCAATGGGATGATCATTACTACGGCCGCACTGTTATGGAAAAATCCCCATCCCACGGACGAACAGGTGCGGACTGCCCTGGATGGGAATCTTTGTCGGTGTGGCACTCATCTGCGCATAATGCGCGCGGTCAGGCGCGCCGAGCGCTTGATGTCCGGAAATGGGGGTGAATGATGGCGGACCAGGCCAGGCAAACGAAGGCGGAAAGCAAGCGTCGCGCGGGGCATCGGGGTTCGGGGCGGCGGGAAGCCTTTTGGGGACAATTAACCAACTGGCTCGACGATTGGCTGGCAATTAATCCCGATGGCACCGTGACTGCCTTTAGCGGCAAGGTCGAATTGGGCACAGGTGTTCGCACAGCTCTGGCACAGATTGTTGCAGAGGAGCTGGATGTTCCCATCCAGAATGTACACATGGTTATGGGGGATACGCAGCGGACTCCCGACGAGGGCTATACTGCCGGGAGCATGACCATCAATTCGAGCGGTACCGCCCTGCGGAACGCAGCAGCTCAGGCGCGGCGTATATTGCTGGAATTGGCAGCCCGCCGGCTCGCAACTCATCTTGATCAATTAATGGTTCAGGCTGGCGTAATCTCTATTATTCAAGATCCACAGCGCAGGATTTCTTATGCTGAATTGATGGGCGGCAAACTATTTAATACCGAAGTTTCTGGGAATATCCCGGTCAAGGATTCGAAGTTATATGAAGTTGTTGGCACATCCACTCCACGCGAGGATATTCCTCGCAAGGTGGCCGGTCAGTCCGCTTTTATTCAGGATTTTCGCCTCCCAGGCATGCTCCATGCGCGCTTGGTGCGTCCGCCGAGTGTTGGCGCGGAGTTGATATCGTTGGACGAGAGTTCCTTGGCTGGGTTGCCCGGTGAGGTCAAGGTTGTTCATCGTAATAATTTTATTGGCGTCGTCGCTCAACATGAAGAGCAGGCCATCCTTGCTGCCGAGAGGCTCAAGGTGGAATGGCGCGAGCAGCCCACTCTGCCGCCCATGCAGGATTTGTACACCACCCTTCGTTCCCAGCCGACAGAGGATAATTTGCTGATCGATCTGGGGGATATTGAGGCTGCCTGGAAAAATGCGTCCCGCCAGTTTCATGCCACCTATTACCAACCCTACCATGCGCATGCTTCAATTGGACCCTCATGTGCAGTTGCCGATGTAAACGAGGATCAAATTACAGTTTGGGCGAGTACTCCGGGACCTTATCCCCTCAGTGGGACTTTGGCTAAATTGCTCGACGTGCCTCCTGAAAAAGTGCATTTGATCCATGTGGAAGGTGCCGGCAGTTATGGTCAGAACGGTTCTGATGATGCCGCTGCTGATGCTGTCATTCTTTCACAGGCGGTTGGCAGGCCTGTTCGCTTGCAGTGGTCTCGGCAGGATGAGTTTGTTTGGGAACCGAAAGCCCCCGCCATGGTCATGGAGGTTCGTGGAGGGTTGGATTTGCAGGGAAATGTGGTCGCATGGGATTATCAGGTCTGGTCGCCGTCGCACGTGGCTCGCGCCCACTCCCCTGAGCAATTGGTGGCTGGGCAGCTTCTTACTGGTCAGCCCTCTGCCCATTTTGGTTTTTCCTTTGGCGCGGAGCGGAACGCCCCCACCAATTATTCATTCACAAACCAGCGGGTGACTGTCCATTACATTGCTGACTCTCCCTTGCGCGCTTCTTCCTTTCGTAGTCTGGGGGGTGCTGAGAATACGTTTGCGAATGAATCGTTCATGGATGAGCTCGCTGCCGCGGCAGGTGTGGATGCAGTGGAGTTCCGTCTTCGCTATCTGCCCGATGAGCGTGCGAGTGAATTGCTGAAATCGGCTACTGCGCAAGCTGGTTGGGAAGCGCATCCCTCCCCGCATGGAAAGGGCAATAAATTAGCGGAAGGAAGAGGGATCGCTTTTGCCTGGTATGAGAATGATCAAGCTCTCGTGGCTAGCGTTGCTTTCGTACAGGTGGATACTGTGAGTGGGGATGTGCGCGTCAAACGGATCGTGGTTGCTCACGATTGTGGACTGATTATTAATCCCGACGGGCTGAGGAACCAGATTGAAGGGAATACCCTCCAGTCCCTGAGTCGGGCGCTTAAGGAAGAGGTGATGTTTGATGAATGGCGTGTGAAGAGTGTGGATTGGGAATCTTATCCGATCCTGACTTTTTCCGAGGTGCCCGATGTGGACATTGTTCTAATTAATCGTCCCGATCAACCCGCATTGGGTGCGGGAGAGCCCTCCACGACCACCACCGCCGCTGCAGTTGCCAACGCGATATTTGACGCCACGGGAGCTCGCCTGCGGCAAATTCCATTTACTCCTGGGCGGGTCAAGGCTGCTTTGTCCTGAGTGGTATATTTGGGGGGCACTTTCCCCGCCATTTTGGAAATAATCATTACTGGGTATTTTCGCAATAATGCTTTCTCGGGAGAAAATATGAGTAAAACGAAAACCATTGCGCAATTCATCCATGCAATTCGGCAGTTACCCTCGGATGAACCCGTGGTCAATGTTGAAGTATGGTATAAAACTCAAAAGGAACATTGGCTCGAGTGGCTGAAAGGCTACCAGGGATCCGGGGGGTATGGTCGCAAAGTGGACAAGGAACGCGATGCCAGGTTCGCTTATAACCATGTGGTAAATCCTGATATGCTGCTCTGGATCATTCCAGCAGCCGGGGTTAAACCGGCTTTGGTCAAGGCTGCGCGCCGCGCTTCTGCTCATGGCGCTACCCTCCAGCAGAAATCTGCCGCCATACGAAAATTGGTGCCTTGGGAGGAATTGGTGAATGCTCTTTGGAGTTGATAAGATTTGTTGTTGATGTATTTTCCCGCGAAAATAATTTCTGCCTGGATGGTTCTGATTAAGTATTCGATGTTTGAAAACAGGGATGGTGCTACAATAGGATTGAATAGATTCGATGTAGTGTGCTGTTGTTTCTAAAATTCTCAGGAGTATGATAAATGAGTAAAAGCAATGAAGATGACCTGCGTGATATCCTTAATAATACGGCGCTGGAAATCGCACAAATGTACCCCAACCCCCGCACTTGGCAGTCATGGATGATCTATTTAATGGAGCGTCTCGAGGCCAGGGCGGTTGAAAACCCCGCCTACACTGAATCCTTCAAGGAAATGATCCTGTCCCTCCAGGATGAATTAAGGAATCGGTTGAAAACCGGGGGTTGGTAAAAACCATGGCATCACTGCTACCTTGATATAATAAAACCAATTTTTTATACTGGCTCCACGGCAAGGGAATGTAAAATGTTTCCTTGCCGTGATTTTTTAACGTTTTTATAGAACTAACTTGGGGAAATTTTGATGTGGAAGGCGATCGCCTATGGGGGTATTAATGCTTAACCGACCGGTTTTCGTTCCTAAAAATTGATAAAAACGCCCTAATATTTGGAGGAATTATTTTTCTTAATTGTATTGCATGAAATGTCATATTGATGTTTCCCTGAATTCCTGGTTTACGGGCGGTTGTGAGATTTCATGTGAAATGCTATACTTTTCTCGATTCCCATCCGGTCGGGTTCGATGATTGGAGGAGCGGGACCAATGGCTGCTGACACCTCACGCCAAAAAGAGCTTTATTCGGAATTGGAACAGGAACTGGCCCAGCGCGATGCTGAATTGGGGATTATTAACAGCATTCAGCAGGGACTTGCTTCCCGTATGGAAGTTCAGGCAATTTATGACCTGGTTGGCGACAAAATTCGGGATATTTTTAACGCCCAGGTCGTTATGATCTCCACCTACGACTCTCAGACCGAGACGATCGAACACCGCTATGCCATCGAACGGGGGGACCGTGTTTACGCGCCAGGTCGCTTCCCAATTCGTGGGTTTCGTACGCAAATTGTCCAAACCCGGCAGCCCGTCTTGGTCAGTTCCAAAGTTGCCGAGCAGGCAGCCTGTCTCGGCCAGCCAACCTTGCCCGGAACCTTGACCCCGAAAACTTGGTTGGGAGTACCTATGCTGGTCGGTGACCAGGTGACTGGTATCTTGAGCCTTCAAAATGTGGAACAGGAATATGCTTTCACAGATTCCGATGTCCGCCTCCTGCAAACGATGGCTGCTTCATTAAGCGTAGCCCTCGAGAATGCCCGTCTCTTCGATGAGACACAGCGCCTGCTTAAAGAGACCGAGCAGCGCGCTGCAGAATTGCAGATTATCAACCGTGTCCAGGAGGGTTTGGCCCAGAAACTGGATACTGTCTCCATTTACGAGTTGGTCGGCAGGAAGATTCGCGAGATCTATAAAAACGCAGATCTCTCTATCGGGATCTATGATCCTGCGATCGATCAATTATCTATGCCCTTCCTGGTTGAAAATGGTGTCCGGCGTGAATTCACACCGTTCAAAGTGGCTGGGAAAGGTTTTATTGGGGATTTACTAAAAAATCCTCACACCTTGCTGATTAACGAGGAAATGGAAAAGGCAGTTAAAAAATATCAAAGTGTGGACGCCACGGGTGGTGGGCTTCCAAAATCGGCCCTTTATGTCCCGTTGACAATTGGCAGTTCTGTGCGCGGTGAGATGGTTTTGGCTGATATGCAGAAGGAACATGCTTTCAATCAATCTGACGTTCGCTTGCTGGAAACCCTCGCTGCCTCGATGAGTGTTGCCCTTGAAACTGCCCGCTTGTGGGAGCAGGAAAAAATTTATCTCACGGCTCTCGAACACGAGTTTGAGGTTGGGCGGGAAATACAGGCGGGGTTCCTGCCCCGCCTCTTGCCTCAGCCGGAAGGTTGGGAAATTGCTGCTTTACTCCAGCCTGCTCGGGAGGTCGCTGGGGATTTTTATGACGTCTTCGAACTGCCGGATGGAAAGATCGGGCTGGTTATTGCCGACGTTTGTGATAAGGGCTTGGGTGCAGCTCTCTTCATGACCTTGTTCCGAAGTTTTATTCGCAGCGTGTCAAATATTGATTTTTACGCCTGCACCTCTTCGGGATATGGGAATTCCCCGGGCGACCGGATATTACAGGCCATATCCCTGACCAATAAATATATTGTCGAAACCCATGGGGATACCGGCATGTTCGCCACGATATTCTTTGGAATATTCGATTGCCACACTGGGCTTTTGACTTATATTAATGGCGGTCACCTGCCACCACGCTTGATCAATCAGAGTGGAGTGAAAGACGTCTTGACACTTACCGGTCCCGCCATTGGTGGACGGTCTGATGCAGATTTCGTACTCCGGGAGGTAATGATTGAACCGGGTGACACATTTTTTGCTTATACGGATGGTTTGACGGATGCGGAAAATACCTCTGGTGAAACCTTTAGTGAGAAGGACGTGATCCCATTGTTTGCTTTGGATCAAAGCCTATCTTCTATATTGACTAGGATTCACGATCAGGTTGATGCTTTCTGCACGGGTATGCAGCAAATTGACGATATCACCATGCTTGCGGTTAAACGGAGGAGGGAATGAATGAGTATCATCCGCCTTTTCCTCTTTTAAAAATAGATATCCACCTCTTGCGCGAAGTGCCAAATTAATGGACAATAGCGTGGTTTTATATAAACATGTCGACCGGATTCCGAAATTATCCTGGGAGTAAAACTGGGATTGTTTTCGGGTTCGGTCCACGCAAAGCAGCCAGATTGAAAAAGGAGACTATATGGCAAAAAAGTTCGTCCCGACTAAATTGAAAATTGTCCGCCCCGTCCCATCCGATATTGACATTGCCCAGGCGTCGGATATAAAGCCGATCGCGCAGGTGGCTGAAGAAGTTGGAATTCTACCTGAGGAATTGGAATTTTATGGCCCTTATAAAGCCAAAGTAAAATTGGAAATCCTTGAACGGCTGAAGGATGTCCCGAATGGAAAGTACGTGGATGTCACGGCTATTACTCCCACGCCCTTGGGTGAAGGTAAGACCACTACCACGGTTGGTCTATCGCAGGCGTTGGGCGCTCATTTAGGACGGAAGGTATTTACCAACATCCGCCAGCCTTCACAGGGTCCAACCTTTGGGATCAAGGGTGGTGCTGCTGGCGGCGGCTATTCCCAGATCATCCCGATGGAAGATTTCAATCTGCATCTCACCGGCGATATCCATGCCATTACGGCTGCCAACAACCTGTGTGCTGCAGCTATCGAAGCCCGCATGTTCCATGAAGGTGAGCAGCAGGATGAACAACTCTTCAATGCCCTTTGCCCGCCCGATAAAAAAGGTCAGCGCAAGTTCTCGCCTTCCATGCTGCGCCGCTTGACCAAATTGGGCATCAAGAAGGACGACCCGAATGATCTTACACCCGAGGAGCGTAGTCGCTTTTCCCGTCTGGATATCGACCCCGCTTCCATAACTTGGCGCAGGACTATCGATACCAACGACCGTTTCTTGCGGGAAATTGAGGTTGGCCTCGGCCCTGAAGAGAAAGGGAAAACTCGCCGGACCGGGTTCGACATCACAGTGGCAAGCGAGATCATGGCGATTCTGGCCCTCACCTCCGATCTGCACGATATGCGCGAACGGCTGGGGCGGATGATTATTGGTACTGACCGTAAAGGTGGTGCCGTCACTGCTGAAGACTTGGGTGTGGCAGGTGCGCTGACAGTTCTTATGAAAGACGCCATTAAGCCCAACCTGATGCAAACTTTGGAGGGCACTCCCGCCCTGGTTCATGCCGGTCCGTTTGCGAACATTGCCCACGGGCAGTCTTCCATCATTGCAGACCGCATTGCCCTGAAACTGGTCGGTCCCAAGGGCTACGTGATCACCGAGTCGGGCTTTGGCGCGGATGTTGGCATGGAGAAATTCTTTGACATTAAATGCCGCTACTCTGGTCTGATACCACAGGTTGTGGTGCTGGTCGCTACGGTCCGCGCCCTCAAGATGCACGGGGGTGGTCCGAAGGTGGTTGCAGGTAAACCTCTCGCGGCTGAATATACGGACGAAAATCTTCCCCTGTTGCGCCTGGGCCTTCCCAACATGGCGCGCCACATTAAGAACGCTTTGAAATATGGTGTAAACGTCGTGGTGGCGGTAAATTCGTTCTCCACGGATACCCCTGCCGAAGTGGAAATCGTCCGCCAGGCTGCCCTCGCGGCTGGTGCCATGGATGCGATTGTCTCCACTCATTGGGCGGACGGTGGAGCAGGCGCAGTCAAGTTGGCTGAAGCAGTGATCAGGGCAGCCGATAAACCTACCCAGTTTAAATTCCTGTATCCCTTGGAGCTGTCAATAAAAGAAAAATTGGAGCTCATCTCTAAAGAGATTTATGGTGCGGGTAGTGTTGAGATCTTGCCCGAAGCCCAGGCTAAGATTGATCTCTACACAAAACTCGGTTTTGATAAACTACCCTTGTGCATGGCGAAAACCCATCTTTCCTTCACCGCCGATGCTGCTGTCAAGGGTGCCCCGGTTGGGTTTTCCATCCCGGTGCGTGATATCCGCGCCTCGGTTGGCGCTGGCTTCCTTTACCCTCTTCTGGGTAAAATGAGTACCATGCCCGGTCTGCCGACCCGTCCGGTTTTCTACGACGTGGATCTGGATCCGGATACTGGTAAGGTGCTCGGTCTCTTCTAGCCTGGATGGGCGGACACTTCGTCCGCCCATATTTTTTCTAAATGGATTTCCAGTAACGGCTTCAATCGCGGTGGAAAATATGGAACCTGACCTTATTACCCTCACTTTGTATACTGCGCTGCAGGCGCTGCGTCGAGGAGATTTTTCCTCGCTCGAGCTGACCCAGGCCTGCCTCCGCCAGGTCGAGAGTCTCGATCCGTCTATCAATGCGTTTATCACTCCCACTCCAGAGCTTGCGGTACAGGCCGCCATGCAGGCGGATGCCCTTCACTCTCTTCAACCATCCAATTTGAACGATCTCGCTCTGCTTGGCATTCCGGTTGCGTTGAAAGACCTTTTCGAAACTCAGGGAGTACGCACTACTGCAGGTTCCAGGTTTTTTGCCGACGATATTCCTTCTGAGGATGCCGACGCGGTGAGGAGGGTCAAACTGGCCGGCGCGGTCATCCTTGGAAAAACCAACACGCATGAATTTGCCTTAGGTGCGACTGGGGTCAACCCCCATTATGGAGCGGTAAAAAACCCCTGGGATCTTTCTCGCATCACAGGCGGATCCTCCAGTGGTTCAGCCGCAGCTGTCGCATCCGGGATGTGCCTGGCTGCCTTGGGATCGGATACCGGGGGATCCATCCGTATCCCGGCTTCCCTTTGCGGTGTGGTCGGCTTGAAACCCACCTTCGGGCGGGTGAGTACGCGTGGGGTGGTTCCGCTCTCATGGAATTTGGATCATGTTGGTATTCTCACTTGCACGGTTCGGGATTCGGCGATATTGCTGCAAGTCCTTGCTGGCTTTGATCCCCATGATGCAGCCTCGGCAGATATGCCCGTGGACGATTATCTTGCCAGATTGGAAGGTAGGGTTGCTGGGATGCACATTGCGCAGGGAATGGGGGAATACATCGAGGGTTCTGACCCGGATGTGCTCTCAACGTTGGAAACTGCTGGTCAGGTCTGCAAAGATCTTGGAGCTCAGGTTGAAAAAGTGGACTTGTCCTGGATCTCCGAGCTGGCCCTTGCTAACACCCGCATGACCCAGGCTGACGCGGCTGCTTTCCACCGTGAACGTCTGGGTTCCAATCCTGACTGGTTTGGTACCGATGTGCGTCAGCGGTTAGAAGCTGGTGCCGCGCTGACCTCCACCGAATACTCTCTTGCGCGGCAGGTACAGTCCGAGGCTCGTCGCCGTTTTGAAATGTTTTTCACGAAATACGATTTGCTGATTCTCCCAACTACCCCCATCTCAGCCCCGGAAATTGCCGGGAATGTTGCCATCGAGGCCGCCCGCCAGTTGACTCGCTTCACCTCACCTTTCAATTTGACCGGACTCCCGGCTCTTTCCTTGCCGTCCGGTTTCACTTCGAACGGGCTTCCGCTGGGTTTGCAGATCGTTTCGAAACATTGGGGGGAGGCGCAAATTTTGCAGGCTGGTCACGCCTTTGAGCAGGCAACTGAATGGCACTTACATCGACCCGCTCTGGTTAGATTACGAACGGGATGAACATCTTCGTCTTTTTCTTGTATATGGCATATTCTCCACCAAACTTGGTCATGCACTCGGATTCGTCTGCAAGAGCAGTTGCATAGAGAAAAGCCGACACCACTGTAGCCATGCAGCCGCCCAATAATGACGGTGATTTAAGGAAGATCCCCCAGCCTAAATAGAGCAGCGAAGCATAAAGGGGGTGACGGATATAGTGGTATATTCCACTCTGGACTAGGAGTGTAGTCGCCTCGAGATCATCTGTTGGTTTTCCGGCATTTCGTAGCAGGTATACTCCGGTGAATAAGGGGACAAGGGAGCAGAAGAGCAATATCCACGAAATGATCTGATACCAGGCAAATGGGTGCGCAAACCAGTTTCGTACGTTTATCAGGAACATACCCCATATGGATTCCCAGGCAAAGAATCGGTAATATCCGTGCGAGCCAGGCCGGCGCAGGGATGGAATGGATATCCAGATTAAAAAAAAGGAGCCGGCAAAAAACAAGACTGCTTCGATCATGGGGTTCTGTTTTGCAGGCAGGCTATCAGGTCCTGGACCGTACTCTGGGGCCCAGTTTTTGTGAGAGCCAGCACCGGGGCAGTTGCGGCATTCAATGCATCAGTGACGTTGCTGCCTTTCCAATGTCGTGTCAGAATTCCCACCGCGTTCACGTCAGCTGCGATGGCTTTTGCCATCTCATCCGGGCTCGTTGCCAGTCGTGCATTGGAAGTGGTCCGGCGACTCCCCAGGGCTGCCGTATCGAAAATCTGCTGGATATCTTCACCCTGGGAATAAACCCACACCTGCACGGTCGCGTTGGAACCTCCCACCCCTTCCCAGTTCAAAGTCTGCCCGGTGAACAATCCCCTCATCTGTTCAGCAGTCAGCATATTTACGGGGTTTTGAGTATTCACGATAACTAGGATATCCTCCTCGCCGATTTGGTACGCCGGGGATGCAAGGTTATCAGGTTGCCCAACGCGCATGGTCAGGTCAAATCCTTGGGGGTCTTGGTAGTTTGCTGCTCGCTGCTCAGAGATGATCACGCTCCCACCCGCGCAGTCATAAACATCTGCCAGCCACGGAATGGAAGCGGCCGTGTAC
>Ga0326726_10003332_pt1 | contig 14734 bp, 13 predicted proteins | sample MHFenrmetagenome_2_FD_207603 | JGI IMG/M metagenome (GOLD analysis project Ga0326726, IMG submission 207603) | Lab enriched peat soil microbial communities from Michigan Hollow, Ithaca, NY, United States - MHF15MN | ecosystem: Environmental > Terrestrial > Soil > Wetlands > Peat | place: USA...
CCCATCCCCATCCCCGGCCGGCCGCCGCTCAAGCCCATCGCCTTCGGAACGCCTCAGGAAGACGCCTTCCGCCGCGACATCACGATCAACGCCCTGTTCTACGACATCTCGACCTACTCCGTCATCGACTACGTCGGCGGGCTCGACGACCTCCGCCAGGGCCGCGTCCGGATCATCGGCGACCCCGACGAAAGCTACACGGAGGACCCGGTCCGGATCTGGCGCGTTATCCGCCACGCCTCCCGTCTGGGTTTCTCGATCGAGGAGCGCACCGCGCGGGCCATCCCCACCCACCGCCATCGCCTCGCCGCGGCCCCCGGGTCGCGGCTCTTCGAGGAGCTCAACAAGGACATGAAGTCGGGCGCCGCCCGCCCGTTTTTCGAGCTCGCCCGCCGCCACGACCTTCTCCCCGTCATCCTCGGCCGGCTGGGCGATTTCTACCAGCGGTCCGACGACGCGTTCGCCCGCCTCGCGGAATATCTCGCCGCCCTCGATGCCGTGGTTACGCGCGGCGCCGTCCCCGCCGCGGAAATCATGTACTCCCTCCTCCTCTGGCCTTGGGCCCGGACAATCCTCGCCGGCGCGGAGGGAGACAAGCCCAAGGTCCTCTACCAGGCTTTCCGGGACTGCAAGCCGGCCGCTCTCGTCCCCAAGGGCATCCTCCTCGAGTCCGTCCAGACGCTCGTCATCGTCGAACACATGCTCGAAGCGCTATCCTCGGGCCGGATGCGCTGGGCGTTGAAAAAGCGCGCCCACTATCCGTTCGCCTCGAGGATCACCGCCCTCCTCGCCCAGGGGACGTTCGGTGAGAGTGAGGACCCGTTTGAGGTGATCTTCGACGCCAGGTTCGGGACCGGACGCCCGCCGGAAAAGCGGCGCCGCCGCCGGCGCCCCCGACGGCAGAATATCCCGCACCCGCCGGCCGTCCGATGAGGAGAGAAAGCATGGAATATCAAAAGCCACGGACACTGACGGTCGCCGGCTGGACAGCGCCCCGCGTTCTAAGTTTCGTCTCGGGACTGGGCATGATCGCGGCCTCGGCCCTGACCATCCGCCACTTTTTCCTGGCCAATTACCCGGCCACGATCTTCACCGGCTCCTTCTGCGACATCAGCGCCTTTTTCAACTGCGACAGCTCGGCCTTCTCGCCCATCTCCCAGATCATGGGCGTTCCGCTCGGCTTCTTCGGCCTCTTCCTCGGCGCTCTGGTCGCGCTCGGCGCGGTCATCCCCTCCGAGGCCTTCGAACGGACCAACAAGGCCCTGGCCCTCCTCAACGTCGTGGGCGTCGTCGTCCTTCTCCTCTATTCGGTGCTCGTCATGGGCAGTCTGTGCCTTCTCTGCTCGGGCTTTTACCTTTTCTCGATCCTGAGCTTCATCCTGTTTTGGATCTACGGGACCGGCCGCGACCGGAAGGGCCTCTTTTCGCAATGGGTCCGTCCGTCCGTCAAGCTCCTGGCCGTTTTCGTCGTGATCGCCGCGGCCGGCGCCTACGGCGTCGTCCAGTATCACGACGCCAAGAAAGAAGCCCAGGCCGGGCTGGCCGCGAACATCGTCAAGCAGTTCTACGAGCTTCCCAAGGTGGCCTCCCCGAGCTTCCTCTCGCCCTACTGGTCGGTGAAGTCCACGGAGCGCTTCGAGGACGCGCCCATCCAGATCGTCGAATACGCCGATTTCCTCTGCCCGGACTGCCTCTACCTCGCCCAGCAACTCGACAAGCTGAAAAAGGAGTTCGCGGGCAAGATCAACGTCGCCTTCCAGTTTTTCCCGCTCGAGGGCCTCTGCAACACCGTCGTCCCCGAAAAGGCCAGCCTCCACCCCGGCGCCTGCGAGATGACCTATATCGCGGCCGGGAACCTGGCCCGGTTCCCCGAGATCCACGACGAGATCTGGGCCAATTTCCGGTCGGCCCGAAACCCGGAATGGCGCCGGGCCATGGCCAAGAAGTACGGCACGGAGGAGGCCATCGCCGACCTCAACGTCCGCGACCTCGTCGAGAGGATCATCAACACCGGCGCCGAATACGAGAAGACGTCGGACAAGTATTCGCACGGCATCCGCTCGACGCCGACCATCATCATCAACAACCGGATGATCATCGGGACGCTCCCCTACCAGCACATGAAGGCCATCTTCCAGGCCCTGGTCGACGAGCGGGAGAGCGGCGGGAGGAAATTCATCGAGAACTGGGTGCCGCCGGCGCGCCGAAAAAAATAAAGCCCCCCTAGCGCGCAAGCCCCGCTGACGCGTTGTTCTTGACCTCCGCCCGGAGAGCGGCGTCCAGCAGGCGCGGGTTGCGGCGGCACTGAAATTCGATCCGGCTCGAATCCTTATGGGCCCGCCCGTACGGCCAGCCGCGCGCCATCAGCGCCCTTTCGTGGAGTTCATGGAGAAGGATGAATCTGCGCTCCGCCGGATTGACGTCGTCGTCGAGCCAGACTTCGCCGGCCGGGACGAACTTGTAGACTTTGTCGTGCCCGCCTTCCGTGAAATCGACGAAAAAAACGTCCCGGACGAGCTCGCCGTTGACGACCCATACCTTGACACTCCCGCTGAATTCCTCGAGCAGTTGCTTGTGCACCATGCGGAGGAGATCGTCCGTCCGGCCGGCCTTCGCGAGCCCCTCGGCTTCGATCGCCCGCGGGCTTTTGTCTCTTTCCGACTTCTCGACGGCGTCCGCTTGGTCCAGGGCCTTGTCGTATACGATCCCCCGGGCCATAGCGCTGTTCTCGACGAGAAGATGGTCGATGAAAAACTTTTCCTCGCCTGGAGCGTTTTCCTCGTCGAGCCAGAATTCGCCGGCCGGGATGAAGCGAAAGTTCAGATGCTGACCGAAATTCGTGAACTCCTCATCGAGATTCTCCCGGACGTAGGCCCCGTTGACGACCCAAACGGCGAACCCGTCAGCCGGGCCGTAATACCGGAGATACGGCTGGCCGGTCGTCGAAGGCGGCTGTATGCGGGCCGTGGGGCCCGCGCCGCAGCCTGCCACGAGTAAAATCGCCGCTAGGACGGCCGCCGCGGTGACTCGTCTTGCGGTTTTGCGAATCCGTCCGTCAGCGCCCGTCGTCTTCATCGTCCGCGGACCCCCCGTCCCCCCCGCGTCACCTCGCGCCGCCACCGTTGTTGGACGGCGACTCCAGCCGCACCCGGTCCTGGATATCTTTTAGGGAGGAGTAGCTTTCCATGAGGTCCGGCAGATACTCGGTGCTCGTGACAAACGTCCAGAGATAGGCGACGACGGAATAGGTTTGGCCCGTCGAGAAGTTATCGATGTCGATCGCGATATAGAGGACAACAAGGAAAATGCCCAGGAGGCAAAGCCGGATCAGGCCGAAATTTAGCGCGCTCAAATTGGCGATCTTTTTCTGCGGCCTGACCATCGAATCGTAGTAAGCCCGGACATGACGGATGTCTTTCCTGGCGAAGATCTCGAAGACGCTTTCCCGAAGGTCGTGGATTTCCTTCTGGAGGCCGATCATTTTCTTGGAGTAGAACCTGTTGATGACGAGGAGCGGGAGGGCGATGAGGAGGCAAGTCAACGAAATCCGCATGTCGTAGAGGGCCAGGGCGATGGCCGTGCCGCCGAGGTCGAAGAACTGTTCGATGAAGTCCGGAACGCGCCGCTTGAGGAAGGTCACGTAATCCCGGGAGAGCTCGACGCGGGAGGCCGTCTTGGCCACGTCCAGCCCCTTATGCTGGCTCGATTCCGTCACTTCGACGGCGATGTTCGTGAACATGTTCGAATAGATTTTTTCATCGATGGACCGCCGGGCCGCGCCGACCCCGGAGTTGATGGCGAACGCCCCGACCCAAAGGATGAGGGGGGTAGCATAGGAGACGGCCTCCTTCGAGCCGAAGACCGCGATGAGGCTGTCGAGGAGCCGGCCGAAGAGGGTCGGCTCGACGATCCAGGCCAATTTTTCGATGACGACGAGGGACACGGCGAACAGAAAAGCGCGCCGGTGCTTGCGGATAATATCGACGAGCCTCATGGAATTATCGCCAGGGTCTATTAGACGCCGACCAGGGGAAAAAATTCCAAGACGCCCCGGGCTGGATTCCGTGGAAGGTCTCGGGGGGAAGTTGCATGGGGAGACACAACACTGTCCCTATCTTCCCCCTACTTATTAAAGCCAGAGGGCGGCGGTTTCGGGCACCGACCCGCGGGCAACGAGGCTGATCGCTCCCCTGGCGCAGGCGTTCCGGCAGATCCCGCAGCCGTAGCACTTCTTCCAATCGACCAGAACTTTGGTCTTGCGCTTGTGGGGATGAAACGCCTCGAACGGGCAGAGCTTGACGCACTCGCCGCAGCCGCTGCACTTCCCCTCATCCACGCGCGCCAGGTACTCGGAGCGGAACATGACGGGCGTCTTGTGGGTTACGCTCGCCCTCATCGCCATACAGCCTGGGAGCGAACAGTTGCAGATGCCGCCGATGAAGGGCGTGACGAACGACCAGACCGTGTGGCAGAGGCCTTCCTCCTCGTCCTCCCGCATCTGGGCCAGGGCGTCCTCCTTGGGCAGGAACTCGAGGCCGCCTGTTTGGGGCCCGATGAGGTAGGCCGGATCGATATCGCGGAGGATCTTGATCAATTCGCCGCCCTGGGGCGCCAGGCTGATCCCGTAGCAATAGCGGTGCTCGGGACCGAACGCGACGTGGCGGCAGATGCAGGCTAGACGGACGACGGAGGAGGTGAAGCCCAGGATCTTTTCGATGTCCTCGATGGGGACGACCTGGCCGAAGTGCATGACCTTTTGCTTTGCGGTGATCTTCTTGCGGATGCCGCGCGTGAAGAACGAGGGGATTTTATCGAGCTTGCCCAGCGCCCGCTCCCCTTTAGCGAGGTGGTCGGGCGAGGCAAAAAATCGCTCGAGGAAGCGGCGCCGCCGGAGGTCGCTGAGCATGTCTTCGGAGTAGTTCCGCGCGTCCAAATACCACTTCTTCCCTTCCCCATGCTGATGACAAAAGTCGCACATTTGGCTTGATTCCCCGGAAAGAAATACCATACATCCCGGGCCAACGCAACTTGAGTCGAGAGGCCGGCTAAAATGGGTAAGGGGGGGTCAAATCTTCACTCCGTTGCTTTCCGGAGTTTGCGGGCAGTCAAAATCAACTCATCCATAAGATAATACTATATTTATCTAATTTTCTCGAGAATAGGCCGCCTAAAGCGGGAGAATTAGGATTTTACCCCAGCTTTTCCGCGCTATGCCTTGAGCTTCAAGCCATATTATTCCGGGACCAACGGTTTTTTGCTTCGTAACTCGCTAAAAATAATAAATTAATTAAAACATTATGAAAAACTCTTGACATACTGTACATCATACATTATAATACATCACATAGGATAAGTGAGACAAACAGTATGCGCCGCCAAACTTCCGGACGCCGAGCAAACCGCTTCTCAACCGAGATCACAAGGAGGCCGAGCCATGGAGCCTGAAATCGGCAATTTCGAGACCGAGATGAACCGGGGGTTCCTCCAGATCCTGGTCCTGGCCCTTCTCGAGAAGGACATGTACGGTTACTCGATGGTCCGCACGATCAGCGAACTGGGCTACGCCGTCGAGGAAAACACCCTCTACCCCCTGCTCCGCCGCCTCGAGAAAAACGGCTGGGTCCGGAGCAAGTGGGACGTCACCGAGGACCGGCCCCGCAAGTTCTACGGTATCACCGAGGCCGGCCGGGGCCTCAGGACCCAGTTGCTCGCCATCTGGAAAAAACAAGACGAAATCCTGAAACATCTCATGGAGGAGAAGACCCATGTTTGAGAAACTCGAAGCCTACCTCGAGGAAATCAGCCACTTCCTGTCCGGCCGCGAGGAACGGGAGGAAATCCTGTCCGAGATCCGCAGCCACATCCTGGAAAAGGCCGAGCGTGAATCCGGCCCGCTCACCGCGGCGTCGCTCGAAAAAGTCATCGCCGCCTACGGCCCGGCCCGCCGCGTCGCCGAGAAGTACCTGGAAGGCCGCGAGATCATCGCCCCGGCCTATAGACGGTTCCTTTTTCGCTACACGACGCTCCTTTTCGCCGCCCACACTCTCCTGACCTTATTCGGCGTCCTCTTCAAAGAGAACTTTATTGTGTTCCCCTTCCTCTTCATGCCGCGCCTCGGGGTCATCGAGGCCCTCATGTATCTCCCGACGGCCTTCCTGACCGACCTCGGCATCGTCGCCCTGGTGCTCTATTTCATCACCCAGAGCGGCAAGGATGTCAAACTCCCCTGGCCCAAGTTCGCCGTCGACCTCGACGAGGTCAAGCCGCCGAAAAAGAGCTTCCTGGTCAGCCGGATAGGGACCTTCATCGGGCTGATCGTGATGCTGGCCATGACCGATTTCGCCCTTTATCTTTACGTCAAGTACCATACGATCTTTTTCGTTAATATGAATTGGAGCGACCCCCGGCCCCTGCTCACACCCGAGGCCGGCCGGCGGATCTCCCTGATCGTCATCGCCATGTTCGCCGCGGGCACGATCAGGCTGCTGGTCAAGCTGTTCACGTCGTCCCGCTGGGTGGACGTCGTCGCGAGCGGGATCTCCCTCCCCCTGATCGGCCTTCTGCTTCGTCAGCCGTTCGACAACCCGTTCGCCGTTTCCGTCCCCGCCGCGCTCCTCCCGAAAATCAAGTTCGGCCTCAAGTTTTTCCTCCTCTTCATCGCCCTTATGGTCACGATCGACCTCATCAAAAACCTGATCGTCATCGGGCGAAGAAAATTGGTGCGCTGAATTCGGTGACATACAACTAAATACCGAAATAGGCCAGGTAGCGGAACGAGATAAGGGGGACATGATACCGTGTCCCCCCTATTATTTTATTTAATCCTTCTTGATCGTGATGTCGGCCGATGTCTCGAGCCTGAGCGTGACGCCCACCTTCCCTGTCCCGAAGCTTACCGACTGCCCCCCGACCTCCCCGGACTCCCTTAGGTAAACCGGGAAATCGGTCCGGACCTTGCCGAACTGCGTCTTGGCTGTGCCCTGGACCTCCGTTCCCGCGGGCAGGCTGATTTGGATGGGGTTGAACGAGGTCCTGACCTCGATGGCGCTCCCCGCCGGCAGGGCTTTAATTTGCCCAATGTCAACCGCGCTCGACTCGCCCACAACGGTGATCGACCCGCCCGTCCGCCGGAGGATGACGTTCTTGAATGAATTCTTGACGCCCACGGCGCCCCCGATGTCCTCGGCCAGGACGCTCGACGATTCCCCTTCGACTTTCAGCCCGCCCCCCACGCGCCTGACCTCGACGCCGCCGAACGAGGTCGTGATCGAGACGTCTTTCTTGATGTCCGCCGCGACGACCTTGGCCGACTCGGCGGTGACATTGAGCGTCCCCCCGATTCCCGTCACGCTAATGCCGTTGAAAGAGGACTTGACCGCGGCGTCTCCGCCGACCTCGCTAACCGTCACTCCCGACGACTGTCCCACAACCGTCAACCGTCCCTTGACGCGGGAGACGGTGATCGCTTGGAACGAGCTCTCGATCCGGGCGTCGCCGTCGATGCCTTCGGCCGTCACCGCCGCCGATTCGCTGGTCACCCTCAGTCCGCCCTTGATGTTCGTCGCCCGGACCGGCTTGAAGCTATTGTCGATCGTAACGTCCTTCCCCGCGTCGTCGACGGTCACGTCGGAGCTTTCGCCCCTGACCTCGAGCCGTCCCCGGACGCCCCGGACGTCGATCGCCTTGAACGAGGCCGTGATCCGCGCGTCCCCGGCCACGTCCGTCCCCTTGACGCCGCCGCTCTCCGTCGTGACCGTGAGGGGCCCGTCAATCTTTGTGAACTGGACGTCCTTGAAACTGTTCTTGAGGTCCGTCCGGCCGGAGATCCTCTCGGCCCGGACTTCGCCGCTTTCGTTCCGGACATCGACGCCGCCCTTGAAGTCCAGGACGTCGACCGCACCGAAACTGTTGTTCAATTTGAGCTCGCCCCCGCAGCCCTCGACGCGCACGCGCCCCGACTCGTTGTCGAGCTCGATCCGGCCGGTGACGCCGGCGATTGCGACGTTCCCGAAGTGGTTATCCACTTCCAAGGACTGGCCGGCCGGGACGCGGATCCCGATCCGGGCCGCGTAGGAGATCTCCCAGCGGCCGCTCCGCATGGCGTCGGCGAGTTTCTTGAAGATGTTCGCTTCCCCCTTCTTCCGGTCCAGGGGCGACGTCAGGCGCAGAACGAAGCCGGCCCCTTCCGGCTCCAGGGTCATTGTCGTGTTGTCCAGGAATTCTTTTACGAATTCGGGGTCCGAGTTTCCGACCTCGACGGTCGCCTCGACGGCAATCTCGTTTTTATCCCAACCGGTGACCGTCACCTCGGCCTGGCTCCGGTCCACCCGGAGCAATTTCCCAGGAGCTGTCGTGCCAGCCTGAAGTTTCTTGGTCTGGACGTTCTTGGGGACTTCCCCCGAAACGCCGGCCCGCCACGGTCCGGCCGGGGCCGACGCCGCGGCGAGCAGAAGAAATGCGGCGCCGATGGCGCCGAGGGCCATGTGTTTTCTATCTTTCATGTATTTCTCCTTCATATGATCTTACCGTTCATCGTCCCGAGCGCTTCGGTCAGTGCCTCCCGTTTGTCATGCAGCGCGGCCAGCAGGTAGCTCCGGATGTGGGCGTTCCCCGGATTCGACGCCAGGGCCTCCCGGCACTTTTCAATCTGGGCGTTGATCGCCGCGAGCTTGTCCCGGTAGAGAGAGGCCATCTGGAGGTCCATGGCTTCGAGCTTCGGGCCGGCCTGCTTCTCGAGGGCCGCGATGGCGTCCGCGTATTCCCTTTCCTTGATCTCGACATTGGCCAGCGCCTGGCGGGCCAGGATGCCCGAGGGGGTGAGGGGCTTTTTCAGGAGTAAAACGGCGCCGAGGGCGAGTACGAGCAGGGCGGCAGCCCCGGCCGCGGCCAGGAGCGGCTTGCGTCCGAAGAGGGCGGCGAGGAACCGCCCTTCCAGCGGGCGGCGGAGCCGGACGTCGGGCGCGGTCGCGCGCGACTTCTCCCGGCCGAGTGAGGTCTCGATCCGATCCCAAAGTCCAGCAGCCGGCACCGTTTCCCTCAAGGCGGTGAGCTCCGTGTCCAGACGGGCGTCGAGGGCGGCCAGTTCGGCGCACTCCCCGCACGTCCGAACGTGCTCCGCGAGTTCCTTCGCGCCCAGCCGTCCGGCCTCATATGCCTCGAATTTCCTGCACGTCATGCCGTTCCTCCCGCCGGGCCCGCGGCCAGCCAAGCCCGGAGCTTCTTCCGCGCCCGATGGACGTTCGCCTTCACGGTGCCGACCGTGACGCCCAGGATGTCGGCCGTTTCCTCCTGGGAGAATTGTTCGACGGCGAACAGGACGAACGAGGCTTTCATCTGGGCGGGCAGGCTGTCGACGGCCTCGGCCAGGCTGTGGCCCAGTTCGCTGGAGGAGGATGCCCCGAGCGACTCGGTTTTGTCGCCGCTAAAGACCGCCGGCTTCCGTTTCCGGATCATGTCCAGGCAGGTGTTGTTGAGGATCTGGAAAAGGTACGTGCTGAAGCGCGCGCCCCGCCGGAATCCCGAGATCCCCCGAAATAACTTCATGAACGTCTCCTGGACGGCGTCCTCGGCTTCCTGCGGATGACCGAGCATGCGCTGGGCCGTGCGCAACAGCGGCTGGCCGTAGCGGACGTAGAGCTCCCTGTAGGCCGAGAGGTCTCCGCCCCGGCACCGCTCAATGATCCGTTCTTCGTCGGCCAGGTCCATAACACGATTATATCGCCGTTTCCACCCTGTTAGACGGGAACGGTGGTCGTTTCGTTGACCGGGCCATTAAATTAGTGAAATTCGAGTGAAATTCGGTGACATACAACTAAATACCGAAATAGGCCCAGCGGCGCAAAATCCCGACAGAGTATTGTGTCCCCCCCGCTGGAGGGTGAAGGGGATTGAATAACCCGCCGCGCCTGATATAAATTATTGGCGGCGCATGAGAAAAATCTACGATATCCTGAACGCCGCCTTCCTCGCCCTCACCACCTATACCGTTCTCTCCGCTTATCCCGCCCTCCCGGCCCGTATCCCCGTCCATTTCGGCATCTCGGGGGCGCCCGACCGCTGGGGCTCGAAGTCCGAGCTGTTCCTCTTCGTCGGCGTTTCGTGGGGGCTGACCATCCTCTTCTACGCCCTGACCCTGTCCATGCCCCGCCTCGCCCGAAACCCCCAGTACCTGAACATCCCCCACAAGTGGGAATTCCTGAAGCTTCCAGCGGAACGCCAGGCGATCTACTGGGAGCTTATCCGGGAGTTCATGACCGCGATGATCGTCTCGGTCAATCTCATCTTTTACCTGATCTGCCGGGGGACCCTCCATGTCATCCAGAAGCAAACGGCGGGCCTCCCCTTCAAGGACGTCGCGGCCGGCCTCGTCGCCATGGTCCTGGTGATGATCGTCTATCTCCCACGGATGCTGACACTTCCGGGGAAGCTTATCCGCGGCGACGAAATCTAGGTTAAAGGAGGTCACCCCCATGCGCAGAATCCTGCTCGCAGTTTGCCTGATCCTTCTCGGAGTTCTGGCCGTGAGCTGTAAGGAAGAGAAAGACGACAAGAAGGAAAAGGAGAACGAGGCCATGTCCAGGACCGCGCCCCAAACCAAGCCTCTCGCCGAAGGCTGGGAAGCGAAATTCACCGACGCCCTGCACGCCCTCGGCCACCGCAACTGGGTCGTCGTCGCCGACGCCGCTTTTCCGCTCCAGATCAGCCCCGGGATGGAGGTCGTTGTCTCCGGCGAGGACCATTTCGCCGTCCTGGACAAGGTCCTGAAGGCCCTGGGCCAAAGCAAGCACGTCCGGCCCAAAATTTACCTGGATAAGGAGCTCGACTTCGTCCCCGAGGAGCTCGCCCCCGGCATGGACGCCTGCCGGAAACGCCTCAAGGGCATGCTGGCCGGCTACGAGGCCAAGCCTGTCCTTCACGAAGAGCTCATCGCCCGCATGGACCAGGTGGCCCGGACGTTCCGCATCCTGATGATCAAGACGAACCTGACCCTCCCCTACACCACGGTCTTCCTCGAGCTCGACTGCGGCTACTGGGGCCCGGACGCCGAAGCCAAAATGCGCGAAAAGATGAAATAAATAATTGGGGACACAATACTAATTTCCGATTTTCCAGCCCATCGGCGCTTGTTTTAATTCGGAATTGAGTATTGTGTCCCGAATTCTGCCGAATTCTGTTGGAGCTCGCAGCCTGCATTAATTCGGAAATTAGTATTGTGTCCCCAATTTTGGGTGATGACGGCCGGCCCGGTGCCAGTGCCCGAACCCCGCGCGCTCGCCCCCGCTCGGCATCTCCGTTATCCCCTGCCTGAAGGCCAGGTTGACGGCCAGGACCGCGGCCGTGGCCTTGATGGGCGCCCTGGGCCAGGCCCGCAGCACCCTCACTCCGATCCGCGGATAAGAAAAGAACTTCCTGCCGGCCCAGGCGCAGCCCTCGCCCAGGACCTCCCGCGACATGTTCCGGGGCTTGAAACAGACATTGTCGGTCATGTACCGGTTCCAGTCCCGTTCCACGATGCGGCCCTCCCGCTCGAGCCTCGCGTAGAGCGGCGTCCCCGGGTAAGGGACGAGGATATTGATCTGGGCCGTGTCGATCCGGCTCTCCAGCGCGAATTCGAGCGTCCGCTCGAAGACCGAGGCGTCGTCGTTGTCGAACCCGAAGATGAAGGCCCCGATGACGCAGATCCCCCGCGCATGGAGCTTCCGGACGGTCTCCAGATAAACGGCCGCCCTGTTGTCGCCCCGGAAAACTTTCGCCAGCCGCTCCTGGGGGAAGATAGACTCGAAACCCACGAGCACCCCGACGCAGCCGCTCCTCGCCATCAGGTCCATCATCTCCGCATCCTTCGAGATGTTCCACGAGGCGTTGCCGACCCATTTCTTCCTGAGCGGCATGATGCGCCTAAAAAGCTCTTTGAAATAGTCGTGCTCCTGGGCGATGTTGTCGTCGTTGAGCACGAACGTGCCCCCTTCGAGCCCCCGGACCTCCTCGACGACCTCTTCGACCGGCCGGCACCGCGTCTTTCCGCCGAGAAGGGCCGTGATGGAGCAGAACTCGCAGTTGAACGGGCATCCCCGCGTCGCCTGGACGCTGTTGACCGTGATGTAGTCCTCTTTTTTGAGCAGGTCCCGGCGCGGGACCGGGAGTCCGGCCAGCGAGGAGCTGTTTGACGACCGGTAGATCCTCTTTAGCGCGCCCCCCTCAAAATCCTTCAGGAGCCCGGGCCAGGTGTCCTCGGCTTCCCCGATGACGACGGCGTCCGCCTCCCGCTCCGCTTCGTCCGGACAGGCCGTCACGTGCATCCCTCCCAGGACGACAGGGACTCCTCGCTTCCGGAATTCCCGGGCGATCTCGTACCCTCGTCTGGCGTTGCACGTGAGGAGCGAGAGCCCGACCAAATCAGCCGGATCGTCGTAGCTCAGGGTCTCGCGCTCGTCGTCCACGATCGACACCCGCCACTCCGGCGGCGTGAGGGCCGCGACCATCGTCAAGCCCATCCCCGGATAGCGCAGGGACCCGGGCTGGTTCTTCATCGCCGGCGCCGCCCCGAACCGCCTCACCGATGGATAGATCAGCCGGAGTTCCATTTCGCCCTTCCACCCTTAAGATAGGGAACCGAAGGGCGCGAGTTGTCAAAAAGATGTCAAGATTTGGTTAAAAACAGGTCAAGCTGTCCGCCCTCGTCAGGGAGGCACGGCCGGGCGGCGTCCCACCATCGCCCGACCGTCCGCGTGTTCCCGTACCAGCGCCGCCCGTTCCGCGGGGAATGGAAGACGCGGTCGAGGACGACGGGCAGCGCCCCCTCGAGAAGCGCCGATGCGACCGGGACCGTGGCGTCGCCCCACACATCCCCCCGGCCGCATAGGCGGCGGTAGACGCGGAAGGCCGTCCTTTCCTCGCTCTTGCCGTTCCGGTCGCCAAGCAGGCCCTTGCCGGCCACCGCCACGTATTGGACGCCGGGCGCGAAATAGGCCCCGGGATACTTTCTTTCGACCCAACGGCGCATGAACGAGCCGCGGCGATTCAAGTGGGGGCTGCCGAGCGTGATCAGGCAGCTGACCATGTCCCGCCCGGCGTAAACGCGGCCGCGGAAGGGCCGCGGGCTGAGATAAACCCGGCCGATCACCCCGCCCGAACTGTGGCCGACGAGCACGACCTTCGACGCGCCGGTCGCCGCGAGCGTCCGCCTCACCGTCCGGTCGAGCTTCCTTAGGATCCGGGCCCAGCCGAATCCGGTCAGGCCGAGCGCCCAATCCAAGCGCGTCACCGGGACGAACCATACGGGAAGCCGGGTGAGCTTCTCCAAGGCCGGCCGCATTTCCCAATAATCCCGCGCCGTGGCGAACGAGCCGCCGAGGATGACCACGGGATTGCGGGGCATGCGCGCTCCTCCTTCAGTCCGCCGCCCTCTCCGCCGGATGGAAGTAGACTCGGCCGGCCGTCCCGTCGACCGTGATGAGCTGGCCCTCCCGGATGCGCGAAGTCGCGTCGCAAACGCCGACCACGGCCGGGATGCCCAGCTCCCGGGCGATGATCGAGGAGTGCGAAAGCAAGCCGCCGGTCTCCGAGACGAGGCCCGCGGCGCCGCATACGAACGGCGTCCAACCCACATCCGTGACGCGGACGACGAGGATCTCCCCTTCGCCCGGGCGCTCGCGCGCCAGGAACGGGTCGCGGATAACCCGGGCCCGGCCCGTCGAGATCCCGGTGCTGCCCCCGATGCCCGGAAGAAAATCCGGCGCGGCGCCGGCCGGGCGCCCGGGAGCGGCGGCTTCGTCGCCGCAGATCGTCTCCGGCATGTCCAGGACCGCGTCGGCGGCCAACTCGGCCTTTCGGGCGTTGACAAGGCCCCAGGCCCGGCCGGCTTCCCGCGGGTCCGCGATGACGCGTTTCAGTTCGTCTTCAAAGAGATAAAAGACGTCGGCCGCCTCGCCGAGGACCTTCCGGACCGCGAGCTCGGACCCGATGGCCAGGGCGCAGCGCCGCATGTGATAGGAGATTTCCGACATGAGCAGGCCGACGTTCCCCCGCCACTCGAGCAGCGCGGCGGCCGATCTCCGGAAGTGGTCGAAGAGCAGGCCCCGGACCGGGCTGAGGCCGGCACGGGCCCGGTCGAGGGCCTCGCTGCGCCGGGCGCCGGCGTCGCCCCATTGGACGGGCGTCCGGGCCATGGCGATCCGAGCCACGGTCTTCCAGAACAGGCGGGGGTTCTCGTCCCAGGGAATCTCGGAAAAATCGCTGCCGTTGGCGCTCAGGAAACCGTAGCGCCTCATGAACATGTCGAAATGCCCGGTCAGCCTCCGGCCCTCGATGGTCGTCTCGAGCTCGGCCCGGATGTCCAGGTCTTCGTCGCCCGCGATTCTCTCGAGGAGGCGCGGCTCGACGGCCCGAGCGTGTTCGGCCAGCCGCGTGATCTCCTCGTAAGGCTGATGGGTGATCAGGCGGCCGTGTCCGTCGAGATCGTCGCCGCCATGGACGCCGGCAAGCGGCTTCCGCAGCAGGCGCCGGAGGAGCCGGGCGCGGAGCGTCATGTGCATCGAGATCTGGACCAGGTGCCACAGGCACCGGCCGTGGAGGCCGTTCAGGCGATCGAGGTGGTCGACAAGGTTCCCGGGGGGGGCCGAGGTCCAGTCGAACCACCGGTAAGTTTCGAGGAGGCGCCGCTGGTCCCTGAAAAGCCGGCGGAGACGGGGCTCGAGGCGGAACTGTTTGAGCGCGTAGCGCGTCTCGCGGAAGA
>Ga0326726_10003333_pt1 | contig 14734 bp, 16 predicted proteins | sample MHFenrmetagenome_2_FD_207603 | JGI IMG/M metagenome (GOLD analysis project Ga0326726, IMG submission 207603) | Lab enriched peat soil microbial communities from Michigan Hollow, Ithaca, NY, United States - MHF15MN | ecosystem: Environmental > Terrestrial > Soil > Wetlands > Peat | place: USA...
CGCCGGGAACGCTTCTGATGCGATCGAGCCGATGAGCGAATGGGCAAAGCGTGCGGTGCAGGCGATCGAGGCGGACTTCCAGAGGTCGTCGGATACACACATGATCCGGCTGGAACTGCCCTGCCTGCCGAACGTGCAGCTCTACCTCAAGGACGAGTCGACACACCCGACCGGCAGCCTGAAGCACCGCCTCGCGCGCTCGTTGTTCCTGTACGCGCTGTGCAACGGCTGGATCCGCGAGGGATCGACCATCGTCGAAGCCTCCTCAGGCAGCGCGGCGGTTTCGGAAGCGTATTTCGCGCGCCTGCTCGGCCTGCCCTTCGTCGCCGTGATTCCCGACAGAACCTCCCAGGAGAAGATCGATCAGATCGCGTTCTACGGCGGCCAGTGCCATCTTGTCGCCGCGGCCGAGGTGTACACCGAAGCCGACCGGCTGGCGCGCGAACGCAATGGCCACTACATGGACCAGTTCACGTACGCCGAACGCGCCACCGACTGGCGCGGCAACAACAACGTCGCCGAGTCGATGTACGCGCAGCTCGCACGCGAGCCGGCGCCGATCCCGGCGTGGATCGTCGTGAGCGCGGGCACCGGCGGCACGTCGGCGACGATCGGCCGCTATATCCGCTACCAGTGCCACGACACCCGCCTGTGCGTGGCCGACCCCGAACACTCCGTGTTCTTCGAGTACTACCGCACCGGCAAGCGCGATCTCACGTCGGCAAGAGGCTCCAACATCGAAGGCATCGGCCGGCCGCGCGTCGAACCGTCATTCGTGCCCGATGTCATTGACCGCATGATCCGCGTCCCCGACGCGGCGTCGTTCGCCACGCTGCGTGTGCTGGAGCGACTCCTGAAACGCAGGTGCGGCGGCTCAACGGGTACCAATCTGTACGCGGCGTTCCAGATCGCATCCGAGATGCAGGCACGCGGGGAGCGCGGGAGCGTGGTTTCGATGATCTGCGATCCAGGCGAGCGTTACCTCGACACCTACTACAACGAGGCATGGCTCAGCAGCAAGGGATTCGATCTCGCACCGTACCGGCAGCGGCTCGACGACTTCATCCGTACGGGAACGCTGGCAAGCGGGGAACAGGCTGAGGCGGATCGGGGCGCCGCTGGCGGCACAACGACCGGGCCACATCGCTCCTAGCCCGCGAGCCCATGTTGTCCGATTCGCATCGAATTTGGCGGGCGCTGAACGTCCGCTGAGCGATCCTGGCTTGGGCGACCAGGAGCCGCTCCTGGCCGCAACAGGCCGGCCGCGTAGCGCCCCTCCACTAGATCCCCGCATACCACTGGTAGCCGTAGTCCTCCCAATAGCCACCGTTGCCGCCGGCGATGTGGCCGAAGCCTTCCACGAGTTCGATGCGCTCCACGTACTTGGCCATCTTGTAGCCGAGCTGGCGCTCGACGCGCAAGCGCAGGGGCGCCCCGTTGGGAATTGGCAGCGCCTTGTTGTTGAGTTCGTACGCCAGGATGGTCTGCGGGTGGTAGGCATCCTCCATGTCGATGCTCTCGTAGTAGAAGTCCTTGCCGCCTTCGTGCATCGGATCGGAGCAGTGGAACACCGCGAAACGTGCCTGCGCCTTCGGCACTGCAAGGGCCAGAACCTCGCTCAGCGGCACGCCGCTCCACTTGCCGATTGCGCTCCAGCCTTCCACGCAGTCGTGCCGGGTGATCTGGGTGCGGCGCTTCATCGCCTTCAGCTGCGCCAGTGTCAGCGTGAGCGGCTTGTCCACCAAGCCGTCGACCGTGAGCTGCCAATCGACGAAGCCGTTGGCGGCAAGCGCCTGATAGCGAGGGTTGTCCGGCTCGGCGGTGCCGTTGCTGCGAAAGTCGGGCGACAGATCCGCCTCGGTGAACTCCTGTGCCATCGCCTTGCGCGACGTCAGCAGGTGGTGCACGCCCTTGCTGGTGCGCTGGCCGAGCTCGAGGACCCTGGGAAACCACTCGCTGCCCGAGAGACGATCGCAACCTGCGAGCAGCAGGGCGCTGACTCCGCCGATCGAGCGCAGAAAGACACGCCGTGGGTTCATTGCGTGGGCTCCTCGACGCGGAAGTGGCCGGTGATCATCGAGCGCATGTGATTCCAGAGACCGCTCACGATCACCTCGAAGACGTGAATCAGCGCAAACGCAAAGAGCAGCCAGGCGACGATGAAATGAATCGTGCGCGCCGATTGGCGCCCGCCGAACACGTCGATCCATCCCGGAATGATCGAATCGAGCCACGGCGACATCCCCCAACCCATCAGGATCACGAGCGGCAGCAGCACGAAGATCACGCCGACATACGCGATCTTCTGCAGCACGTTGTAACGCTTGGCGGCCGCACCGGCCGGGTGGCGCAACAGCAGGTGATCCTTGATCGAACCGCCGATGCCGCGCAATTCCGGCGCGGATGGCAGGAGGTCGCGTTTCAGGTGGCGGCTGACAATCGAATAGGCCACGTACGCGAGGCCGTTGAGGACGAACACCCACGCGAAGAAGAAGTGCCAGGAGCGCGCCAGCGCCAGCGAATACCAGCCCGGAATGGTCGACCAGGAAGGAAACGCGATCGCCTGCGGCTCGCCGGCATGCAACGTCAGGCCGAGCAGGCCGGTGGTATTGAACTCGTGCCCCAGCACGCGCGTGACGCCGATGGGTCCTTGTTCGGTATCGCGCGCGCCGATCTCCAGCAGCGGCGGCCGGCCGTTGTAGGACGATTTGCCCCAGTTGAGCGCCGGGTGGGCGTTGAAGATCTGCAGGCCGCTCATCATCAACACCGTCAGTGCGACGACGTTGATCCAGTGCATGAGGCGTACGGGAAGCGTGTGACGGTAGTACAGGTAGCGGGTGCTCCGGATCGGCTGCACCGTGGGGAGAGGTCTGGCTGCCATGGCGCCCTTCCGCATGCGATGCCGACTATGTCGGCGCGCGAAGCAAGAAATGACAACGAACCGTAAGGGCGCTGTCAGTGAGTCGGTGCTGTGCCCCAGTATGCAGCGGACGGGGTGAGCAGCGTGAAGTCACTATTGCAGACGCGGTTTCACTGATGCGGTGTTCTACCGGTAGCGCATGAAGAATGGCGCTCTAACGCCGCGTCAGCGCGACGAGGTAGCGACACGGGGCCCGGCCGGGATTGCGGAACACGCAGTCGGTCGGCGCGCCCAGTTCGAGGCAATCGCCGGCGCGCATCCGGTGCACGACGTCGCCCTCGACGAAATCCAGGCGGCCCGCGATCACCCAGACGAGCTGGCGGATGAACGCATACGCCGACGCCGGAAACGCGACGTCGGCGCCGCCCGGCAGTTCCACCTCGACGAGCTGGATCGGAAGATCCGATAGCGGGGACACCTGGCGCCGCAGGTAGTGCGACTGCGGATCGCGCCAGACCGGCTGCTCGTCGCGTCGCACGAGCCGGCCACCCGCTGCGGCCGGTTCGGCGACCAGCGCACTCATCGTCAGGCCGCAGGCGCCGCAGATGCGCCCGAGCAGTGTGGCGGTTGGACTCGACTCGCCGCGCTCGAGCTTGCTCAGCATCGCCTTGGACACCTGTGCGCGGCCCGCGAGTTCGTCGAGCGACCAGCCGCGCCGACGCCGCTCCGCGCGCAACCGGGCGGCGATGCGGGGGGTCGGATCGTCGTGCACTTTTCTTGACATGCGTTCACTATAGTGGACAATGCCCGCGATGGCACCGGGCCCTGCCAACCGTCCCGCCCCACCGATCCGCGCGGCACGCACCGGCGATCTGCCGGCCATTCTCGCGATCCATAACGACGTGATCGCCACGTCGACCGCCATCTATTCGAGCGCGCCAAGTTCGCTGGAGGAGCGCCGCGCCTGGTTCGACGCACGGGTGGCGGCCGGCTTTCCGGTGCGGGTCGCCGAGGTCGACGGGACCGTCGGCGGATTCGCCTCGTTCGGCGAGTTCCGCGGCGCCTGGCCCGGCTATCGCTATTCAGTCGAGCACTCGGTACACGTGCGCGCGGACTGCCGCGGCCAGGGCCTCGGTGCGGCACTCGTGGCCGCGTTGTTGCAGGACGCCGCGGCCCTCGGCAAGCACGTGATGATCGGCGGCATCGATGCCGCCAACACCGCGTCGCTGCGCATGCATGCGCGGCTCGGCTTCGCGCAGGTTGCGCACCTGCGCGAAGTGGGACACAAGTTCGGACGCTGGCTCGACCTGGTCTTGGTCCAGCGCTTCATCGATGCGCCGGGCGCGGCGCGTACCGCGTAGATCGGCATGCTCGCTATCGGACTCGCGCTCGCCGGCGGCATCGTGCTGGCGCTGCAGAACCTCGTACTGTCGTCGCTCGCCGCTCGCGGGCTGGCGTTTCCCGCCGTGCTGTTGCTCAACACGCTGGTCGGGTTTGTCTTGCTGATGTCGATCAACGTCGCGACGACCGGTCCGGCGTTCATCGGCAACATCGCCGCGGCCTGGACGCCGTGGTACCTCGTGCCCGGGCTGCTCGGCACGTTCGTGGTGTTCGTCATGGTGTTCGGCTACAGCCGTGTCGGCGCCGCCGCTCCGACCGTCGGATTGATCGCCGGCCAGATCCTCGCCGCGATCGCGCTCGATGTACTGCAGGTCGGGCCGAGCAGCCGGCCGCTCTCGCCAGCCGGGATCATCGGTGCGCTGTTGGTGGCGGCCGGGGCGGCGCTCGTAGTGCTGTCGCGGCGCTGAGCGCAGCAATCTACGGAACCCGCAGCCACTCCTGCCGCTTGCCGGAAAGCCTCGACTGCAGCACGAGCTTCGTCGCATCCACTGCGACCAGCGCAAGGGGCGAGGTCCCCTGCGCGTGGACCGGCGCGAAACCCGTTACGAGGAAGACAAGGAGGGAGAGCGCAATACGCATGAGAGGGCCGATCACGTGTGCTGGGATGGACGCTGGTTGGCGTTGCGCTCGTAACGTGTGCGCGTTCGCGCGACGCTCCCGCGGTCGTGCATCGCCGCGTACCAGCGGAGCAGCGCCGGATGATCACGCAACAGCGCGTTGCCTTCGGGCGCGATACAGAAGTAACGCAGCATCGGGAACGCGTGCAGGTCCGCCAGCGACAGCGTCGTGCCCGCGAGATACGGCAGCTGTCCCAGCAGATGTTCAAGCGCATCGAGGCAGGTTGCGGCGGACTTCAGCGATGCCGCGATCAAGGCTTCATCGGACGTCCCGCCGCTCGACGGCACGCGAACGCGCTCGACGAAAACCCCCCAGACCATGGGCCGGTACGCGTACGCATCCAGCACCCCGATCACCTGGTTCATCCGTGCGCGCTGCGTCGGGCTCTCTGGTTGGAGCGCCGGTCCGGGGAACGCCTCATCGACGTAGCGCATGATAGCGGTCGTTTCGTAGAGCATGAAAGCGCCGTGCTGCAGGACCGGGATCCGTCCGAATGGATGGCGGCGCAGATGCTCGCGCGGGACACCCTCCGCGCCGAAGATTTCCACTTCGTGCAGGGCGTATTCGACGCCCTTCTCCTCGAGCGCCAGGCGCGCAACGCGCGTGTAGACGCTGCGCTCGAGGCCGAATAGCTGCACCGGGGTCGACGGGGTTGGCGCTGTCATTGCCTCGAGTCAGACGTACCGGGTCGGGAGGGCGCAAGCCTTCGCCACAGTCAAGCCCGCACCGCGGATCGCGGCGGCATCGCGCGCAGCAGCATATGGACGAAGGTTCTCATCGATCGCGCGTGAGTGGTCCGGCGGCCAGGCGCCACGCGAACGCTAGCCGATAAGCGCGGGTGCCGCCAGCGCGTCGCGCTGGCGCTCGATGCGACGTCGCCTGCTCAGCGGCCCGTTCGCACGGCGGCGGACCCCTCCGGGTCCGCATGCACGTCCTTGAAGGCAAGCATCGGGAGCAACTGCTGCTCGCGCGCGTCGTCGAACCCGCACGTCGAAGTGAACGTGCGCGGATTCTCGAAGGTGCCGAACAGCATGTCCCACCACGTGATGTCGCCGTAGTTGTTGCGATGGCGGCCGTGTTCGTGGTGGATGCGATGCATCTCGGGGCGCTGGAAGACGTACCCGATCCAGCGCGGCGTGCGCACGTTGGTGTGATAGAAGAACTCGCCGAGCGCACAACACGCCGCGGCGATCGCGGCAATGGTGGGAAGCATGGTGGTCTCCCGGTCCGTGAAGAGCGCAGATTGTTTGTCCGTGCGCGGGCGAGGGGCTTGGAGTGCAGCCGGTAGCGCGATCCACGACCGCCGGGCGCGACACAAGCGACAGCGCGCAGCCGAGGTCACTATGATGCGGCCTGCATGCTCGCCACGCCGCCCGGCTTCATCCCGCTGCACGCACCGCAGCCCGCTTCTCGCACGCGCTTCTTCGTTTTTCGCGGCGACCAGCTGCTGCTGCGCGCCGACAACCTCGCCTTGCCGGAGAGCGAACATCACGTAACCGCGGCACTCGGCTTTCACCTCGACGAAACATGGGCCGTGGGCCTGCATGGCGAGTACTACTGCTGCACCGCCTCGGTGGAAAGAACGGTTGACCCGTCCGCGGGTTATGTCTTCTCTGGCCTGCGCCCGCTGTTCGGCGCGATCGACGAAGCGGTGCTCTCCATCGCGGGGCGCGCCTACCAGATCAGCGATTTCGCGCGCACCCATCGCTACTGCGGCGTCTGCGCCACGCCCATGCAAGCAGTGCCGGGCGAGCGCGCGTTCCGTTGCCCGGCCTGCGGGCACGGCGCGTACCCGCGCATCTCGCCGGCCATGATGGTGCTGGTCCGGCGCGGCGACCAACTCCTGCTCGCCCGGCACGCCGGTGCCGGGCGCGGCACGCGCTTCACCGCGCTCGCCGGCTTCCTCGAGGCAGGCGAATCGATCGAAGATGCCATCCATCGCGAGGTGTTCGAGGAGGTCGGCCTGACCGTGAAGGATCTGCGCTACTTCGCGAGCCAGTCGTGGCCGTTCCCGCATTCGCTGATGATCGCGTTCACCGCCGAATACGCCGGCGGCGAGATCGTGCTCGATCCGAACGAGATCGCCGAGGCGCGCTGGTTCGGTCCCGGCGATCCGCTGCCCGAGATTCCGGCCGGCATCTCGATCGCCAGCGCACTCATCAACGCCCATCTGCCGCCCGGCCATGCGCGCCGGTAGCGCCGCCGCGATCGCGCTCGGCGGCCTGATGTCCCTCGCAGTCGCGATGGGAATCGGGCGGTTCGCCTTCACACCGCTCCTGCCGGTCATGCAAGCGGACGTCGGCCTCACGGTGGAGAGCGGCGGCTGGCTCGCGTCGGCGAACTACGCCGGGTATCTCATCGGCGCCCTCGCCGCCACGCGGCTGCATGTCGCGCCGATGCGTGCGATCGTCGCGGGCCTTCTCACCATCGCGGTCACGACGTTGGCGATGGGAATGACGCGTGTCTTCGCCGAATGGATCGCGTGGCGCACCATCGCCGGCGTCGCGAGCGCGTTCGTGCTGGTTCACGTCTCCGCGTGGTCGGTCCAGAGCCTGGCCAAGCTGGAACGGCCCGCGCTGAGCGGCGTGGTGTTCGCGGGCGTCGGAATCGGCGTGGCCTTCGCGGGACTGCTCTGCCTCGTCTTCGTCGCACGCGGCGCGACGTCGGCACAACTGTGGCTCATCTTCGGCAGCGTCGCGACGCTTGTGTTGCTCGCGGTCGTGCCGATCCTGTGGCGGAGCACCGCGGCGCCGGCCGTGGCGGCAAGCGACCCCACACGTTCGGTCCCGTATGCCTTCACGCGCGATGACTGGCGACTCATCCTCTGCTACGGCGCGTTCGGTTTCGGCTACATCATTCCGGCGACGTTCCTCCCCGTCATGGCGCGCGAAGTGATCCCCGATCCGGCGTTGTTCGGCTGGGCATGGCCGCTGTTCGGTATCGCCGGGACGATCGCGACGCTGCTCGGCGCGCGTGCAAGCAACCCGGCGCAAGCGCGCTTGCACTGGGCCGTCGCGCATCTCGTGATGGCCACCGGATGCGCGGTCGCCGCACTGGTTTCGAGCTTCGCGGCCGTGCTGGTGGCGGCACTTTGCGTCGGCGGCACGTTCATGGTGATCACGATGTATGCGGTGCAGGAAGCGCGCAACGTCGCCAGTGAGCGTGCGCGCCCGCTGATCGGCGCGATGACGGCCGCGTTCGCACTGGGACAGATCATCGGCCCGCTGCTCGTGCGCAGCGCCGACGGGAGCGGCACAGCGTTCGCGCGGCCGCTGCTCTTCGCGACCGCACTGCTGCTGGCAAGCGGCGTGCTGCTCGTTCGGCGTCCGCGCCGCGCACACCCTTGAAGCAACGGAGTCGTGATGACCGACCGCATGCCCCCGACGGGCGCTGTCCATCCACGCTAAATCGTCGCCGTTCTAGCGCATCCCGAACACGATGTTGCGAAATAGTTTGCCCTGCCCGTGCGGCGGCGCGCGCCAGTATTGCGGCGGGGCATCGACGCTGCCGCCAAGCTCGGCCGCGGCGTGCCAGGCCCAGCGCGGGTCGTAGAGCATGCCGCGCGCAAGCGCGACGAGATCCGCCTTGCCGCTCGCAACGATCTCTTCGGCCTGCGCCGGTTGCGTAATCATTCCGACGGCCATCGTCGTGACGCCGGTTGCTTCCTTCACGGCCTGCGCGAAGGGAACCTGGTAGCCGGGGCCGAGCGCGATCTTCTGCAGAGGCGAGACGCCGCCGGAGGAGACATCGATCCAGTCGCCGCCACGCAGCTTGAGTGCGCGCGCGAGTTCGATGGTCTGCGTGATGTCCCAGCCGCCCTCGACCCAGTCGGTCGCCGACACTTTGACGCCGACCGGCTTCTCCGCCGGGAACGCAGCGCGGACTGCGTCGAACACTTCGAGCGGAAAGCGCAAGCGGTTGCCGAGGGATCCGCCGTACTCGTCGGTGCGCTGGTTCGAGATCGGCGAGAGAAACTCGTGCAACAGGTATCCGTGGGCGAGGTGAAGTTCGATGCCATCCAGTCCCAGCCGCGCGGCGCGCTGCGCCGCGGCCGCGAATGCGCTACGGATGCGCCGAAGGCCCGCGTGATCCAGGGCGCTCGGCGGCGCTTCGCCCTCCTTGTGCGCGATCGCCGATGGTGCGCACGGCAGCCAACCGCCCGCCGACAAGGCAATGAGCTGGCCGCCGCGCCATGGCGGCTCGCTCGACGCTTTGCGACCGGCATGCGCAAGCTGGATCGTGAGCGCGATCGATGAATAGCGGCGCACCGCCGCCACCACGGGTACGAGCGCAGCTTCGGTCGCGTCATCCCACAACCCGAGGCAGCCCGGCGTGATGCGACCTTCCGGTTCGACCGCGGTGGCCTCGATGCACAGCGCGGCAGCGCCCGATGAGGCGAGTGCACCCAAATGCATCATGTGCCAAGCCGTGGCGCGGCCGTCTTCCGCCGAGTACTGGCACATCGGCGCAACGACGATGCGGTTGGCCAGCGTCAAACCCCGCAATGAGAACGGGGAGAACAGAGCACTCACAAGGCCTCCAGAGAATGGTCGACGGTGCGGCACGATGACCGGCGCCCTTGCGCGGACGATACTTGGACTAGGATCCGAGGCAAATGAGGCCTGCGTCTTGCTGTACTCGTTGGCGGGCCGCGATGTGCCTCCGCGGTCGCACGCGCCGCGGAACACTGATCCGAATCGAAGGTCTGCAGTAGAACCCACTTCAGGAGTTGCGCATGACCCTACGCATTCCCCGCCGCAGACTCGGCAGCCTCGAGGTCTCGGCGATCGGCCTCGGCTGCATGGGCATGTCGGATTTCTACGGCCCCGCCGACGACAAGGTCTCGCTCGACGTTCTGAACCGGGCGATCGACATCGGTAGCGATTTCCTCGACACCGCCGACATGTATGGCGTCGGCCGCAACGAGCAGCTCATCGCGCAGGTGCTGCGCACGCGCCGCAAGGAAATCGTGATCGCCACCAAGTTCGGCAACGTGCGTGCGCCCGACGGCACGTACCTGCGCATCGACGGCAGCCCGGCCTACGTGCGCGCCGCCTGCGACGCAAGCCTGCTGCGCCTCGGTGTCGACCAGATCGATCTCTACTATCAGCATCGCGTCGATCGCAAGGTGCCGATCGAGGAGACCGTCGGTGCGATGGCCGAGCTGGTGAAGGCGGGCAAGGTCAGGCACCTCGGCCTCTCCGAAGCGTCGGCCGCCACGCTGCGGCGCGCAGCCAAGGTCCATCCGATCACCGCGCTGCAGAGCGAGTATTCGTTGTGGACGCGCGATGTCGCCGACAGCGTCCTGCCGACGTGCCGTGAACTCGGCGTCGGCTTCGTTGCCTACAGCCCGCTCGGCCGTGGCTTCCTCACCGGCGCGATCAAGAGCACCGACGGGCTCGATGCCAAGGATTCGCGCCGCGCCAACCCGCGCTTTCAGGCCGAGAACATCGCAACGAATCGCGCACTGGTCGACGCGGTGAACCCGCTCGCGCAGGCACGCGGATGCACGCCTGCGCAACTTGCGCTCGCCTGGCTGCTCAGCCGCGGCCCGGACATCGTCCCGATCCCCGGCACGCGCCGCGTCGCGCGCCTCGAGGAAAACGCCGCGGCAACCGCACTCACACTCACCGATGCCGAATTGCGCAAGATCGACACGCTGCTCGCGGAGCGACCCGTGGCAGGCACACGCTATCCGGCGGCGGGCATGGCGAACGTGAACGTCTGACCAAGGCGGCCGCTTGCGGGAAAGTGCGTGGCTCTAGCGCGCACTTGCTCCGGATCAAGGCGGGCTGCGGTGTGGCGGCCTCATCATGACGACCGATGTTCGCTCTCGAGGTCGTGCTCGCCCTTCTTCTCGTCGTCCTCGCCGGCGGTGTCGCGCTCTTCTTCAGGCCCTTCGCCGTCCTGCGCGAACCGGCACTGCGCGCGCCGTGGCTGGCTTCGGTGGCGATCGTCCCGCTTGCCTGGATCGCGCCGAGCGCGCTGCCCGACGGCCCGCCGGTGCGGCTGTCCTTCGCCTGCCTGCTCGTGCTTATGTTCGGTTGGCCACTGGCCATCTGGACCACGCTGATCATCGCCACGATTGCCGCTGCGGTGAGCGGCACGCTGCCGGGCGGCGCCTTCGAGCTCGCGGCATGGCACGGCGTGGTGCCCGCGAGCTTCGCACTCGCGATCGGCATCGCGGTGCGCCGCTGGCTCCCGGCGCATGTGTTCGTCTACATCCTCGGGCGCGGCTTCCTGGGCACGGCGCTCGCCGCGATGGCCGCCGGCGCGGTCGCCACGCTGCTGCGCCCTCTGCCCGCGGGCACCAGCACGGCGACCCTGCTGGTCGGCCAGTGGCTGATGGCGTGGGGCGAGGCCGTGCTGACTGGAATGTTCGTGGCCATCTTCGTCGCGCTCAAGCCGGAATGGCTGCTCACGTGGTCGGATCGACGCTACCTGCCAAGGCCACCCGGCCCGTGACGTGACGACGTGCAGTCCTTGCGCGGAGTGCCGGACGAGCACGAATCGGCGCAAAGTTGCGGCGACGACGCCCGTCTTCGGAGGAGCCATTGGCAGGTCGCACAATCGCCACGTCGATCGGAAGTGGGCCATGTCTCGACCCATCCTCGTGCACCGGTCGGGAAAACGATTTGCGGCGTGCACGAGCGAGGACCTCGTGTCGTGCATCGGACCGTTCGTCCGGCTCGACACGACCTGATGGCCTTCATCGTGGCGATCGCGATCGAAGCGCGCGTGCATTGAGCACGAACCCGCAGCTCGCTCCTACTTCGTAGAGATCACGACCAGCCGGTTGTTGCCCGACTCCGCACCCCACGCTTCACCCGCGCGCCCGTGCATCTGGCGCACCGCCGCGCCGCGTTCGCTGCTCGGAAAGCTCGCGAACGTCTCCGTCACCGGGTCGAAGCGCACAACGGCATTGGCGTTGAAATCGGTGAGCCATACCTTGTCGCGCTCGTCGACGTAAACCGCGTATGCGCGTGGCGCATCGCCGGGAAGCTTCCATTGCTTCCAGCGTTGCGTCGCCGGCTCGTACACGCTGACCTGCCCGGAGTTCCACTCGCTGATCCAGAGCTTGCCCTTCGAGTCGGACCATACGCGGCGCGCGCCCTGGCGCGGGGTCGGCGGTTCGATGACCGTCGCGGCGCCCGTCGTGATGTCGATGCGGGCGAGATGGCTGCCGGCGAGCGAGACGTAGTAGATGTCGCCCGTGGGTGTGGCCGTGATGCCGTACGGACCGGCGCCACGCGGCGCTTCCCACACTTTGACGGCACCGCCCTTCGGATCGACGCGCCCGTAGTAGCCGGACTGGCCCGTGAACCACAGCACGCCGTTGCGATCGAACGCGGCCGTATTGAGGTTGGCATACGCCGAGCCGGCCGGCAGCGGAAACAGTTTCACGGCGCGCGTCTGCGGATCGACGCGCGCGATTGCGTTCTGGCCCCCGTCGGTGACCCACGCTGCGCCGTCGGGCCCGACGATCACGCCGTGCGGCGCGGAGTCGCGGCCGAGTGGAATCTGCTCGGCCTTCCCGGTTGCGGGATCGAGCCGGCCGAGGGCCCCCGCGCGCTGTGCCGTGTACCAGACGGTTCCGTCCGGCGCGGGAGCAACGTCGTGCGGACCCGCGCCCGCCGGCAGGGGAAAGTAGCGGACCTGCTGTGCGTCGGCCAGCGCGATCGAGCTTGCGGCCAAGGTTGCGACGACGAGGAATCGAAGAGATGGTTGCATGGTTATGCCGAGAGAGGGAAGTGTCCGCCGGGGAACTCGCGGCGACGAGCGAGGCAAATGATATGCCGCACGCGTTGCGCCGCTGCGGTGCCGAGGACGATTCGCGCGCTTGACCGGCGCCGCCGCGCCCGGCAGCATCGGCCGCATGGACCTGCACGTCTGGCTCATCTATCTGCTGACCGCAGTCGGCCTTTCCCTGTCGCCTGGACCGAACGGCCTGCTCGCGTTGACGCACGGCGCGCTGCACGGACGGCGCAAGGCGCTCTTCACGATTTGCGGCGGAGTGTTCGGCTTCGTCGTCGTCATTGCCCTTTCGATGTTCGGCATCGGCGCATTGCTGAGGGCCTCGATCGTATGGCTCACGGTGATGAAGTGGGTGGGCGGTGCCTACCTTGTATGGCTTGGCATCCAGGTCTGGCGCGCGCCGGCGATCGGCGTCGACGTCGGCACCGCGGTGTCGCCGCGTGCGGGTTGGTCGTTGTTCCGCCAAGGTGCGCTCTCCGCGTTGACCAATCCCAAGGGTCTGCTCTTCTTCGCCGCGTTTCTCCCGCAGTTCATCGACCCGAACCGGAGCCTCGTCGTGCAGTTCGTCATCATGGCGACAACCTTCGCGTTCACCGAACTGATGACGGAGTTCTTCCTCGCCAGCATGGCGCACCGGGTAAGTCCGTGGTTACGGCGCGTCGGAAAGCGCTTCAACCAAACCTGCGGTGGCGTGTTCGTCGCGATCGGGCTTGCCCTGCCGCTGCGCGGTTGACGACCATCCCGGCATTCCAGCGCGGGTCGGTGCAGGGCTTCTGCAACGTGGAATTCTGGTGACGCCTCGCGGTAGTTGCCGGCACCCCGCTTGACCCTGCTCAACCCCGCCGAGCAGGGCCTGCGCGAGCATCCGCTGTCCCCCGCTGCTCCGAGCGCGCGCGCTTGACGCGCGTGCATCCACCTTGAACGCTCCGGCCGTTTCCGTCACGCCCGTACCCGCAACGTCGACCGAAGTGGTGTTCCAGGCGCGCGGCCTCACCAAGGTCTACAAGATGGGCGAGGTCGAAGTGCATGCGCTGCGCGGCGTCGATCTCGACATCTACGCCAAGGAGTTCGTGGTCCTCCTCGGTCCGTCGGGCAGCGGCAAGTCGACGCTGCTCAACGTGCTCGGCGGCCTCGATACGCCCACCGCCGGCACGGCGATGTGGCGCGACCACGATTTGAGCCACGCCACCGAAGCCGAGCTGACGCGCTATCGGCGCGAGCACGTCGGCTTCGTGTTCCAGTTCTACAACCTGATCCCGATGCTGACGGCGCGCGAGAACGTGGCGCTTGTCACCGAGATGGCGGCAAATCCGATGGACCCGGCGGACGCTCTCGCTCTGGTCGGCCTCGGCGATCGGCTCGATCACTATCCGTCGCAGATGTCGGGCGGCGAGCAGCAGCGCGTGGCGATTGCGCGCGCCATCGCCAAGCGGCCCGACGTCCTGCTGTGCGACGAGCCGACCGGCGCACTCGACTACGCCACCGGCAAGGTGGTGCTGCAGGCGATCGCCCGCATCAACGCCGAGCTCGGCACCACGGCGGTCGTGATCACGCACAACGCGCCGATCGCGCGCATCGCCGACCGCGTGATGCGGATGGCCGATGGCCGCATCGCGGAGATCACGCGCAACACCGCCAAGGTGCGGCCGGACGAGATCACATGGTAGGCATGCTCGACCGCAAGCTGCTGCGCGACGTCTGGAACCTGCGCGGCCAGGTGCTCGCCATCGCGCTCGTGGTGGCGGCCGGCATCGTCGGCTACTGCGGCTCGCTCTCGACGTACGACTCGCTGCGCTGGCTGCAGTCGACCTACTACGAGCGCGCGCGGTTTGCGCACGTGTTCGCGATGGGCAAGCGCGCGCCGCTGCCGGTCGCCGACAAGCTGATCGACATCGAAGGCGTGGCCGAAGTCGAAACCACGCTGACGTTCGACGTGATGCTGGACGCTGCCACCGAGGGCGCACCGTTCATCGGCCGCATGATCGCGCTGCCGGATCATGCACAGCCGCGCATCAACCGGCTCGCGTTGATGCGCGGTGCCTGGATCGATACGCCGCGTTCCAACCAGGTGCTGGTCAACCAGACGTTCGCCGAGGCCAA
>Ga0326726_10003334_pt1 | contig 14733 bp, 10 predicted proteins | sample MHFenrmetagenome_2_FD_207603 | JGI IMG/M metagenome (GOLD analysis project Ga0326726, IMG submission 207603) | Lab enriched peat soil microbial communities from Michigan Hollow, Ithaca, NY, United States - MHF15MN | ecosystem: Environmental > Terrestrial > Soil > Wetlands > Peat | place: USA...
TTCCCGCGCGCTCCCTCGATATCGAGATGTGTTAAAATAGGCTGAATTCGCGCGCCTGTAGCTCAGCTGGATAGAGCGTCGGACTTCGAATCCGCAGGTCGCCCGTTCGAATCGGGCCAGGCGCGCTCTTCCTTTTTCCCCATATTCCCCGAGAAAACCGGCGATTTAGTCATATTGGGTTAAGAATCAGAACTGTCGCATATGTAGACAGCTTTCCGCTATTTTCAACAGGCCAGGTGCACAATCACTGCACAGTCTAGGTTTGGTTTGCGTCGCCTAATTCCCTAGTTCAACCTGTGAGTTGCTCACTGTGAATGGCCGGGCCGAACGTTATTTGGACAAAGCGGGGAATGCTTTCGGGATCGAAGCCTTCATTTCTCGATTTGATATTCTGTTCCGACCGTAAAGAACCGGTATTTATCGTATGAGAGCTTCGACGCGATCTTGGGGATCGGCCCCTGGGGATCCACTCCGGGATATTCGACTCGAACGGTAGAACGATAGGGAAAAAGGATCCCCTTCTTATCGTTCCTGTACTCGTGCGTCGCGATGAACGACGGCCTGATGTTGAGAGCCACGCTGTCCACGAGAACGTCCTCATAGCCTTCGACGGGGACCCCCTCGATCTCGCACTTCAGGACTTGACCGGTTTCACCGTCCACCCAGATCCGGGCGGCCCAAACCCCGTCTTCGTCTCCCGACCTGGGCCGGGCCTCCACCTGATAAACGCGAGTCCCCCGGATCTTGTCCTTGCCCGTGACGACGAAGTCGAATTTCCCCTGTCGGTCCTTCGCGAGGATCCGAAGCGGCGCGAGGAGGGAGGTCAAGCCCGAGTAGCGCTCGTCTTCCAGGGACCTCTTACGATCTGCTACGCTGCGGCCGTTCTCCTTGAGGATCAGCCGCCGTTCTTTGGCTCCGGCTGGGGTCCGGACGAACATGTAATCGCAAACGAAGTCGTTCCTCCGGGTCTGCTTCGGATCCATGATCTGCAGCCTCTCGGCCTTCGGACGGACCTGTCCCAGGTCCTGGACGAGATCATCGAACCGGGATTGCGAAGCATCCGAGAATTCCATCTGTTCGCTGGGCTTGGTGCGCTCGGACAGATCGTAATAGGAACCCGTACCCATCTGCTTCGGCTTCGGGGCCGTTATGATGGTTACCCAGTTGAGATCCTTCAATAGGCTGTAGCAGACCTCTTGGATCCTCTGGTCGCAGACAAAGTCAAAAGCCGCTCGCGAGAGCTTGTCACAGTAATCACCGCTCTTCTCGAGCAAAGCCGGTAAGACGAGCGACAGATCCTCTTTTCCCCCAGGCATCTCGACCGGGTCGCGGGCACGGTCGAGTTCGAGCGCCTCACCCGCTGGGGACCCCGGCTGGTAATCCCCGGGATCGAAGTACCAGCCACATCGGAAGGCGGCTTTGACAGGCTTTCCCTTTCGAATGACAGGCTCGAACGTCCATTTCCGGAAAGCCTGCACTACCGTAAAGTCCAGGTAAGGATGTACGCGCTTGAGAACATCGACCCGGATCACCGCTCCGCTCTCGTTGACCGTGACCTGCATGCCGACTTCGCCTCCGATGCCTCGGCGCCTGAGTTCCTCGGGGTAGGAAGGCTGTATGCGCTTGATGGCGTTCGGCGCGGTCACGAGTTCGACCTTGTTTTCCTGAGTGGGACTCGGTTGGCCCTGAGGGGATTTCACCTTTGTTATCAAGACCGCTGCGAAATAGGCCCCGTTTTCAAAAGGAGCTCCCAGGATTACAGGTTCGTCGAGGGCTGTTTCCAGTTCCCGCTTGAGGACGGTCTTGAGATCCTGCCACGGATTCAGGGCGGTCTTCATCTCCTGGGTGGTCCTGGCGATGTCCAGCAAGAACGCAACCCGCCCGGATCCAAGAGGTTTTGGATTGATCGTTATGGAGAAACCCTCGACGGCATTGGCCACACGGCCCTTCAAGGGGACTTTTGACCGTCCGTCCCACTCCTTTTCTTGAAGGAAGAGGTCCTCGACCCGTTCGAGGTCGAAGATCTCCATCAGGGAATCGATGAGCCCTGCTGTGAATTCAGCGTTAGAACCTCCGACTTTCTCCCTGAGTACGGCCAGCTCCGGATGAGAGGAAGGCGATAGGATGGCGTCGAGTTGCTGGCGGCTCTCCCCGCCCGGAGATTGCGCGTGAAATAGGTAAACTCGAAAGTACAGCTTTTCAGCGGCTGAAGCCCCTTGCAAGCAAAGGAAGAAGATGGCGGCAAAAAGTGTGAGTTTCTCTTTATTCATCGCTGCCCTTCTCCTGTGATAAGTATGGTCCACTGGATCTGGATATTCAAGTCTTGAGATTTGGATTAGCATTCGCTGACGAGGCTACTGCCAATATCTCATGTGACCGGATTCATAACATAGCGCTGAAGTTGATTATTTCCAGGTTTGAATCGATAATCCAATTAGCTGCTAGATCACCTTCGAAGGAAACATGATGCGACGAAATCCGAAGATATCCACATCTGATTCGCCACGAGTGGTTAATAATGTTCTAAGAGAAGAATGGGGAATCGGCCTATTCAGATTTGCCCAGGTATTTGCTGTTTCCCCGGCTGATCAGATTATTCTTAGAAACGATTATCCTTTTAGCAGCCGAGAGTTGGAGGTCATAAAGCGCGATTTGGCGATAATGCAGAACACCCTAATTAAAAGGGGGCGATCTATTGCAGACATCACGAATAGGCTAAGTGATCAACAGAACAAAGCAATGTCCGATGAAGAGTTGATCAAGCATATGCGACTCGAGCGCTTTTTCGGGGAATACGTCCGCAATCACGAAAAGGCAATAAGCTATTCGTCAAAAATGAGCCTGCAAGGCAAGCGCGGGGGTGGAATAAATCAGAAGAGTATCATCGCAGTGGGCTGGGGGAACCTGATATCGGGCAAAAGCAAAAGGATGGACTGGGCGATGCTTGGCGACCTCTATTATTGGCTTTGGGCGAGGGTCGCGAGTTATCGGCACTATATAAAGCTTAAACCCTCGGAGGGAATAGAAGAATACTTGAGACATCAATATATCCGGCATAAGTGGACTGGGGGCCAACCGCTTGAACATGCAGGACTGAAGAATTTTAGAGACGTCATAAGAACCATCGGCGTGGTCGTTTCTCATCAGTTCATTGGGGGTCGTGAGGAATTCTTAGAAAAGAAACTAGCCCTCTCGAGCTCTGAATTCCCCAAGTTCTTTATGAACCTATTTATCGACTATTATCTCGCAGGAAGTGAAGGGCTGACGTTATTCGCTAAAGACCAGGCGCTCGCCGATCCTGGCTATAAGTTCCTGGATCTGCAGCAGGGAAAGAAGGTGGGCAATAAACTGTTCTTTCGTTCTCTCGAATGGATGTTTCCCCGAGGAGAGGAATATCCCCAGATCGCAGAGCTTCCGTTTAAGGGCACAGAAATATCTGAATATCTCAGCTATGCGGTAAGGCTCTATATCGAGCATGGAATAAAGCTAAGACACCCGAGGCCGCTGATAATATTCCCAGACAGGTCGTTCTTTAGTTCCTCTTTTTAGTCTCTCTTCCGTTACACAATACGCAAAAAAATAGGCCAGTAGTGGTACGGAAAAGTACTACCTCGCTCGCTTATATTGTTCACAGAAGTTGAAAGAACGAATAGAGCGAGGTGACAAGATTATGCCGATAGAAAGACGGTGGCTCAAGGTATCCGAAGCAGGTGACTACCTTGGCATGCACCCAAAAAGTGTTTATAGGTCCTGCAGCCTAGGCAAGATCCCATTTTCGAGAGCTCCTGGGATCGGGGTGAGGATAGACAAAAGGGAACTTGATGCCCTTCTCGAGCGGCAAGGGCTGGGCCCTGGGGAACTCGGAAGGTCGTTGGCGAGACGGAAAGGGAGGGCCTAGCCAGATGGAAAAGAGACTGCTCAATATCGCTGAAGCCGGGGAATGGCTGGGGCTTTCGGAATCGTTCTTATACAAGCTGGTCGAATCTGACTCGATTCCCTGTATCCGTTTTGGTCGAGTGATTCGCTTCGATATCAAGGAGCTCGAAGCCTGGCTTAGAGAGGATGAAGAAGAGGAAGGGAAGAACTAAATGAATAACCATACACATGCCGAAAGGCTGGCTGCCTTTGATACGGCAGTACTGCAATGTCCTTCATCGCCAAATAGCCCTGCTACCAATAATTCCCCGGCAGCAGATGATGACCCTCGCCATCCGATTAGAACCTTCTATTGTTCCCATTGCGGCTATCCGCTCCGTGTGAAAATGTCATGCGGGGACCGAACCTGTCCGACATGCCGCCGAAAATGGTACGGCTATCATTACGGAGCTCTCAAGCGCCACATCTCGACCTGGCCTAAGGTCTATTTTCTGACTCTGACGCTAAAGAACATCCCAGATAGCGCGATCTCAAAATGGCAAGTCCAACGGCTGAGAGAAGCCTTTTCAAAGCTCAGGTATCGTCTTAGGCCGAGTATCAAGGACGGGTATTACGTTATTCAAATGACGAATTCAGGCTCAGGATGGCATCTCCATTTGCATGTGCTTTTTCGAGGTCAATATGTGCCAGCCGCGCGAATCTCGGAGGTCTGGAAAGATGTAACGAAAGACAGCTACATCGTAAATATCAAGCTCGTTGAAAAGTGGGAATACGCACTTCGATATCTGCTCTCTGATTTTCGGGGAACCCCTCGGATAAGAGAAGAAGATCATGACGTCTATAACGACCTTTTCCGTGGCTCAAGGCTCGTTCAGGGATTTGGTGAATATAGCAGGATCAAGCTTCGCTTGCCCTTCCATTGCCCGAAATGCGGGGAGTGCTCCTGGACCCTGATAGATACGCTTCTGGGCCAAAGGGCGAGGTTCTGGCCCGAAAGTCGAGAGGATGATTCCTGATGAGTGCTATTAGCCAGGTAAAACCAAATCATCATCATCCTCGGGGAGTAGTCTTGTCCTCAACGCCGGTTTACCCTTCCGGCCTGAGGGGATATACGGGGAGGGGTGTCATTTCTAGCGTCGATACCCGCTCCAACGATACCGGGGAGGTGCCCCCTCCCCGGTATCCTCTTAAAAAGGGTTTCTTCCCGGGGGGTCCCGGGGGCTTCCCCCGGGCTCAACTTGATTACTCTACAACATCGATAGATCTCTTAACTAATGAAAAATGTGAAGGATGAACGCAATGGGAGAACATAAACACAACCCGGTAGCGATCTATTACAAAGAGAATCCCTGGGCTCCTGATCCCAAGCCTTACTTTGGCAGGCGCATACCCCGAGGGAAGGGGATTCGGAGGATCTACAGGATTATGATGGAGGGTCAAAAAGCAGACAGGGCTAGTGCCAGGGAAGCCAGTAAGGCCCTAGCCGAGACATCAAAGCCCAAAATGAAGGCGAATAATGAGGAGTCACTTTATAAAGGTTTAAATCCTAAGCGCGTTGATAAAGACGGAAACCAAAAAGATAAAAAATCAATAAATCAAACCGGTTTTCTGTCCTCACTTCGCCTGCGTTCCCTTCGGTTAATTCAGGAAATTAAAAGTGTACTATTTTAACCTTAATAATGAATTCGGATCTGGGGCTTTTAAACCCAACCAGAGGAGCTGTGGCTACGACGCCTTTGCCGTCTTCCTGACGCGCTTGGTCTCAAGCCACTTGTCTATATCTTCTTTGCGGAAGAGGACGCGTCTTTCCAGCTTGAAGTAGGGAAATTCATTGTTCAACATCAGCTTTCTCAACGTTCCCTGCTTTATTTTGAGGTAGTCCATGAGCTCCTGGCGAGTGAGGAGAATGTCCTTGGCGCTTTTGTCTTTATCCATCTCACGGGGAATTTTAGCAGAAGCTGCCATGCCTCTCAAAAGGGAAAAACTTGACAACAATACGAGATAACCTATAATAATACGTAATAACACTAATTAACACTAAAAGACATATGATAAGCCAGGCTAGACGGAACCAGAGGAAGCCAAATCAAAAGGGGATTTACCTGAGAGGGAGGATTTGGTGGATTCGCTATTCCTATCAGGGCCAGCTTATCAGACATGCGGTCGGACCTGATCGGCGGCTTGCGGAACAGGCGCTCCAGGCAATCCGGGGGGATATCGTCCGTGGTAGCTTCAAGCTCAGGAGGATCGAGGAACGCCGAACGTTCGAGGAGATGGTCAAAGAATATCTTGACGAGAAGGCGGCGAAGCGGTCTTTGGGCCGGGATATAACGAGTTTTGGCAACTTGTCCCCTGTATTCGGAAAAAGGGCCCTGCATCTCATCACCAGAAGGGACATAGAAGCCTATTCTCGAGAACGTGCATCAAAGGTCAAAGGAGCGACGGTCAACCGAGAATTGGCCCTTCTACGGCACCTTTTCAACATTGCTATAGACAAGGGCTATACGGACTTTAATCCTGCAAGGGGCTTCAAGAGGCTTCCGGAAGCTCCTTGGCGGCACAAGTTCTATTTCTCCGAACCCGAAATCGATAAACTAATGAGTGCCGCAGCGCCTCATCTGAGGCCGATCCTTGCTATGGCCTTTGGAACGGGCCTCCGAAAAGGGGACATTTTAGGTCTAAAGTGGAGAGACGTTGATTTGGAAAGGGGAATCATTTCAATCCAGATGCAGAAGACGGGAGAGCCTATCGAAATCCCCTTGATCCCGATGCTTCGAGACCTTCTGGAGCAAATGAAATTAGGGGCTGGGCTTTCTCAATTTGTCTTTTCCCTTGACTCGAAAGGGAAGCGAATAGGAGACATTAAAACGGCCTTTCGCGCAGCTTTGCGCAGATCGGGTCTCGCAGATCAGGGATATCGGTTCCATGACATCAGGCGCACATTTGCTCGGATGCTATATAGCCAGGGCGTTATTCTAGCCAAGATCCAACGGCTCCTGGGTCATAAATCAGTGCTTACGACGGAGCGCTATCTAGGTGTGAAATTCGAGGAGACGAGAGAAGCAATACTAATGCTCGACAGGCCTTTAGCTCAGGCCCTGAGCGTTTCGGTTCTCCCCAGCTCAATACCGCAGCTGCCCAAAGCCACGCCTGGAGCATCCCGGGCTTCGATTAATTAAGTCCCCCGTCCCTTAGCTCTGGCCCAGGGTAGTGTCCTGATTTCTTATGCCATAATCCTTGATTTAGGACACCTGGACAGCTATAAACATGCTCTTTCCTAGGGATAGCAATTTGGCATAAATAGTGCTATATCACCAGGTAGGGAAACAAATTAAGCAGAAACCACTAGGTGGGGATTTTGTCCAATGAGTAAGATCTTAACCCGGTTGAGCATCTCCCTTGTCGGCATGATCCTGCTGATTCAAGTAGGCACGGTATCGTCATTGCCTCAAGCGGCTCTGGGGCCCACAAAGCCCCTCCAATACGAAGTTGCCGTCGTCCTTAAGCTGATCCACGTTTATGTAACGGACAAGAAGGGCAATCCCGTACAGGACCTTGCCGTGAGCGATTTCACTGTAATGGATAACGGCCAGCCCATGAAGGTCACCGATTTCGAAAAGCGCGTCATCCGAGTCGCACCTGCCGCGATTAAAGAGGTGGTGGAAACGTCAGAGGCCAAGCCCGGACTGGTCTCCAAGCCGGGGCTGCCGGCGACCCCTCCATCGGTCCGCAAATTCTTCCTATTCTTCGATTTGGCCTTCAACAACCTCAGGGGCGTGAGCAAGGCCAAAAAAGCGGCGATTCATTTCCTCAACACTCAAGTCCAACCCGAAGACCAGGTCGGCGTTATCACCTATTCAATGTTCGGAGGAATCAAGGTCCATGAGTTCCTGACCGCGGACCACGGTAAGATTCGCGACGCCATAGAGGCACTGACCCAAAGAAACAGCTTGGGGCGGGCCGACGAGATCGAGGAGTGGTACTGGCGACTTGTCCAGTCACAAGCCGGGCCAGATCCAAAAGCGGAAGCGAGTCATGAATCCTCGGCCTCCCCCCAACCCAAGGTTCCCGATTACCTCAATGAGGCCAAGGCCCAGCGGGCAGAAGCCAAGCGGCAGACGCAGGCGTTTATAGAATCGTTGACCATCCTCGCCAAATCGCTTCGTTATGTCCCTGACCAGAAGCAATTCATCCTTTTCTCAAGCGGCATCCCCAATTCCCTCATTTATGGCGCTCAAGCCGGGAATCCCAGTATGACGACGGTTGGCGGCTTACAGTTCGACCCGGCCGACTCGACCCTCATGGCGCTGAATGAAGCGATGTACAAAGAATTCGCGGTCTCCGGATGCGCTTTTTACACGTTCGATACACGCGCCTCAGCAATGGGAGCTGACCTCTTCGGTTGGGATACCCGAGGTCTGGAAACAGGCGGCCGGTCCGTCCTCGGCAAGCAGAGCGTCTTTAGTGATACGACAAGCGTCTTTAACAACGATAAGCTCAGCGGACGCGATTTTCTCAAGCGGCTCTCTGACGCAACTGGCGGCGAGTACTTTTCCAATATCGACCGCTATGAAAAGAACCTCGACCAGGTCCAGGCCCTAACCGGCGCCTACTACGTGCTCGGCTTTCCCATCAATGAGCGCTGGGACGGCAAATATCATGAGATCAAGGTCGAGGTCAAACGCAAGGGCTGCGAGGTCCGGGCACAGGTCGGGTATTTCAATCCCAAGCCGTTCAGCGAATATTCCGATCTCGAGAAGCGGCTACATCTATTCGATCTTGCTCTTAACGAGCGGGCCTTGTCGAGGATGCCCGATCGGGTGCCGATGAGCGCCCTCGCCTCAGCGGTAGAGGGGATCACGCGGCTCGCGGTCCTCGCCAAACTGCCGAACGAGGTAACGGCCAAATTCTCTGGGAAGAAGCTCGAGTTCGTGGCGATTTTCTTCGATGCCAAGGGCGAGATCAGCGACATGGTGCGGGAGGAAGTCGATCCGGCAGCCGTTCGGGGTCGGGATTTAACCTTCGGGGCTGGTTCGAGCCTCAAGCCCGGCGATTATTCCTGCCGTCTCGTTGTCCGGGATATGGATACGGGGATGAGCGCTGTCGGCTCGGCCAAGGCGACGATTGTTAAGCCGCAGATAACGGGACTCGCGCTCGGAACGCCGCTTGTCCTCGAGGCGCGGACCGGTTGCCTGTTCCTTTGCGCCGGGGCCAGAAAGGAACAGGAAGCATACCCCTGGACTGAGATCTATCCTTTTGATAGCTCTCTCTTTTCGCCTGTCCTGGCAGAGCTTCCACCAGGAACGACGAGCGTCTTGACGGTGGTTCCCTGCGCGGTTCCGGCAGGGGGCAAGCCCGAATTGGTGATTTCGGTTTACGTCGTCGATAAGCGCACCGGTGCCAGGACGGCGATCCCAATTGTCCAGTCTAATAGCGTCACGAGAGGACCTCTCGAAATCCTGACTCTGGAGCTAGGCACAGCGGATATTGCTGCCGGAAGCTATTATCTTCATATTAACGCTCAGGACAGAACTACCGGCGCTCTCGGGCATGCAGTCACTTCTTTAATAATTACTTCGAAATAGCCCTGGACTGTGCAAACGGGAGTAGACGCACTGCACACCTACTGCACAGCCACCGTGGGCATGGCATAGAACCATCTTAAAAACAATCAGTTAGAAACATTAATAGGCGCCCTTCGAATCCGCAGGTCGCCCGTTCGAATCGGGCCAGGCGCGCTCTCTTATTTTTCCTATGGCCCGACCCCTTGATAGAGGAACAATAAGGGAGCCATATACGTCGCTTATTAGAGAGAGTAAGACCCCGATATCGTGGGCGGACAGACAGCGCTATTCCCACATCGGGCACTTAGAAAGGAGAGTGTCATGAAGCGCATGAGTCCAAGGGCAGGACTCCTCGTCTTGGTTATTACGGGCGCGATCTGGGCCCAGACGCCTCTTAAGCCCGGTCCGGAGCTCCAAAAACTGCATGTTTGGGTAGGCCACTGGACTGTCGAGTTGGATCTCAGGGCCGGACCGCTGGGCCCCGGCGGCAAGATCGCCGCCGAATACGATGGGGAGATGATCCTCGGAAGTTTCTTTTTTGAGGGCCGGTGGAAAGAAAAGGGAATTTTAGGAGAGTATCGAGCCTTTGAGATCGTCGGATATGACACGGTGAACAGGAACTATCCCTTTAACTGGTACCAGGATAATGGAACCATTACTTCAGGGGCGTTAACCATCACGGGAAACACGCAGATCTGGGAAGGAGGAAAGTACATCCTCGGGGGAACGCCGTACCTGTTCAAGGATACTTTTACATTCTCGCCCGATTTGATGTTTGTAACGGAAAAGGCCGAGATCTCCGTCGACGGAAGGACGTGGGTGCCTTTCTGGGACGGAAAATATACCAAGGCCACGCCGGCTCCCAAGACGAAATAATCAATCGACGACTGGGCCCAGGAATCCGGATCTTGGACCTGCGCGGAATCCGCAGGTCGCCCGTTCGGATCGGGCCGGGCGCGCTCTCTTCTTTTCCCCTGTCGCCCCTGGAAAATCAAGCTTTTGCGCCTTTGGCAACCTCGGCACGATGCGGTTGCAATCGATACATTAAAATGATATAGCTTATCTGTTGCCGCAAAGGGGTTGACGTTCGACATGAGGGCCTCAAAACGCCCCGTAGTGCCGCCGCCTCTGGCCGGACGGCATGCTGAACGGACATTCCGACGGCAACCATCACACGCGTGTCGAGGGTTCGACTCCCTCCCGTACGAAAGTACGGTAGCTCAGCGGCAGAGCAGCGGCCTGATAAGCCGTCTGATGAAGCTGATCACTTCTAAAAATGATCAACGGAGGGATGATGGCGGGAGCTCCGGCGGTCCGGGCATGGCGCTCGTCGTCATGTGCGGGCCGCAGTCGTCACGCGCCTTGCAGGCATGCGGATACCGCCGTGATATGTCCCGGTGCTGATCCTCGAGGCCGCGTCAGCGCCCTCGGGGTCCAAAGAAACGGGATGATATGCGGCTTAAGCATGGCTCCGCGCGATGAACGATGGATCTCCAAGGCGCATCCCGCCGTTTATTTGCACCTTATTCCATAGAGGGGGAAATATGAGAATAGAAATCGACCAACGGGGCCTTGTTTACAAACGCGGCGCTGGTTCCAGGCGCGGCGAGTATCTGCGGATGCTCAAGCCCGGTAAATACACCATACCGCCGTGGCAGCTGGTGGACATCTACGGCATTTTCGATGAATTCATACCCAAGAGGGACCTGTCGCTGTTCCTTCATGACCAGGAACTCTGTGACGAGCTGACCATCGTCGATGTCAAGGACAACGAGATCGCGGCCCGGTTCGTCGAAGGCCATTACAAGGGACTGCTGGCTCCCGGAAAATACGCGTTCTGGAAAGGCACCAAGCCGCAGTCGTTCGTGCCCATAGATCTGTCGAGACCGGAGATCGACGCGTCATTCAACAAGGCGCTCTTCCTGAGGCCTGATATACAGAAATTCCTGTCGGCCTACACGGTCGAATCGTACGAAAAGGGGCTGCTGTTCTTCAATCGGGAGTTTCAGAAGCTGCTGGAGCCGGGCGACTATTTCTTCTGGAGGGGAACGACCGCGGTCTCGGTCCTCAAGGCGGACCTGCGGCAGCTGCAGCTGGACATGGCCGGCCAGGAGATCATGACGAAAGACAAGATCATGCTCAGGGTGAATTTTGTCTGTCAGTACCGGATCAATGACCCGGTGAAGGCCCTTCATGCGATCAAGAATTACGAGGAGCAGCTGTACATCCTCATGCAGCTCGCCCTGCGCGAATATATCGGCGCGTTCACCCTGGACGAGATCCTGGAGCGCAAGGAGAGCATCAGCGCCCAGGTCGTGGCGGCCATCAAAGACAAGACGTCCGATATGGGCATCGATCTTCTCTCCGCGGGCGTGAAGGATATCATCCTGCCGGGCGATGTGAAGGACATCATCAATCAGGTGCTCATCGCCGAAAAGAAAGCGCAGGCCAACGTCATCATGCGGCGCGAGGAGACCGCGTCGACGCGGAGCCTGCTGAACACGGCCAAGATCATGGACGAGAACAAAACGCTGTATCGGCTCAAGGAGCTTGAATACATCGAGCGCATCAGCGAGAAGATCAGCTCCATCACGCTTTCATCCGGCGGGCAGATCATCGATCAGCTGCGGCAGGCCTTTCAGGCGACTCGGGCGGAGCAGGGAAAGAAAGAATAGCGGACGGGCATGGAATGTCCTCATTGTGGAACTGTCAATCCTCCTGACTCCCTCTTTTGTTCCAAGTGCGCATCGTCCATCAGCGCCCTCGAAGAGACCCTTCCTCTTGAAGGCGGCGGGCCCCCGGAATTCAAGCAGGAAGCCGGCACGGGACCGATCTTCGTCGGGAAGTACGAGATCCTGGAGAAGCTCGGTCAGGGGGGGATGGGGGCCGTCTTCAAGGCCAAGGATACCAAGCTCAACCGGTTCGTGGCTCTCAAGTTCCTGTCGCGGGACCTGACCGCACACCCCGAATTCAAGCGGCGGTTCACGCAGGAAGCGCAGGCGGCCTCGGCCACCGAGCATCAAAATATCTGCACGATCTACGAGATCGACGAGACCGCCGCCGGTCAGATCTATATCGGCATGGCCCTCTACGAGGGGGAGACGGTCAAGGACAAGATCCAGAGAGGGCCGCTGCCGCTCCCGGAGATCTTCGACATCCTCACCCAGCTCGCCCAGGGCCTCTCGCAGGCCCATCGCCGGGCCATCATCCATCGGGACATCAAGCCGGCCAACATCATGGTCACGAGCGAAGGCGTGGTCAAGATCCTCGATTTCGGCCTGGCCAAGCTCGGCGGCCTTTCGGACATCACGAAAGCCGCGCAGATCGTGGGCACCGTGTCCTACATGTCTCCCGAGCAGGCCCGGGGCGAGGATGTCGATCAGCGGAGCGACCTCTGGTCCGTCGGCGTTGTTTTCTACCAGATGCTGACCGGGCGTCTGCCCTTCAAGGGAGACCGCGCCGCCACGTACATCCATTCCTTGCTCAATGACCAGCCGGTTCCGCCCTCCGCGTTCCGGGACGATATTCCCGAGGAGGCGGAGGACATCGTCCTCAAATGCTTGGCCAAATCTCCCCAAGGCCGATATGACTCGGCCGACGCGCTCCTGACGGATCTCGCCAAGCTCAAGTCCGCCCTGGCCAGGCGGGCGGCCCAGGCGGCGATCGCCCAGGTGTCCGGGCCGGAGCGCACGAGGGAAACGGAAAGACGCCTGGCCACGGTCATGTTCGCCGAGATCCTGGGATACGCCGAGATGGTCAGGTCCCTGGACGTCGAAGAGGTCCCCCGGGTCATCAGCCGCTGCCTGACGATCCTGAACTCCTGCTGCACTCAATACGGCGGCAAGGTCGACAAGCTCTCGGAGAACGTCATGATGGTGGTCTTTGGGGTTCCCCGCTCGGTCGAGGATGCCCCCAAGAAAGCGATCAACGCGGCGATCGAGATGCGGGAGAGCCTGGCCTGGTTCAATCAGGACGAGGGCCTGAAGCCGCCGCTGGGCATCCGGATCGGCATCCATACGGGGATGGTGATCGCCGGTCCCTTGGGCCCCGGCGACACGCGCGAGTATTCCATCATGGGCGAGCCGGTCGAGCTGGCTCTCCAGCTGAAAGACGCGTCTTCTCCGGGCGAGATCGCCGTCGGCGCCCTGACCTATCGCTACACCAAGAACGAATTCGACTATCAGGAGCTCAAGCCCCTGGCCCAGAAAGAACGGAGGGAGTTCGTCTCCGTCTACCGGCTCCTCTCGGCCAAGGCGAAGGTCTACCGGGCCCCGCTGGGCTCGGAACGAATGATCTACTCGGAGATGGTCGGCCGGGGCGGCGAGCTGGACAAGCTCAGGCTCCTCGTCCTCAAGACGATCAACGGCGAGGGCGCCGTCGTGAGCATCATCGGGGAGGCGGGGATCGGGAAATCCCGGCTGATCGCCGAGCTGACGCAGCAGGACGAGATGAAGCGGGTCAACTTCCTCCTCGGCCGGGCCCTGTCCTTCGGGCAGAACCTGAGCTTCCATCCCCTCATCGACATCCTCAAGAGCTGGGCCGGCATCACGGACGAGGACACGGCCCTGAGCACGTCCCAGAAGCTCGAGCGGGCGATCCGGGAGGTCCACCCGGAGGGCGTCGCGGAGGTCTACCCGTTCATCGCCACCCTCATGGGCCTCAAGCTCTCCGGGGCCAACGCCGAGCGGATCGAGACCGTCGTGGGGGAATCGCTGGAAAAGCTGATCATGAAGAGCTTCCGCGAGCTCCTCGTCCACGCGGCGGCGGCCCGGCCGATCGTCTTCGTCATCGAGGACCTGCACTGGGCCGACCTGAGCTCGATCGAGCTGCTCGGCTCGCTGTACCGCCTGGCCGAGAACAACCGGATCCTCTTCATCAACGTCTTCCGCCCGGATTACGAGGAGACGAGCGAGCGTCTCCTGAAGACCATCCGGACGCGGTACGCCAAGCTGGCTTCGGAGATCACGCTGGAGCCCCTCGACGGAGGCCAGTGCGAGACCCTCGTCGAGAACCTGCTGCACACCAAGGACCTCCCCGACCATATCATGGGGCTCATCGCCAAGCAGGCCGAAGGCAATCCCTTCTTCATCGAAGAGGTCGCCCGGTCCTTCATCGATGACGGCGTCGTCGAGAAGAAGAACGGGCATTTCTACATCACCGACAAGATCGATTCCGTCGTCATCCCCGAGACGATCCACGACGTCATCATGGCCCGCGTCGACAAGCTGGACGAGCAGACCAAGAGCCTTCTCAAGATCGCCTCGGTCATCGGCCGGTATTTCTTCTACAGCAT
>Ga0326726_10003335_pt1 | contig 14733 bp, 11 predicted proteins | sample MHFenrmetagenome_2_FD_207603 | JGI IMG/M metagenome (GOLD analysis project Ga0326726, IMG submission 207603) | Lab enriched peat soil microbial communities from Michigan Hollow, Ithaca, NY, United States - MHF15MN | ecosystem: Environmental > Terrestrial > Soil > Wetlands > Peat | place: USA...
GAGTGTGTACCAAACTTTTCCGAGGGCCGCGACAAGGCGAAGGTTGACGCCATTGTCGAGGCCATGAAGGTCCCGGGCATTTACTTGCTGGACCGCGAGATGGACGCCGACCACAACCGCTGCGTGATCACGCTGGTCGGCGACCGCGAAAATATTGCGGAAGCGGCGATCCGCGGGGTCGGCAAGGCCGCCGAACTGATTGACCTGACCAAGCACCAGGGTGCACACCCGCGCCTGGGCGCCAGCGACGTGATCCCGTTCATCCCGATTGACGGCGTCACGCTGGAAGATTGCGTGGCGATTGCGCGCAAGGTGGGCGAGGAAATCTGGCGTCGGTTCCAGATTCCCGTGTACCTGTACGAGGCGGCCGCAACCCGGCCGGAGCGGCAGAATCTGGAGAACATCCGGCGGGGGCAGTTTGAAGGCATTCGCGACGAGATCGCCACCAACCCCGCGCGCAAGCCGGATTTCGGCGAGCCGCGCGTGCATCCGACGGCGGGCGCGACGGTGGTTGGGGCGAGGAAATTTCTGATCGCGTACAACGTCTACCTGAACACGCCGGACGTGGAGATCGCGAAGAAGGTCGCCAAGGCGGTGCGCTTTTCCAATGGCGGCCTGCGCTACGTGAAGGGCATGGGAATCCCGGTGCGCGGGCTGGCGCAGGTTTCCATGAACCTGACCGACTTCGAGCAGACGCCGATCGCGCGCGTGTTCGAGTACGTAAAACGCGAGGCGGCGCGCTACGGTGTTCTGCCGGCGTTCAGCGAGATTGTCGGATTGATTCCGAAGAAAGCTCTGGAAGATGCCGCCGAGTGGTTTCTGCAGGTGGAGAATTTCGAGTCGTCGCTCATCCTGGAAAACCGTTTGGCGGCGGTGATGGGCGGAAAAGTGGCGGTGGGCGGACTACGCGCGGGAGTCGAGCCGTTTGTGGAGCAGTTGGCAGCGCCGACCGCCACCCCAGGCGGGGGAAGCGCGTCGGCGGCGGCCGGTGCGATGGCGGCGGGGCTGGCGCACATGGTGGCGGCGATGTCGCGCGGGAAAAAGAATTACCTGCAGTACGAGCGCGAATTGAGCGCCGCCATCGCGCGGCTGGCGCAGTTGCGGGAAGAGTTGAAGGCGGCGATTGACGCTGACGCCGCGTCCTACGAAGCGGTGGTGAAGGCTTACAAGCAGGCGAAGGATGCGGCCGCCAGCAATGGGGCCATCAATCAGGCGCTGCGCCATGCGACCAACGTTCCGCTGGCGGTGGCGGAGCGCGCCCGCGAGGTCGAGCGGATTGCGGAGAGCCTGGGGAGAATGACGAATCCGCGGATGGCGTCGGATTTGACGGTCGCGAAGGCGCTGGCGCGCGCCGCGATGGAAGGCGCGATCGCGAATGTGGAGATCAACCTGGAATCTTTGCAGCAGGAAGAGCCGATGTTCGCGGAAGAAGTGCGGGAGAAAGTGGCGGGACTGAAAAGCTAGGCTGCAGGCTGCGGGCTTCAGGTCGAGACAGGGCGATGAACATTCTGGTCATCGGCGGCAGCGGATTCATCGGTGCGCCACTGGTGCGCCAGCTTCACGAGCAGGGGCACACCTTGGCCGTGCTGCATCGCGGGCAGGCCACACCGGAGCTTCCGCAGGATGTCGAGCACATTCGCGGGGACCGCAACCGGCTGCCGGAATTGCGTAGCGCAATTGCCGGTTTCGCGCCCGAGGTTGTGATTGACATGGTGCTCAGCTCGGGAGCGCAGGCGCGACAGATGATGGATACCCTGCGCGGCCTCGTCTGGCGGGTAGTGGCGCTTAGCAGCATTGACGTGTATCGCGCGTTTGCCATCGTCAACGGCAACGACACCGGGCCGCTGCAGCCGACACCGCTTACGGAAGACTCCGAGCGGCGGGCGGTCGCGCCGTATTCACCCGAGCGGCTGAAGATGGCGCGGTCGGTTTTCTCCTGGCTTACCGACGACTACGACAAGATCCCGGTGGAAGACGCGGTTCTCTCCGATCCCGAACTGCCGGGCACGGTGCTGCGATTGCCGATGGTCTATGGCCCCGGCGATCCGCTGCATCGCCTGTATCCATACGTCAAGCGCATGGATGATGGGCGCCGGCGGATCCTTATGGCGGACGACTATGCCGCCTGGCGCACGCCGCGCGGGTATGTGGAAAATGTCGCGGCGGCGATTGCGCTGGCAGCGACCTCGGAGCGGGCCGCCGGGCGAACGTACATTGTGGCGGAGCAGCCCGCGTATTCGGAATTGGAGTGGGCGAAAAAAATTGCCGAGCAGGCGGGGTGGAAAGGGGAGTTTGTTGTGCTGCCACGAGAGCGCGCGCCGCAGCACCTGCAGATTCCCGCGAACCTAGGGCAACATGGCGACGCCAGTTCGGCGCGAATTCGCACCGAACTCGGGTTCCGCGATCCGGTACAGCTGGAGCAGGCGATTCGGCGCACCATCGAGTGGGAACGTGCGCATCCGCCGCAAAATCTGCCGGCGCAGATGTTTGATTACGAGGCGGAAGACGCGGCAGTAGCGTAACCTTCCTCCGGGGCCTGAAGCTGGTTTCAAGAAACATCTAAACTCAAGGAATCTTCCCTGAGCGGCTAAAGCCGCCAAACAGCGGCTCTCAACGGCGCGGCTGAAGCCGCGCCCCTTCCAAGACTGACCTGAACCCGAGAATGACTTTTGAAACCAGCTGTAACACCTCTGAAACCAGCTGTAACACCTCCTGACCATCGACCGGATGCTGGTTTTGCGGTATTCTCGCCGGACAGTCCCACCGGTGAGGATATTGATGGCAACCGCTTCTGCCCCTGCTCCAGCTCCTATAGCTGCGCGTCGCACGCGCTCCATCCAGCTCAAGCATGTATTGTTCCTGTTCTACGGCGTCTTGATCCTGATCGCCGTTTACCACCAGGACTTACCCCTGCTTACCGCGGGCTCGCCCCAGCGGCAGCGCTTTGCGCCGGTCACCGGTTACCTCATTCCCCACGGCGTTTTCGGCGCGCTGGCATTGGTGCTGGGAATATTCCAGTTCTCTACCCGGCTGCGGCAGCAGTACGTGTGGCTACACCGGTTGATGGGGCGCATTTACGTCGGCAGCGTTTTTATCGCGGCACCGGTCGCCATTCCGATAGTACTGATCCTGGGACCACCGCCGCTAGTGATGGCGGCGATCATGCAGTCCTGCGGGTGGTTGCTGACGACGGCGATAGCCCTCTATTGCGTGCGCACGGGCAACATCCAGCAGCACCGCCAATGGATGATCCGCAGTTATCCGTTTGCGATGGTGTTCGTGTTCGTGCGCGCCACGCTCGCCATTCCGGCGATTGAGCGACTGGGACTCACAGGAGTCGTGTCGGTGGTGTGGACGTACATCGCGCTGGGGTACTTCGTGCCGACCTTTATCATCAACTGGCGCGCCATATTTCCGCCGAAGGGTGGTGTGCGTTCGATAGCTAAGACGCAGGGCGCGGCTTAGGCAAGAAATTCCAATCGGGCGAGCACCGCAGTAATCGTGTAGGGCAGGACTGTCCTTGGTTGCCCAACAAATTCCGCTACAATGAGAGCTGCACCGGGTTCCAACCAAAAGCAGGGAAGTACCATCTGGATTGGTGTGAGAAATCCGTGTCAAGAGGCTGCATGAAGTGGATTGAGCGCATTGTTTTATGGATTTGCATGCTGTCGCTGGCCGTTCCGGCAATGGCGATGCCGCTGGGCACATCGGCACGCACGGTGATTCCGGCCGATGTCCAGCAGATTATCTCGGTCGATTATCGGGCGCTGAAGAACTCGTCCACGGCGCTGGCGCTGAAGGCGCGCGTGCTCCCGGATCAACTCAAGGAGTTTGAAACTTCGCTGCGCGGCGTGGGCGTTAATCCCGATACGGACGTCGAGCAGCTCACGTTTGCATCGTTCCGCGACAAAGAAAACGTCAAGATCATCGGCCTGGCGCAGGGGACGTTCCCGACCAAGAAGATCCTGCTGCGCATGAAGATGAAGAAGATCAAGGCCTTTAAGTACCGCTCGAATTATCTGTACGCCATGCCGGGCGGGCAGGACATGACGTTTCTGGACGACTTCACCCTGTTGTTCGGGCAGCGTTCCGCGGTGCAGGCGGCACTGGATGCGCGCGACGGTGAAGCGGCCGGGCTGAGCACTAATCCCGCGGTGTCGGACAATATCGCTGCCGTGGATTCCGGGCCGGTGTGGAGCGTACTGGACGCGCACGGCACGCAGAACATGCTGCACTCCACGCTGGGCGACGCCGCCAAGCTGACCGACTACGACATGGTCAAGAAGCGCCTGCTGGGGTCGCGCTACACCATGGAGTTCACCAACGGCGTGACGTTCAATCTGAGCGTGGTGACTTCGGACTCGATGACGGCGGCAACGCTTTCTTCTCTGGTCAAGGCGGGCGTGATGTTCCGCAAGATGAATGCCCAGGGCGTGGAGAAGACCGCGCTGGACAGCGTCACCGTGGATTCCGACAGCGCCAACCTGACGCTGAACTTCAAGTCTGACGAAAAGCGGTTTCAATCGCTGGTGCAGTCGGATCTGTTTTCGTCGGTGATCCGGTAGTGAGGTGCGAGTTCCGAGTTGCGAGTCGCGAATAAAGCAGATTCCTCGACTGGCTCGGAATGACAAGAGCATAGCTATTGAATGAGGGCGCGAGCGGGTGATCGCGCCTGCAATTTTTCGATCCCTCTTCCGCCCCCCCCTGAAACTTTGCCCACTTCCGCGAATCTGATCAGGCGTGGTGAGTTCCGGCAACTGACGACCATGCTCTTCGAAGGCAACGAACGCAAAGAGCGGGAACGCGAGATGCGGGCAGCGGGACGTCTGCCGCCGGGACAGTCGCTGACCCTGAAATGGCCGGTGCTGCACTACGGTTCGGTGCCGCGCTTCGATCCGGCGAAGTGGGAATTTCGTATTTGGGGGCTCGTCGGCAGCCCGTCGCGGCTCAACTGGGACGAGTTCAACCGCCTGCCGAAATCGGAGGTCAGGAGCGATTTCCACTGCGTCACACGCTGGAGCCGATTCGACAATAGCTGGACCGGGGTGCTGTTCCGTGACGTGCTGAAGCTGGTGCAGCCGAAGCCGGAAGCGAAATACGTGTTGGTCCATGCCGAGCAGGGCTACACGGCCAACGTGCCGTTGGCGGATCTGGACCGCGAGAACGTGCTGTTCGCCACGCATCACGACGGCAAGCCGCTGGCGCCTGACCATGGATATCCGCTGCGCCTGATCGTGCCCCACCTGTATGCGTGGAAGTCGGTGAAATGGGTGCGCGGGCTGGAATTTCTGGATCACGACCAGGCCGGCTTCTGGGAGCAGAACGGATACCACATGTATGGCGATCCGTTTCAGGAGCAGAGGTTCGGGGAATAGCTCTCAGCTATCAGCTTTCGGCTCTCAGTTAAACCGCAACGGCTGAAAGCTGATGGCTGAAAGCTGACGGCTATTTTTTTAGCATCGGGTTGTAGCCGTCGCCGATCAGCTTGGCGCGCGTGGCTTCCGCATCTTTGAGATCGGGGAACGGGCCGACCTGAATGTGATAGAGCTTGTCGGCCGGGCTATTGGTGGAAATTACCGGATAGCTTTTTCTGCGCAGTGCGTTGACCAGCGCGTCTGCGTCTTCCTGCTTGCTCACGGCGGCGACCTGAACCATGTAGCCGGCGGTGAGCGCAGCGGGCCTGGCCATTTCCGGAGCAACGCTATCGTGTTCCGACCCAGGCTTGTCCAGTTTCGCCTTGGGCTCGTTCTGCTCGACCGCCTTGTAGAAGGTCAGCTCATCGGACGAGGATTTCGCCGCGCCCTCCTGCGGTTCCGCCTTGACCGCGGATTCGGCGCGCCCGGGCGAGGGCTTGGCGCCGGTGGAGACAATCGCCGGCGTGGTGGTGGTGGCGGCAGCGACGGGCTCCGGCAGCGAGCGGCGTCCCAGCGAAAAGCCCAGGCCGAAGAACAGCGCGCAGATGACCACCAGGCCGAAGAACAATCCCAGCAAACGGCCCGTTCCTAATGTGATTTCCTCGTTTTGTTCCGACATATGCGCTCCCAACACGTGCCAAAAGCTGGTACCCGGCGTCTGAAGCCCGGAGCCGGTCTTACTTTCCCGCGATCTCGCGGTCCTTGATGCGCTTGTCGATCAGCGACTGCAAGCCTTCCAGCAGATCCACCGGCAAGGGGAAAACAATGGTCGTGTTTTTCTCCACCCCGATCTCGGTCAGGGTCTGCAGATAGCGCAACTGGATACTGACCGGCTCGGTGGCGAGCAGGTGGGCGGCGTCCACCAGGCGCTGGGCGGCAGAGAACTCGCCCTCGGCGTGGATGATCTTGCTGCGCTTCTCGCGTTCCGCCTCGGCCTGCTTGGCCATGGCGCGCAGCATGGATTCGGGCATGTCCACCTGCTTGACCTCGACGTTGGCTACCTTTACGCCCCAGGGCGCAGTGTGCTGGTCGAGGATGCTCTGGATGCGCAGGTTGAGCTTGTCGCGGTGGGAGAGCAGCTCGTCGAGTTCGACTTCGCCGAGCACGGAGCGCAGCGTGGTCTGCGCGAATTGCGAGGTCTGGTAGAGGTAGTTCTTCACTTCGACTACGGCGCGGCGCGGGTCCACCACGCGCAGGAAGATGACGGCGTTCACTTTCAGCGTGACGTTGTCGCGGGTGATGATGTCCTGCGGCGGGACCTCCAGCGCTTCCTGCTGGAGCGAAACCCGAACCATCTTGTCGAGAGGCGCGAAAACCAGAAATATGCCCGGCCCCTTAGGCTCGGGCAGCAAGCGCCCGAGGCGGAAGATGACGCCGCGCTCGTACTCGGGAAGAATCTTGATGGAATTGAGGATGTAAATAACAAAGATGACGATCGGAATGAAAGTGAGCGGATTCATGTTTATGCTCCTGCTCCGCGGCGCGCAGCCGTGGTCATTGTGCGCGGATTGTAACAGTTTTCCCGCGATGCACGGTCAGGCAATCCCCGCATGAAACCTTTCCGGTAACAGCTCCGAGTTGCGAGTCCCGAGTCGCGAGTCATGGGCGGCTGGATCGCCGCTTGCCGATCATGGACTCTCGATTACGAATGGCGATTGGCGCGGAGCAGGCATTTCAGCCGGGTTTGTTGAACGCAGTGTTGTGCTCCGCGGTCCCGTCTACTTGACCCGGATGCTGCCTACTGGCTGGCGCTTGCGCAGCACCACCACCTTGATGTCAGGACAGCGGGCCTTGATGGCCTTGGAGACCTGCGTCTTTTCCCAGGCAGGCAAGCCCGGCATGACCATTACCACGGCGGGGTGATAAGAACCCATGACGCCGACGGCGTCTTGCGGGGTGACGTAGGCAACCGCATACCCGGCGCTGTCTAGAAGCCGCGCTAGATGGACTACGTCCGGATCATCGCCGACCAACAACATCCCGTTGCCCACTACAGCACCGCTTTCTGAGGGAACACTATCGGTTGTATGGGAGCGGAGCCATGTCGCGCTGTGACCCCAATCACCGATCACGTGTTCTATTCTCACAACCGGAACAAAAGCGCCCCGGACTTTCGTCCGAGGCGATCACAGGCAGCCCTCCCCCAGAACTGCTGTAACGGGACCCAAGATAGCGTAGCGCGGTCAGAGTGGCTAGATCACGGGTGTAATGTCCTCCGGAGTTACCGAGGTAACCTGGCACACTACTTGTGGGCAGGTTGGCGGGTGCTAGGTACGCCGGCCGGCTCAACCTCCAAATGTAGATCGTTCACCGCGCGGACGCGCACCTGCTCGCCGGTTTCAGCCGGCACGGACGACACGGCGTCCCAGAGTTCGCCGTGGACGAACACTTTTCCGCGCGGCAGCAGCGGGGTGCGCGCGACGGCGATTTCGCCGATCAGGCCTTGCTGTCCGGTGGTGATCTTGTTGCGCCGGGCTTTCAGCGCGAGCCCCATCAGAAACGTAGTGATCACGCCCAGCGGAATGCTGACCGCGAGCGCCGTCCAGAGGCGGACCCGCATTTGCGGGATGGGTGCGTCCACCAGCAGCAGCGCACCGATGACCAGCGAGGCGATCCCGGCAATGGTGAGAACGCCGTGAGAGACCAACTTCGCCTCCAGAGTGAAGAAGACGAACGCCACCAGGATCAAGGCCAGCGCGGCGTAGCGCACCGGCAGGATATTCAGCGCAAAAACGGCAAGCACGACAAAGAAGAAGCCCACGACACCGGGTACGACCGCTCCGGGATGGTTGAATTCCACGTAGAGCGCGAGCAGCCCGATGGCGAGCAGGATGAATGCCATGTTGGGATCCATGAGGAAGGCGAGGATCCGCTGCTTGAGCGTCATGTCGAATTCGCGGACGGGCTTTCCGACCAGGTGCAGCGTGACCTTTTCGCCGTTGAAGCGGGTGATGGTGCGGCCATCCAGTTGTTTGAACAGGTCTTCTTCGGTGGGCGCGACCAGGTCAATGAGTTTTTCCTTCAGCGCTTCCTGGTCGGTAAACGATTTTGACTGCCGCACCGCGCTCTCCGCAACCTCGACGTTGCGCCCGCGTTTGGCAACCACGGAGCGCATCATGGCAGCGGAATCGTTCTCGATCTTTTCCGACATGATCTTGTCGGGTTGGCCGCCGCCCAGGGTGACGGGATGGGCCGCGCCGGTGTTGGTGCCGGGCGCCATGGCGGCTACGTCGGCGGCTTCGAGAATGAAGAAGCCGGCGGAGGCGGCACGGGCGCCGCTGGGGGCCACGTAAATAATGACCGGCACCGGCGAAGCTATGATCGCCTGGACAATCTGCCGAGTGGACTCGGCGAGGCCGCCTGGCGTGGATATGCGAATCAGGATGGCGTCGGCGTGCTGCACCTCCGCGGCAGCGATGCCGCGAGTGATGAACTCAAGGGTGATGGGGTGGATGGTGTCGTTGATGTCGAGGCGGAGAACGTCAGCGCGAGCCACCACTGGAACTGCGAATAGCAGGATGGCGAGCAGGAACAGTCCCGAGACGCGAGTCGCGAGTCGCGAGCAAACTTCGGGGTTGCGAGTTGGCCGTTGCGAGTTCCCGCACTCGGGATTCGGGACTCGGGACTCGGGAGTTACGCGGCTTGTAGACACAGTTTTCATTTCGCCAGCTTCTCAGTAATCGAACGTTTCAGTGCCTGCGCGGCGGCGTTGTTGGGCTCCAGGACGAGCACGCGGTCCACGTTCTCTTCGGCGGACTGCGTCTGGTTGGCCTTGAGGTCGAGCCGTGCCAGCACCAGCAGCGCCTCCGTCGAGATGGGATGCAGGCGCAGCGCAGCCTGGGCTTCGGCGCGCGCGGTCGCTTCATTGGCGTCTTCCAGGGCGCGGGCCAAACCGAGATGTGCCTCGGCGCTGGTGGGATCGAGTTGCACCGCCTCGCGAAAATCCCTTTCGGCTTCCGCCTTGAAGCCCTGGGCCAGGTACTCGCGCCCGCGGGTGACGTGGAATTGCGCGTGGGTGCGCGGGTCGGTCCTGGCCAGGCGAAGCTCGGTCGCGTTCTGGATTTCCAGCGCCAGTTGCTGGAACGAAGTTTCATCGTAGTTGCGCTTGATGCGCTGCAGCGGCATTTTGCCGCGCCCGGCGGGGGAACCCGGGTCGGAGACCCTGGCCACACTACCCGCGGCGATGCTATCGAGCAGCGCCTTGGCTTCCGCATCGGACGGGCGCAGGTTCAGGGTCTCGCGCAGTTGCCGCGACGCGCCGCCGGGGTCGCCCGCCTTGTAGAGCGCGATGCCGAGATTGAAATGGTAATCCGGATCGTTGGGGTCGGCGCCGACGGCCTTCTGCAGAAAATCAATTTCCGAGCGCTTGCCGCGGCGGCCGGCAACCACGCCCAGATTGTTGTACACCTCGGTCAGCGGCAGACGTGCGGCAACATAATTGAAAGCCTCCTCCGCCTTGGCGAAATCGCCCAAGTAATAGGCGGAGAGGCCGAGGTAGAAACCAGCTTCGCGGGCGGCGGGATCGCCGCGGGGAATGCGTGCGAACCAGGATGCGGCCTGCTCGTACTCACGCCCGTCGAAATAAGTTCGCCCCAGTTGCAGGAGGGCGAGCGTGTAATCGGGGTTCAGGCGGATGGCCTCGCGGAAATGCTTGATCTTCAGCGGACGGTCCGAGGCAACAACCCCGCGCACGTAATTCTCGAAAGCATCGAGACGGATGGCCGGCGCGGCGGTCATGAACTGATCGCGCGAGGGTAGCAGTTCGGGATGAATCAGGCGCAGCAGGTCCCAGGCTAGCGCGCTCTGGACATCAATCAGCTTGACCAGGGTGCCGGATTCGGTCTGCTCGGGCGAGAGGCGCAGCCGTTTCATGTCCAGCAACTGTGCCCGCGCGGTGAAGGCCTGGCCGTCGAATTTGTATGTCCCAAGCACGACGAAGTCGACGTCCATCTGCTCGGCGATGCGGAACAGGGTGGCGCGCGAGAGGCGGACGTTGGCGGGAATGCCGGCGCGATCGAAAGCGTAATTGCGGTCGTCGCGCGAGACGATGTAGAGCAACGGCGAGGCGAAGCGGTTTCCGAGGACCTCGGGGAATGATTCCGCAATCCACTCCAACCCCGGGGCTTTGGAGGCGTTTTCAAACGGCAGCACGACCAAGGTCTGAGCGGATGCGTTGGGTAGGCGCGTCTGTGCGGCCGCGCCGATGGTCAGGACACAAAGAAGCAGGGCGAAGATTCGGAGGATCCTCAAGACATGCCGATTATATCCGCAGCCGAGCAGGAATTCGGTGACCCGGAGCCAAGGCTCCGGGGACGTGTAATCCAGCGACTCTCGATTTCAGGTTGGCGAGGCAAACCCCGCCGCAAAAGAGAAGGTCTAACCAACAATATCGAGGCAGTCCCGAGACAACTCGAGGAGAAGACATGAGGAAGATCCTGCTTCTGCTAGTTGTGGTTATCTTCGCGGTGGGAATGGTGGTGGCGCAATCCAGCAGCAGTTCGGGCAGTGCGAGCCAGAGCCCGAGCGCAGCCAGCCCCTCGCAGAGTCAGTCGAGCGCCAGCCAGGGCTCGACGACCACCACGACGACAACCTCCGACCAGAACGCCAGCCAGGCCAACCCGAGCTCGGCTGACCAGAGCGCGGCTGCCAGCGACACCGGCGTCAAGAAGAGCCGCAAGGGCGACAACCTGCCGCAGACGGCTTCGCCGCTTCCGCTGATCGGCCTGTTGGGCCTCGGCTCCGTGGGCCTGGGCCTGGCAGCCCGGAAACGGTAATAACACCGCCGCATTGCAGCCGGTCTTCAGAGGTGAATGCGCGTCTAAGCGGCTGGATGCGGCAGCTTGATTCATCAGAAAATTGGGGTGGAAGCTGCCCGGCGGCCACCCCGTTTATTTTGTGCGGCAGTCGGCGGTCAGGGATTGAAGTCTGAAGGCCGGCAGCCGAATTCCCGAAAGCTGATCCCGCCGCGTAAACTTATTCACAAGTCAGATGAATCGCACCTGGGGATGGGCGCAGCTATGCGTGGCCTACGGGCTGCTGGAGGTCTCGCTATGGACGGAAGGCCATACGCAACGCATGGCCGCTCTGGCTACGGCGGTCTGGATTGTGTTCGCCACGGTGGTCAACCGGCGTGCGCTGCGGCAAATTGGCCTTGCACGGTCGGGATTTTGGAGAGCGCTGATTGTTCTTCCCATCGCGGCGGCGCTGGCCACCGTGATCGTGTTGATCGGCTGGCGGACCGGAACCCTGCACGGACTGTTCGGCGCGCGCCCGCCGTTGTGGCACTCGGCGGGATACGCAATTTGGGCGATGATGCAGCAGTTCATCCTGAATTCGTTTTTCTACGTAAATCTTGAAGACCTGCTTGGCGACAGCAAGCGAGCGCTGTGGTGCGCGACCGGGCTGTTCGCGATTGCACATCTACCGAATCCGGTGCTGACGGTGGGAACGTTTGTGGCGGCACTGTTCTTCGTCTCGATGTTTCGACGATACCGCAATATCTACCCGCTCGGGATCGCGCACGCCATGCTGGGATTGGCGATGGCGGTAGCCGTACCGGACGGCTGGCTACGGCACATGCGGGTCGGGATAGCGTATCTGCATTTCGGTGTGAAATAGTGGCGAATGATGCCGCTGCTTAGTGCGCAACCGGATTGCGACCCCGAAAAGGGCTCCTGTAGTGGAACTGATACGACGACGGCGGCGCGCCCGAAGAGAAGCGGGTATTGAAGTCGAGCCGGTATTGGCGGTGCCCCCTGTCGTCTGGATACTCCGCCCGAGGGGAGTATGGATACACCCCCATGTCATGGAATGGGAGTGGCTCCACGGTGAGCGGCTCGGCGGCATAGAAGTCCATGTCCTTTTCGTATCCATCGGCAAAGAAAAAGTAGTCGCGTTTCCATGCCGGAGGCAACGGGGGCAGTCCTGAGGGATCAAACTCCAGCGCTACGGCTTCCCCGGAGCCGAATACAACAAAACGGTCATCCACGCGGGTGAGAAGCTCGCGCACATCACCGCGGCGCGTGTAGGCGCCGCTGGCGCGCACATAGGGACCCGTGCGGCTCACGTCCTCGTACACGTAGGTGAGATCACCCGGGGTGCCGCGTTCCACGGCGCGTGGATAACCGTGGAATTCGAGCGAGGCGCGCGCCAGCGGGACTTCCGACAGGCGCAGCGAAACGTTGTTAGGGGTACGATCCACCACGATCTGGTCCCAATAGATCTGCAGGTTGGTGGTCATGCGCAAGCGATGCGAGCCCGCCGGCAGCTTGGCGGTGAGGTCAACCGTGATGGTTCGCGGCAGGCCGGCGGGGAATCCCATGTCGTCCAGCACGCGCACCCATTTCCCCGAGGCGTCCAGAACTTCGACGTACGGCGCCACGGGTTCAAGTCCGGCCTGGTGTGCGGCGTACATCGAGGTGGCTGTGAAATACTCGATATAGCCGGCAAGCAGCAGGCGAAGCGGCCCGCCGGAGTACGGCTGCCCCAGATCGATTTCGAGCGAGTGCGGGCGCGTGAACCCCTTGAAGGGCAGTAGCTCGAAACCCGTGATGTACTGATGATCGCGGGAGCGCAGCGCCAGCGTGACCTCGCGCCGGCTATCATCCCACGCCCGCACGGGCTGCGCGTTTCTGCTGGCAATGACCTTGAACTGGGGAAAGGGAGTGTTGCTGGCGAAGTACTCGTTGGGATAGACCAGGGCGTTGGACGGGTGGTCCACAGCAAGAAGACGCACCTGGTCCAGGTACACCACTTCTTCCATCGGCTCCATGAATCGGAAGCTGAGATGGCGGTTGCGTAACCGCGGCTCGAAGCCCTCAACCTTCAAATACTCGGTGCTGTCCGGCACGTTGCGCGTGCCGGGCGCTATCCAGTGCCCGACTACGCCGGCGCCAATTATGTCGGACACGAAGCGATATTTCGCTCCATCCCAGGCAAACAACAGTGGACAGGAACTGCCGCGACGATCGATCTCGACAATCGAGGCCGCCTTGCCCGCCGCGACTTCGGTTTCATCCTGTACCACGCCGGTGGGCCAGAGCATACGCACCACCTCGGCCCGCCGCCGATTGCCCAGACCGACCAGCAGGCCGGTGGCGCTTTGCCCCAGGAACCCGGCCCCGCCGATCTCCCACTTTTGCCAAAGGTCGCCGGCAAAGACTTCGACCTTGGCGCCGATGGCGCTCTTGTTGTCATTCAGGCCCTCGAGCAGCAGGCGAAGAGAATGGTTCTGGTTTCCACCATCGTTGTGCAGCAGAAGAGTGGGGCCGGCTTCCTGGGTGACGACGAGGTCGTTGTCACCGTCGCTATCGAAGTCAGCGGCGGCGATTGCACGGGGAGACTTGAGCGCGAGCTTGTCTCTATCCAAGCCGGTCTCGGAGGTGACGTCGCGAAACCCCCGGGAACCTTCATTGCGCAGCAGGCGCAGTTCGCCGCGTCCATCCTCGGTCTCGCCTAATGCCGCCACATCGATCCAGCCGTCATTGTCGTAGTCCAATGCGATCAGTCCCCAACCGCGCGACCAATGCATCTCGGGAAGCTGTACGCGCTCGAAACTCTTGCCGCCCACGTTGCGCCAGAGGGTGAGGCCGGGCCGGCCGCCGTGGGTGAAAGCCAGATCCATCCAGCCATCCTTGTTGAAGTCCATTGCTGCCACAGCCACGGTCGCAGCCGGCATGCCTGATGTCCAGGGCTGCAACTGTGTCCAGCGGCCTTCACGCGGGTTGGCGAAGAGTTCCGTGGAGGCGCCGGTCGCGACCAGGTCAATGGCTCGGTCGTTGTTGAAATCGGTGGCGGTGGCGGCGGCGCTTGGCGTCTGCACAGCCAGTGCAAGCTCACCAGTAACATCGAGAAACGTCCCGTTTCCGTTATTTCGCCAAACGAAAGCTGATCCGCGGCCTGTGGCGCCGTCGGTGGTGACATACAGGTCAAGGTCGCCATCATGGTCGTAATCGACCCACATCAGGCCCGTGATGCGGCCGGGCGATTGCAAGCCGACCGCGCTGCTCACGTCACTGAAAGTGCCGTTATGCTCGTTCTTCAGCAAGATGAGCCGGTCACCGGCGGCAAGAGCAAGATCGACGAAACCATCGTTGTCATAATCACCGGCCGCACAAACGGCGACGCCCAACTCTGGCAGCATGGCTCGGCGAGTCACGTCAGTGAACTTGCCGTTTCCCAAGTTGCGATACAACGATCCCGCGACGTACAGGTCCGGCAGGTTATCTTTGTCGAAATCAAGGAAGCATGCGCCGGTGCCGGTCAGGAACTTCCCGGATAGAGCGGTCGTAGCAGGCGTGATCCCCGCCTCTCGGCCGAC
>Ga0326726_10003336_pt1 | contig 14732 bp, 15 predicted proteins | sample MHFenrmetagenome_2_FD_207603 | JGI IMG/M metagenome (GOLD analysis project Ga0326726, IMG submission 207603) | Lab enriched peat soil microbial communities from Michigan Hollow, Ithaca, NY, United States - MHF15MN | ecosystem: Environmental > Terrestrial > Soil > Wetlands > Peat | place: USA...
ACACGGGGCGCTACTTCGCCCAGGCCATCGCCGAGCGTATCGTGGCCGAGCGTGCGGGCTGGCACGTCGTGCTGGCGCCCACACTGCACCTCGGCACCTTTGCCTTCGAGACGGTGGGCACCGTCACCATGCGCCAGCGCGTGGTGCGCGACCTCCTCGTGGACTATGGCGATGCCATGGCGCGCGCGGGCTTCCGTTACATCCTCATCTCGAACGGCCACGGCGGCCCTGGACACCTCGTCGCGCTGGATGAGGCTTCCGCCGTCGTCTCGCGGCGCCGCGGGGTCACCATGGCCTCGGTGACGGGCTATCTCGCCTGGGGGTTGATGTCCGGGCGCTACCGGGCGAAGTTCGAAGCCGCGCTTGGCCGGACTCTCACCGACGAGGAACGGACGGCCTTCTCGGAAGACGCCCACGGCGGCTGGTGGGAGACGTCGATGATGCTGCTTCTGCGGCCGGACCTGGTCGGCGACGGCTGGCGCGATCTCCCACCCTCGCGCTACTCCATGCCGCACCGTCTCATCCCCAACTATCCGCTGAGAAGCGGCGGCCAAGGCTATGTCGGCCACCCGGCACTGGCGGACCCCGCGTTCGCCAAGGCCACGCTGACTGTGCTCATGGACGAGGCGATGGGGCTGGTGCGGGGTCTCCTCGACGGCCGCCTGCCGCCGTCGCGCGGCCGCTCGCCCTTCTTCTCGCTGCCCGTCTTCCGCACGAATTTCTGGCCGGTCGCCGCGGGCATCGGCGCCGTCGCCGTCGCGTTCCTGCTCTCGAGGAAGAGACCCCAAGGAGGCGAGACATGAAAGCTTACGTCCTGATCGAAACCGCGGCCGGGAAGACCAAGCAGGTCAAGAAGACGCTCTCGAAGGTCAAGAGCGCCCGCGCCTCCGTGTCGGCGATGGACGCCGTCACCGGCCCCTACGACTTCATCGCGGTGGTCGAGGGGCAGACCCTCGACGCCATCGGCAGCCTCGTCACGGACGCCATCGGCATCATCGACGGGGTGACGCGCACTACTACGTGCGTGGCGGTAACGGTGGGGTAGACGACCCATACGAGTCCCTCTCCCCTCAGGGGAGAGGGTAGGGTGAGGGGTGGTCTAGGGTGAGGGGTGGTCTAGGGTGAGGGGTGGTCTAGGGTGAGGGGTGGTCTTCCCCTAGTGGCGGTGGGTGATGGTCACGCCCTCGGTGAGGGTGCGGTGGACGGGGCAGCGCGCGGCAATCTCCGTCAGGCGTTGGCGCTGCTCGTCGGTGAGGTCGCCGCCAAGGAGCAGCTCCAGCTCGATGGTGTTGATCTTGCCCTCTCCAGGATCGCGGGTGAGGCGCGTCTCGATCCGGTCCAGCGTCCAGCCCTTGCGTTCGGCATACAGCCGAACTGTGAGCACCGTTCAGGCGCCCAGGGCCGCCAGCACCGTCTCCGTCGGCGTGGGGCCTGTGTCTTCGCCGCCTTTCTCCACGGGCTCGTCCACCAGTACACGATGCGGACCGATGCGCGCTTCCGTCTTCAGATTGCCGAGCCAGGAGACTTCCACCGGTCGTGCCATCTCTCCCCCCTGTGCTAGAATTCGCCGGCATGCGCACCCTCGTCATGGGCGGCACCGAATTCATCAGCCTGCATCTCGTTCGCGAGCTACTCTCCCACGGCCACGAGGTTACCGTCTTCAATCGCGGCAAGCGTGCCGAGCGTCTGCCTGCGGGCGTGAAGGCGATCGCCGGCGACCGGAAGGATCACGCCGGGCTCAAGGAGCGCCTCAAGGGTCACCGATTCGACGGCGTGTTCGACATCACGTATGCGCCAACACTCGCCGAGGACGTCGCGGCGCTCGTCGCGGTGCTCGAAGGCGAGCCACACATCATCTTCATCTCCACGGGGCGAGTGTACGACCACAGCTTGCCCATCCCCTACTCCGAAGAGACCCCGCGGAGCTTGTACTGGGGCGAATATGCCCGGCACAAGATCACGTCGGAGGATCTGCTCTTCGAACGCTACCGGAAGGGCGGCGGGCCCGTCACCGTCGTGAGGCCGACCCATGTCATGGGCCCGTTGAACACGCGCAACAACGAGACCTTCTTCATGGACCGGATTGCCCGGGGCCGGCCCGTGCTGGTGCCCGGGCATGGCGGTTGGCTCCGCCAATTCGGCCATGTCGAGGATCTGGCCATAGCCATGGCCGCCATGCTCGGCAATCCGAAGAGCCACGGCCAGGCTTATAACGTCATGGGCGAGGACACGGTGACCCAGGTCGGCTTCGTGGAGCTGATCGCTGAGGCGATGAAGGAATCCGTGACTTTCCGGCACTTTGACCCGGCACTCTTGAAGAGTTTTGACAAGCCAGGGCCCGTCTTCGGCCAGAACCTCGTCTACGATTGCCACGCCGTGCACACGACCTGGAAGCTGCGCCAGGATCTGGGCATCCGGCCGCGCTACACGCTCGCCTCGGCCCTCACCCAGACGTGGGAGTGGTACAAGCGCGAAGGACTCCTGGACCGTCCCGTGGACTTCGCGTTCGAAGACGGCCTCCTCGCCAAGCTCGGCACGTGACCGCCCGCTCCATCCTCGTGTATCACCCGGAGCCGGGCGAGGCGGAACGCTACGCCCGGGAGATCAAGCAGCCGAAGCCGCTCTTCTCCGTCGCGGCCTGCGCGAGCCCGGCCGAAGCGGAGCGCCACGCGGCGGACGCCGAGATCTTCTATTCCTGGAGCTTCCCTCGCGACCTCCTGCCGCGGGCGAAACAGCTCCGCTGGGTGCAGAACATGGGCGCCGGGGTCGAGCGTCTCATGGTTCCCGAGCTGTCTCCGCGCGTCCGGGTGACACGCACGGCCGGCATCTTCGGCCCGTGGATGGCGGAATACGTGCTGGGCTGGTGCCTCTGGCACACGCAGCGGACCGAGCTCTTCCGCGCTCAGCAGCGCGAGCACCGCTGGCGGCAGACGGATCCACTGCGTCTGCGCGGCGCCACGCTCTCGGTGGTCGGGCTCGGCGATATCGGCCGCACCATCGCGCGCGCGGCCCGGGCGTTAGGCATGCGCATCTCCGGCGTGAGCCAGAGCGGCAAGAAAGTGCCCGAAGTCGAACGTGTCTACCGGGCGCGCGATATCAGAAAGGCGCTGCCTTCCGCCGACTTCGTGGTGCTGACTGTCCCGCTGACTCCGGCGACCCGGCATATGATCGGCGCGCCGGAGCTGGCGACGATGAAACCCTCGGCGTGGCTCGTCAACATAGCCCGCGGGCCCATCGTCGACGAGGCCGCGCTCCTCGACGCGCTGTCGGCCAAGCGGATCGGTGGCGCCATCCTCGACGTCTTCGACGAAGAGCCGCTGCCGCCGGAGCACCCCCTCTGGAGCTTCGAGAACGTGGTCATCACGCCGCATATCTCCGGACCGAGCACACCGGGAGAGCTCTCGCCCATCTTCAACGACAACCTCCGCCGCTACCTCTCCGGCCGCCCACTCCGCTTCGAGGTCAACCGCAAGCGCGGCTATTAGGCCGCTCTACTCCCGAGTCCAGTAGGCGAGGTTCCAGAAGTCCACCTCGTAGACATTGTGCTCGATGCCGCGCAGGCGGCTCGACATGGCGGCGGCCTTGGCGCGCAGGGCAATGGGCACGACGATGCCGCTCTGGACGGCGAGATCGTTCATCCGGATGTACAGCGCGGCCCGCTTCACGGGGTCCATCTCGGTCTCGGCCGACCGGAAGAGGCGATCGTACTCGTCGTTGCGCCAGCGCCAGACATTGAAGCGCTGCCAATTGTTCGCCTTGCTCGCCACCTCCCAGGAACAGAAGACGCGCATGAGTCGCTCGGGATCCGGCGGCCCCAGCAGATAGGTGGCGAGCTGGAGATCGGCGTAAAAGTGAGTATAGGTATCGGGATTGGCGGGGTCCGAGGAGTAGAAGGCGGACGCGGCCACCGACTTGAGCTCCATCTCGATGCCCGCCTTCCCGGCGGCCTGCTTGATGACGGCCTGCATCTTCTGCGCCCCCGCATTGGTGGCGGTCTGGAACAGTATCTTGAGGCGCTTGCCGTCGCGCGCGCGAACGCCATCGGCGCCGCGCTTCCATCCCCCGGCCTCGAGCAGCTGATTGGCCTTGTCGATGCTGTACTCCCAGCGGATATTCTTCGAGGTGAAGCGCTCCGGGCCATTCAGGAAGTTGCCGGTGGTCTTCCCCAATCGGCCGAGGATCTGCTCTTGTATGGAGGCGCGATCCACGAGGAGGGCGAGGGCGCCGCGGACGGCGGGGTCGGTCAGGAACGGATGCACCGACTTGACGCTCGCCCTCTCGCCGTCGATCTCGGTCCACGGGTCGCTCTGGTTCAGCTGAACGTGGGTGATGCGCCCTCCGAAGCCGATCACGACTTTCCCCTTGCCGCCCTGCTCGAGGCGCTGCAGGACGTCGTCTTCCACGCCCCCGACCTCCGACGCGTAGTCGTACTCGCCCGTCTGCAGCACGGCGCGCGCGGCGGAGACCGCGTCGCCCCCGCCCTTCACCTCCACGGCGTCGAAGAAGGGCCGGTTGGCCACGTGATAGGCGGGATTGATCTCGCCCTTGAGCAAATCGCCGGGCTTGAAGTCGACGAAGCGATAGGGTCCCGTCCCCACAGGCTTGAGATTGTTCGGCGCTTCCCGCGACCGGGCACCTTTGTACGGCTCGAAGATGTGACGCGGAATGATGAGGCCGGTGACGATCCAGTACGGGGTGGGCTGCGTGAAGACGACCTTCACGGTGTATGGGTCGAGCGCCTCGACCTGCTTGACGTTCTTGAAGACGCCGACCTGGGGCGATCCGGTGGCGGGGTCGGCCGCGTACTCCCAGTTAAAGACGACGTCCTGAGCCGTGAAGGGCTTGCCGTCATGCCACGAGACGCCGCGCTTGAGCTTCCAGGTCACCACCGTCCCGTCCTTGGAGACGCCGCCGTTCTGGAGGCTCGGCACCTCCTGGGCGAGGATAGGCACGAGGTTTCCGCCGGCATCGAATGACGCGAGGGGCTCGTAGAAGACGGAGCACGCGTTCCAATCCTTGAGACCCAGCGCGAGAACGGGGTTGAGCAGATTGGGCGCGTCCCACGAGAGGGTCCGGAGCTGGCCACCGCCCCCGCGCTTCGCCGGGCTCGCGGCCGGCCGTGTCTGCGCCTGTCCGAGCCCGGCGCTCACGAGCATGTCCATCGCCAAGGGCGCGCCCAGGCCCAGCCCCACCATGGTGCCGACGAAGGCGCGGCGGGACAGGCGTCCCTTCCGGACTTCACCAAGGAGCTCGCGGATCTCGTGCTCGCTCATGTGAGCCTCCTCTAGCTGACCGCGGGGGGCCGGCGATCGAACCACGGCTGCTCCGCCTCGAGCTGGGCCCCCAAGCGGAACAGCGTCGCCTCGTCGCCGAAGGGCGCCACGAACTGAACGCCGATAGGCAGTCGGCCCCGGGACCAGCCGAGGGGAACCGACATCGCCGGGTTCCCGGCCGAGTTGAAGAGCGACGTGAAGGCAATGCTGCCGAGGACGGCCTGCGTATAGGCTTCCTCGTCGTCGGTCATCAGGTCGAGCACGCCGAGCGGACGGGGCAGCTGGCACATGGTCGGCGTCAGCAGCACATCGTACCGGGTGAAGAAGCGCGCGACCTGACGACCCACCCGGTGCATCACGCCTATGGAGCGGGCATAGTCGGACGCCCGTGCCCGGTGGCCATCGGTGGCGCGTGCCCACGTGAGGCGCTCGACGTCGGAGGCCATGGGCTCCCGGCCGAGCATGGCCGCGCGGACGTCGAGCGCCGCGCGGATATTCGCGCACACCACGAGGAAGCTCGCCGAGCTGAGCGCCTTCGCGTCTATCTCGGGACGCGCTTCCACCACATCATGACCGAGCCTCTCGCACAGGCGCCCCGCCGCCACCGTCGCCTCGGCGCATTCCGGGTCAACCACCTGGCCGTTCCACGGCTTGGTCGTGATGGCGATGCGCAGGCGCCCCGGATCGCGACCCACTTCGTCGAGAAACGGCCGTGCCGGGGGCGGCGCCCAGTACGGGTCGCCGATATCGGGCCCCGACGTGGCATCGAGGAGCGCCGCGCTGTCCCGCACGGTCCGCGTCACTGCGTGGGCGGTCGAAGCACCGCCCCAGCCCTCACCCGCGTCGGGCCCCATGGGATTGCGAGCGCGTGTCGGCTTGAGTCCGAAGAGTCCGCAGCAGGACGCGGGGATCCGGATCGAGCCTCCGCCGTCGCTGGCATGAGCCATGGGGACCATTCCGGAAGCGACGGCCGCCGCCGCGCCGCCGCTCGACCCACCAGCGCTGTGAGACAGGCTCCACGGATTGCGTGTCGGACCAAACAGGCGCGGCTCGGTGGACGGCGCCAGCCCCATCTCGGGCGTATTGGTCTTGCCGAATATGACGAGGCCGGCGCGCTTCAAGCGGATCGTAATCTCGCTGTCATGGTCCAGGACGAAGTCCTTGAACAGCGAGCTGCCGTAGCTGGTCACGGCACCCGCGTAGTGCGCGCCCAGATCCTTGAGCAAATAGGGCACTCCCGTGAATGGCCCATCCGGCAGGCCGGAGGCAATAGCCGCGCGGGCCTGATCGTAGAGCCGTGACACCACCGCATTGACATCGGGGTTGCGCGTCTCGACGCGGGCGATAGCGATGTCGAGCAGCTCGGCCGCGGTCACGTCACCACGGCGCACGAGATCGGACAGCCCGAGCCCGTCGTAGCTTCCGAATTCCTCCGCTCTCATCGATCCTCCCAGGCGTCAACGATGAAAAGACCGCTCCATGCCCGTCTCACGGGGCCGGACGGGCCCCGGCACTGGCGGCGATCCTGCCAGATCGGCCCGAATGGGTCAAATATGAAGCAAATAGCGGTGATGCACTGCGTATGGAGGCCTCTCTCAGATTGGGCCGCCCCGCCTCCCCCTGGAGTATCATTCCCTCCTAGGATCTGGGGGTACCCCTTCGCCATGAACTGTCACGAAGCTCGCGAGTCGCTCTCCATGCTCCTCGACGGGGACATCGGTCTCACCGAACGTGTCCCTCTGGAGCTGCACGTGAACGCGTGCCGGGAGTGTGGGCAGAGGCTCGCGGATCTCCAGATACTCAGGGCCATGCCGCAGAAGCCCGAGGCGCGTTCTGGTCAACGGCGGCCCATTCTCCCGCCAGGTCTGGTCGGCAGAGCGCTCGAAGCCCTGCGTCCCATTGACGTGGTCGGCCGGCTGCACCACTTCGACGTCGCTGGCCGGCTCCGTCATCTCGACGAGGGCATCCGGCTCCGCGGCCTCGACGTGGTTACCCGGCTGCGTCATCTTGTAGTCGATCGAATCCCGCCCAGACATCTCGCGGTGGCTGCAGCCGTGCCTCTCATGGTGATGATGGCCATCTTCGTCTTCGAGCGCGGCTTTACGGTCGGCGTAGAGATGCGCCAGCGTGCTCCGTCGGCTCCCGCGTCGATGAGGAGCAGTCCGCCGGAGTCGACCCCGTCGTCAACATTTTCTCAGTCCGCGGCCGCGCCGGCTCAGAGCCCGCCCGCTCCCCCTCCCCTGCCGGTTTCTCCTCCGTCAGCTTCGGCTTCGTCGTCGCTGACGCCCCCGGCAGAAACGCCGAAGGTCGCGAAGGCACCCGACACCAAGGCCGTCGGCAAACCCGCGCCCGCCGCAGCTCTGAAGCCGGCCCCGGCCAGATCAGATCCGGCCTCAGGTTCTACGGCGCCGCCGGAGCCGCCCCGGAAAGAGACTCCGAGCAAGAGCGGCACGGTAGCGCGCGCGGCCCCAACGCGTCCAGCCGTCACCACTGCCGCCGCCGCGCTGGCTCCTCAGATCAGACGGGGATCAGTGGACGTGGTTGGCCGGCTCCAGGTGAAGAATCGGAGCGAAGCCGAGCGCGATCTGGCGGCGCTTGTGGCCCGTGCGGGCGGAACATGCCAGAACCCTCAGCGGGGCCCCGCGATCACGGTGGTCGAGGCAGCCGTCCCACACGCCAACTACGGCAAGTTCGCTCAGGGGGTGGTGCGGCTCGGCTCCTGGAGGATCGAGGCCGAGCGCTCCCCTTTGCCCGACGTCGTGCAGGTGACGGTGAGGCTGGCGGACTAGATCGAAAGCCTAGGCGGGGGTGATCCCGACGCGGATCACCTCGCCGCGCTCGGCCATCCTCGCGAGCGGCAGCGTAACCTCCAGCAGGAGCTTGAGCACGCCGTAGACCGGGCGCCACTCCGTGAAGCGCGCGAGGCGGGGCCACCCACTGTCGCGCAGCCGAAACGCGAGGCTCCAGAGATAGTACCGGGGCTTGGCCCCATGCCAGCACCAGGCCACACGGCCTCCCGCCTGCTCCGCCGCGCGCCTCAGCGTGTCCGGAGAGAAGTGAGAGAGATGCCGGGGCAGCTCGAGGCCCGACCAGGCCTTGCCGAATATCGCGGCGCCGAGGCCTCCGGCATTCGGCACTTCCACGATGAGCAGCCCGCCCGGCGCAAGCCACTCCAGCATGCGTCGGAGCACCCCGACAGGATCGGGCACGTGCTCGAGAACATGGAAAGCGGTGACCACGTCGAAGCGGCCGACGGCGAAGGGAGCGGAGAGCACATCGCCCACGTGGACCTCGGCGGTGAAGCGCTTGGCCTTCTCGGCGGCGGCCTCGTCGACCTCTACCCCTGTCACCCGCCAGCCAAGGGCCTGTGCGACACCGAGGGCTCCACCGGAGCCGCAGCCGACATCGAGGTAACGCCCCTGCCCTCTCCAGGGGGGGCAGTCCCAGCGGATCTTGCGCAAGATGCGCGGTGCGCGCAGCCGCGCCCAGAGTCCGACGGATTCGTCACGGAATTGCGAATAGCCGAGCGCGCTCGCGAGGGCCCAGCGCGTGGCCTTGACGCGGGCGGGCGATCCTTTGAATGGAATGCGCGGCGACGGCTCCTGATGGCGCGGGTAGTGATCGGGATAGCAGTCGGCGAGATGCGCGTCGTCCACGCGCGGCTTTTGGTACAGAAAGCCGCAGGCGCGGCAGCGGGCGACGGTATAGATGCCGGGCACGGCGAAGGCACGGTCGGGCGTGGTCCAGAGCGGATCGGCGGCGGCGGCGCGACAGAGGAAGCAGGGCGCGTCGACCGTGGGCAGCCCGGGTATTGTTTCAGCCCTCACCTCGCCGCTCTCCTCGCCTGCGGCTCGTCGGCAGCGTCTCGGCTCGAACAGCAGCTACTTCTTCGAGATGAGCCAATGCCCCACGGCCACGTGCGGTAGTCCCGAGCGCTCGAAGGTGTCCAACGCGTCGGCTGCGCTGCACACGACCGGCTCCCCGTGCAGGTTGAACGAGGTATTGAGCACGGCGCCCACACCGGTGCGGCGCTGGAACTCGCCGATCACCGCGTGATACTCCGGATTCCACGAGCGCTCGAGAATCTGGGGTCGGGCGGTGGCATCGTGCGGATGAATGGCGGCGGCGAGCGCGTCCCTCGCCTCGGGCCGGGTCGGCATGGCCAGCATCATGTACGGAGAGGGCAGCCCCTTGGGATTCACCAGGTAGTCGGGGGCGCGCTCGGCGAGGACGGTCGGCGCGAAAGGCATCCAGAAGTCGCGGTTCTTGATCATCCGGTTGATGAGCGGGACCACGCGATGATCGGAGGGATTGGCCAGGATGGAGCGGTTGCCGAGGGCGCGCGCGCCGAACTCCATGCGGCCGGCGCAGCGCGCCACCACACCGTCGGAGACGAGAAGCTCGGCGATCTTCTCCTCGATCCGGTCGTGGAAGGAGACCTTGTAGCGCCCCTCGAGACCGCGCGAGCGGATCACCGTCTCCACGTCCTCGTCCATCACGTCATTGCCGAGATAGGCCGCCCCGAAGGGATGAACCCTCCCGGGCACGCCCCGCCGCGCGCACTCCTCCAGATACCCGAGATAGGCCGCCCCGACCGCGTTCGACTCATCGCCGCACGAGGGGAAGGCGAAGAGCTCCTCGACCCAGTCCTCTTCGCCGATGAGCATGTTCGCCTTCACGTTCATGAAGACGCCGCCGCCCAGCGCGAGCCGCGTGCCGCCATAGCGCCGATGCATCAGACGCGTCCAGCGCAGCAGCGTGTCCTCGAGGAGGCGCTGGGCGCCGCCGGCGACCGCGTCGAAGCGCAGCCCGAGTGTGGCCTTGAGGAGCAGCGCGTAGCGCTCGCCGGGCTTGAGCCAGCGGAAGCGCGCGGGCCGGCCCTCCTCCAGGTCGAACACCTCACGCAGGGCCGCTTCGGCGCGGCTCGCGTACTTCTCCGACGCATACGGCGCCATCCCCATGACCTTGTACTCGTGCTCGCCAAACTTCATCCCGAGCGCCAGCGTCACGAACGAGTAGAAGGCCCCGAGGGAGCCCGGCGCCGAGGGCGTGGCCTCGTGCCGCTCGAGCATGCCCGAGCGGCCGGTGGAGGCGGTGGCGCAGAGCCCGTCGCCGGAGTTGTCGTTCGTGAGCACGAGCGCTTCCCGGCCCTCGAAACCCGAGCCGTAGTAGGCCGCCGCCGCATGGCAGGTGTGGTGGTCGAGGCAGACGATGCGCTCCTTGGAGATGCCGAGGTGATCGGTGACGAAGGCGAGGCGCTCGGCCTGAGTGATGCCGAACTTCCCGCGCGAGGCGTCGATGAGACCGAACTTCGCGCCCCACTTCCGCACCTTCTTCTCGATGGACCGCCGGGGCGACGGCCACGAGACGCCGTAGTACTCCCGGACGTAGTCTTCGTCGTGGAGCACACGGTTGAGCCACTCGCGCGAGGCGGCCCGCGCGCCCGACAGGGCGACCACGTCGATCTCGGCGCGGGCGATGCCGCACTGCTTGAGGAGGGCGTCGACGGCCAGGCGCGGATAGCCCGCGTCGTTCTTGAGGCGGCTGAAGCGCTCTTCGGAGGCGCAGCCCACGATACGGCCGTCCTGAAGGATGGCCGCCGTGGCGCAGTGGGTTTCGTTGATGCCGAGGACGATCATGTCCCCGGCATTATATCGGCCCTACGCGGTTTTCCCCAGCGCCTTGACGATCTCGCGCCAGAAAGCGGGATTACTCGGCCGGCTTGGCCGGTTTGAGCACGAAAGACAGGCGCTCGGAATCGCGCCGCACGGAAAGCGGCAGCGGCTTGTCGAGCGATGCGGCCAGCAGCGCCTGCCGCGCGGCATCGAGGGTGAGTACCGGCCGGCCGTTGATCTCCACGAGCACGTCGCCGATCTGAAGCCCGGCGGCCTCCGCGGGGCCCCGCGCCACCACCGCGGCGACGGACGGCGGCCCGCTCGCCAGCCGTGAGCCGCCGCTCTCCGCCTGCCCTTCGGGATCGCGCACGAGGAACCCGAACTCGATGGCGACCCGATCGGCCGCGGCAGCTTCCGGCATCACGCCCACGCGCACGGACACGAGGTGGCGCCCCTCGCCGCGCCGGAGCACGGTCAACGGCAGCTCCTCCCCAACCGGCGTCGCGGCAACGAGGCGCTGGAGCATTCGCGTGTCCACGACCGGACGCTCCCGGACGGCCACCACGAGATCGCCATTCTCGAGGCCCGATTTTGCCGCCGGCGTCTCTTTGAGGACCTCGACGATGAGCACGCCGAAGCCCTCCCGCAGCCCGTGCTTCTGCGAGATCTCCTCCATCTCCTGCTCGGACAGGTCGCGGATCCGGACGCCGAGCCATCCCCACGAGGCCGCCCATGCCGGCCCGAGCGCTCCCATGACCACGAGCGCCGCGAAAAGCACCCGCTTGATCACCGCTCCCCCGTGAGCTGGGTGTAGAGATCGTCGAGCGTTCCGGCCAGACGCGAAAGCCTCCGCTGGATGTCCAGCTCCTCGAGCAGCTCCTGCCTCACCACCGCCTCGGGCACGACGGCCGAGGCGATCTGATCACAGAGCGCACCGGGTGCGGCGTCGGCGAGCGAGGCCTCCAATTCAGCCGTCGGGCGCTTGACGGCGCGCAGGATGCTCAGGCACCGGCCGGTGACGCGGGCCACGAGGGCGCTCACGTCCGGGTGATCCGCGCCGACCTCCGCGAGCGGCGTCGCGGCGACCAGTCGGTAGAGCGTATCGGCGGGCAGCTCGCGCTCGATGCGAACGCGGCTTTCGCCCTTCAGGATCAGATTGAAGCGCCCCGTCGCGAGCCTTTCGCACTGCACGATCCGCCCCATGCCCGCGACCTCGTAGACGGCCGGCTTGCCGTCGTACGCGGCCTCGTAGCCCGGCTTGAGCCCTGCGATCGCCATGCGCTTGTCCCGGGCAAGGCAGTCCATGACCATGGCGCGGTACCGGGCTTCGAAGATATGCAAGGGCAGCAGCGTGTGCGGGAAGAAGGTCAGGTCGGGCAGCGGGAAGATCGGCAGGAAGACTCTGGCCACCGTCGAAGCCGGGTCAGCCGATGGTCGGCAGCTTGAGCGCCGAGAGAGCCCCGAGGCGCTCTTCGACGCCGCCGGCCAGTGCGAGGAAGGCAGCGGCCTGGGCCGAGCCGGGCTGGCCCACCACGATGGGCACGCCCGTGTCACCGCCCTTGCGCGTATCCATCTCGAGCGGGATGCGCGTGAGCAGCGGCACGCCGAACTCGGCGGCTACCCTGTCTCCGCCGCCCTCGCCGAAGATGGCGTACTTGGCGCCCGTGTCGGGCGCGATGAAGTAGCTCATGTTCTCGACGATGCCGAGGATGGGCACATTGAGCTTCCGGAACATGGCGAGGGCCTTGCGGACGTCGAGGAGCGCCACCTCCTGCGGCGTGGTGACCATGACCACACCGCCGAGCGGAATGACCTGCGAGAGCGAGAGCTGCGCGTCGCCCGTGCCCGGGGGCATGTCGAAGACGAGATAGTCGAGAGGGCCCCACATCACATCGCGGAGGAATTGCTGGACCGCCGAATGGATCATGGGCCCGCGCCAGACGAGCGCCTCCCGCTCGTCGACGAGCAGGCCGATGGACATGATCTTGATGCCGTGCGCCTCGATGGGAATGATCTTGTTGTCGAACATCCCGGGGCGGCCCTTCGCGCCCATCATGAGCGGCACGTCGGGGCCGTAGACGTCCACGTCCACGAGACCGACCGAATGCCCCTTTTGCCTGAGCGCGAGCGCCAGGTTCACGGCCACCGTGGACTTGCCGACGCCCCCCTTTCCCGACGACACCGCCACCGTGTGCTTGACATCGGGAATGAACGCGGCCGCAGGGGGACCCGGTCTCGGTGTCTCTGCCATGGAAAGCTGGTCTCCTCGGACCTCTTTCGGGTACGTCACTAGATCTGCAGAAAGTATAGGGTCCGGCCCTTGCGTCCGTCAAGGAACCGCGCTCCCCGAATGTCCTCCAACTCCGCAAAGAAGTTGAAAAATACGCTCGAAACTGCTACAAAAGACGAGTGATTTCGCCCGACGATTTCCGGCGGGTCCTCGGCCACTTCTGCTCGGGCGTGACCGTCATCACCACGATGGACGCCGAAGGCCGACCCGCCGGCCTCACCGCCAGCGCCTTCACCTCCGTGTCGCTCAATCCGCCGCTCATCCTCGTCTGCGTTTCCCACGACGCCCACAGTTACCCCGCGCTGGCCAAAGCCAAACACTTCGCCGTCAATATCCTCGCCGGGCACCATGAACACGTGTCCACGCGCTTCGCCACCAAGCCCGTCAAGCATCCATCCGAGAAGTTCGAGGGCATCGATTTCCGCCAGAGTGCCCTCGGTCTGCCCGTGCTCAAGGATTCGCTGGCCGAGCTCGAGTGCGAGGTCGTGCACTCGTACCCTGCCGGGGACCATACGATCTTTGTCGGCCGCGTCGAGGCGGCGGAATCGCGCGGAGAGGCCGGCCTCGAGCCGCTTCTCTACTACCGCGGCAAGTATCGCCGCATCCATAGCTGAGGCGGAGCCACCATGCCCATCCCTCTCTCCCGGCCGCCGGTCGACGACGAGATCAAGCAGGCGGTTCTCAGGGCCGTCGAGTCGGGCCAGTACATCCTGGGCCCGGAATGCAAGGCTTTCGAGAAGGAGTTCGCCGCCTACAATGGCGCCAGGCACGCCGTGCTGACGTCGAGCGCCACCGCCGCGCTCTGGATGACCGTCAAAGCCTTGGGCGCCGCGGAAGGCGACGAGATCCTTGTGCCGGCGCATACCGCCTTCCCGACCATCGAAGCGATCTGCTTCGCGGGGGCGACCCCGGTCTTCGTGGACGTCGACGACACCTATACGGTGGACGTCAAGGACGCCGCCGCGAAGGTGACATCGCGCACGGTCGGCTTCATCCCCGTCCACCTCTACGGGCATCCCGCCAGCCTGCCGGAGATCCAGGAGCTCTGCGCCACGCAGAACCTTTGGCTCCTCGAGGACTGTGCTCAGGCCCACGGCGCCGCGTGGCAGGACAAGAAAGTCGGTTCCTTCGGCCGGGCCGGCGTGTTTTCCTTCTACCCGTCGAAGAATCTCACGGTCATGGGCGACGGCGGTCTTCTGGTGACGGACGAGGACGAGATCGCCGCCCGCTGCCGGCGGCTCCGCGACCACGGCAGGCAGAGCAAGGACGTCCACCTCGAGATCGGCTTCAACCTTCGCTTCAACGATATCCAGGCCGCGGTGGGGCGCGTGCTCCTGCGCCGGCTCGAGGTGATGAACGACAGGCGCCGCGCGCTGGCCGCCCGCTACGCCGCGGGCTTCGCCGGTCTGCCGCTGGTACTGCCATCGGAGATCCCGGGCGCACGCCACGTCTACCATCTCTATGTCGTGCGCACGCTGGAGCGCGATCAGCTGGCCGCCTTCCTCAAGAACAAGGGCATCGCCACGGGCATCCACTATCCCGTGCCCTGCCATC
>Ga0326726_10003337_pt1 | contig 14732 bp, 11 predicted proteins | sample MHFenrmetagenome_2_FD_207603 | JGI IMG/M metagenome (GOLD analysis project Ga0326726, IMG submission 207603) | Lab enriched peat soil microbial communities from Michigan Hollow, Ithaca, NY, United States - MHF15MN | ecosystem: Environmental > Terrestrial > Soil > Wetlands > Peat | place: USA...
TTCCGCCGCCGCCCGCCCCGCCAGTTCTTTTTCGGTCTGATTTGCCATTTTGCTTGCACTATCCCTGCGCCAACTTGATCCACACCAGATATCCCGCCAGCACGATTCCGAAGAGCGCGAGCAGAATTGCGACCAGGTCAATGATGGCGCCGGCCGGCTCGAACGAGTCGGTATCGATCTGCACGCGCGTCTTGCGATAGCGAAAGAGTCCCGCAACAATGAGCAGCACGCCGGCGACGATCGAGATCATGCCCAGCCACGCGGTCAATCCAGGAGTGGGCTCGGGCTTTCCTTCCAACCGGAGAAGCTCCTGGAGCGCGGTAGAGAAGCGGCCGACGGCGAATCCGAACACGATGGTGGCAACGCCGGTGCGAATCCACGCCAGGTACGTGCGTTCATTCGCAAGGTGGTCGCGGGCGCGGTTGGGATTGTCGGGCATCCGTTGGCAGCCCGCTATTATTCCACAGCCTCGTGATTTCAGCCGCCGATCATCTTGCCCAGAATCTCTTTGAGCATCTTGGCGGCCACCATGGCCGTGATTTGGGTGTGGTCTTGCGCGGGATTGAATTCCACGATGTCGGCGCCGGCGATCTTGCCGGTGATGGCATGGATGTGGGTAATCACCTCACGCACCGACATGCCGCCCGGCTCGCGGTGCGAGATGCCGGGAGCAAAGGCCGGATCGAGAGCGTCCATGTCGAAAGAGATGTATATCGGTCCTTCGACTTTCACGCGGTCGAGCGCGGGCAGGTTCCGCATCTCGATCACCTCAACGCCGAACTTCCTGGCTTGCTCGCGCTGGTGGCCGTTCATTGTGCGAATGCCGAGCTGGATCAGGCGCTTGGCCGCGCCTTCTTCCATGACGCGGGCGAAGGGACACGCATGCGAGTTGCGGTTCCCTTCCAGTTCATCGTAGAGATCGGGATGCGCGTCAAAATGGATGACGGTCAGTCCCGGGACGCGTTTGCCGAAAGCGCGCAGGATGGGCAGGGTGATGGAATGATCGCCACCGAGTGAGACCGGGCGCAGGCCCTTGTCGAGCAGTTCGCCGACTTTATTTTCAATCGCGGTGAAGGGCTCCTCAAAGGTGAATTTCAGGTCGCCGGCGTCGCAGTAGGCACCTTCGGCGTCGAGGTCGATCCCGGTTTCCGTCCAGGAGTTCGACGAGTCCGAGCGAAAGGAGACGCGAATGATGGGCGGCGCGCCGGCCGCTCCTCGTAACCAGGAAGAGTTGGCATCGAAGGGGATGCCGAGGATGACCGGGGTGCCGGGTTTAGCCGTAACGGGATGCATGGTCATAGAACATCACTCATCTTAATCGACATTAGCAGTGAATCGTTCGCGCCGCAGTGATTGCAAAACACTCACTTTTGTGCGGGACCCAGGCTTGAATCGGCCACAGAGTTCCAATCATCCGTTATCCTATAGAAGACCTTTATATGGCGACTTCAACCCAGAATTCTGCACCGGGGGCCGCGGGCCCTGCCATCATAGAAAACCTCGAACGGGAGCGCACTTTCGACCTGTTCCGCCAATGGGGATACCTGGAGGCGGATCTCGACCCGCTTGGGCTGATCGCTCCCCAACCTCATCCAGACCTTCAGATGGAAAACGAATGGGCGGCGGAAGCGCGCCGCATTTATTGCGGGAGCGTGGGCGCGGAGTTCATGCACATTGCCGACCCGGCACGGCGGCGCTGGATCCAGGAGCGGCTGGAGGGCGAACCGGAGCATGTGGATCACGAACTGGCCCTCGACTTGCTGATGCAGGCCGACTTGTTCGAGCAGACGTTGCAAAGTCGCTATCTGGGCAACAAGCGCTTTTCGCTTGAAGGCAATACGTCTCTGTTACCGCTGCTAGACGAGGTCCTGGACGTGGCCGGTGAGCACGGCACGGTCGAACTGGTCATGGGCATGAGCCATCGGGGACGGCTCAATGTCATCATTCACATTGCGAAGCGTCCGCCGGAGCAGGTGTTTGCCGAGTTTGAAGATGTGGACCCGCGCAGCGTTCTCGGCTCAGGGGACGTGAAATACCACATCGGTGCGACCGGCGAGTACATCACCAAGAGCGGAAAGAAAATCCACATCCACCTGGCATCGAATCCCAGCCACCTTGAGGCCGTGGACCCGGTCACGATTGGGCGAACCCGCGCCAAGCAGGATCGCGCCGGAGAAGGCGGCAAGTTTAAGTATCTGCCGCTGCTGGTGCATGGCGACGCGGCGTTTGCGGGACAGGGAATCACGGCGGAGACGCTGAATTTTGCGGACCTCGAAGGCTACACCGTGGGCGGGACCATCCACGTGATTGCCAATAACCTGATCGGGTTTACGACCGATGACCGCGAAGAACACTCGTCGCGGTTCTCGGCACAACTGGCACGACGCCAGGATGTTCCGATTTTTCATGTCAACGGCGAAGATGTGGACGCGGTATTGCGCATCGCGCGCATCGCTGCCGAATGGCGCTACCAATTTGGCACAGACGTGGTCGTGGACCTGATCGGCTACCGGCGGCACGGCCACAGCGAAGTGGACGATCCCACGGTCACGCAGCCGCTCATGTACAAGGCGATCAAAGAGCATCCGCCGCTGTGGGAGATCTACGCAAAGAGGATTGGCGTGGGTGATGTTGCCGCGCGCGTGCAGACCATCAAAGCGGAGTTCGAAGCAGCCCAGAAGCGCGCTGCACTCATCACCAAGAAGCCGTTATTGCGGGAGCTTCCCAAATACTGGGACAACTATTTCGGGGGCCGTTACAAACCAGAGTATGAAATGCCAACGGGAATCGCGCCGGAGAAATTGCGCGAACTTACGGAGCGGCTGACGACTTATCCGGAAGGGTTCCACATCCATCCGAAAGTGAAGAAATTGCTGGAGCAACGCGCCGAGATGGGCAGCGGGAAGAAGCCGCTCGATTACGGCATGGCGGAAGCGCTGGCCTTCGCCAGCCTGGTCAAACAGGGGATTCCGGTCCGCCTCAGCGGGCAGGACTCGCGACGCGCCACCTTCAACCAGCGGCACTCCGTGCTGATTGATACCGAGAACGAGTCGGAGTACGTGCCGCTGCGGCACATCGCTCCCGGCCAGGCGGCCTGCGACATCTACAACTCCACGCTCTCGGAAGCGGGCGTGATGGGCTTCGAATACGGCTACAGCCGCGACTATCCGGAAGCCCTCGTGCTGTGGGAGGCGCAGTTCGGCGATTTCGCCAATGTGGCGCAAGCGGTGATTGACCAGTTTGTGGTTGCCGGAGAAGACAAGTGGGGCTTGCTCTCAGGGCTGGTGCTGCTCCTGCCGCACGGCTATGAAGGCCAGGGCCCAGAACACTCCAGCGCCCGGGTGGAGCGCTTCCTGCAACTAGCGGCGCGGGACAATTTCCAGGTCTGCCAGCCGTCGAATGCGGGCCAGTATTTCCATCTGTTGCGGCGGCAGGCGTTGCGCAAGTGGCGAAAACCGCTGGTGGTGTTCACTCCGAAGAGCATGTTGCGGCATCCCGATGCGTTGTCTCCGCTGGAGGATCTGACCCACCAGAAATTTCTGCCGGTCATCCCAGACGTGGAGGCGCGGGACGCCAAGCGCATCCTGATTTCGACGGGCAAGATCGGGCACGAACTGCGGGTCGAGCGCAAGAAGCGTAACGACTACGACACGGCGATCATCTTCCTGGAACAGATGTATCCGTTCCCAGAGGCGGAACTCGCGGCCGAACTCGAACGTCATGGTTCGGCGCGCGACATCGTTTGGGTGCAGGAGGAGCCGGCCAACATGGGAGCGCTCTTCTACATGCTGCCGCGCCTGCGGCGCATCGCCAACGACCGGCCGGTGCTTTCCGTGAAACGTTCGGCGAGTCCGAGCCCGGCGACTGGCTCAGCCAAGGCGCACGAAGTCGAGCAGAAGACCCTGCTGGCGCTGGCGTTCACGACGCAGGGGTAATTGCCGGCTACCAATCCATGGCAAAACAAAAGCCCAGGCGCTCGCCTGGGCTTTTCCTTGATCGAACTTGCGCTTACGGCCAGCGCTTGGCAGCATCCTCCCAGCCCGCGGCGCGCGCGGGAGGAGTGGCCGCGGCGGTCACGGCCGGTGACGGGATGCGAATGGGCTGTTGGGGTGCGGTCGCGGTCAGGGTCGGCTTGGGCGGTTCCGACACTGACTCCTTCATTTCTTCCGAGAGCAGAGGGGCGGCGATGCGCAAGGCTTCCACTTCCTTTTCCAATCTCGTGAGCTCAAGCTCTTTTTGCCGCAAAACTTCATACACATTTTTCATTCTGGGCACCTGTGGACTAGTGACAAGCAACTTAAGCGAAATGTAGGGCTAAGTTGTGGATTTGTCAAGGAAAACAGGCACTCCCTACTGCGGGAGCACCTAGCGAAACACCACCACCGCCACCACAATGGACATTATCAGGACCAGTAGCGCCAGCAGATTGACATGGTTGGCGAGCCAGGACTCATCCGGGGGCGGGGTGGACGCGAGAAAAGCAGGGACAAATTCCGGTGGCACAGCTTCGGTTGATCCCGGCTGGCCGTAGCTCTTGCGCTCGCAGTCCAGGCACAGCCTTCTTCCCTCGGAAACAGGGAATCCGCAGGCGCTGCATTTTTGTACGCGGCGCATCGCCTCCGGCACCGGGGCCGGCTGAGCGGGGGCAAGTTCTTCCGTGACCTGCGGTGCTACAGCCGGAGCGGGTGGTTGTTCAACCGGAAGGACAACCGGTTCGGCCACCTTGGAGAAGGGCATCTCTTCCGGGATAGAGGGCGGCGCCTGAGCCTGGTTCGTGCTGGTCTCAGCGACTTCGACCGGCGCCGATGCGGCAGCCGGAGCGAACACCGGGCTGCCTCGCTCTTCGGCCAGATCGAGGGCGGTCAGGGTCAGGTCGGCCATGCGCTCGAGGGCGACGAGATCGCGTTCCTCGAAGGCATAGGCGTGGTCGGAAAACAATTCGAACAGACCTCGAACTTCGCCAGTGCGCGTGAGCAGGGGCAGGACCACGATGGAGGCAATGCCGAGTTGGCGGCAGGTTTCCAGATTCACGCGCGGATCGGTCTCGGCGTTATCGCATCGCAGCAACCGCTTGCGGGCAATGCTTTCGCCGCTGAGTCCGGACCGGACTTGCAGCCGCGCGCCCACGGCCGGCCCGGAAGAACCTGTACTGGCATGACAGACCATCTCGTCGCCGTGGGCCAGGGCAAGGGCCGCGCCGGTCGCTCCGGTAATGTACTGAGCGCGCTCCACCAGCAATTGCAGCGCAGCTTTCAGTTCATGCCCATCCAAGGTGCGGCCGCTGTTGGGGGCTGCGGAAGGCAAGCCGGTGGTGGCTTCTTTTCGCGGAGGGAACGGGGTCTCGGGTTGGGGGGAACCGAGCATAGGAGAAGGCGGAATGTTATCGAGTCTCGCCCGGTCGTGTGCTGGTGTCAAGACGAGGAGGGGCAACCGGAGCGAGTGGAGTCTCGGGCGCGCGGCGATTGCCGGGCACCGGGGACGGCAGGTATATTTTGTAGAGCGCCCATGTTCACGAACTTTACTGCCACCGACCGCTGGACCAAGAAGCAGGTGCACTGTATTTACGAAGCCCTGATTGTTGCCATCGCCACCCGGCATGCCGATGCGGTGGACATCAAGTTCCTGGTGAATGGACGTCCGGTATGGGTGGCGCTGCCGCATCCGGCGTGGGTGGAGTACAAGAAGCGGACCGGCAAGTTGATCACCGACGCGCTTGCGAAGGAAATTGCCGGGCATTATCTGAAAACGGCCCTGGAATCGGGCGAGGGAGTGGGCCGGGAAATGTACTCGCTGACCGTCGAGGAGACTCTCAAGCACCTGGACGCGGTGGTGTCGGAGGCTGGGGTCCAAATGGTGGGGAACGGTTAGGCCGGTCGGCACAGCCCTTCGCGCAGTTTCTCTCCCATCAAAGGTACATCCCCGCGGGACGCGATTCTTTTCACTCCAGCCGTGACTTTCCTTTTCCGTCCGACCCCACCAGATTTACGTCACAAGTCCCTGTGATGTCAGACACTTCGCGGGGCCTTGCCGGGCGAAGATAATCAGACCCGCGAGGCCTACGAGCGCAGAACGAGTGGACCGGTACACACGGAATGTCTCGGCCTGAGGGATCAGCGAAGTGCCGGGGCACTTGGAAAGACCCGTCCGATGAGGGACAATACAGCGTTTGTCCTAGGCGCCACGGACAGGGCCTGATGTTCTAAGCACGCCTTTCTGCCCGCGTAAGCCATCATGAGGAGCCCGCTCTCGGGCGGGCCGTTTGCTGATCGAGGAGACGCCTTTATGTCCAGTCTTACCTTGGAAGTCGAGACCCAAAGCGAACAGAAGCATAAACGGTTGGCACAGTGGGTGGAAGAAAGCGCCCAGCTCTGCAAGCCGGACCGCGTGCACTGGTGCGACGGTTCGCACGAGGAATATCAGAGCATGCTGCGGCTGATGATCCTGGCCGGGACGGCGATCCCGCTGGCAGAAGACAAGCGACCGAACAGCATCCTGGTGCGTTCGAATCCGGCGGACGTGGCCCGGGTCGAGGACCGGACGTTCATCTGCGCGCGCACCAAGGAGGAGGCCGGCCCCACCAACAACTGGGAAGATCCGGCGAAGATGAGAGAAAAGCTGAAGGGGTTATACGCGGGAGCGATGACGGGCCGCACCATGTACGTGATCCCTTACAGCATGGGCCCCATCGGCTCACCCATCGCCAACATCGGGGTGGAGATCACAGACTCGCCGTATGTTGTGGCCAACATGCACATCATGGCGCGGGTCGGTACGCGGGTCCTCCAAGTGCTCGGCGAAAACGGGGAGTTTGTACGTGGGCTGCACTCGGTGGGAGCTCCTCTGGGCCCGAACGATCAGGATTCGCCCTGGCCCAACAATGCGCAGGACAAATATATCTGCCATTTTCCCGACACCCGCGAGATCTGGTCGTACGGCTCCGGCTACGGCGGCAACGCCCTGCTGGGCAAGAAGTGTCACGCGCTGAGGATCGCATCGGTGCAGGCGCGCGATGAGGGCTGGATGGCGGAGCACATGCTCATCCTGAAAATGACCAGCCCTTCAGGGCAGGTCAAATACATCACCGGGGCGTTCCCTTCGGCGTGTGGCAAGACCAACCTGGCGATGCTGATTCCGACGATCCCGGGGTGGAAGGTGGAGACGGTTGGCGACGATATCGCATGGATGAAGTTCGGCGCCGACGGGCGGCTTTACGCGATCAATCCGGAGCACGGCTTTTTCGGCGTGGCGCCGGGAACGAGCATGAAGTCGAACCAGAACGCCATACTCACCGCGACCAGGAATTCCATCTTTACGAATTGTGCGATGACACCTGACGGCGACGTCTGGTGGGAAGCGATGACCGACGAGAAGCCCGCGGAGCTGGTGGACTGGCTGCGGCGGCCGTGGACGCCGAATTCCGGGCGAAAGGCGGCGCATCCCAATTCACGGTTTACGACTCCGGCCAGCCAGTGCCCGGTAATCGCGCCGGAATGGGAAGACCCGAAGGGTGTGCCGATTGACGCCATTCTTTTCGGCGGCCGCCGGGCGGGGATCGTGCCGCTGGTGACCGAGTCTCTCAGCTGGCAGCATGGGACATTTCTTGGCGCCACCGCGAGCAGCGAGACGACCGCGGCAGCGGCAGGCAAAGTCGGCCAACTGCGCCGCGATCCGATGGCCATGCTGCCCTTCTGCGGCTACAACATGGGCGACTACTTCGGACACTACCTGAAGATCGGAGCGCGGCCGGGAGCCAAGCTGCCAAAGATTTTCTACGTGAACTGGTTCCGCACCGACGAAAACGGCAAATTCCTGTGGCCCGGCTACGGCGAGAATAGCCGTGTGCTGAAGTGGGTCTTTGAGCGCTGCGACGGCAAGGTGCACGCGGCGGATACGCCGATTGGCCGGCTTCCCGAGCCCGCCGATCTGGATACCAAAGGACTCGACATATCGGCCGCCAACATCGCGAAGCTGCTTAACGTGGATGTCGAGGGCTGGCTGGAGGAGGTGCCCCGGATTCGGGAGCACTTCGCTAAATTTGGCAGCCATCTGCCGGAGGGGTTGAAGCGCGAGGTGGATGAGTTGGAAGAGCGGCTGCGGAAGGCGAAGAAGTAGCCCCAACACGATCTCCGGGCGACTGAGATTCCGACGCGGCCCTGGAAGAGCAGCTCCTCCGCGGTAGTGCCAGCAGTGGTCTGGGGAACTTGCGTTTCGGGCAGGATGATCTTCAGGCTTTCTTGATCATCCGGACAATCGCGACCAGCACTACAGCGCCAATGATGGCTGTGACGATACTAGGGATCAGCCCGCCTCCCGAGTACAGCCCGAGCATCCCCAGGAGCCAGCCACCAACGATTCCGCCCAGAAGGCCGAGAACCAAGTCTCCCACAACGCCATAGCCGGACCCTTTCATGATTTTGCCGGCGGCCCAGCCGGCGATCAGACCTGCCACAATCCAGATCACGAAAGACATTTGCATCCTCCGTACAACCGGAATCTCGCGCCGGGAGAGTCTACCTGAAACGCGGTTACCGGGCCAGCGCCGGTCATGCTCCTGTGCTTAAATCAGAGGATGTTCGCCCGCAGAGTGCGCGTCGAGTACGAGCAGGCTGGAAAGCTGCAGGTTTGTCCCCTGAAGTGGCTGGACAGTTTCAGCATGCGCAATTTCACGAACGCGTCCATGTTTGACGACACTCTGCCGGTCGCGGACGGGCAGATGGAGATCGGTGCACATGTGCCGCTGGAGCAGCTTCGGGAAGCGATGGAGGACTGGTTTCGGAGGAAAAGCTATTTGCCGAAGGATGCGAACTTGCGGCTGAGCGAGAGCTAGGTCGTGGTTTTCTCGAGTTTCAGCTGGCGCGCAAACAAGCGCACGATCATGCCATCGAAGCGGGTTCCACTCAGTTTTTCCAGTTCTGCGATGGCCTGTTCATGGGACTTGGCGGGCGCGAAGGAGCGGTCGCTGGTCATGTTCACATAGGCGTCTGTGACGGCGATGATGCGCGCCCAGAGCGGGATGCCCTCGCCCTGCAGACCGGACGGATAGCCGGTGCCGTCGAAGGATTCATGATGAGATTCGACCGCGGGCTGGAGGCGCTTGTGGTCGGGGAGCGCGCGCAGAACCTCGGCTCCCAGCCAGGGGTGGGTTTTGATCACGTCGAGTTCTTCGTCGGTGAGGGGGCCGGGTTTATTGAGGATTCGTTCGGAGACAAAGAGTTTGCCCACGTCGTGGACGCGGGCGCAGAAGGTAACGTCCTGCACTTCTTGCGGCGACAGGTTCAGTCCCCGCGCAATGATGCCGGCATAGTGCCCGCATTGTTCTCCGTGGCCGGCGGCGTGAGGTTCCCGCATTTCTGAGGCTCGGGTCAACGCCTCGAGCCCCTCTTTCAAGGCCTGCAAGTCTCCCTCCTCGCCGCCAGCGCACAACTTGCGCAAGGTGGCGACCAGTTCCTCCAGATGCTCGGGGCCGGCGTTCTCACGTTGCAGAAAGCCTTCGATGTAGCCGGAGATCAGCTGGCGCTGCACCAGGGAACCTTCTCCGTCGCTGATCAACTCCGCGGAACGGACCTGATTTCCGCCCGCGTGTTTGGAAAGGTACATGCCCGCGTCGGCGACGCGGATGATGTCCTCCGCCGAAAAGCCGTGTACCGGGAAGCTGGCGACGCCAAAGCTGCCAGTGATCTCATGCTCTTCCAGCATGGGATCGGTGCCGAGCCAGAGACGCAATCTCTCCGCCAGCGCCTGGGCCTGGTCGATGCTGGTTTCGGGCATGAGGATAATGAACTCATCTCCGCCGTAGCGCGCGACCACGTTCGACTGGCGGCACTTCTGCTCCAATAGACGGCCGACCCGAGCCAGCACCAGGTCGCCCTCCAGGTGGCCCAGGGTGTCGTTCACTTCTTTGAACTTGTCGAGGTCAATGAGCACCACCGAGAAGGGCCTTCCGGAGCGGGAAGCGCGTTTCCACTCCGACGTGAGCGCTTCCCAGAAGAAGCGTCGCGTCTTGATGCCGGTGAGACCGTCGGTGATGGACTGCTGCTGCAGCTTCTGGAAGACGAAGGAATTGTGCAAGGCAGTCGCCAGAAGATCGGCGAGCGTGTTCAAGATCAGAACGTCCTGCGGGGCGAAAGCGTTTTCAGCGCGGCTCTCTACGTTGAGCACACCGAGGAGCGTCTCGCCATAGGTCACCGGCAGGCAGAGCACCGCTCGGGAGTCCGGCAAAATACCTCCAAGCTGGCCGGAACCTGCATTCTGCACCAGTCCGGTAATACCGCTGCGGGCGACTTTTCCCAGAATTCCAGCGCCGACCGGAATGCGCTTGCCGAGCACCAGCGAAGTCGTTCCAGCTTCGGCTTTGATCTCGATGTCCTTGGTGGCGTAGTCCATGATGCCGATGCCGATGTGGTCGTAGCGAAAGTTCTTTTGAATCTCGCGCACGATGTCGCCCATCATCTGCTCGGCGTCCTGGCTGGAAATGGCAGTTTTGGAGATGTTGTTGAGGAAGGACAAGTGCCTGGCGCGGCGCTGCTCCTCGGTAAACAGCCGGGCGTTTTCCACCGCCACCCCGAGTTGGCCGGCGGCGGTTTTCATGACCTCAAGGTCGCGGGCTTCGAACACGTACTCGCGTCCCGCGCTCAAAGCGGCCATGACCCCGGCCGGCTTCCCTCCCAGGAAGATGGGTACGCCGCAGAAGGACTTGGCCGGACGTGGAGGAATGAAATCCAATCCCAGCTTGGACCTCATCTGCTCGAGGTTCGACTGGATGAGCAAGGGTTGACCGGTGCGGATGATGTGCTCGGTCAGTCCATTCCGGACTGCGCGCGAGCGCTTCGGGAGAATCTGACCGCCCTCCACTTCCAGTTCGAAGCGGATCTCGTCATCTTCCTGAAACGCGATGTAGAAGCTGCTGGTATCGAAGATCTGGCCGAGTTCGACCTGCACCGTGAGCAGGACCTCATCCTGGTTCAGGTGCGAACTGATGGCCTGCCCGATCTCGGTGAGCAGGAGGTACTCTTTGGTGCGGCGCTGCGCCTCGTGCATCACGACGTAGTTTTCCAGGGTCAAGGCGATCTGCAGCGTCAAGCCGATCAACAGCCCGAGGTTCGAAGCGCCAAACATGCTGCGTTCGGCATGGGGAAACAGGATGACACCGAAGTTGTGCTCGCGGGTCTGCAGGCTGACCGCCATCAGATCGCGGATGTCCTCCGCCACCAGCGTCTCCTTGAAAGCCTCGAAGCGTCCTCCCGGAAACGGGGGCAGGGGCTCGCCCATTTCCGCGAGGCCGCGAAACGTGAACACTCCTCCGCTGCGGTAGGCGAGTTCTGAGATGTAGTCTCCGGCCTCTTTTCTGTGCAGCTTCTCGAGAAACTCGGGCGAAAAACCCTTTTGTACGGAGGGCAGCGTGGCGCGCCAAGGCTCAGAGATGAAGACGACGCCGTGCGGCGAAGGCAAGGACGCGACCAGGCGGTCCAGGAAGCTCTGCATGCTGGGAACCAGTTCCTGAGCAGAGAGCAGGCGGCGGGTATCGACGCCCAGCGTTGAAAAAGCGAGCGCATTCTGCTGCACCGCGTTGCGCTGGTTCTCGAACAGCACCATCACCATGGCGATGGCCAGCAGCATTTGCGGGATCGGCCCTAGAAAGCCTCCCAGCTGGCCGACCGCTTCCAGAAAAGGATGGCGAACCTGTCCCGCGCCCATCAGTGCTCCCCAAAGTGCTAAGGAGATAGCCAACATCCAGAAGGCCAGGGAATTCTTACGATGGGCGTAGAGGTAGAAACGGAGGGAGGAATACAGCAAGATCGCCGCCAGTCCCACTTCCAACCGGTTAAAGGAAAGCGGCCCGGGCTGATCGCTGAACACGCCTCCGACCATGTGCGCGCGCAGGTTCAGATAGGCCAGGGCAATGCCCGTGGCGGAGACCGCGATGTCATACCACTGCAGCTGGAATGGACCCTTCATCAGCCGGGTGGAGACGAAGATGCAGAGCGCCATGGCCACCAGCAACAGCGAGCTCAGGAAAAACAGGGCGGCGGAAGATCCTCGGAAGTACGCCACCGCTTCCAGCGCATAGTGCAGGGTGTAGGCGGCCCAGGCCAGTTGCCAGGCGCGGAAGTAGCTCTGCCGGCTCTGCTCGTACAGGTAGCAGAAAACGAGGAACACCAGCAGCGCGACAACTCCGGGAATCAGGACTGGACCTGTGGCAACGGAGTTCATGGCTCGGTCAACGGTTCCGAAGTGGTGGCGGCTTCATCGTGGCATACCTTGCCGCAGCAAGACAATAGACAGCAATCAGTAGTTGCTGCATGCGTCACCTCTCACCAGGGAATCTGGCCCCCTTTTGAATGAGACGCCCGCTATTTTGGCGGGGGCGCGAGGCGTGCGGGGCGGGAGTAACCGATTTCAGGTTACTAAAGTAACCAAGGGCGATTGTGGTGGGAAACTGAATGAGCCCACGGCGATTGGCTGACTACCGGGACGCTCCCGCGCAACTTGTTATACTCGCGGGTTATGTTGCGCGTCCGATTTGCGCCGTCGCCTACGGGTTTTCTGCATGTAGGCAGTGCGCGTACCTTCATTTTCAATTGGTTATACGCCCGTCGGAACGGCGGAACGATGGTTCTGCGGCTCGACGACACAGACGTAGAGCGCAACACGGAAGCCTCGGTCAACTCCATTTTTGAAGGGCTGCGCTGGCTGGGTCTGGGTTGGGACGAGGAATACAAGCAATCGGAGCGGCTGGGCCTACACCGCCAGATTGCCGAGGCGATTCTCCAGAAGGGACTTGCGTACCGCGATTTCACGCCCGCACATGCCGGGGACAGTGAAAAATCGGGAGCGCAACAGACCTGGCTCTTCAATCCCGGCATGCGTGAACTGTCCCGCGCCGAGAGTGACCGCCGGGCCGCCGCCGGAGAACCTTTTGCGTTGCGCTTCCGCGTGCCGCGCGGGACCGGCCAGGAAGTTCGCTTCGCGGATGCCGTTTACGGAGAGCAAGTGAAGGCGGCCGACGATATCGAGGACTTTGCGCTGCTGCGCTCTGACGGCATGCCGACCTACCACCTGGCGTCCTGCGCCGACGATGTCGACCTGCGCATCAGCCACATCATCCGCGGCCAGGACCATCTCTCGAACACCTACAAGCATGTCCTGATCTTCGAAGCGGCGGGCGGGAAGACGCCGCAGTTTGCGCATTTGCCGCTGCTGGTCGCGCCCGACGGGTCGAAGCTCTCCAAGCGGCGGCACGGGCCGGTGGTGAGCGTGACCACGTATCGGGATGCCGGGTTCCTGCCGGAGGCCTTCATCAACTTTCTTTGCCTGCTGGGATGGTCGCCGAAAGACGATCGCGAAAAGATGACGCGGCAGGAGTTGGTGGACGCGTTCTCGCTCGAAGGGATCAATCGCGCCAATGCGGTGGTGAACTTCAAGGAGCCGGCGGCTACGCCGGAGGAGACTTTCGATCCGAAGGCCGTCTGGCTGAATGCCGAGCATATCCGAGCCCTGCCGGTCGAAGAATTAAGCGCGCGCCTGCTGCCCATTGTGCTCGAGGCCGGGTTCCAAGTGACTCCGGAGAACATGCTGAGAATCACACCGCTCATTCGCGAGCGCATCAAGCTGTTGCGGGATGTGCTTACGGCTGCGGACTTCTTCTTCGTTGATCAGCTTCCGCCGTACGATCCGGCCGAACTCATCCCGCAAAAGGGCGACTCGGCCATGGCGTTGAAAGTGCTGACTCGTGCCCGCGAGGTGCTGGCGCAAACTGAATTCAAGCACGATCCGCTCGATCAAGCGCTTCGCGCGTCTGCCCAGGAATTGGGTCTGAAGGCGGGGCAGATGTTTCAGCCGATCCGGGTAGCGGTCTGCGGGCGGAAGAATGCGCCGCCCCTGTTTGAGACGCTGGAGGTGCTGGGGCGGGAGGCTACGCTGAAGCGGATCGACGCGGCCATCCTCAAAGTCCGTTAGCGATGGGCTAATTCTTACCTGTCAACTCTGCTGCTTTTTGCCGTGTTTCTGCGGCTTCCTTCTTCATGCCTTTGGCTTCGTAGGCATTCGCCAGGGCGATTTCGGTGTCGTAGTCGTCACCGCTGGTCTCGAGTTCTTTTTTGAACGACGCAATCGCATCGTCAAGTAGACCGAGTTTCGCCTGCGCGCGGCCCAGGTTGGAATAGACGCCTTCGAAATCAGGACTTAACCGGGCAGCCGTCTGGTATTCCTGAATTGCGTCCTGGTATTGCCCTTCGGCGGAGGCGGCCGCACCGAGTCCGAAGTGGGCGCTGGCATTGTTTGGATCTCGCGCCAACATTTTATGGAACACTTCTTTTGCCTGCGGTGGTTTCCCTTCCTCCAGATAAAGAAAGCCGAGGATGTAGGGGGCTCTCGGATCTCCGGGATCGAATGCAATCAGGACTTCCAGCTCGGCTTCGGCTTTGGCGAGCTCACCCTTCCTTTCATAGGCCTCGGCCAGCCGGACGTGGGCGGGCGCATAGTTGGGTCGTTGATGAATCACGGTTTGAAATTCGGCGATGGCTTGATCGGTCTTGGCTTCGCCGAGGAACCCGATTCCGCGCTGCATGTGGCGGAGGTAGTCGCGGGAATGCAGCCACCAGGCGGTGCCTCCGCCGATCAGGACGAGCACGAGCGCTAACACGGTGAAGCGCCGCATGGGCGCGTCTTGATCGGGGGCGACGCGGGCGATGAGCGCGCCGAGAATCAAGCCTGAGACCAGGCCTCCGACGTGG
>Ga0326726_10003338_pt1 | contig 14728 bp, 15 predicted proteins | sample MHFenrmetagenome_2_FD_207603 | JGI IMG/M metagenome (GOLD analysis project Ga0326726, IMG submission 207603) | Lab enriched peat soil microbial communities from Michigan Hollow, Ithaca, NY, United States - MHF15MN | ecosystem: Environmental > Terrestrial > Soil > Wetlands > Peat | place: USA...
ATTACCGGGCGGTCGCTCGAATAATATTTTTTACAGGAGCCAAGTTCATCTGGATCGAATACCACGGGATAACCCATAATCTCATAATCCAGCCATTTCTGGGCATCAGAATCATGCAACATGCGGGCCAGTCGTTTGGCTTTCATCAAAATCTGCGATATGGGCAACTGGTTGATTTCCAAATCTCCAAGAATGATATTGGATAATTCTTTTGCCATTCTCAGGTTCGAATTCTGATAATCGTCCATAACCATTGGTGGTTCTTCTCCCATGTTAGAATTCTTAATTTATATAAATACGTTCTCATCATCAGGGACTATAACTCTATTGCTGCAGCACCCATAGGTTGCACATTTAATATTTTTTCCCACGTTATAGCTCAAAAATCGACACTCTTTTTCACATTCGGGTTGTGATGAGGTTATATTACCAGATTGCAGATCTCATTACCCACAAAGATAGAGTAAAGCAAACGTTCCTGGGTTCCAGGTGTTCCCACGAGTAGGCAACTTACCATTGATTCATTAATATGATAGGATAAATGGTTATTTTCAAGGTGCGGGATCCTTCAATCATTTTCTTTCAATCATTTACTTTTGATAATTGTATTGTAAGATTTGTTCTCTAACCAGACCTTTTTATTTTTTTAAAAAAACCCAAAGGTCACCTCTGTGATGGATCTCAGAAAAAATTGTATAATTATCACAGCTAATATAAAACTGACCCGGATGATTCGGTTTTTCTTTTTGAGCGTGTCGTGTCAGGAGATTACCTATAGAATGAAAAATCAGAGAGTTTGTCTCACAAATGACATTTATTCCCTGTTAAATTTATTTGTTTTTCTGCTTTAACCAGTAATTATTGCTATTTACTTAACAAAATGTTTAATAGTAATGAATGTAATATAACAAATAGATACATCATGGCGGTAAACCAGTCTCAGGTCGACCATATTATTACTGCCGCGTCAGAAGATGATCCGGAAGTCAAGCTCCAGAACCTCGAACGGGAGGTGGATCTCATCAAAACCTCCATTAAACGCCTTTTAATGGACATCCGGGAACGGATGAATGAACTGGAGAATCCGTTTACCCTGACGGCTACCGGCACTGCTGGAGTTCCGGCAGGACCTTCGGCAGCTGCAACAGAGGCAGAAGAAGCACAAAGATCTGCACTGGAAGCACGGGAAGCAGCCCTTGAAGCACGCGAATCCCGGCTTGAAGCAGCAAAAGTGAAAGGGGAAAACGAAAATAAAAAAGATCTGGTGCAGAGAAACCCTGAACCGGTGAATCCGCCTGGTGAAGATAGCAGAAAAATGCTGGATGAACAGATGCTTGCAATCCTGAGATCCCAGGCAGGAGCACCCCAAAAAAATGTTTTTGTACCTCAGCCCCCTCCTGCTCCTGCGAACGAAAAACTCCGGCTTCAGAAGGTCTACAAACTCTTCAAGTGGACACACCAGGCAGTTAAAAAGGTCGGGCATGACCGGCTGGAGATCACCTTGGAGTCTTACCGGGCAATGGGATATATAACCAAAGAATCCTGCGACGAGATCCGTGAGATCTCACGCCTGATGCCAGCAAATCTGGGAGAAGAGCATGAAGTGGGTCCTGATGAATTTGTCTCCGAACTCTATACTTTGAACAGGATTCTTTCTCCTGACGATACCTCACTTGATCGCGATATGATAGAAGTCATGATGGAACAGCGTCAGAATATTCCTGCCGGCAAGGCCGGAAATGGAGAGGAAAGAATTGATCTTCCCCGGGTCTCCCTGCTCGAGAAAAAGTCTTCAATGCATAAGGAAAAAGATGAAGAATGGATGAATTTACCCGACAGGATCTAACCAGATGTCAGCTGAGACAATTACTACTGCATTGTTTCTGATCACCGCGGTGGTCGCATCGGCAGTACTTATTAATGCAGTATATCCGGTCATTCAGAATATGGCGGGAACCTTTTCTTCCTCTACCCATGAATCTGATGTGCGTATCCGCACGGATTTTAAAATAATTGCCACATCCGCCTCCCAGTCATCAGGTACCGCCCAGGTGTGGATGAAAAATATTGGATCTGAACGGATATCACTTTCAGAAATTCAACGGTCTGATGTCTTTTGCGGTGCGGTTGGAAATTTTGATCACGTTACCTATACCAGCGGCAGTCTTGGAGATAAGCAGTGGACCGCAGATTTTGGCCCTGGATATGACCTTAACGCGAATAGTTTCTGGGATCCTGGTGAAACCCTGAAGGTAACTGCAAAAACATCAATCCCTCCTGCAGGAAATAATGTCTATTTCCAGTTTGCACTTCCCAATGGTATCTGGCGATCAAACGAATTTACGGCGAGCTGATTAACAATGGCCGTTGCTGGGATTATTGCTGCTGCGGTGGGAGTAATACTCCTTATTATTGTAGCTTATATCGTGGTGGGGGCTACCATTACTGCAGCAGAAACAGTCACCAGTGCCCAAAAAGACGTTACTCTCCAAAATGAAATGCGTCTGGGCACGGCTTTTGTTATTACCGATCCAACAAATAACAGCTCAAATATTACGTCGAATGTTACCAACACAGGTACCGAAATTATCAACGATTTTAACCATATGGATGTCATAGTGTATGATACAGGATCTAACGAATATCAAGTCTGTACCTACAATGCACGTGAACCGGGAACACCCGGAACCTGGTATATTTCCAACCGATACCAGGATTTCATTCATCCCTTTGAACTGGACCCCGGGGAAAAATACCAGATTTGGGTAGCTACCAGGGGATCCTCGCCGGACTGGTTCCAGATAACCTCAGGAAACGGAGTTTATGCTTCAACGTATCTGTAATGTAAAAAGGAGGTCTTGAATGGCAAACATTTCCGATCTGATGGGAGGAGAAGACCGTCGGATTATTTCAACCGGCAACAGCGAACTGGATAAAAAAATAGCCGATGGGCTGCCACTTGAATCCCTTACCCTTATCGAAGGTGAAAACGATACCGGAAAAAGTGTTCTTACCCAGCAGATCATCTGGGGGGCTATGAAGCAGGGTATGTCAGTCGATCTCTTCACTACGGAGAACACCAGCAAGAGTTTTATCAAACAGATGGAGTCTATGAGCCTCGACATCTCAGAATATTTTGCCTGGGGCTACCTCAAAATCTTCCCCCTCCACGTGGTCGGTTTTGAATGGAAAAAAGAGGAGATGGCAGGTATCCTTGCACGCCTGATCAGCCATATCGAGAAAAGCAAGTCTCAGGTGATAATTGTCGATTCTCTTACCCTCTTTACCGAGTATGCGGCGACGGATCATATACTCACCTTCTTCACAAACTGCAAATCCCTTGTCGATCATGGCAAGACAATCCTGATAACCCTGCACACCTATGCATTTGAGGAAGACACCCTTGTACGGATACGGTCAATCTGCGATGCCCACCTGAACATGAAGAAAGCTCTCGTCGGGAGCAAGTATGTCATGGTGATGGAGGTTATCAAGGTCCGTGGTGCACATAAAACAACCGGGAACGTTGTCAGTTTTGAAGTCCATCCCGGTTATGGTATGAAAGTCATCCCGATGAGTTTTGCGAAGGTCTGATATGGGTACTCTGTCTGTTGCTGTAAATCTCCCGTTCAAGCAGGAGATCATCGATTCGAATGTGGATTTTTATAACGATATTGAATCAAGTCCGCTCTATAAAATGCTGCCGGCAAACGCAAAAGAGTATGTGAAAGCCAGCCCCCATCTCCTTGAATACCTTCACACATTCCCGGTAAACACCTATGGAATTCCCCTGTTTCTTTCGGAATTGAAAAAAGATCTCCGCACCATGGAAAGCCCTAATATCATTTATCCGGTCAATGAAACAACCTTCGTCCACATTCTCCCGGATCCTGATGATGTAAGGAACTTTTACATCCCTATTGAACCCTCATTCCTCCACAACGTGAACCAGCTTCTCCCGGAAATTGAGACGAAACTTATCAACCTGATCGATGGGCTTGAAGATGATCCGATCAGTGACAAGGAGCGGGCTGAAGTTATAAAAAAGATGCTGGCTTCTGTTGCGGTCATCCTGCCAAAAGGTATGGATCACGCACAGCTTCAGGGAAGTGCTGCCGGCCAGCAGGATTTCAAATCAAAGATCACGACGTTTTTAAATACAGACTTCACGGCTCAGAAAAAGATGAAAGACACCAAGGTGAAACACCAGGTTCCCCTCACTCCTGAGGGCAAGGTGATCCTTACCGATGAAGAATACCGGGCAATCGAGTACCTGCTGATCCGGGATAAGATCGATATGGGTGTGCTCAAACCCTTCCTTTCCGATCCCTACATTGAAGATATATCCTGTGATGGTGTCGGTCCCATCTTTATAGAACATAAGATTTTCAAAGGACTCAAGTCGGTTATAGAGTTCAAAGTCTCGAGCGAGCTTGATGAATTTGTCGTGAAGGTCGCAGAACGGATCAAACGTCCTATCACGTACAGGAGTCCTATTGTTGATGCCACCCTTCCCGATGGTTCCCGTATCAACATCGTCTATGGAACTGCTATCAGCAGGCACGGAAGCAATTTCAGCATTCGTAAAGTGAACGAAGTGCCGTTAAGCATCCTGAATATTATCGACAGCAATGGTCTTGACTACCTGGCAGCCGCATATATCTGGATCTGTGTGGAGTACGGGATGTCACTTTTCGTTTCAGGAGAAACCGCAAGCGGTAAAACTACGCTCCTGAACGCGATCACGGCGTTTATTCCCCCGGAAAATAAAATCGTTACCATTGAAGATACACCCGAACTGAATGTACCGCACCGGAACTGGATTCGGGAAGTGGCACTTGCCAAGGGAAAAGGAGAGGGAACGGGAGGTTCAGCTGCTGGTGGAGAGGTGACTATGTTCGATCTGCTCAAGGCTGCTCTGCGTCAGCGTCCCAACCAGATTCTTGTCGGTGAAATCCGGGGTGTTGAAGGTGCCGTTGCATTTGGTGCTATGCAGACCGGTCACCCGGTGATGAGTACGTTCCATGCAGCATCGGTTGAAAAACTCATCCAGCGTCTTTGCGGAGATCCGATCAATATTCCCAAGACCTATGTGGATAACCTCAACCTGGTTATCATCCAGAGTGCTGTCAAACGGCCCGATGGCCAGTTAGTCAGGAGGATGATCAGTTGTAACGAACTGGTTGGTTTCAACGCGGAAACTCAGGGGTTTACGTTTGTTGAGATGTTTACGTGGGAACCGATCACTGATACGTTTGTATGGTCAGGGAAGGGCAGCTCCTATTTACTGGAAAATAAAATCGCTACCATGCTCGGTATGCCCGACAGCAAAAAATCGGAGATCTATCTTGAAGTGGAAAAGCGGGCAAAAATTCTCGAGCGGCTGCACAAAGCAGGATACACCAAGTTCTGGGACTTATTCACCATGATGACAAAGATCAAGAAGCAGGGGCTCCTGAAGATCGGTTCCTGATATGGTTGCTAATCCACCGGAACAGGATAAAAAACCAGAAGGTCGCGTAATCCCGTTTACCTCTCAGATAAAGGGATTAAAAGAGAGAATCGCACAAATCACCGAAGACAGGAAAATGGGGGCCGATCTCCTCTTTTTAAACACGTATATGGCGTCGCTTGCCATAGCAAATGCGTCCCGGCCGGAGATCTTCGCGTATGCATCAAACCGGAAGGAGTACATATCGGCGAAGTATATTACCAAAGTGGACACGTATGTAAAAAAATGGAATTACAGTTATTCCGAAGCTCTGGGGATTGTGGCTGACAGAACACACAATATTATCCTGAAAAGCATGCTGAACCGGTACGCAAATGCAATAGACTCCGGGGTCCCTGATGATGATTTCTTAAAAAATGAACTGTCTACGGTCAGAAGTGTGTACCGAAGCCAGGTCGAGCAGGGACTCGAGATGCTTAAAAAATGGGGAGACGCGTATATTGCCATGCTCCTTTCCGGGACGGTTATCTGCGTTACCATCATGATCTCCATTGCCATCTATTCCCCCCAGGGTCTGGATGCTACCCTCAATATGGCCTACGCAATTGTACTCACGATCTGTGTCTTTGGTAACGTGCTCATGTACACATCAGTGCCTGATGACCCGAAATCCCATGGTCTTACGGAGAGAACTTCCAAGGAACAACAGACGATACACGCAATGGAAAGGATTATTGTGCCATTAGCAGTGGGTGCATTTATCGTCATGACGCTGCTCGGGATTAATGCCGGTCTGATATTTATGATGGTGGGGATCCTGTTTGCACCCCTCGGCATCATCGGGTTTATTGATGACAGTAATATTACCCTTCGTGACAATGATTTTTCTACCTTCATACGGAGTCTGGGATCGATAATGGGGGGTCAGGGCACCACAGCTGTACATGCCCTCGGGACTATTGATAAAAAGTCTCTCACTGCCCTCGAGCCCCTGGTGAATTCAGTCTATTCCCAGATGAACCTTGGTCTTGATAACAAACAGATCTGGGATAAATTCATTGGTGAATCAGGGAGCAATCTTATTTACAAATATCTCAACATCTACCTTGATACCGTTATTATGGGCGGCCCCCCGGAACCCATCGGTACTGTCGTAGGATCTTCCGTCCTTGAACAGACACTCCTGCGGGAGAAAAAAGACATGCATGCCCGCAGTTTTATCGTACTCCTTGCGCCTATGCATATGGCAATGGTAGGTATCTTTGTTGTCCTTTTCCGTATAATGTTGACATTGACGGGCTCTGTTTCGGCCATGATGGGGAAATTTGCAGCAACAACTGCAGCCTCGTCAGGTGCGAGCGCGGGAGGAGTGTCTGCGAGCAGTGCACTTGGGGGGATGTCGATGTTCACCAACTTCCCGGAAAAGGAGATGGGCAACTTTGTAGTAATCTCACTCACGATAATCACCGTGTCCAATATTGTCGCTGCCCGGATTGTCGGAGGGGGGGATAGGTATATGTTTTATTTCTATGGGGCCCTTTTCTGTATACTTACCGGGCTCATACTATTGATTGCGCCTATAGGAGTGAACATCTTCTTCAGTCCCGAGGGACTCTCGAATATGGGAAAAACAGGTGCCGGAGCATTAGGATTGTATCTTATATGAAAGAAAGTCTGCGCAGGGTTATCCTATTTGCCGTTATTGTGATCACCGGATCAGTCATGATACTGTTTGATGTCCCCCTGATCCTTATGATCCCCCTGATCCTTGCAGTGGGTTTTGTTATACTCCTTCTTCTTGGTGCGATAACAGTTGCTGATTTTAAGTCTGTTTTTACGAGAAAAAAATTAAAAAACCCAAAAAAAATCTCCCTTATTCAGCGGTTGAACGAGATGAAATTTTTTGAGAAAAAATCAGCGCAAACGGATAAAAAATCTGCGTTTCCCCAAAAAAAGGATGCAGGGAAAAAAAGCACAGGAAATAAAACCGGTACCATCTCCCATCTGCGTTTATTTTTTACATCAGTTGGTTCGCTGCGAACAGTTCTTAAGGAGCGTAGTAAACATGCGAAAAAAGTGGAGCACATTGACCAGCTGCTTGATAAAACAGTCAGTGAGAAGGTTAAAAGCTCTCCACTTGCCAGTGCCGGCAAGGGAGTCGGGACAAAAATTCCCCCTCCCGGCAGTGGAGGCGGGCCGGGTCTGAAAGACCAGGAAAAAGATCAGGATCCTTTCCTGTCCCTTTCCGGTGACGAATTCGACGCGAGTCTTCTTGACGGGCTGGACGACCAGGAGACACCTGTGTCACCGTCTTCCGGTCAGATCCCGACTCCGGGCACTCCGGTGCAAGGATCTGGCCTGATAGTCAACCAGCCTGAGATCCCCATGCCCTCGCTGGATATCAGTTCAGAAGCAGATGATATTCTCAAAGACAATGAGGAGAGTCTTGGAGAATTCAAGGGTCTTGAAGGCGGGGAATCAATCGACCAGGACTTTTCCGATCTTGACAATATTAATCTTGATGACATCGATCTTGATGTCGGAATTGAGGAGGAGACACCGTCACCCTCAGGGAGTTCCCCATCGCCTGCGGAAAGCCCGGCAACCCCGGTGAAAGCAGACTGGATTGCTTCTGATGCTCCGAAAGGCGCGGATTTGCCAGGAGATGAGACCTCCACCCGGGATGAGATGTCCTCATTTGCCGGAGGCCCATCGGGCAGCGATGCAGATATGTTAAGTTCACTCGCCGCGGATGTCAAACATGTAACAAAAGAAAAAAATACCAGCCTGCTGAGAGATTTAAAAGATTTCAAAGCACCGGCAACAGAAATTGAAAATGAACTGAACGATATTCACGAAACAATGAAGGCAGTCCCGAATCCCAGGAAAAAAACGATCCAACTACCTAAGAGGACGAAATAAACCTGATAAATACGTTAATGTTCAACAAAGAACACATGAAAGAGTAAGGATCTCTTCCGCGAGGATGAATGAAAGAAGTTCCGGTAAAAATCCAGCACAACAATGAGTGGATTGTCGTTAAACTGGGTATCGCAGATGACCGGATCGCAATTCCTGCCCCCATCAATAAAGAAATTCTCTTCAAGACAGTTACCGATATAGCCGAAAAGAAAAATGTCCTCATAATCACGGTAAAAACCGATACAGAAACTGTCTACAAAATTCTCTCCGTAGAAAAGGTCCTGCAGATATTAAAAAAACTCATCCTTGCGTCCTGCAATGCTTACCGCCTGATGGCCTACTTTATGTCGCCTGCCATCCGTGGCGGTGTGATGATCAAGGATGCCCAGTGGGATAAAGGGAGTGTTGTTGTTGTCAGTTCCGGGATCTGGTTTGTCTCTGCAATAAAACAAATCTGTGTCCCTTTCAATGACGTGGCAGCTATCGAAATCACAAAACGGGATGTCCAAGGCAAACCCACTGACGTTATAAAAATCGATCACCTGGATTCCGGGGAAGTGTCCTCCAGTCTTGTGCTCTGCCCGCTTTCCACCCTTCAGGTACTCTATAATTACCTCAGGGACACGACAAAAAGCATGGATATGAAAGGGACCGAACTCGACGGCATCGACCAGCAGGTTGCCATGCTTGTCTATTCTGGGATGGACTCGCACGCAATCGAAAATATGCTCAATATCCCTCAAAAACAGCTCGATGTAATCTATGACAAAATCCTGAAACTCGGTCTCGGTGAAGTGGTCACGACGCGGAGAGAGATCCAGCTCACTACAAAAGGAGTCCGCTATATTTCAGATGCTACAAAATCCCAGACAAACTAGCATTTCTTCCGATTATGGTTTCAATACTTCTTTATGGAATAATCTACCAATTATTTTATTGATCGTCAATGGGAAAAATTCTGATTGTGGATGACACGCTCTTCATGAGAACCCTGTTAAAAAATATCCTGTTCTCAGGTGGACATACAATAGTCGGAGAGGCAGGGGACGGCGAGGATGGCGTTACAAAATACAAGGAGCTGAAACCCGATCTGGTAACCATGGACATCGTGATGCCTAAACTCAACGGGATTGAAGCGTTAAAAGCAATAAAAGAGTTTGATCCGGCGGCAAAGATTGTCATGTGCACCGCAGTCGGTCAGGAACAGATGGTAAAACTCGCCATCAAGAGCGGTGCAAAAGGCTATATTATCAAACCGTTCCAGGCTCCGAAAGTTTTAGAAGAAGTCAAAAATGTCCTGGCTTCCTGACCGTTATGGTGAAAGTTCTCATTGTTGATGATTCCGTGTTCATGCGCACGGTCATCAGGGATATGCTGGCCAAAGATGCCTCCATTGAGATAGTCGGAACTGCGTCGAACGGTCTTGATGCACTTGAAAAGATCCGGGCTTTCAGTCCGGACCTCGTCACCCTCGATATCGAGATGCCGAAAATGAACGGACTTGAGGTTTTAAGAGAACTTCAGAAAATAAAAAAGCATCCGAAAATCCTGATGCTGAGCTCCCTTACTTCCAGAGATGCAGAGATGACCCATGATGCGATTCGTCTCGGCGCCGATGATTTCATGCTGAAACCAAAAGATCTCCCTCACATGCGTGAGATTACCGAAGAGTTAATTTCCAAAATCAAACATCTTGCCACTCTTACTTCCTCGGGTATTTCTCACAAACTCCCCACATCACCAGCCTCATCCGCTGACCGGGTCGTGCTTATCGGCTCTTCTGCCGGGGGACCCCAGCAGGTCGATACGCTCCTTTCCATGTTGTCTCCCGATCTTCCTGCGGGAGTTGTCATCACGCAACATATGCCTGTTGGATTCACTGCACCTCTTGCCGAGCGTTTCAACAGGATCGCCACCATGCCGGTCAAAGAAACCCAGAACGGGGACATACTTGAAACAGGAAAAATTCTGCTGTCGAAAGCCGGTGTCCATACGGTCGTTTCCAGAGTGCTGGGAGAGAAAGGCAGAACGAAAGGGCGCATCATTCATACTACGTCACCACCCGTCCATGGTGTCAGACCAGCGGTGGATAAGACCTTTGAATCCGCGGCTCATGTCTTTGGAAAAAACGCGCTCTCAGTCATTTTAAGCGGCATGGGAAATGATGCAGGTGAGGGAGCACATGCAATCAAAGAAGCCGGCGGCGTGAGCCTTATCTGTGATGAGAAGGATTGTCTTGTATACGGGATGGCACGATCTGCAATCAGAAATAACGCTGTCGACCAGATCCTTCCCTTAAAAAAACTCTCAAAAGAGATAGAGCGGGTAGTGTACATGATGGAGGAAACCTGTGTCTGAATTTGAGGCATATCGCGGGCTGTTTGTTGCAGAATCCCGGGAAAACCATGAGAATCTGGTCAAGAACCTTTTACTCCTTGAACTCGGCTCATATCAGGAAGCCATAGATGAAATCTTCCGCTCTATCCATACACTAAAAGGGGCATCTGCATCCATGGGTTTCTCCTCTATGGAGCATCTCTGTCATACTATGGAGGATGTCTTCTCGCTCATCCGCAGCGGGGCTGCGAATATTTCCCCTGACCTTGTCAACCTGCTCCTTGCATGTTCCGATCTCATTGAGCAGATGCTTGATGATATAGAATCGGGAGGAGATTCTTCGTCAAAAAACCCGGAAACCGAGGTAAATGCCCTCAGGCAATGGATTGAAGAGCACGGCGTCACGCCAAAAGAGAAGGGAGAAAACCTGGAAATCCCGCCACAGGCAGAACCACCACCAGAACCCCCACGAATCGTTGAGGGAATGTGTTGTCAGGAATACGAGATGCACATCATTGTCGCAACTGAATGCATGATGAAGGATGTGCGTGCCCTGCTTGCCCTCGGGAATTTAAACGCCCTGGGAACTATCCTTTCCTCAAATCCATCCCTGGAAGAAATAGATGAGGGGAAATTTGATGGAACACTTCAACTCATTATCGCAAGTGATGCCGGGGAGGAGGCGTTAATAACTGCAGCCTCAGGAACCGATATTGCTGAAGTTGAGATACGACCTGCAGAGAAGCAGGAGATACCAACTCCTGATGACGTCCCCGAGAGCATAAAAACTGCCGGGGCTGATAAAAAACCAGCTTCCTCAACTGATAAAAGCCGGGAGATACCAACTCCTGATGACGTCCCCGAGAGCATAAAAACTGCCGAGGCCGATAAAAAACAAGCCTCCTCATCTGATAAAAGCCGGGAGATCAAAAATCTCCGGGTCAATATCCAGCAGCTCGACCATATCATGAACCTTGTCGAGGATCTCGTGATCAACCGGGGCAGACTTAAACAGATCGCTGAACATCACAAGATAAAAGAGATGGATGAAGCGATCGCCATGGTTGACCGGTCGGTCTCCGAGCTCCAGAACCTGATGATGATCATCAGGATGATCCCCCTGAACCATATCTTCAACCGCCTTCCAAGAGTTGTCCGCGATGTCGCCCAGTATGATGGTAAAGATGTCAATTTCGTCATTGAAGGGGGAGAGACCGAACTTGATCGCAGCGTTATGGACGGACTCAATGATCCCCTTCTTCACCTGATCAGGAATGCAGTAAATCATGGAATTGAATCCCCCGATGCCCGCGAAAAAGCCGGAAAGTCAAAGAAAGGGTATGTGAAACTCTCGGCGCACCGTGACCGGGACAATGTAATCATAGAACTTATCGATGACGGAGCAGGAATCAATGTCGACAAGGTCAAGGCAAAGGCCATCGAAAAGGGACTGATTACCCCGGAAGTTGCCGACACATTCACAACAGAACAGGCAATTGATCTGTTATTCCAGCCTGGTTTCTCTACTGCCGAAAAAATATCCGACATCAGCGGCAGGGGAGTCGGGCTTGATGTAGTCAAAAGGTCTATCGAGGCGCTGAAAGGTACAATCCGGGTAGAAACGACACCGGGTAAAGGAAGCCGGTTTGAACTGTTACTCCCGCCAACCATGGCGATTGTTGACGTGATGATCGTCAGGATCAATGGAAAACGGCTCGGTATCCCTATCAGCAGTATTGTTGAAGTTGCAAATTTCAGGCGGGATACAACCCACCATATAGGTAAAGGCGAAGCAATCCTGCTGCGTAACGAGGTACTTCAGATTCTCTGGCTGAATGAGATGGTTGGAGTTTCCAATTCCTGTGAGATACTCATTGTGGTGCAATACCAGAAGCGGAAATGCTGTATTCCGGTGGACGTAGTTGAAGGTAAGCAGGAAGTAGTTGTGAAGCCATTGAGCAGTTTTATCGGCAACACCCGTGGCGTAAGCGGTGTTACCATCCTGGGTGATGGGGGCGTTGTACCGGTGCTTGATGTCAACACCATTGTGTAGGAGAAGATCATGAAATTATCAGCAGTTCAGGCAGATGCAATTCAGGAACTTGGCAATATCGGAGCTGCCCATGCAGCGACTACGCTTTCCCAGATGCTGGGAAGTACTATTGAGATGAGTGTCCCCGCCATCAGAGTGGTGGATCTTTCTCAACTTGGACAGTACATGGGTGAAGAATCGGCGGCGATGGTGGCCTTTGAACTCCAGGGGGATATTCCCCATGGGGGATATATCCTGTTTTACATTACGCGGGAGTCCGCTGTCCGTATGACGAACACGATGCTCGGACTAACGGAGATCAACCGCCCCCTCAGTGAGATGGACAAGAGCGCACTGCTCGAAGTTGGTAATATTATGGTCTCCTCTTTTCTCGATGCCACCGCTGAACTGCTCGGCTTTGTGATGCTTCCTTCTCCTCCGTCACTCACGATCGACATGGCACACGCGGCGATGCAGTCTCTGATTGCCCAGATGCAGGAAGAGACGAATGAGGTATTACTTTTCTCTACTGAACTTGTCTGTGAAGAATATAAGGTAGACAGCGATATCATCATGATGCCCGAAAGAAGCACGCTTATGAGGATTATTGAACTGCTCGAAAACATGATGAAGCCCGGTTAACTGTCGTGGTTCCTGAAAATGCCTGACCACCAACCCCAGAACGAACAGACGGCGATGATCGGTATTGGAGAATACCGCGTCGGTTCTTTCCCGATGATGACCATCGGCCTCGGTTCCTGTATCGGGCTTACCATGTATGATCCAAATCTCAAACTGGGAGCGATGGTGCATATCATGCTCCCAGAAAGTGGCGGCAGAATGGATCGGCCGGGGAAATATGTTGACACAGCGGTACCCCTCCTGGTAAAGGAACTTGTTGCGCTTGGATGTAAGAACCGGTCTATTATAGCAAAGATAGCAGGAGGTGCATGCATGTTTGAGTACTTTGGCGCGAATCTCAATATTGGTGAAAGGAACGCCGGAAAAGTCAGGATTCTTTTAAAAGAGCACAATATTCAGCTTGTCGCAGAAGATGTCGGCGGCAAGGTTGGCCGATCAGTCACCTTCCTGCCGGCAAATGACGGTAAGGTTTCGATACGCCGGGCGGACGGGACATCAAGTAATCTCTGATTATACCGAAGGTTCTCCTGGAGAGACCGGCGGGTCAATAGGAATTTTGAATCATCCAACAATAACCTCAACATGTAACAATTATCTTTTCAACGATGCTTTCATGATTTTTTCAGAAAGATGAAGTTTTGAATGATAGCGAAAATATTCTTTCTGCTGCAGCATTGGTTACAACAGCCACCGGCATAATTGAATAAGATATCAGATTAATTCTTTTTTCGAGAATCCGGAATAGTGTGGAAAATTCCAGACCTTCAGCTACAACATCGTCTGACAAATACTCCCGGGATCCTATCAGGATAGTACTCTTCCAAGGGTAAAATAACCCCGTTTCGGGCTCCGATTGCTCTTTTTCCCCCTCCGGAAAACCCCGCAAAACGTCCGGATTGGATCCTGTTCAGAAAATCTGTAATTTGAGACTTGTTTGGCAAAATAACTCCGCAATAGCCTCGAATTCTGACCCCAAAAGCTGCGTGGGTTTTGATTGTGAGCCTGCTTTGACTTGTCATGGTCGCGATCGGCTGCGTGAAGACCATTGGCGGCTGTAAAAACGGGGGTCGAAAACTGACAAATATTTAGGATTATTTTCGTTAAATAATCATGATTTGGGGTTATTTCCGAACGACGGTGATAAGTAAAAGAACAAAAATAGAGATTTGATGGAACTTTCCTTGATAGTACTATTCAGAGATACCCTACGGCATTCCGGAATGTCCTATCCTGATCCGACAAAAAAAGATGAGATAATTACCCTAAAAGTTACCTGCAAGAGGTAGGTCCCCAGCGGTATTATCCCATGCGAGATATATGTCAGTCGATGGATGCCAGGTGCC
>Ga0326726_10003339_pt1 | contig 14727 bp, 12 predicted proteins | sample MHFenrmetagenome_2_FD_207603 | JGI IMG/M metagenome (GOLD analysis project Ga0326726, IMG submission 207603) | Lab enriched peat soil microbial communities from Michigan Hollow, Ithaca, NY, United States - MHF15MN | ecosystem: Environmental > Terrestrial > Soil > Wetlands > Peat | place: USA...
CAACGTTCCCGGCGGCACCGGCCCCAACCACGGCCGCTTTGGCACCCTGGGCCGCAATACTTTCCGTGGACCGGATTTTCAGCAATACGACGTGGCCCTGATCAAGGACACACCTTTTGGCCGTCGCGGAAATGGCGAATTGGGCACGGTGGAATTTCGCGCCGAGCTCTTCAATGTTCTTAACCTAGTAAATTTTGGCTTGCCGTCCAACATCCTGCGCGGGAGCGGCTTTGGCATCATCAGCAAGACCGCCGGCCCTTCGCGCCAGATCCAGTTTTCGCTGAAGCTGATTTACTGAGGAAGATAGAACTTCGCTCACTGGCTGCTGCAGTCAGCTGGCTCCTGACTACCGCCAGTTGCTTCCGGGACGCCCACCGACTCGGAATCAGGTAAAACCTTCGGCGCTCAGCTCCTCCGGACTCGGTGCGGGATGCGGGGATGACGATATCTTCTGCGCGAGACGGCGACCAAGCTCGATCGCTGGATGTTCAAATGCATGGTAGAGAAGCGCAGGGATGATCAGCCACATCGCCCAAAAAAGTATCCAGCTGTTGTGCTGCCTGAGCGCGAACCAGATGAAAAACGAGTGGCCTAAGTAGATGCCGTACGAGTAGGTAGCGATGCGGTGGCTGATCAGCATCAACGGACGGAAAGTAATCTCCTTGAACCGGGGCAGCATTATCCCCAGCAACAAGCACAATTCAGCACCGACACGGCGGGTCGGCATCCACAGAAACACCAAAGCCAGCATGAGGATAAACGGCGGCCACAGGTAGGAGGGAATCGATCTCTTCTCGGTCAACGTGAACGCCATAATCCCAGGCAAGAAGTTGGGGACAAATATCAGCAGCGAGAACCATGCCAGCGCCGGAACCGACCGGGGAAAATGTCCCAGTAAACCGCAAACCACCCAAAGCCCGAGGAGCAGCCCGAAAGAGCGCTTCTTCCAAAGAAACAAGAAGGGCAGCGCGACGTACATTTGCACTTCGAGCGGCAAGGACCACAGCGGGCCAATGATCGAAGGTGTGTGGGTAAGATTTTGAATGAGTAGCAGGTTCGAAGTCAGTTCCAGCGCGCCTGGCCTGGGCGCAAACGACAGTCCGCGCCCATCGGTGTGCAGCCCCAGAAGGACAGCGGTCAGGACGGCCAATATGCTGAGTGGGTAAATCCGGAAGAAACGCCGGACGTAAAAATCTTTGACAAGAGCAAGGCCCGTTAAATGGCTCCTCTGCATGGAGTACATCAACACCAACGCCGTATGCACGAAGAAAAGAAGGACGCCGAAAAAACCGATATTGTCGAATCGGTCGACGTGGTACTGCCGGTTGAGGTGGTCGAAGAGCACCATCAACACGGCGATGCTACGGAGGGTGTCGAGATTCGGTGAGGGGCTTCGACTTCGGCCGTCAGGCATACGATCTTCTTCCTCTGTGTCGGAAGAGAGAATTCACTGCCAGTCTGCGGAATAATAGCACTCCCCGCCCCGCGGGCGATCTCGGCGCCGGGGACTGAGCGGAGGTCCCGCGATTCCGTCAGCACACTTTGACCGGCTCGTCCAAGATGGGTGCTAGTGTTTCCCTACTATTGCCCTGGTCGCCACTAAACTCTTAGAGTGTCCGCTGCCATGCGCTGGGACAACCTCAAGCTCCGCCTCAAACTGGGTCCCACCGCCCGCAAACGAATGTTAATAGCCGCTAGCGTTCTGGTGGTCGTTTATCTGGCCTGCGGAGGCTTTATCTGGTGGTCCATGCATCAGCCGCCGGAGACCTTCGGCCGAGTCATGGCGAAAATGCCCGGGCCAGTCCCCTTTCTCCTCTTTCCGTTTGAAACGCTATGGACACACGCCCGGGCGGGCAATCTCCAGGTTGGAGACGCGGCGCCGGATTTCTCCCTGCTCAAGCTGGACAAGACCGAACGCGTGCAGCTATCCACTTTGAACAAACAGCAGCCCGTGGTGCTGGTCTTTGGAAGTTACACCTGACCGCCATTCCGGCGGGAGGTTCCTGCCCTCAACAAACTTTACGAGCAGTATCGCGATCGGGTGGCGTTTCTGGTGGTGTATATCACGGAAGCGCATCCCAGCGACGTCTGGCAGATGCAGAGCAATATCAAGGATCAAGTGGTTTTTGCCAGTCCGAAGAATGAAGAAGAGCGGGCGTACATCGCCGGAGCGTGCGTACGCAAGCTGGGCATAAAGTTTCCCAGCGTCCTGGATGAGTTTGGCAACTCGACGGAGAGGGCCTACACCGGCTGGCCCGATCGCATTTATCTGATTGACGCGCAGGGCCGCGTCGCCTACAAAAGCCTGCCCGGACCTTTTGGCTTTCTACCCGACCAGTTGAGCGCAGCGCTGGTTCGCACCCTGGCAACGCCCCAACCGAGCCATTAGCCTTCAAAGCAGCCGTGGGGGACCAGCATAGGTCCGCCGCACAGGCTTTAGACTACTCGTTGGCCGCGCGATTCCGCCGCCGTTCTGCTTCTTCCCGGTCGGCCTGATCCTTATCAGCCTCACTTGTGCTGGACTTCTTCACTGCATCTTTGGCTTTGCCCCAGGCATTCTGGACTTTGCCTTCCACCTGCTTGGCGGCGCCCTTTACCTGGGCTTCCTCGTCGCCGGTCCATTCTCCGACCTGGCGTTGAGCTCGGCCCGCGATGTCCTTGACTTTACCTTCCACTCTGTCCTTATCCATATGATTCCTCCACGATTGCATGATTAGACGGCCAGTCAAAATTAGCTGACTGAAGCCGGGAGATACATCGGCAAGAACCTGTAATCGGTTGGGGAAGGCACTGTACCGCTAATGGCTGGTTGCTTTGTCTGCGCAGACGAAACTGGCCGCGTCATTCTTATCGCCTGTCCCGTTGTACGCCACCACTTGCGGGTAAGGGCAAAGCGGACGCGTCATCTTGACCCCCTGGCTGGGATCAAGATCATTCACGTATTTCGTGGCAATTATTCTCTGCGGGGCCACCCCGCTTTCCACCCAGCGCTCCACCGCGCTCAACACGTCGCGCTCGGGATCGCCATGCGGGCCGAGCTGGACCTGCCCGAAGGAGTTGGGCCCCGGCCCCATGAAACAGTGCTGCAGTCCTGGGGCCATGAACAGCCTCATGAAATCGCTGGTCCCGCTTCCCATCTTTTTCACGACACTGTCGTAATACTGAATCGAGTTGACAGGGGAGATCGCTGCATCGCTCCAGCCGTGATACATGATCAGCTTGCCGCCGCGTTTCTGGAAGGGCCGCAGATCAGGGTCGGTGGCGTTGAGAATCGGCGCCATCTTTTTGTCCGCGAGTTTTGTGTCTTCCTCCAGCTTGAATTTGTGAAAATCCCAGTTGGCATCATAGAAGATCATGTGGGCAAAAAAGTGAGTGCCGAACGCAAAGAGCAGGCTCTTGCCCGGGGCCGGACCGGTTATCCATGGTGCCCAGCCGCCGCCCCCAAGCTCGCCGCCCGGCATGAAGCCGGGAAAAATCTGACTGCCGCCGACGGTTTGCGCACCAGCGTAGATCTTTTTCAGTGCTGTTACCTGCGGCTCGGTCAGACAGCTGTCCGATTCCGACCCCTTGCACTGGAGCTGGGCCGGATCGAAGTGGCAGTGTGCGGGGTCACTGATGATTTCATCGGCCAATCCGTCCCTTGCGTCACAGGATGCGATGGCCGCGGCGCTTATCGCCGGTAATTTCGCCGGCGGGATGTAACTGGCTGGGTCCGACAACAAAGCCTGGTTGTCCCATGCGGCTCCTGCCAGAAGGTGGGTCCAGAAGTTGGCGGGGGCGCCGGCAACAATTCCGTCGTAATCATCTGGAAACCGTTGCGCTTCCATGAGGGCTTCGCGACCTCCGTCGGAGCAGCTGGCAAAGTAAGAATGTTGGGGAGCTTTGCCGTAAAACGCCGCGATCACAGCCTTCGCCTTGTCTGACATTTCGTGAATGCCGCGGTAACCGAAGTCGATAATTTTCTCGGGATGTCCCAGGGCCCAGGTGGCGTCGGTGGGTGTGCCGGCATGGCCCGTATCGGTCGCGGCGCTGGCGTAGCCGCGACTTACGGCGCTGGCCAAAGCAGCGTAATCAATGGCTCCGGCAAAGCCGCCGTTTCCCTGCCCCTGATATTTGCCGTTCCAACCGGAGGTGGGCATCCATACTTCGACCTTGATGTTCGAATCTTTCGACGGCTGAATGTCGGCGCGGACCCTGCAAAACGCCGGGATATGCTCGTACCCGCTCGCGCCCGGAAAGTCTTCATGCCCCGCAGGCGGAGTGAACGACCCCGCCGCCACAACCTCCGCGGAAGTAATGGTTGTCTTTTCCAGTTTAAGAGAGGACAGAGCGTCGCATGATTTCTGGGCATCGGCCGCAGCCGGCAGAATCAACGCCACAACCAGTATCGCGAGCAATTGACGCATTGAAGGGCTCCCCGGCTAGCTCAATCCCTGAGAACTGAGAACCAGCAACTGATCACCAGTTTTAATCTTCACCTCGTTAAGCAATCCCTGATTGGCGCGACGCCTCAAGGTGCGACTTTGACCATCACCACGGAATGAGGCGCAACCGTGGCTGAGAATTTCCCCTTGAATTGTCCCAGGTCCCTGCCTTTCCACAGGTCGCGAACGCCGGCGCTCAGATGATCCGGATAACCCACATTTTCCCAGGAGAACCCGATCTGCTTTTCGGTTGTGTCGCGATTGAGCAGGACCACGGTGCGGCTTCCGTCCTGCATCTGCTTGGCCCAGACTTCCAGGTCGCCGTCCTTCATCACCCGGCGGCCCTCGCTTCCCAACGGGTCCTGGTTTACCGCGATCACTTCCTTGTTGGTGAGAATATCGTGGATCTCCGGTTTCATGTCGCGCAAATCGTTCCCGGCAATCAGCGGCGCCGCAAGGATGGACCACAGGCTGAAGTGGGCGCGGTACTCTTCCGTGGTCATGCCGCCGTTACCTACTTCGAGCATGTCGGGATCGTTCCAGTGGCCGGGCCCGGCGTAACTCTCTATTCCAACTTGCTGGTCGAGGATATCGAGCATACCGAGTTGGTGCCTGTCCTTGCTCTCCCACTGGTCGCCGATGTCGCCCGTGGTACGCCAAAGATTTCCGCCGACGGCCTTGCCCCAGAGCCACGGCTTGGCCGTGCCCCACTCGCAGATGCTCAACACAATGGGCCGCCCGGTGGCGTCCAGTGCATCGCGGATGAGCGCATACGCCGCCTGCGCGTCCTGCGTCGAAGTGTTGCACCAGTCGTATTTGAGATAATCGACGCCCCAGGCGGCGTACTTCAGCGCGTCCTGATATTCATGCCCCAGGCTGCCGGGACGCTTGGCGCAAGTCTTCACTCCAGCATCGGAGTAGATCCCAAACTTGAGCCCTCGGGAGTGAACGTAGTCCGCCAGTGCCTTGATCCCTGAAGGAAAGGTCTTGGGATCGGGCACGATGTTGCCGCTGGGATCGCGCTCCACTTGCCAGCAATCGTCGATCACGATGTATTGATAGCCGGCGTCTTTCATGCCGGACTTGACCATGGCGTCGGCCATTTGCCGGATCAGGTCTTCGCTCAAATGGCATCCGAATTTGTTCCAGCTATTCCACCCCATGGGAGGAGTGGCGGCCAACGGCCTCTCCTGCGCACTCAGTAGCGAGGGCATCACCAGTAGGCCCAACATCGCAACCAGAATTTTGGCTCTTGCTGACATGTCTCTATGTCCTCCCTGATTGGTTCGCCCACACCACCACGACCCACGTAGGGGCGGGTGCCCTCACCCGCCCAGCCGGGCAGAGTCCGGCCGGGTTTGAAGTTTTACGGCGCCCAAAAACCCAGGCGAGCCTTGCTCGCCCGCCTGGACGGGGCGTCCGGGCCTACGGTATCTATGCCACTACCGGCCGCGATCCCCTGAATGCGAAATAGGCAATGTAGAGATAGCAGACGGCCGGCAGAATGAACGCGTGGTGGATTCCGATGCGGTCCGCCAGCGCGCCCTGCACCAGCGGAATAATCGCGCCGCCGACAATCGCCATGACCAGCAGACCGGAGCCATCGCCGGTCAGTGGTCCCAGCTTGGCGATCCCCAGGGTGAAGATGCTGGGGAACATCACGGAGTTGAACAGGCCCACCAGGATGATGGTCCACATGGCGACATGCCCGAAGGTGAGCATCGATATGCATACCAGCGCGCACGCGACCAGGGCCGCGATGCCCAACACTTTGTCAGTGCCCGCCTTCTGTAGAATGGCTGAGCCGATGAAACGCCCCACCATGGCCCCGCCCCAGTAATAGGAAACGTAACCGGCAGCCGCCACTTCCGAAACATCTCCGATATTGGCCTGGGTAAAATAGTTGATCAGGAAACTTCCAATCGAAACCTCGGCGCCCACGTAAACGAAAATTCCAACCGCCGCCAGCACGAGATGGCGGTACTTCCACAGGCCCTGCTTCGGTCCGCCGCCTCCGTGGCGCTCGGCTTCGGGCATCGCCGGCAGTTTGAACAGGGCAATAGCGACTCCTAGAACCATGAGCGCAAGCCCGATGATCAGATAAGGCACTTTGACCGACGATGCCTCGTGCACACGATAGGCCTGCAGCGCATCGGCGGACATCTGCCGCACCGTGTCCATGTTCTGCCGCGTCGCATTCAGAATAAGCATCCCGCCCAGGTAGGGGCCAATCGTGGTCCCCAGAGAATTGAACGCCTGTGCCAGGTTCAGCCGGCTGGAGGCAGTTTCCGGAGGCCCGAGCACGGCCACATAAGGGTTGGCCGCGACTTGCAACGCCGTGATTCCCGCGGCCAGAACCATCAGCGCTCCGAGAAACAAGGGATACGACGGAACGCTGGCCGCCGGGATGAATAACAGCGCCCCCAATCCCATGGTGAACAGGCCCACCACCATCGTCTTCTTGTAACCGATCCAATCGATCACTTTGGCGGAGGGAATGGAGAACAGGAAGTAGGCGGAGAAGAAAGAAAACTGGATCAGCATGACCCGGGTGTAGTTCAGGTCAAAGATGGACTTCAGGTGAGGCACCAGAACGTCGTTGAGAACGGTGACGAACCCCCACATGAAAAACAGCGTCGTCACCACCGCCAGGGCGACCTTGTGACTCGATCCCTGCGATCCAACCGCCCCGGAGCGGGTCTGCACGTTTGCGAATGCCATAGGCCTCCACTTCCAGCGCTCGGCCAGCATCATACCATCAGGTTATCGCTTACATGGGTCAGTCCGTGTGGGGCGGACACTCTTGTCCGCCGCCTTTGACTTTCAGGCTTCGACAGGAGAGTTGACGAGGGGCCCGGGACGCTACTCGAACGTCAGGCTCCTTCCCCGCCGGTTCCTATCTCCTTTTCTAAGGCCGTGACGGGAATAGAATACGGGCAAACCCGTACGGCATGTTCGGCGCTGCGGCATCTAATCAAAGAGCGGAGGCACCATGAAAAAACTTGGGGCAGTCGTTACAACTTTTCTATTCTTGTTTCTTGGATTCAGCGTCCCACTTTACTCACAGCAAGAGCACCCGGACGACAAGGAGTCGAAGCCTGAAAAGACGGCTAGACCCGAACCTCATCCGCAACCCCACCCGCAGCAGGAGCGGCAAAAAGAACAGGTTCAGCAGCAACAGGAGGAGCGCCAGCAACAAGAGCGGCAGAAGCAGCAGGAGCACGCACAGCAACAGCAGCAGGAGCAGCGTCAAAAAGAGCAGATGCAACAGCAGCAGCGTGCGCAAGAGCAGCAGCGTCGGAAGGAACAGATCCAGCAGCAACAGCATGCCCAGCAGGAGCACGCTCAACAGCAGCAGGAACAGCGTCAAAAAGAGCAGATGCAGCAGCAGCGCGCGCAAGAGCAGCAGCGTCAGAAGGAACAGATCCAACAGCATGCTCAGCAGGAGCGCGCCCAACAACAGCGTCAGCAGCAGGAGAGGCAGAGGGAACAGGCACAGCAACAGCAGATGCAGAACCAGCAGCAGCAGGAGCGGCAGAGACAACTGAACCAGCAGCAGGGACACCAGGCGCAGCAGCAGGCGCACCTGAATCAGCAACGGCTTTCACAGCAGCGCCAGCAGGAACTGATTCGGCAGCAGCAGCAGCGGGTCGAGCAATACCGCCAGCATCTTGACCAGCAGGAACGCATCGCCCAGCAGCGGACTGCCGCCCTGCAGCAGCAAAGACGCATGGCGCAATACCGGTTTCAGCAGGAATATTACGAGCGTGAGCGCGAGCAGGAGGAGCGCCTGCGGCGTGAGCACCACGACTACGACCACGACCCGTACTTCTATACCGCCCCGATCTATCGCTACAACCGCGGCGGCTCGTACTACGAAATCAATCAGTACGGTGCCGACTTGCTGCGGGAGGCCGTGAATAATGGCTACCGGGAAGGTTTCCGCGCCGGCGCCGCCGACCGCGAGGACCACTGGCGTCCCGATTACGAGGACTGTTTCGCCTACCAGGACGCGAACTTCGGCTACAGCGGCTACTACGTGGACCAGGCCGACTATAACTACTATTTCCGCCAGGGCTTTCAGCGCGGTTACGAGGACGGCTACTACAACCGCTACCAGTACGGTGTCTATTCGAATGGTTCGTACAGCGTCCTGGGCAACGTGCTATCGCTGATCCTCAATCTGCAGTCATTGCGATAGATCGAAGGTGTGGGACGGACACTCCTGTCCGTCGCCTTTGACCTGGATTTGTGAGCACAGCCGGCACCACAAAATCCGGCAGCGGCGAAATAGAGCACCGCGGCGAGAGCCGCGGGTTCACCAACGGGCGGGCCTCAACACAATTTTCGCTGTGGTGATGGCTTGTCCCACGTGACGCTGGGTGTGATCGGCGACATGCACCAGCAACCCGCCGACAGACGTGGGCAACTGTTTACGCCCCACGCTGCAGCCCTGCTCCAGTGCACCCAGGTCGAAGGCCCGGACCCGGTTTTCGCTTCTCGCCAACGCCGAATTCAGCTCCGCAAAAAGGTTGTCGCGCGTGGCCCCGGGATCCATTTCCGCTTTCTTCGCGCTCAGTTGCTCATCATCCAATTCTTGCCCTTCGGCGTACGTCAGCAGACGGTCCAGGCTCCTGGCAATGTGCCGCAAATGAAACGCCACCGGCGGCAAGCCGCCGGGGCGCGCATTGATCTGCTCATCGCTCAGGCCGCCGCACCAGCGTTGCAAGTCCTCTTTCGCCAGTTCCAGCGCATGCACGACGGCGCGTTGTACGGCCGGCACTTCCTGCAACGTACCGCGCAGCCAGGGCTCGGGTAATCCACCTTCGGACATCGATCCACCTCGAGTAACCAATCAGTCTATCTGCAACGGGGTTGGTAGCGCCGGCGTCCCGCCGGCTTTCGGGTGGGCGTCCTCGACCGCCGCACGGAGGATGAGATGTCCTCCGACAGCCACGATCGTCATCGCAGTCAGAGTGCTGTGGGCGAAGGTCGGCTCTCTGCACTACAATGTTGAGGCGCAAGCCAGTCCGCGGAATGGACCCGTAGCTCAACTGGATAGAGCACTGCGCTTCGAACGCAGGGGTTGGGAGTTCAAGTCTCTCCGGGTCCACCATTCTTCATCAGCCCTGCCTTTGGGTTATCCGTGTCAATCCGCGCAAATCCGTGGCCGCTTTTTCTGCCGACCACGCACCCCAAACAGCACCGTCTATAATGACCGCTCACATGCCACGTTTCGATGTCACCATCGCCGGAGAACTGAACCTCGACCTCATCCTTTACGGTCTCCCTGACGAACTTCCGCCGGAGCGGGAACTGCTGGCCGACCGCATGATGCTCACCCTGGGCAGTTCCTCCGCCATCGTGGCCCACAACCTGGCCGCTTTGGGAAGTAAGGTGGGTTTCCAGTCGCTGATTGGCGACGATTCACTGGGGGAGATTGCGCTCGATCGCCTGGCGGAGGGTGGCGTGGACGTTTCAGAAGTACGGCGCGCCCACGGCTCCACCACGACCGGACTCACCATCATTCTGCCGCGTACCGGCTGGCGCAACATACTGACTTACGCCGGGACCATCGCCGAACTGTCGTTGAAAGATCTCGACTTCAACTACCTTTCGGATTCGCGTCACTTTCACCTGTCGTCGCTCTATTTGCAGCAAGCCCTGCAACCCGACGTCGGCGAACTCTTTCGCCGGCTCAAGGCAGCCGGCCTCACCATCTCACTCGATACCAATGATGATCCGCAAGACCTCTGGGGCGGAGGCGTGAAAGAATTGCTGAAGTATGTCGATGTGCTGCTGCCCAATGCGCGTGAAGCCACGAGAATTACTGGCACCGATGATCCGGAAATCGCCATCCAGCGGCTGGCCGAAATGGTGCCACTGGTGGTGGTAAAACTGGGACCCAAGGGCGCGCTGGCGCAGCGAGGTAAAGAGCGCTTCACCAGCCCTGCACTGAATGTCACGGCAGTTGACGCGGTCGGCGCCGGCGACAGCTTCGACGCCGGTTTCCTGCACGAATATCTCCGAGGCTCAGATCTGCCCAGATGCCTGGCCAGCGGCAACCGCGCGGGCGCTCTTTCCGTGACCCGCCCGGGAGGCACCGAAGCCTTCCGCGACAAGGAATATCGCGAACGCTTCCTGCGCGACCACGGGGCATGATCGTGTGGGAACCAGTTTGTGTGGGACGGACACTCCTGTCCGTCGCCTTTGACTTTGTCTTTGACTTGCTTCTGCCAACCCAGAGATTGGCTGTCGAATAAAGGGCCAAAGTCAAAAGCGACGGACAAGAGTGTCCGTCCCACACACGAAACTACCGGCTTACTTCCAGCAGCAGGTGGTCTTTGAATTCTGTCTTGAGCCTGGGAGCCGCATCCGCCGTGGCTTCTACCGTCCCGAGATCTTTGCCTTGATCGTAGTCCGTGACGTGATAGCTGCCCGGGCGTAGTCCGCGCAAATCGACCTCTCCTTTCCACGGACCGGCTGACGGAGCGAAAAATGCGTAGTACATCTTTCCATCTTTTTCGATGGCATAACCTTCCGGCGTGTCGTACCCATAAACGTAGAGATTGCGGAACGTTCCCTTCGAAAGCATCTTCTGGTTGTAGATACCGATCCACTTCTTCCAGTGTTCTTCTTTCTCCGGCGTCAGGGCCACGGCCTTGTATTTTGGCCCGGGATCGGGCCATACGAACTTGGTGCCAACCACGCCGCCGGCACCGATGGTCGAAGCGAAATCCTCTCCGTGCTCGCGCCAGTTGTTGCCAATGCGGTCCATGGCCGAGAGTTCGACGTGATCGCCATAGACCGCGGACTCCGGTCCCAGCAGCGCTTTGTACATCTTGATGCGGCGGCGCACCTGGACCGCGCCCACCGGATCAGCCGTCACTGCCTGGTCGATAAATGGCAGCCAGGCCAGCGAGGGCGGCGTGCCGCACGGACAGCTCTGGGTCACGCTCTCTGGTTTCAGCGCGCGGCTGGTCTGAAAGATGGTCTTGTAAACATCGGCCATCGCATTGACCGAATCCTGCGGCGACTTGTGATGGTGTGCCGGGTTGTAGCACATGGGCACACTGTAAATATTGTCCAGCTTGGATCCGTCGAATCCCCACTCGCCGATAAATTTCTCGGTCAGCTTTTTGTAATACGCCTGCACCTCAGGCACCGCCGGACACAGCGCCGCCAGGTCACGCGTCATGCGCGCATGTTTTCCGTCCTTGTCGAGGATCAGCCACTCGGGATGTTCCTGCGCGATCTTTGACACGATGTATTTGTGCGACTCCCATCTGCCCTGGCCGTCTTCCACTCCCAATGGCAGCCACCATAGCTGCACCAGCAGGCCCTGTTTATGGAAGTCATCCGTCATCTTCTTGATGGAGTCGCCGGGGAAAGTGTCCGAACGCGCATTCCAGTCTCCGTACGTGTCAAACCAGCGATCGTCCAGCGTTGCCCACTTGATGCCAAACTCTTTTAACTTCGGCACCGTGCCCAGCATCTCCGCCGGAGTGACGTTGAATTCATAACCCCAGCCACACCAGCTCACGTTGTAAGCTTCGCCCGAAGGCTTGGGAATCTCCCATCCTTCTTTCTGCAGCACGCTCGACCACAAATGCAGCGGCTCATAAAAATCACCTGAATACACGGCGACAAAACTACGCGGCGTGGAATAAGTCTCCCCAGGCTTAAGTGTGGTATTTGCGGCAATGTCCACGCCCGCGTTGACGCCACCGTCGGCTCCCACTTTGACCGGCAGCGACAGCGTCAGCGGCAAGGTTTCCACATGGCCCACGGCTTCGCCAACCGTGCCGGTCCAGAACGCCACCACCGGGATCCCGCCGCCATAGCCGCCTTTCACCGCCGCGCCCATCAGGTTGGGTTGGGCGAAGCTGCGGCCCAGTTTTACGACGTCGTCTTTTCCCCAGTCGTAGCTCGCCCCCAGGTAACTCCACAGGTCATAAGGCTTCGCATTCTTCTGCGCCAGGCCGGCATCGAATTTGTGCTGCTGCTCGATGACGCTGTCGATGTGAATGTCTTCCGTGCCTGCGTTTTTGTACGCGGCACTCGAAAGCAGCAGGGTGGGAAACGCGTCATAGACTTCGACCTGCAATGTCCGCTCGACGTTGGAGGCCGACGGATCCTGCGCCCGCGCGGGAATTTCCAGCCGCTTGCCCCGGCCCAGCTTGCCCATACTGTCCTGGACCTTGGCTGCGCCCAGGTCCAAGGTAAACTGAACCGGCTTGCCATCCCGCACCAGCACGTCGCTGCCGCCCGCGCCTGGCTCGTCCAGCGTGAGCCTCTGGCCGTCCTTGAGCAGTGATGCCTGTATGTATCCAGACGGCAATATCTGGAACTCGGCTGCACTCGTGGTCAGCACAATCGGCCCGCCCGGCTTCACTTCTACCTTGATCTGCGAAGGTTCCGGCGCCGCGGTTTCTGTCCTGGCCGGCGGACGGCTGCAGGCCGCGCTCAGCAACAAAACCCCCGCGAGTAACGGGAACAGGCGCGCCCGGCAGACCTCGAACCTGGAATTCCTCATGCCCTCAGCTTTCATGGTTTCACCCCCTTGCCCACGCCCTTGAACTGCCTGAACATCTTCTCCGCGTTCAGGTGATAGATCTTTTCCAGCACCGGATCGGGTAACGCCAGACCGTATATCTCCCACCGGCCCTGCCCCGGAAATCCCCAGGGATCGAACGATTCATCCGCGGTTTCGAGCCAGCGGAAGTGATTGCGATACATCTCCTCGTCCATGCCGTTATCGGTGCCGAACATGACGCGATCCTGATATTTCAGAAAGAATTCGCGCGTCTGGCGCGGCTGCCGGCCTAGTTCAGCCTCACGCGCCCCAAATTCCACCATCACGTTCGGATGCTCATCGAGCATGCGCGCTACCCAGGGCAGATTTTCCGGCCAGCCCATGTGCAGGGAAACGAAACGGGTCCCCGGGTGCCGGGCAAAAACGCGGTTGCGCGCTTCCAGCAACTCCTGCAGCTTGGGATACTGCGGACCGTAAAAGCTCCAGTCGGGATGCTCGGTCAACTCCTCGTAACGTTCATTCTTGGCGTCGGTCGGAAGGAAGAAGGCTTCCGGATCGCCGGTGTGAATCGAAACCGGAATGCCCAAGCGCCCGCACTCCTGCCAGACCGGATCCAGTCGCGGATCGTCGATCGCCAGCAGCTTCCCGGACTTGTCCCGCACTCCCAGCCCCAGGTCTTTCAGAAACTTGAGCCCGCGCGCGCCTCTGGCGACGGCATCATCCAGTTGCCGTACCATTTCCTGGCCGAAATCGGGATCGTCAACCTTGCTCCAGTCGAGTTGGGTGAAAACAATGAACCGCCCCGGATAAGGCTTCACCATCTCATCGATCACGTGCTGCAACTTGTCCCCCCACATGCCGGTTAGAATCACCACGGTCCTCACGTTGGTGTTGTTCATGACCTCGACCACCCGTTTGGGGTCCATGTGTTCATCGATTCCGGCCGCATCGTTGACGTGATTGTGTACGTCGATGACGTAGAACTTGGCTTTGGGGACCTGGTGTGTGGGCACGTGCAGCATCTGGACCGGATGGAAATCCCGCAGCAGCAGGGTTTTCTTTTGCTCGGCATCTGTGGCCGCCTTGTATCCGATCTGGGCCGGCTCTGCCGACGCTGGCGCCGGCGCAGTCTGTGCCCGGACCATCGGGACGATAAGAAGAAGAGCCAGCACCCACGTGGCCTTCGAGCTCATAGCAACCCTCCCCGTCTTCCGCTGTCCGTGTCTTGGTAATAGAACGAAAGTAAAAGTAAGTAATCGTAACTATACAACAGCCGCCGGGCCCGATTCCCAAAAAAGTATTTGCGCGCCCGCTTCCCGGTGCCCTGTGCAAAAAAAGGCTGCCAACCACTGCCCGAAGTCTGGCATCTTGATAACAGCGACTTTATTCTTATGAAGAGGCAAAAGAAATGAGATCACGCAAAGACAAAGTTCTTATGAACATTCTCCTGGGCACGGGCGTCTACTTACTGGATTCCTGGCGCAATCGTTTAGGTGGAACGGTCGAAGACCTGAGGTCAAGAGCGCAGGACACGTATGAAACTGCCGCCGACCGGGTCAGCCGAGCCAGCGACGTCATCCGTGGCGAGGACAGCCACATTGTTGGCACAGTCACCGCAGCGCTCCTGGGACTGGGCATCGGAGTGGGACTGGGTTTGCTGCTGGCTCCCGCCAGTGGGGAAGAAACCCGCAGCAACATTGCCAGCAAGGCCCGCGACATCCGCGACCGGGTCTCCTCGCGCGCCGCTGCGACCGGCACGTTCGGCGG
>Ga0326726_10003340_pt1 | contig 14727 bp, 14 predicted proteins | sample MHFenrmetagenome_2_FD_207603 | JGI IMG/M metagenome (GOLD analysis project Ga0326726, IMG submission 207603) | Lab enriched peat soil microbial communities from Michigan Hollow, Ithaca, NY, United States - MHF15MN | ecosystem: Environmental > Terrestrial > Soil > Wetlands > Peat | place: USA...
ATCATCCCTGCACAACACCAAGAAGCCCATGAACGAGGATTGCGGCGCTTCCTCGCAACCGGCGAGGGGCCGATGCTGAACACCAGGGTTGAAATCACAGGCTGCCATCGGGATGGACACGAGATTCCGATAGAGCTGGCGATCTCGCCGTCCTTGGGCCAGGGCGGGGACTACACATTCAGCGCGTTCGTGCGGGATATCTCGGCCCGGAAGCAGACGGAACAGCAGGGCCGCATGCACCAGGAGGAACTGCAACGACTCAACGAGGCTTTGGATAGGCGTGTGCAGGCTCGCACACAAGAGCTGGCTTCCGTCAACGAATCATTGAGGGCTGAAGTAGCTGAACGGGTGCAGACCGAGCGGTCGCTCGAATCCAGCCGGCAAGCATTGCAGAAGTTGACGCTCCAGTTATTGCGCGTCCAGGAAGAAGAGCGGCGTCGTATCTCGCGTGATTTGCACGATGACATCAATCAACGGCTCGCGCTTCTTGCCATGGATATCGAAGCGGTAGGACAGCAGCTCAGCTCCTCACCGGATCACGTGGGCAGGGCTGTCCACGAGATACAAGACCGGGTTGTGGAGTTGTCCGATGTGGTGCGTCACTTGGCCTATCAGCTTCATCCCTCCATTCTCGATGACCTTGGCCTTCCGATCGCCTTGCAGCGGTTGGTGGACGACTTTACAGCTCGAAGCCGCATCCGGGGCAGCTTCGGACATAAGGATATCCCCCCGGTCGTGCCTCAGGAGATCGCAAGCTGTCTCTACCGTGTAGCCCAAGAAAGCCTCAGCAACGTGGCTCGCCATGCATCGGCGTCTCGAGTCGATGTGGAGCTGACTCGGTCTCAATCTGAGCTGATCGTCACGATCACGGATAATGGAGTGGGATTCGACTCTGAACTATCCCTGCACGGATCGCATGGACTGGGGTTGCTCGGCATGAAAGAGCGTGTCGCCTTGGTTCACGGGGAATTACTGGTGAGTTCTGCTGTGGGGAAGGGAACGAAGGTGCAGGTGGCGGTGCTCGTTCCGGAGGGGGAGGTATGAGCAAGCCCCGGGTCCTCTTGGCCGATGACCATACTCTGGTGTTGGACGGATTCCGGAAACTGTTGGAGGATCGATGTGAAATCGTCGGTGTGGCGGAGGACGGCCGTACGCTGCTTCGAATGGCTCAGGAACTGCAACCTGACATCGTCACGCTCGATATCTCGATGCCGGAGCTCAACGGGGTCGATGCCGCGCGGAAACTGAAGAAGCTTCTGCCTCGCACCAAGCTGATCTTCGTAACGATGCATGCCGACCAGGCCTATGTGAATGAAGCCTTCAAGGCCGGCGCCTCCGGCTATCTACTCAAACGATCCGCCGGTTCAGAACTACTTCAAGCCGTCCAATCGGTCATGGATGGGCAGTGCTATGTCACGCCCCTGGTCGCGAAAGGTCTGGTGGAGTCGGCCATTTCAGGGAGGATGCCGACGGTTCTGACGGACAAGTCTTTGACTGCGCGCCAACGAGAAGTGCTGCAACTTGTGGCGGAAGGGAAGACAGTCAAGGAGGTTGCGTCAGCTCTCGATCTCTCACCGAAGACCGTCGAGTTTCACAAATCGCAGATCATGACGCTCCTCGATCTTCACACGACGGCGGAGCTCACAAAGTATGCCCTCGTCCACGGGCTCCTCACCTCCGATTAAACGCGAGACGGGGGACGGTTCGAGGTTCGAAGTTCGAGGTTTTCGGAGCGTCGAACCAGAACGTCGAACTTCTGATCGCGCCTGTCGCGCTTTTCCCGCCCGCCTCGCCCTTCTTGCCTAGGGAGATTGCCTCAGGGACCTAGGGAAGTGCCTAGTGTGTTTGTTGTTCCTCTCAGCGTATAGATGCCACCCATCGATCCGAAAGGTGAATCGGCTGCGAGGGGCTGGAGCATGCGCACAATGGCGTGCGCCGCGACGATGTCGTCGAGGTGAGAGAGCCGAAGACGAGTGAGCAACGGAATCACCAAACAGGTCATGGGAGGCTGTTACTTATGAAGGTCAATCAACAGAGACGGTGGAAAATGTTTGTGGTGGCCGGGGCCGCGCTGGCGCTGGTGGCCGGGATGGTAGCGACTGTCCCCAGCGCCTACGCAGGCGGCACGATCAAGGCCGACGACGACAAGTGGATTTCCGTCGGAATGGGTACTCGTGCAAGTTTCAATATGGTCGAAGATGGGTCGGCGAGCGGTGCACAATACAGCAACAGCTTTGGGATCAACAATGCTCGTATTTATATCAACGGGAAGATCCACAAGTACGTCGGTTTCGAGTTCAATACCGAATGTTTTGCCTGTAACGTCCCCAACGGTGCAAATTTCGGGAGTAATTCCAATGTCGGCCTGCTGGATGCGATCGGGAAGTTCGAGATCAATGACCAAGTGAATGTATGGTTCGGGCGCATGTTGATCCCGACAGAGCGCGGCGAATTGAACGGTCCTTATTACCATGCGGTCTTCGATGGTTTTAGGACGCCGTTTAATACATCCGACTTCAGTGGAAACTTCGGCGCCGGTGGGTCTGGTCTCTATGGCCGTGACAATGGCGTGACCTTTTTCGGGAAAGTCCATCCGGGCGGCACCCATCTGCAATATGTCGCGGGAATCTTCACCGGAATGCAGGGAGGAATAAATCCAAGGAGCAGTCTGAAGTACGCAGGACGTCTTACCTTGAACCTGCTGAACGAGGAAAAGAATCCCGGTTACTATACCAGCGGTACCTACTACGGGACAGCCGGCGATATTCTTGCGATCGCGGTAGGGGGAGAATATCAGAATGAAGGAGCCGGCACAGCGGCAAATAGAAGCATGTTCGGGAGTGTGGTTTCCGATCTCTTGTTTGAAAAAGTACTCCCGGACAAAGGCGTCATCACGGTCAACGCTGAGTTCAAACGGTATTGGGCTCCGGATCTCACTGCAGCCTCTTTTGGTCCAGGCTGCTTCTGTATGTTCTCCGGAACGTCATGGACCGGCTACGCCCTCTATATGTTTCCGCAGGAGATCGGGATCGGAAGATTTCAGCCCTATGCGAGATATACCGGCCTGAACAGTCAGTTCGGAGGCGCGCGCGAAGAATATGAACTCGGCATGAACTATGTCATTAACGGTCACAATGCGCGCATCTCGACCTACTGGCGGACCGGTACGATCGGCAGCTCCGCCGCCACCTTCAATAATCAGAACTTGAACTACGCTCCCAATTCGAGAGGTCAGCATGTCGATGGTTTCTTTGTGGCCTTACAGTTGCAGTATTAAGACTATTAAGACAGAGGGGTGGTTCAGAGAGATTCTCGAGCGACCTGTTCATGTTGTCGATCCGACAACAACATCTATCTGTGAGTGAAAGGAGTGCGACCATGGAATCGAATAAGCCTAAAGAGGCAAACCCGGTTGATCCGGGCAAGGTTGCTGCGGGTGAGGAGGGCCCTTCGCGGCGTGAGCTTCTGGTTAAGGGAGGCAAGGTCGCGGCAGGCATAGGGGTTGCCGCCCTGCTCGGCAATTTGGGCAACTGGGCCCTGTCCTACGCGGCGGACAAGGAACCGATCAAGATCGGTATCCTGCATTCGCTCAGCGGCACCATGGCGATCAGCGAAGTGTCGTTACGAGACACAGTGATGATGGCAGTCGAAGAGATCAACGCCAAAGGCGGGGTGATGGGACGGATGATCAAGCCGGTCGTCGTCGATCCAGCCTCGAACTGGGACCTCTTCGCCGAAAAAGCCAAGCAGCTGCTGCTGCAAGACAAAGTGGCGGTCGTTTTCGGTTGTTGGACCTCGGTCAGCCGCAAATCGGTGTTGCCGGTTTTCGAAAAGAACAACGGTTTGCTGTTCTATCCTGTGCAGTACGAGGGAGAAGAATGTTCGCGCAACGTCTTCTACACCGGCGCAGCTCCGAATCAGCAGGCCGTGCCGGCGGTGGATTATCTGATGAGCAAAGAGGGCGGCGGATTCAAGAAGTTCTACCTGCTCGGTACGGACTATGTGTATCCCCGCACCACGAACAAGATCCTGCGCGCCATGTTGCTGGCCAAGAAAGTGCCGCCGGCCAACATTGAGGAAGAATATACACCGTTCCACCATCAGGATTACCAAACCATCTGCGGCAAACTGAAGAAATTCGCCGCCGGCGGTGGAGCTGCCGTGATCAGCACGATCAACGGCGACAGCAACGTGCCGTTCTACAAGGAGTTTGCGAACCAGGGTTTGCGGGCCGAAGATGCCCCGATCATGGCCTTCAGCGTGGCGGAGGACGAGTTGCGTGGAATGGATACGTCCGCGTTGGTCGGTCACCTGGCTGCGTGGAATTATTATCAGAGTGTCGATACGCCGCAGAACAAGAAGTTCGTGGCGGATTTCAAGGCCTACTGCAAGAAGAACAACCTGCCGGACGGCGACAAGCGGGTCACGGACGATCCGATCGAAGCCGCCTATTTCGGGGTCTATATCTGGAAACAAGCAGTCGAAAAAGCCGCGTCGACCGATGTCGACAAGGTCCGAAAGGCGGTCTATGGCAGCAAGTTCCTGGCGCCGGGCGGTGAGATCATGATGGATGCCGCCAACCATCACACCTATCGGCCGGTGCTCATCGGCGAGATCCTGGCAGACGGGCAGTTCAAGGTGGTCTCTCGTTCACCAGGGCTGGTGAAGCCGGAACCCTGGAGTGAATTTACGAATCCTGAGAAGGGCTGCGACTGGGTCCATCATCAGGGGACATACCAAAAATAGTCCGTCATGTTAGAGGGGCGACTCAGTCGCCCCCCTAACATGTGCGTGAATCGCAGTTGGCGGGACGAGAGGTCTACGATATTTGTGTGTCTTGTGGAGGTTAGTCCACCATCATGATGATTGTTCTGGGACGTATCGTTGTCGCACTCAGTTTCATGGGATTGTTTCTGTTTCCCTGGCAGGCCTGGTCGATCGCAGCGGAAGGGCCTGTCGCCGCTCCTCCAACTTCTTCTATAGAGCAAGCACTCACCCAGGTTACCAGCGAAGATGAATCCGTCCGTGACGCAGCCATTCGTCTGTTGATCGAACAGGGCGATGACAGGCTGGTTCCTCGACTTGAAGAGATTCGCGCCAATGCAAGCCGCAGCATCCGGCAGGCCATCAAGCCGCTCATGGACCTCCTCAAGAATCGAGCGAAACTCACCAGCCCCAATAGCGACGTTCGTCGATCGGCTGCGACGGATCTCGGCTCATCCGGTAATCCCTCGGTGATTCCGTGGCTGGATGCTGCGCGGGTAAACGAGTCGAACAAGTGGGTGCGCTATACGATGGAGGAGTCTGTATCGCTGCTCAAGCTTGCGTCGGGCGATCCTTTGATCACAGCCGCTGCAGCCGAGAGGCTCGGCGAACTCGGCAGTCAGAACGGGGTGCCGGTTTTGAAGGAGCTGGTCGCGGCCGGCGCTGTAGCAGAAGCGACCGAATCGCAGAAGACGGTGGCGAAGGCCGCCGGCGCCGCGATCGCGCGCATTGAAAGCTGGGGCGCCTGGTCGAACGCCATTGAAACGATCTTCCGCGGAATCAGCCTCAGTTCAATCCTATTGATCATGTCGTTGGGTTTGGCGATCGTATTCGGTTTGATGGGCGTCATCAATATGGCCCATGGCGAGCTGATGATGGTCGGAGCCTACGCGACGTTTGTGACGCAGCAATTTTTTACAGCCTGGTTTCCGTCCGATATGTTCGATTGGTACTTTCCCGTTGCATTGCCGGTTGCCTTCCTTGCGGCCGCCGGCTCCGGATTCCTGCTGGAGGCGACAGTCATCCGGTTTCTCTATGGACGTCCACTCGAAACGATGTTGGCGACCTGGGGTGTGAGCCTGGTCCTCATGCAGGCGGCCCGGGTCTACTTCGGCGATCTTACCGCCGTGGTTGCGCCAGGGCCGCTCAGAGGTGGCGTGCAAGTGTTCGTCGGGGTCTACTTGCCGTACAATCGAATCTTTATCATCGCGTTGTCGATCCTCTGCGTACTTGGGATCTATTTCGCCCTCTTTAAATCGAATCTCGGATTACGCGTGAGGGCCGTGACTCAAAATCGTAATATGAGCGCTTGTCTCGGCATCCCGACCAGAAAAGTCGACTCCTATACCTTTGCGTTCGGGTCGGGGTTGGCTGGCATCGCCGGCTGGGCCCTCACGATGGTCGGAAATGTCGATCCGGGTCTCGGTCAAAACTACATCGTCGACGCCTTTATGGTGGTGGTCACAGGCGGGGTCGGGAAGCTGGCCGGCACGATCGTGGCCTCGCTGGGGATCGGCGGGCTGAACAAACTGATCGAGCCAAGCTTCGGCGCTGTGTACGGCAAGGTTTTCATCCTCGTGATGGTGATTCTGTTCTTGCAGTGGAGACCGTCCGGACTGTTTGCGATGAAGGGACGGAATGCCGATTAAAAGGTTAGGAACGGGTACAGCACGAGTCCTTCCTTGCTCGCGGAACACCCGCCAAGTGGTAAAACGCGGCGTCTCGGCGCCGCGGGGGTGGGCGGGTAAAAATTGCACGGTGGTCGTTCGACGCGCGCAGTGGAAAGGACTCGCGCTGCACCCTTGGAAAGATCAGGAAAGACGATGAGTGACGGAACAACAGGCGCGAGTCGCAGTGGTGGTATGGCCTTCTGGGCCGTCGGGGCCATTCTGCTCCTGGTCATGCCGGCCCTGAACCTCTTGCCGCCGGAAGATTCCTGGTTTCACCTCTCCGATTTCAGCCTGAATCGGTTCGGAAAGTTTCTTGCCTTTGCGATTCTGGCTCTCGGGCTCGATCTCATCTGGGGTTACACCGGCATTTTGAGCTTGGGGCAGGGTGTATTTTTTGGATTAGGCGCCTACTGCATGGGCATGCATCTCATGCTCACGATCGGAAAAGAGAGCGTCTATGGCAGCGATATGCCGGACTTCATGGTGTGGAACCAGGTCAAAGAGCTGCCGTTATTCTGGAAGCCCTTTTACAGTTTTCCGGCTGCGGTCATTGGAGCGATTCTGGTACCGATGGCGTTTGCGCTCGTATTCGGGTTTTTTGCCTTCCGCAGCCGCATCAAAGGCGTCTATTTCGCGATCATCACACAGGCGCTGGCGCTCGCCGCCTGGCTAGTCTTTAACCGGAACGATACGAATCTCGGCGGCACGAACGGATTGACCGATTTCAAGCAGGTGATCGGGTATCGGCTCTCCGAGCCCGGCACACAGCGGGTGTTGTATGTCCTCACTGTGCTGTGTCTCGGCGCGTCCTATCTCTTGTGCCAGTGGATCATTCGTTCACGGGCCGGCCGGGTGCTGGTCGCTGTGCGAGATAGCGAGAAGCGCGTCGTCTTTTCCGGGTACACCCCTGCCAACTACAAATTATTCGTCTTTGTCGTGTCAGCTGGCCTGGCCGGATTAGCCGGGTTGCTGTATGCCCCTCAGGTCGGCATCATCACGCCGGCGCAGATTGGGGTGTTGCCGTCTCTTGAAATGGTTATTTGGGTGGCGGTGGGTGGCCGCGCCAGCTTGGCTGGGGCGGTATTGGGGGCCGTGAGTGTGAATTACGGTCGTAGCGTGCTTACCAATTACTTCCCCGAACTCTGGCCCTTCATCCTCGGCGGACTCTTCGTGATGGTCGTGCTGTTGTTCCCCGACGGGTTGATCGGCATAATGCGAAAAGCAAAGAGTCTCCTGAGCCGGCGTAAGCCCGATGGGGGAGAACCGGTTGTGCATGCTGAGAAAGCTGCTGTGATAGAGGGGAAGCGCTGAGATGGCCGAGCAAGGTTCCTTTCAAAATTCCATCATCTATCTCGATGGCGTGACCGTCGATTACGATGGCTTCAAGGCGTTGAACAACTTGACCTTTATGGTTGACTACAAGGAATTGCGCGTTGTTATCGGGCCGAACGGGGCAGGGAAGACGACCCTGCTCGATGTCATTTGCGGGAAGACCAAGGCGGCCAGCGGCCGTGTCGTTTTCGGCAAGGATGTCGATCTCAAGGGGAAACGCGAAGATGAAATCGTAGCCCTCGGCATCGGGCGAAAGTTCCAGGCTCCATCCATCTATGGATTTCTCACCGTCTGGGAAAATCTCGACTTGTCGTTGAAACGGAGCAGCAAAGGTGTCTTTGCAACCCTCTTCGGAAAATCGACGGCGGAAGAGCGAGCAAGGATCGAGGAGAACCTTGAAACAATCGGTCTGAAAGATTATGCGCATACCAGGGCCGGGTCCCTGTCGCACGGTCAGAAGCAATGGCTCGAAATCGGCATGGTGATTTTGCAAGACCCCTCGTTGCTCCTTGTTGATGAACCGGTCGCCGGGATGACCGACGAAGAAACGGAACAGACGGGGCAATTGCTCCAATCGTTGGCAGAGAAACAAGCGATCATCGTCATCGAGCACGACATGGAGTTCGTCCGGCAGATTGCCCGCATCGTGACGGTCTTGCACGAAGGTACCGTCATTTGCGAAGGCACCGTCGAGAAGGTGCAGGCAGACGATCGGGTACGAGAGATATATCTTGGCCGTCAAAAAGTTGCTCACTAGCAAGATGCTGAAAAAGTCCGCCAGCTTCGTTCTCGCCTTGAACGCATCCTCAGCGTACCCCAAGAGGGTACGCCTCCGGTGCGTTCGTCGGCTGCGGCCTTGCTGACGGCCTTTTTGAGCATCCTGCGAGTTACTGTGCAGATCATCAGATTCTAAGGTTGTATAAATTACGCCATGCTGCAACTCGATAAGATCAACGCCTACTATGGCGAGAGCCACATTCTGAGGGATGTGTCCTTTACGATCGAGCCAGGAGAGGTTGTGTGCCTCATGGGCCGGAATGGGGTCGGTAAGACGACCACCCTCAAAGTACTGACGGGCCTGTTGCCCGCGAGGTCTGGTCGGATGATGTTCGACGGGGCTGATGTCACAAAGGCGCCGACCGACAAGCGGGCACGTAGCGGGCTGGCTTGTGTGCCGCAGGGCCGGGAGATTCTGCCTCACCTGACGGTTCGGGAGAATTTGCTGCTCGGCTTTTGGGCAAGGTCTGACAAGCCGAACGGGACGGTCGAGAAGACGGCCTTCGACGAGGTGTATCACCTCTTTCCTAAGCTCACACAGATCCTTAATCGCCCGGGCGGTGTTCTGAGCGGCGGCGAGCAGCAGCAGTTGGCGATCGGTCGCGCGATCTTGTCGAATCCCAAGCTGCTCTTGCTCGATGAGCCGACTGAAGGCATTCAGCCTTCGATCGTGGATCAAATCGAAGACGTGATCATCGGATTTAAAAATCAGCGCCGATTTGCCATTTTGTTGGTCGAGCAGGGGCTCCACTTCGCCGCTCGCCTGGCGGAGAAATATGTGGTGATGGCAAAAGGGGCGGTGGTGGTGTCTGGCAAGAGTACTGAGTTGAGCGCGGAACAGGTGAAGCAGTATTTGACGGTATGAGTTGACTCAAGGGGCAGGAGAGGAGGAAGCGGCCAGGTGTCCTCTTTGCTCGCAGAACGCGCACGATCAGAATGTGCTCGTTCGATGCGCGCAGTCGAAGGCAACCTGGCCACTCCCTCCTCGTCCCTTGAGGCCGTACATTGCACGGACAGGAGATGGCTCCCGCCCCTGGCCTGGCAGTCTCTTGCCCGCCAGCTTGAGAGGGTGGAGAGAAGAGAAGGGAATTAGTATATTGACCATTGACCCATGAGAAGGATGAAGGCTCTCTTGTCGATTAACGGTTTACGAATAACGATTGACGGGGTTGCACAATGCATCTGACACCACGGGAACAAGAAAAACTGTTGATCTATGTCGCGGCGAATTTGGCTAAGGAACGGAAGGCGCGCGGGTTGAAGTTGAATCATCCTGAAGCGGTCGCGTTCATCACTGCGGCCATTCTGGAAGGTATCCGCGACGGACGTTCTGTGTCGGACCTGATGAGTTATGGCGCCACGCTGCTGAAGAAGAAAGACGTGATGCCTGGCGTCGCAGAGATGGTTCCCGAATTGCAGGTCGAGGGTACGTTTCCGGATGGAACGAAACTTGTGACGGTTCATGAACCGATTCGATAGGTGAATCGATGAAAAAGAAAGCTAAACTCAAGCAGAAGATCACGAAGCGGAAAGTAGCGAGTCCTGATGCCAAGAAGGCTTCGATTCAGCCAGTCGCTGTCATTCCTGGTGAAGTCATCCTCGGTGAGGGCGATATTGTTGCGTTCAAAGGCCGTCAGACGGTTGAGCTGATTGTCGCCAATACTGGTGATCGGCCGATTCAGGTCGGGTCTCATTGTCATTTTTTCGAGGCGAATCGCGCGCTGCGGTTCGATCGTGAGAAGGCCTATGGATATCGATTGCAAGTTCCGGCTGGCACCGCGGTGCGGTTTGAGCCTGGAGAAGACAAGCGGGTGGTGCTGGTTTCGGTCGGTGGCAATCGGGTGGCCTATGGGATCAATGGACTGGTGAACGGCCGTCTCGACGATCCGTCGGTGAAAGCCAAGGCACTCTCTGTAGCGAAGGAGCAAGGGTTCATCGTTAAACGTTAACCGTTATACGCGATTAACGATTCACGAATAACGATTAACGGAGGGCAGCATGAAGATTCCTCGTCGCCAATACAACGATCTCTACGGCCCGACGGCAGGGGATCGCATTCGCCTGGCCGATACGGAGTTGCTGATCGAGATCACGCGCGATCTGACTGTGCCTGGTGAAGAGGCCAAGTTCGGCGGTGGCAAGGTCATCCGCGACGGCATGGGCCAGTCGCCGGCTGCTACCCGCGCGAAGGGCGCGCTCGATCTCGTGATCACCAATGCAATCATCATCGACTGGTGGGGAATCGTGAAGGCGGATATCGGCATCCGGGATGGCCGTATCGTCGGCATCGGCAAGGCCGGCAATCCTGACATGATGGACGGTGTGACGAAGGGGATGGAGGTCGGGGCCTGCACCGAAGTGCTCTCGGCGGAAGGCAAGATCGTAACGGCCGGCGGGATCGATACGCACATCCATTTCATCTGTCCGCAGATCATCAATGAGGCCTTGGCGAACGGACTGACGACCTTGATCGGTGGCGGCACCGGTCCGGCGACCGGGACCAATGCCACGACCTGCACGCCAGGCGCCTGGAACATTCATCGGATGCTGGAAGCAGCGGAGGGGTTTCCGATCAATCTTGGCTTTCTTGGGAAGGGTAATTCTTCGCTGCCGGATGGCTTACGCGAGCAGGTGGAAGCCGGGGCTATCGGACTCAAGTTGCACGAAGACTGGGGCACGACGCCAGCGGCGATTTCGACCTGCCTTGATGTTGCGGAAGAATTCGACGTCCAAGTCGCCATCCACACCGATACGTTGAACGAGGCAGGGTTTGTCGAAGATACGATCAAAGCCTTCAAAGGGAGAACGATTCACTCGTTTCATACGGAGGGCGCCGGTGGCGGGCACGCGCCCGACATCATCAAGGTTTGTGGTGAGGCCAATGTCTTGCCCTCGTCCACGAATCCCACGATGCCGTTTACGGTGAACACGATGGACGAGCATCTCGACATGCTCATGGTCTGTCACCATTTAAACCCCCGTGTACCGGAGGACATCGCCTTTGCGGAATCGCGCATTCGCCGCGAGACCATTGCGGCGGAGGATATCCTGCACGATATGGGGGCGATCAGCATGATGTCGTCCGATTCGCAGGCGATGGGGCGTGTCGGCGAAGTCATCATTCGCACCTGGCAGACGGCGCACAAGATGAAAGTGCAGCGTGGACATCTCTCCCAAACTGGCTCCGATAAGCCGGCCGGTTCCAACGATAACTTTCGTGCGCAGCGTTATATCTCAAAGTACACGATCAATCCCGCGATTGCGCACGGCATCGCGCATGAAGTCGGCTCAGTCGAAGTCGGCAAGTTGGCTGATTTGGTTCTGTGGAAGCCGGCCTTCTTTGGCGTGAAGCCTGAAATAGTCCTGAAGGGTGGGTTCCCCATGTCCGCTGCTATGGGAGATCCCAATGCGTCGATCCCCACGCCTCAGCCGGTCTTCACCAGGCCCATGTTCGGGAGCTTTGGCCGTGCCCTGTTTTCCACGAGCCTGACCTTTCTTTCCAAGGCCGCAATCGATCGAGAGGTGCACAAGTCGCTCGGCCTGCAGAAACGTGTCGCATCGGTGAAGAAATGCCGAGGCATCGGCAAGCGCGATATGAAACTGAATGATGCCTTGCCGCGCATCGAGGTGGATCCTGAAACCTATGTCGTGAAAGCAGACGGGCAGATTTTGACATGTGACCCGATGGCGGTGTTGCCGATGGCGCAGCGCTATTTCCTGTTTTAGCAGGCTGGTGAAAATGGCCCCCAGCTTCGTTCTCAGTCGTGTGAACCCCTCAACGTACTTGCCCAGTACGCCTCGGGGTCCGCACTCCTTGCGGCCTTGCTGGAGACCATTTTGACCAGCCTTTGCCGTGGTTACTACTTAGCGGTGAATCATGACTCCGATAGATGAGCAGTTGAGAGAAGCCTGGTACAAGTTTAGGGAATATGTGAATAAAGAAATGAAACATGCTCCGAGCAATGCTCAACGTAAGCTCAATGGTGCCGGTGCTTTTGTCGACTTCCTGAGCGGTAGAAAACCAAAAATGAACACGCAGTATGCCAAACATCAAAAGGGTAAATGGCCGACAAGTTAATGAATACAAGGAGTCTGCTAAACGGTCTTCGGTTCGTCGATAGCTTCTTTCCATCGGGAGGCTATGCCTTCTCGTCAGGGCTGGAGGCAGCGGTGCAGGGGGGCGCGGTACAGAATGCGGAAGAGCTGTCGCGCTATGTGGTGGAGTCCCTCACGACTGGAATGGGTGAGCGCGAAGCAGTGGCAGTGGGATTGGCGCATGAGGCCTATGTTTCCGGTTCATTGGAAATCGCTATCAAGGCGGATCAAGAATTAGAAGCGATGAAGCTGGGCCTTGAGTCACGGACCGCCAGCCGGCAGATGGGACGCCAGGTAATACGGTTGGCCGCAGATCAACTTACCAGGCAGCCACTGATCGAAGGCTATCTTGCGGCAGTTGAAGCTGAGCGGACGCCGGGACATCTGGCCGTCAGCCTCGGCCTGACATTGGCGGCGGCCGGTTGGTCGAAGGCAAATATCATTGCCGCGTTCCTCTACCAAACTGCGACAGGTTTTGTCGCGGCGGCCATGAAGCTGATGCCGCTTGGCCAGCGTGAGGGACAGAGGCTATTGGAAAGCTGGATCGAGGTGATCGAACGGATCAGTCACAATGCGGCGCATCAACGAGTGCTTCAATCCTGGTCACCGGTCCAGGACATTTATGCCATGCGACACAGCCGGCTGGAGTCGAGACTCTTTCGGTCTTAAGTGCGTATAGCATGAAATCGGATGGACTGACATTTCTGCTATAAGCCATACGCTATAAGTTTTTTTCTTATTATGCATCAAGCCGATGAGCATTTCTCAGGCAATGGCCGTGTCACGGCGGCACGGGCTGGCCATATTCCTGTGATCGGTGTCGGCGGGCCGGTGGGGTCAGGAAAGACTGCGCTGGTCGAAGCCCTCTGCCTCCGCCTGCGCGATCGCGTGAGTTTGGCGGTGGTCACCAACGATATCTTCACGAAAGAGGATGCCGAGTTTCTCACGCGCCGGGGCGCGCTCCCGCAAGACCGCATTCTGGGCGTCGAAACCGGAGGATGCCCCCATACGGCGATCCGTGAAGATGCCTCGCACAATCAGGAGGCCTTGGACGATCTGCTCAAGCGCCATCCCGATGTCGAGCTGATGTTCGTCGAGAGCGGTGGCGACAATCTGGCTGCGACGTTCAGCCCGGAACTTGCGGACAAAGTCATCTATGTCATCGATGTGGCGGCAGGCGATAAGATCCCGCGCAAAGGTGGGCCTGGAATTACCAGGTCTGATCTGCTGGTGATCAACAAGATCGATCTCGCGCCGCATGTCGGCGCCGATTTGTCCGTGATGGATCGGGACAGCAAGCGAATGAGGGGCGACTTGCCCTATCTCTTTACGAATCTCAAGACGGGACAGGGGCTCGACCAAGTGATTACTTGGGTCGAGCAGCTCCTGTCTCGTTTAATTGGTTTGTTTGGTTTGTCTTGTTTATTTGGTTAAACCAGACTGACCAGATGAACCAAATCAACCAAATAAACGAAACAAACCATATCAACCAGTCTGTGCTCGACACAGTTGGCCGGCGCGGGGCTCTGTCCTATGAATTCGAGCGGGAGGGACCGCGTACGGTGCTTACCCGCTCTTCTTGCACCAGTCCCTGGCATCACTTTCCTCCTTCCTATCTCGACGACAGCGGCTGCGCTTCTACCTGGCTCGTGAATCCGTCCGGCGGTTTGGTCGGCGGCGATCATGTTTCGGTGGAGGCGAAGCTCCATGCCGTGACGCACGTGCTCATGACGAGTCCATCCGCCAATCGTGTCTATCGAAGCCTGTCTGAGCCGGCGCTACAAGAAATTCGTCTTTCGGTCGGCCCTGACGCCAGGCTGGAATGGTTACCGGAAGTCACGATCCCTTTTGCCGGGTCTCGCTTTTGCCAATCGATTCATGTGGATCTTGCGCCAGGCGCAACGGTGGTACTGTGGGATGCCATGGCTTCAGGCCGGGTTGCCAGGCAGGAGCGCTGGGCCTTCGCGTTAGTCGAAAACGAGATCTGCATCAGAACGGCCCTGAGTGGATCGGTTGTAGAGCGGTATCGCCTGGCCCCTGACCGACTGCCTGAATCGGTCGGCCTCGTCGGGAGCTGGGACTATGTCGC
>Ga0326726_10003341_pt1 | contig 14725 bp, 14 predicted proteins | sample MHFenrmetagenome_2_FD_207603 | JGI IMG/M metagenome (GOLD analysis project Ga0326726, IMG submission 207603) | Lab enriched peat soil microbial communities from Michigan Hollow, Ithaca, NY, United States - MHF15MN | ecosystem: Environmental > Terrestrial > Soil > Wetlands > Peat | place: USA...
CCAAGGACATCGTCTTCGGCCAGGCCGGTATCAAGCCGGAAGACGTGGATGTCACCGGCTCCTACGACGCCTTCACCTTCACCACCATGCTCCAGCTCGAGGAGTACGGCTTCTGCAAGAAGGGCGAAGGCGGGCAGTACGTGTCGAGCGGCATCATCGAGCTGGGCGGCAAGCGGCCCAACAATACCTCGGGCAGCCACCTCTGCGAGGGCTACACCCACGGCATGAGCATGGTCATCGAGAACGTGCGTCAGCTCCGCGGGCTGGTGGACGACTACTGCCCCGGCTGGGCCGAGGGCAAGCACTCCTACGACTATTCGCCGGGCAAGTGCCGCCAGGTCAAGAACGCGAAGATCACCATGAACCTCGGATGGGCGATGCCGCCGACCGGCTCCGCGCTCATCATGCACAACTAGGAGCCCGTCTCATTTCATCTCTACCCTCTCCCCCACCGGGGGAGAGGGTAGGGTGAGGGGGCGACGGACACAGGGGGAAATCACAAAATGGCCAGCGTCGAATATCGCGGCATGAATCTGGTGATCCCGGAGAACGACTCGGAGTGGCGCGAGCACTTCAAGCTGGCGCGCGGTCACAAGCTGATGCTGCGCGCCTGCAAGGCCTGCGGCCTCATGCGCTATCCGCCGAGCCACGGCTGCCCGTGGTGCGCCGCCCTCGAATGGGAGTGGAAGGAGGTCAGCGGCAAGGGGCATATCTACTCGTACGAGATCGTGCATCACGCCATCCAGCCGGGCTTCAAGGAGTGGACACCCTATGCGGTGGTGCTGGTGGAGCTCGACGAGCAGCGCGCCACGCCCACGCCGGACGAGGCGCTCCGCATCATCGCCAATCTCGTCACGCCCGACTTCAAGCCGGAAACCGAGAGCAGGGTCGCCATCGGCAAGCGCGTCCGCGTGGTCTTCCAGGACCTCGCCGACGACTTCGCGCTGCCGCAGTTCACGCTCACCGACGAGCCGCCCGTCGGCCGCGTCTGGAGCCTCTAGCCAAACATCTCCCTCTCCCCCGAAAGGGGGAGAGGGCAGGGTGAGGGGCGATCGTCCGCGGAGGCGCTGACCTACCTACCTAAGGATCAGCCTCGCGATGATTTCATCATAGGCCTTGTCCGCCAGCGCCCGCACCTCATCGCGCGTGAGCGGCTGGATCGGATGCGCCACCATGATGGTCTTGTAGTCGTCAGCGCCCAGTGCGGAAGCCTGGGCGCGGGCGGCCTTGGCGAACTCGGTCGAGATGACCGTGGCCGCCGGAAGCCCTTGATCCTCGAAATACACGCCGTCGTGCACACTGCACGTTGTGCACGACCCTCAGTCGGCGAGGGCCTCGATGACCGCATCGCTCGTCTTGAGGATCTCCGCCCGCAGATCCTCCGGCGCCGGCCTCGCGAAGGTGGGCTTCTTCTTCCGGATGATGGCCTTGGGCTTCGCGCGCTCGCGAATGAGCTCCTCGACACGATCGAGGAGATGATCGCCCTTGGCCTTGGAGATGTCGAGGAGCGTGATCACCTTCCCGTCGAGCGTGCTCAGGCGCGCCGCGGTCTTGCGGGGCACCGCAACGGAGTCGGTTGGATCCATGAACTCTTCGGTCGTCATGTCGGGCTCCTTTTCGGGCGGAAGCGCCCGCGTCAGTCTAGCGCAAGATGCAGCCGCGCGCCTCAGGGCCCGAAGAGTCGGGCCAGCGCCCCCGGATCGAGGCAGCGCGCGAGGGCAGCGTCACCGCATCGCACCTTGAGGTCGTCCGGCGCCAGCTCCCTGACCTGGACGGGCCTGCCATCGCCGAGACGCCGGTAGACGTAGACGGCGCCCGCCGCGATTCCCGGAAGCGCCCTGTCGTCAAAGGCGACCCTGAAGGCCAGCGCTCTCGACTTCTCGTCGACGGCCACCTGTCCGTCGAGCCGCTCGTCGAATCGCTCGGGCTCGCAGGGATGATTCTGCGCGCGGCACCACGCCTCCGTGTACGCGACCCGCACCTTCGCGACATAGTCCGCGCGCAGCGGCGGCGGCGGCGCCGGCGGGTAGAGGGCGACGCTCGTTCGCGTGCGCGGGTCGTACAGCGAGAGCTCGAGCGGATGCAGCGCGAAGAAGTGGGGCTGGCTGTGCTCGTACACGACGAGGCCGGGCGCGAAGACGGCGAGGGGCCAGCCGAATATCACATCCTCGATCCGGAGATTGCCTCCGAGCACGAGGGTACAGCTTGCCGACGGATTGATATGCGTCTCGACGAGGAGCGCGGTCCCCGCGGGCTGGATGGAGAGGACCGAGCCCAGGCAGCCGGGCCCCGCCGCCCTTATGCTCCGCTCGTCGAGAGCGGCGTGCGCCCACCGGCGGGAGGCGCGGTCGAGCCGGCTGATGTACAGCGGAGCCGCGAGCGCGCTCCCGCCCTGCTGCTCGTAGTAGGCGATGACAAACTGCCTCGCGTCGTCCAGCACCGAATAGCTCGTGATCCGCGTGCCGGGCGACATCCCCTGCCCCGCCTTGATCCCGTGGTCGCGCAAGACGTCCCCGAGCGATTCCGCGGTGGCTGGATCTGTGGCGGAGAGGAGCGCGGCCAGCGCCATCGCCGCCCGCGAGAAGCTCACGAGAAAGGCCCGACCGGCTTGATCACCAGACGCGACATCCTCGGAAAGGTCCAGCCGGGAATCACCGCCGTGAATCGCCCGGCGGTGCCGCCCGCCACCACGAACTTGAGGTTGGCGGGCTCGCGGAACTTGGGGATCAGGGTCGAGTCCGTCTCGGGGTGGGGGAACTTGGCGAGGACGTGAGCGGGCAGTCCCTCGCCGCCGTCCACGCCGGGAATGAGCTCGCTCACCGGCTTGCGCAACCGGTGCCACAGGAAGTCCCGCATATCCGCCTTGCTCCAGCCGTCGCCCGCGATGGTGCGCGCGTGCTCCGGCGAGAGGATGACGAGGGTATCGCCGTGGTGAGTGGACTTGCTGTGCGAGATGACCTCGAGCGACTTCGCGATGGTGATGAGAAGATCCTTCGCCGTGCGGCTCTGGTGATCGTAGACGCCATGGGGCGCCTCGCCGGCGAAGGCCGCCACCGTGCTCTCCTCGGGAGCGAAGCCGTGCTCCACGGCCAGCGAATCCCAGGGGTTCTCCTCCTCGTGCTCGCCCATGCAGTACGTATAGCGTCCCGGGTGGGCCATGGTGGACATGCTCATGGTGCGGGCCGAGGCGCCACCGACATTGGCGACGATGAGCCGCAGCGCGCGCCCGATGGTCCCGTTCGCGCGCCGGCCGGGCCCGAAGACGCCCGCGGCGCAGTTGATGTCGAGCGCGGTGCGGGCAGGGCCGTTGACGACGAAGAGCGGCGAGTGAAAGTTGGTGGTGGCGGAGACACCGTGCAGGTCGAAGGCGTCGTCGCACATGGCCTCGACGCCCGCGATCACCACGGGCAGGTACTCGGGCCGGCAGCCGGCCATGACCGCGTTGATCGCGATCTTTTCGACGGTGGCGCGGCCGAAATTGGGGGGCACGAAGGCGATCATCTCGGCGGCGTCCCGGCCCGCGCCCGCGATCATCGCGGTGACGCGCTCCCGGGTGGGGGGGACGACAGGGAGCCCGTCCGTCACCCCCCGCTCGAAGAGCTCCTCGAAGGGATCGGTGGGGGCCGAGCTCACGACCGCCTCAGGGCTTGCAAACGCGGAAGTTGCTGTAGTCGCCCTGGGCGACGGACTTGGTGTCGTCGGAGTCGGTGAGGACGGCGATCCCGGACGCCTTGGGCGTGTCCGTCTCGTTGAAGAACTTCTTGTAGTCCTCGAGGATGTTGACGCGCTCCTCCGTCCACTGCCCCTTCCGCTCCGTGCCGCTCTGGATGACCAGCGCCTGCGTCAATCCCGCGCTCGAATCCAGCCGGGTGCCCACGGGCACCACCGCGCTCCAGAGGTACTTGAGCGTCTTCACCGACCAGGGGGTGTGGGGGAAGACGGCGTAGACAGCGACCGCGCTGTCATTCGTCTTCGACTGCCGCTCGTCCGAGCCCTTGGGGAACTCGACGGGGCGCCACGACCACGCGAGCATCGGATAGGCCTTGGGATCCCACTCGTACTGCTTGGCGGCCTGGATGCCGAGGCCCCGCGCGAGCGCGTGCAGGAAGCGCAGGCCGTCCGCCTCCTGGATCGAGTACACTTCGCGCCCGGAATCCTTGCGCGGCTTCCAGTCGGGCGGGAACTCGCCGATCTTCCCCTTGGCGAAGCTCTCGACGGCGACGCAATCCTGGGCGCCCGCCGCTGCCGGATTGCTCAGGAGGACCAGCAGCGCGAGGACGAAGCGCGCGGGCACGCTCCTATCGTCCGCGACGCCACCACGAGTGGACGAGCTGGTCGACCACCTGCACCAGCTGCCCGACCGTACGGCACTCCTTGACGATGTCGCACGAGGGCGTGTAGAGCGGCATCACGCTGTCGCCGATACCCCAGCCCCACTGGCCCTCGGGGTTGAGCCAGATGATGCCCTTGACCCGCTCGCGGATCTGGCGGATGGCCCATGCCTGCGGATCGTTGTAGTTGTTCCGCGCGTCGCCCAGAATGAGCACCGTGGTCTTGCGGTCCAGCGACTCGATGTCGTTGCGCACGAATCGGCTGAAGGCATAGCCGAAGTCCGAGCGGCAGTGGTAGTCCACCGAGGAGGACTTGAGCGCCCACTCGATGGCGTGGTCCACGGGGTGGGAGTTGAAGGCCTGCGTCACCTCGGCGATCTCCGAGACGAAGACGTAGGAGCGCACGCGCGAGAAGCATTCCTGCAGGCTCCACACCAGCTGCAGCATGAAGCGCGACGCGTTGCGCACCGAGTCCGAGACGTCGCAGAGGGTGACCAGCTTGGGCTTTTCCCGGTGGCGCCGGCGGAAGCGCAGCTCCATGGGCACGCCGCCGTACTGCAGGCTCTTGCGGATGGTCCGGCGCGAGTCGAGCCGCCCTTTCTCCTCCTGCCGCTGGCGCATGGCGAGCGCGTCCTTGATCTTGCGGGCGAGCCGCGCCACCACCGCCTTCATCTGGGCGACCTCGTCGGGAGAGAGCGCGAAGAGCGGCTTGTCCGTCAGCACCTCGCGGCTGAGCTTTTCGCCCTGACGGTAGGCGCGGCGCTCGAGCTCGCGCTCGACGTGCTGGCGGATCATGCGGCGGAAGGCCTCGAGGCGCAGGTCGAGGTAGTTGCGGATGCGGGCGAGCATACCCGGATCCAGGCCCTGCGCCTCCAGCATCTGCATGATGCGGGAGAGATCGCGCTCGATCGCCTCCCAGTCAAACTTGTCGTAGATCCGGCGCGAGAAGTAGCCGACCTGCAGGAAGTACATCAGGCGCTCCAGCCCCGCTCCCTGACCCTGGCCGCGAATGGCCATCTCCATATCCGAGCCTTCGCCCTGCAGCATCAGCTCCGTCAGCTCGTCCAGGCCCATGTTCTCCTGCGACATGAGCTGGTCGAGCATCTGCTGGATGCGCGGATCCTCGGGGCCCAGCGCCTTCTTGAGCCCGGCCCCCAGCGCCTCGAGGTCGAGGAAGTACAGATCGAAGAGGCGGTCGAAGGTGGGGAGGTCCCGCGACTCCTTCACGAGGGTCGTGGCGAGCGCGGCCTTGAAGGTCTCGCGATGCTCGAGGCCGATCTCGGAGGAGGCGGCGAGCGCGTCCATCGCCTCGCTCGGCGAAATGCGCAGCTCGGCCCGCCTCAGGTCGCCGATGAACTCCAGTATTCTCTGGTCCATTGTCTTGCTTAAATGTGAATTGCTTCGGTTTGGCGGTAGGGCCTCTTCGGGCCTCTGGCCCTCATCGGGGCGTCCTCTCGATGGTTCCGACGCCTGGACCCGCGTTTCTGGATCCTCGGCTTTGCCCCTCATCGGGGCGTCCTCTCGATGATTCCGACGCCTGGACCTGCGTTTCTGGATCCTCGGCTTTGGCCCTCATCGGGGTCCTCTCCCACATGCCTCGATCTTCGACCGTCATCGGGAAAATGTCACCCAGGAGGACTTGAAGACGTCTTCGCCGCCCTCGCGGGTGATGGGGCAGAGACGGCCGTCCTCGAGGCGGAGGAGGCCGTGGAAGGAGCCGGGAGCGATGAAGTGCGTCATCTTGAGCTTCCAGCCGAGCTCGGCCGCGGGCGCTTCCTCTTCGCGCTCGGCGATGCGGGTCACATCCGGCGCGTCGCCGACCAGGTGCAGCACCCGCACGGGCCCTTCGGAGCAGCGCAGCCCGATGACCACCTTGTAGGCGGGATCCTGGCGCGACGTCTCCACCGTCATCTCGCCGGGCTGCAGCATGTGGGGGACGGCCTCCGGCATGGCGGCGCGGAAGAACTCGCGCGGCGCCGGGTGCGTGTAGTAGAAGTGCCAGCGCCCGGCTGCGTAGATCCAGAGCTTCGTGTACTCCCCGAGGGCCGCGGAGATGCAGCGGCCACCCTCGATGAAGACTGGACCACCCGGCCCGAGCTCAGGCAGCCGGATGCGCGGGCACGGGAACCACAGTTCGCGGAACTCGCTCAGGTTCATGGGACCTACTCAATATCGGCCAGCACCTTGTCGAGCGCACCCTTGACCCGCTCGAGGTCCTTCTCGTGCTTCACCAGCATGGTCAGCGTCGATTCGACGAGATCGCGATCGAGGCTGTCCGCGTTGAGAATCACGAGGGAGCGGGCCCAGTCGAGACTCTCCGACACGGACGGCGCCTTGCGCAGATCGAGCCCGCGAATGCGCTGGACGGTCGTCACAACGGTCTGAGCCAGCCGCTCCGAGATCTCCGGCACCTTCATCCGGATGATGGCCAGCTCCTCATCCGGCGGCGGAAAATCGATGAAGAGGTGCAGGCACCGGCGCTTGAGCCCGTCGCTCAGCTCCCGCGCATTGTTCGATGTCAGCACCACCAGCGGGATATTGGTCGCCTTGATCGTGCCCAGCTCCGGAACCGAGACCTGGAAGTCCGAGAGGACCTCGAGCAGAAACGCCTCGAACTCCGGCTCCGCCTTGTCGATCTCGTCCACGAGCAGGACGACGGGATCGGCGGACTCGATGGCCTGGAGGAGGGGCCGGGGTGCCAGGAACCGGTGCGAGAAGAAGGCGTCGTCCTGCCCGGAAATCCTGGCGACGGCGTCCGGAAGCGAGGGTGCGTCGGCGATCAGCTCGCCGATACGCTCGCGCAGCAGCTGGGTGTAGAGCAGCTGCTTGGCGTACTTCCATTCGTACAGCGCCTTGCCCTCGTCCAGCCCTTCGTAGCACTGCAGGCGGATGAGCCGTCGGTTGGTGATATCGGCCAGGGTCTTGGCCAGCTCGGTCTTGCCCACGCCCGCCGGGCCTTCGACGAGCACCGGCCGCCCCATGCGTTCTGCCAGGAACACGACAGTGGAGATGCGGCGGTTGGCGATGTAACGGGCGTTCTTGAAGTGTTGCTGGACATCCTCCGGAGACTGGAACATTTGGGCTCCTGTCAGAATGGAATTGGCGCGTAGTGTAGCACACTTGCGCGCCCCCGAAACCCCCGGGGCGTCATTTGCCCCTCCACGCCCGCGGGGGGATACTTGACGCCGATGACTGAGTCCACCGCGACACCCGAACAGGCGCCGGTGCTCGCTCGGGAAGACGCCCGTACATATCACCGCTGGCAGTTCAGGATCGGAGTGCTGCGATTCCTGATCTCCGCGGGCTTTCTCTGCGCGCTCCTCGTCTCCGGGTTGTCCTTCCGGCTGCGCGATCTCCTCGCCGCGTGGACATTGCACTGGTGGCTCGCGGTGCCTGCCGCCGTCCTCGTGATCGGGCTGGGCGTGGAGATCCTTACCCTCCCGCTCTCCCTCATCGGAGGGTTCTGGCTGCCCCGGCATTACGGGCTCCATCACCAGACCTTCGCCCGGTGGAGTGCGGATCGCGTGAAGGCCGCCCTCATCGGCGGCATTCTCGGCGTGGCGGCGACTCTCATCGTCTACGCACTGCTGCGCTCCACACCGTGGTGGTGGCTCTGGGCCGCCGCCGCGCTCTTCCTCGGGCAGGTCGTGCTGGCCTTCGTGACGCCCATCTGGCTCGTGCCCATTTTCTACCGGCTGACACCGCTCGCCGACGGGGAGATGCGGTCGCGACTGCTCCGGCTCGCGGAGCGCGCGCGGGTGCCGGCAATCGGCGTGTGGATCGCCGATCAGTCTCGCCGCAGCCGCACCGCCAATGCTGCCGTCGTCGGGCTCGGCCGGACGCGGCGCATCGTGCTCTTCGACACGCTGGTGAAGGAATTCGAGGCCGACGAGGTCGAGGCGGTGCTCGCACACGAGCTCGCTCATCACGCCGCCGGCGATGTCTGGCGCGGGCTCGCGGTTCAGGGCATGCTCACGGTGATGGCATTATGGATCGCGGACCGTGTCCTCACTGCGGGCGCCAGTGCGCTCGGGCTTTCTGGGCCGGCCGATCCTGGCGGATTGCCACTTCTGGGACTCGTGACAATGGCGGTCAGCCTGATCGCACTCCCGATTGTCAACGGCTGGTCGCGCCGGGTCGAGACGCGGGCCGACGATTTCGCGCTGACGCTGACACACGACCCGGGTCCCTTCATCAGGGCGATGGAGCGGCTGGCGGATCTGAATCTTGCGGAGCGTAAACCTCACCCTCTCAAGGAAGTCATGCTCTATTCCCACCCATCGGTGGATCGCCGCGTAGCGCGGGCGAGGGCCAGAGCGTGATCACGAATCTGACAGTGTCAGATCCTGGCCTGACAGTGTCACGTAAAGCCAGCAGAATGGCCCCTAGCCCTGTGGCATTGGACTTGCTACCCTTGACCTGCTCATGAGACACGACCAGCCGTCGTCCCTGATCCGGCACCTGCAGGTTTTGCGCGCGGTCAATGAGGCCGTGAGCCGCTCGCTCGATCTCAACGAGGTGCTTCAGCGGTCGCTCGCCGCTTTGACCCATGTCACCGGACACGAGATCTCGAGCCTGCATCTCATCTCCGCGGACGGCAACAGCCTGCTCCTGCGGGGAGACCGGGGACTCAGCGATGAGCTGCGCCGGGTCAATGTCGAGCTGCCCATGGGTGAAGGACTGATCGGACGGGTGGCGCTGACCGGCCAGGCACGCCGGGTCGACGAAGCCGGTGCCACCGACGATCTCCTGCCCGCAGCCCGCGCCGCGGTCACCATCGACGGCATTCGCGGATTCGTGTGCGTGCCTATCCGCGCCCGGCATCGCATCCTCGGCACACTGTCCCTCGGTCGTCAGACCGAAGACCGGTTCACCGACGAGGAGGTGGCCCTGCTCGAGTGCGTGGCGGACCAGATCGGCCTCGCCCTCGACAATGCGCGGCTGTACGGCGAGATCAACCGCCAGCTCGACGACCTTCGCCGCGCGCAGACCGAAGTGGTCAAGGCCGAGCGGCTGTCCGCCGTCAATGGCCTGGCCGCGGGCGTCGCCCACGAGATCAACAATCCGCTGACCATCATCATGGCGCAGCTGCACCTGATGGGTCAGGGCCCGATGAGCGCCCAGGTCGAGGACGCTCTCGGGGTGATCGACGCCGCGGCCAAGCGCGCCGCCTCGATCGTGCGGGATCTCATTCTCTTCGCCGAGCATCGCCCGCCGCGTCGCTCGCGCTGCCAGGTTGCGGAGCAGATCCGGGAAGTGGTGGCCTTCGAGGAAGCGCGTCTCGAGTCCGAAGGCATCTCGGTGCGGACAAACCTCGAGCCGGTGCCGGACATCTGGGCAGACCACAATCACCTGCAGGAGGTCCTGCTGCACGTGATCCAGAACGCGCAGCATGCCATGGCGGAGGCGCATGGGGGCGGCGTCCTCGTGATCAGCACCACGATGGTGGAGTCCGGCGTGCGTATCGAGGTGGCCGACGATGGCCCGGGCATTCCGCCCGAGCATCTGCCGCGCATCTTCAACCCCTTCTTCACCACCAAGCAGCCGGGTGATGGTCGCGGGCTCGGCCTCTCCGTCGCGCACAGCATCATCACGGAGCACGGTGGTCGCATGTGGGCGGAGAATCGGCCCAACGGCGGTGCCCTCTTCACCATCGATCTTCCGATCGGCGAGCCGGAGCCGGCTCGCGAAACCCTCCGCTCGGAATCCCGCCGCCTGTAGTCTCTCGACAAGCTGTCCTCCCGGCGGTAGAGTGACGGGTCGTTGTCGAAGGACGAACCCCTTACCTCCGGAGGCCCCGCATGAGCACGGTCAAGAACGCGATCACACAGGCGGTAGATCGCCTGGCGGACGAGCTCGAAGCGCTTTCCATCAAGATCCACGACAATCCTGAGCTGGCCTATCAAGAGGTCAAGGCCTGTGCGTGGCTGTCCGAGTTCCTCGCCAGGCAGGGCTTCAAGGTCGAGCAGGGCGCGGGCGGCGTGGAGACGGCCTTCCGCGCCACCATCGAGACGGGAGAAGGGCCCACCATCGCCATCCTCTGCGAGTACGATGCGCTGCCCGGCATCGGGCACGCCTGCGGCCACAACGTGATCGCGACCTCCGGCGCGGGCGCGGGCGCCGCTCTCGCCGCGGTCAGGGCCCAGCTCCCCAAGGGGCGCATCCACGTCATCGGCACCCCGGCCGAAGAGGGGGGCGGCGGCAAGGTCAAGCTGATCAAGGCGGGACTCTTCAAGGACGTGGACGCGGCAATGATGATCCACGGCTTCGACCGCACTCTCCTGCACCAGGACCTCCTCGGCATCGCACGCGCGACGTTCGAGTTCACCGGCAAGGCCTCCCACGCCTCGGCCGATCCGTGGGAAGGCATCAATGCGCTGGACGCCTGCGTGCAGACCTACAATGCCGTGGCCATGCTGCGCCAGCAGGTACGGCCGGATTGCCGCATCCACGGCATCATCACGAGCGGCGGCGCGGCGGCGAACATCATTCCCGAATACGCGTCGGCGACCTACTACATGCGCGCCCCCCGCATCGACACCATGTGGGAGCTCTACCGGCGCGTGGTCGCCTGCGCCGAGGGCGCGACCAAGGCGGCGGGCTGCGGGCTCAAGGTGACGCAGCACGACAGCGTCTACGAGCCGATGAAGTCAAGCCGGGTGCTGCTGGATCTCTTCGCGGCCAACATGACGTCGGTGGGTTTGGCCGAGGGCGCGCCGATTCCCGATCGCAAGGGCTCGTCGGATGTCGGCAATGTCAGCCAGGTGCTACCGACCATCCAGCCGATGATCGGCATCGCACCCGAGGGCATGGCCATCCACACCCGCGAATTCGCCGACGCCGCGATCAAGCCTCTCGCGCGGGAGGGCATGGTCGCCGCCGCCAAGACCATGGCGCTGACCACCTTCGATCTTCTGGCCGATCCCGCTCGGGTCAAGGCCGCGAAGGAGGAGTTCGCCCGCACGTGATCTTCCACGGCTACTACTCGGAGATCCCCGGCGACGAGATCGACCGCTTCATCGCGACCCAGGAGATGGGCCGGCTGGTGACGGTCGCAGAGGACGGCACGCCCCATGTGGGCCTCTACAATTTCGTCTACGCCGCGCCCGCGATCGAGCTGCATCTGGTGAGAGCCGACGAGCAGATCGCCGATCTCAAGGCGCGGGCGCGCTGCGCCTTCGAAGTGGACGAGATCCTCGCGGTCATTCCCTCGCACTGGGTGCATCCCGAGTACGCGGGCTCGGCCACCGCCTATCACCGCACCGTCATCTTCGAGTGCGAGGGCGCGGTCGCAGAGGATCCGGCCGTGGTCATGGCGCAGCAGCAGCGGCTCCTCGCCAAGCATCAGCCAGAGGGGCAGTACCGGCCGCTCCGCGTGGACGACCCTCTCTACAAGGGGGCGCTCAACCAGCTGGCCGCGGTCACGCTTCGCATCACTGCGTGCCGCGCCAAGTTCAAGCTCGGCCAGAACCGGCCCGTCGAAGCCCGCCGGCGTGTCATCGAGGAGCTGCGCAGGCGGGCCAGACCCAATGACGCGCGGGCCGCCGACGCGCTCCAGTGGACCATCGATCACCCCGTCACCCCAGGAGCCCCGGATGGCCATTGAGTCGCTCGACCAGGCGAAGACCAAGGTCACGGAAGCGGTGGACCGTCTCGCGGACGATCTCGAGAAGATCTCCCATCAGATCCACGGCTCGCCCGAGCTCTGCTTCCAAGAAGAGAAAGCAGCGGGGTGGCTGGCGGGCTTCCTCGAGCGTCAGGGCGCCCGGGTCGAGCGTGGCGTCGGCGGTCTGCCCACGGCCTTCCGCGCCACTATAGAGGGCAGTGCCCCCGGGCCCACCATCGCCATCATGGCCGAGTACGACGCGCTGCCGAACATCGGGCATGCCTGCGGGCACAACGTGATCGCCACCGCGGGCACCGGCGCCGGTGCCGCCATCGCCGCCGCCCTCGGCACCATTCCCTTCGCGGGGCGCATCCAGGTCATCGGCACGCCTGCCGAAGAGGGCGGCGCGGGCAAGGTCAGGCTCATGGAGGCGGGCGTCTTCAGGGACGTGGACGCGGCCATGATGATACATGGCCGCTGCGGGACCCAGGTCTGGCGGCCGAGCCTCGGCATCATCAAGGTGAAGTGCGAGTTCTTCGGCAAGGCCTCCCATGCCTCGTCCTGGCCGTGGAGCGGCGTGAACGCGCTCAATGCCATGATCCAGCTCTTCGTCTCACTCGATCAGATGCGGCAGCAGATCAAGCCCGACGCCCGCATCCACGGCATCATCACCAAGGGCGGGGACCAGGCCAATATCATTCCCGAGCACACGGCATCGGAGTTCTATCTGCGGGCGCCCTCGAAGGACTACTGCAAGGAGCTGCTCCGGCGATTCGAGGGATGCGCCCAGGGTGCGGCGACGGCGACGGGATGCCGGGTCACCGTCACCTCGGATCCGACCATCCACGATCCGCTCAAGGCGAACTTCACCATGGCCGAGCTCTTCGGCAAGAACCTCGAGCGCATCGATTTTCCCGTCGACCCGGACGACGGCGAGGCGGGCTACGGCTCGACGGACTGTGGCAATGTGAGCCAGGCCATCCCGACCATCCATCCGTACATCCGCATCTCCCCCGACGGCATCCCCGGACACTCGCGTGAATTCGCCGAGTGGGCGAAGTCGCCGCTGGCGCGCACCGGCATGGTCGCCGGCGCCAAGGCGCTCGCCTTGACGGCGCTGGACCTGGTGGCGAGGCCCGACCAGCTCCAGCGGGCCAAGGACGAGTTCGCGAAGACGAGGGATTGAATTTCGAGCTGAGGCGCTTCCGAGCGACGAGGCGAGGGCTGAGTCGAAGTTCGAGCTGAGCCGCTTCCGAGCGGCGAGGCGAGGGCTGAGTCGAAGTTCGAGCTGAGCCGCTTCCGAGCGGCGAGGCGAGGGCTGAGTTAGTTAGTCTCCGGGTCAGGCGCCGCGCACCCCGCGGAGAACCTTCTTCGCCTGATTGAGATGGTCGAGGACGTGGAGCCGGAAGATGATGGCATAGGCCTTCCAGTCGAGCTCCTCGATCCAGTGCAGCGGCTCCACGCTGCCGTCCTCGCGCTTCACGTTGATCACCATGACCACTGCAGCCCGCGCATCCGTCGGACTATCGGGCGCGGCCTCAAGCACCTCCACCGCCTCGGCCTGCACGCGCTTGAGCGCGTCACGGAGCTCCGGCCAGCGCCGGGCCATTGGATCCGGAGACTGAAGCGAAGCGGGAATCGGACCGTCCGCCGGATTGCGGCCCGCCAGGAGCTCACGCAGCTCGACGACGCTCGGCTTGTGCGTCTCAACCAGGTGGTCGACGACCTCGTGAATGGTCCACTCGCCGGGAAGGCTGCGTGTCCGGGCCTCGCTCTCGCTCACGCCGTCCAGAAATTCCTCGATGGTCGTGAACGAAGCCTGCACGCGCTCACGAATCTGGGTCGCGCTTCTCCGGCTGCCCTGCTGATCCAGGTACTCTTTCGCCTTCACCTGCTCGGGGCGCAGCGTCATACGGCACACTATACCGCTCCACCGCCGGCCCGCGGGTGACACTGCTCCGTACCCATTGACACATCTCGGCAGTCCGCAGTCGGATGAACCCTGGTCCTCGATGAGTTCGCGCCTGTCTTTTCAGGTATTTAACTCAGAGCAAAGCCGCATCCGCGCTGGTACGGGAGGTGCAACTGAAGACCCGCTGGTATCACCGTCCGCGCGCAGCCCCGTCTCCGACCCGGACTCGAGGAGGAAGCGATGGCAGCTCAGCCGGCAAGGCAAGCCTTCGCAGTGGTGCTGCTCGCCTTGCTTTGCCCCGCTGTCGAGGCGGGTGCCTCCGGCGCCGGTGTGGTCACGGGAGTCTCGGGCCAGGTAACGGTCTCGCGGACCACCGCCACGCCCCTCCCGCTCAGATTCAAAGACGAGGTCTTCCTCAAGGACCGCATCAGCACGGCTGAGCGCTCCCTCGCCCGGCTCCTTCTCGGTCAGAAAGCCCTGGTGACGGTGCGCGAGCTCTCGGAGCTCGAGATCACGGAGCAGGCCGGCCGCTCGACCGTCGACCTGGGTGCGGGCAAGATCGCCATCGGTGTGGCGAGGCAGCGGATGCGCTCGGGGGAGATCGTGGAGATTCGCACCCAGAACGCCGTGGCGGCGATCCGGGGCACCGTGGTCATCGCGGAGAACGTTCCCGTTCCGCCCGGGGCGCCGCCGCAGAGCCGCATCCACGTGCTGTCCGGCTACGTGGACATCACGCCGAGAGACAATCCAGGCGCTCCCCCCGTGCGCATGGTCGCGCCCGCGAGCATATCCGTCACGGGATTCAACGTCGGTCTCCCCGTGCCGCTCAACGAAACCGCGCGGCGCCAGCTCCTGAGCGACCTGCACCTGACGCTG
>Ga0326726_10003342_pt1 | contig 14725 bp, 13 predicted proteins | sample MHFenrmetagenome_2_FD_207603 | JGI IMG/M metagenome (GOLD analysis project Ga0326726, IMG submission 207603) | Lab enriched peat soil microbial communities from Michigan Hollow, Ithaca, NY, United States - MHF15MN | ecosystem: Environmental > Terrestrial > Soil > Wetlands > Peat | place: USA...
CACCACCGCGCCCAAACTCGACAAGAGGTAGAGAACGATCATCCCCATAGCCAAGCGCACACGCGTCCGCCAGAGCGAGACAATCCCCACCAATCCGAGAGTCAGCGGCAGCACACCAATCGGCCCCAGTGGACCTTGCAAATCGGCAAAGGTCGCAACAAATGCCTTCAGGTAATCCATCAACTGGTAACTGAAAAACGGGCCCTTGCGTGGCCAGAGATCCACCAACCAGCCGCCGCCGAACTGTTTCAGCGAGACGTAGTCGTAGAAGCGGGACCAAGTCGACGGGTCATTGGCATTCACGATCGGGTTGCGTCGCGCGATGGCCATGACTGCCAGTTGGGCGCTCAGGCCGACAACCAGGCTACCGCACGCGATTGCCCAGTTTCGCAGACGGCGGTAAACGCCGGGGTCACGAAGCAGAATCCAGAGGGCAAACCCGGGGAGCAAGAGCATGTTGGTGCGGTGAATGCTGAAGTCCAACCCGAAACATAGCATGACGAGGGCCAGCCAGCGCGGGGCACGAGAACTGTCGGCGTCGCGCCACCAACGCAGCATGGCCCACAACAGCACGCCGGTCATTAAGGCGGTCAAGATGTAAGGCGTGAATTTGTTGGCGTACCGCCACATCGTCCACCCCAGGGCAAGGGTGAGCAATGCGCTCCCGCTGGCAAGCATGCCCCAGAGCGGCGGCTCACGCGATTCATTGGGCTGTGACGAGCTGGACGACCGTGACAGGTCCAGGGCAATGAAGTACACAAACCCCAGGACGCCAAGCGCCAGCACCCCGCCAAACAAATTCAGTTGGAAGGGGAGAGGGAGACCGACAGGAAGCTTGCTGACCAGCCAGCCTAAAATCGTCAGCAAGAGCGAGCCCGGGGGGAATGTGACCCCCAATGTCGCCGCCGCCATCACCCACGACGTCCCTTCCCACCAGGTGATGGTGCGTGGAGCGGTCGACCAATAGCACAACATGGCCAATGCGGCGCAGCCAAGATACACCGCCCAACGGCCGCCTCTGTTCATAGGGGAATCAAGATCCGACACAACTCGCCTCCTTCATTCGCAAGCGAGCGCTCACCGCGCCGTCAGACGGCGCAACATAGCTAGCCGCCTGCGCTGATCAAAGCGCGAGCAAGAGGAGAAGATTACTCTGAAAATACCGGCAGGGAAGAGCAAGAAGGCTATCTACTCGATCTCTTCCGCCTTCATCATCGGATACGGGATGACGTCGCGGATCGAGGACCGATTCGCGATCAGCATCACGACGCGATCCAATCCGAGTCCAACGCCACCGGTTGGGGGCATGCCGCAGGAGATCGCCTTGAGGAAGTCCCAATCGAGCGGGTGGTGCACCACACCTTCTTCTTCACGTCCCAGTTCGCGCTGGGCATGGAACCGCTCGAATTGCTCGACTGGGTCGGTGAGTTCGGAATAGGCGTTCCCCAATTCCATCCCCGCCGCGACCGGCTCAAAACGCTCCACAAATCCCGGCGCTCCGCGTTTTTCCTTTGTCAGGGGCGAGATCTCGACCGGGTGATCGATTACAAACGTCGGTTGCACGATGTGGTCGGAGCAGAGCTTATCGAAGAGAACCGCGATGGCCACGCCGCGGTTGTATATCCCTTCGAGTGCCACGCCTCTGGCCTTGGCGAACGACTTGATCTCGTCGTCGCCGGCCTTCTCCGCATCCAGTCCCGCCATCTCGCGCAAGGCATCGACAATGCGCAGGCGTTTCCACGGGGGACGGAAATCGAGCATTGTACCCTGGTAGTCGATCTCGTAACTGCCGCGAATCGACATGACCAGGTGTGAAACCAGATCCTCGAACTGGGTCATCTGGTAATTGTAGTCGGTGCAGGCCTCGTACCACTCCATCATCGTGAACTCAGGATTGTGCGACGCGTCGATTCCCTCGTTGCGGAAGTTGTGGCAGATCGTGTAGACGCGCGGGACTCCGCCCACGATGTATCGCTTCAGGTACAGTTCGGGGGAGATGCGGAGGTACGCCTTGTGGCGACCCAAAGCCCAGATCGAAGTCTCGAACGGCCGTGCCTCGGCGCCGCCGTAGATCATCTCGATCGCCGGGGTGTCGACTTCGACAAAATCCCGCCCATTCATGAAGGCGCGAATCAACTCCGTGACACGCGCGCGCAGGCGCAGGACTTCGGTCTCCTCCGGATACACATTCCAGTAGATGTACCGTTCCTTGTAACGCACCAAGGGGTCGGTCACCGAGTACCAGCGCTGCTCACCGGCCTGCTTTCCGAACGGGATTGGGTACAGCGCTTTGCACAGCACTTCATACCCGTCCACATGGACCGAGATCTCTCCCATCCGTGTGCGGAACACTTTGCCTTCGACGCCAATCAGATCGCCGGTCTCGAGGAACTCCAACACGTCCCAGGCGTTGGACTTCCCCTTGATGACCAGTTGCAGTTCGTTGATCCGGCAGTAGAGTTGGATATCACCGGTGGGAGTGCGCAGGTCGAGAAACTGGCTTTTGCCGTGTGTGCGTCGCGCCAGAAGCCGCCCCCAAACCCGGACGACCTGGCCCTCAAAGCGGGGAAAATCCGCGAGGATCTCGCGGACTTCCACATTCGACTCGAAGCTGTACGGATACGGGTCAACCCCCGCGTCTCGCAGCTTCTGCAAATTGGCTAAACGATCGTCGAAAAAGAGGTCTTTCTTCTCCATGCGGCCTCACGAGCGAATTCGACTCAGGGCACGACCGAGTTTTTCGATGGCTTCCTGCGCCTCAGTCCTGGTCGTGTCCAAATGCGGACGGAATCGAATGCTTTTTGTGCCGCAGGTCAAGCTGAGAAGCTTTTCATCCTTCCACATGGCCTCATCGTGCAAGGCCGGGCGCTGGGTCGGGTTCTTCAAGTCAAAGGCCAGAAGCACCCCACGGCCGCGAGGGTTGCAGATCAGCTCGGGATATTGGCGGCAGAGCCCGCGAAGGCCGTCGAGGATTTCACCACCCCGCGCCATCGCATTATCCAGAAGCCGCTCTTTTTCGATCGCCTTGAGGATCGCGGTGCAGCGCACCATATCAGCGGGATTCCCGCCCCAGGTGCTGTTCAGACGACTGCCCGCGTCCGGCATTGTCCCGAAGACGTTCACCTCCACTTCGGCAAATCGCTTGTAGCTCGCCATGATACCGGCGACCTGGGCCTTCTTCGCAAACGCGATCACATCCGGACGGGCTTTCTCGCCAAAATACTCATGCATCCACATCCGCCCCGAACTGCCGAACCCGACCTGTACCTCGTCGTAGATGAGGATGATGTCGTTCTCGTCGCAGAGTCGGCGCAACTCGATAAAGAACGATGCCGCGACGTGGCGATCGCCGCCCTCGGCCTGCATCGGCTCGATCAGAATGGCGCCGACATCGTTGGGATGCTTCTGCAGGATCTCCTTGATCTCGGCAATTGCCCGTGCCTGATCCCTCTTTACCTGTTCGGCATTGTTCACTTGGCCGCTGTTATCGAATTCCTCTACTGGCGGCTCGACGCGGAACCAGTCGAACTTGGGGAAGTACTTGTACTTCTTCGGGTCGGCCGTGTGGGTCATCGACATCGTGTATCCCGTGCGGCCATGAAAGGCGCTCTCGAAGGAAATGACGCGCGTGCCCAACGGGCGCTTCTCCTCGGTCGCGTCGCCCTTGATCAGTCCCTTGGCGATGTTCTTGCGGACCTTCCAATCGAATGCGGACTTGAGCGCATTTTCGATGGCCAGCCCGCCGCCCTCGACAACGAAGAACCAGGACAGATAATCACGGCCGGCGACGCGACGAAACGCCTTGACGAATTCGGCCATGTCCACCGGCCAGAAATCCGAGAGCGAAATGCGGTACATCGCCGCATGGAACAGTTGCTCCTTGAAGGCTTCGCTGCGCAACGCCGGATGGTCAAACGCCAAGGGCGCCGTGCCAAAGAAGCCGCAGAAATCCAAGTAGATATCGCCGCCGACGTCGCGCAGGTATGAGCCTGACGACCCAAACAGGTCCGGTGCAATGCCCGTCCAGCAATCATCCTGCATGCCGAGCTTGCCGTTGGCGGGATCGCCCACGACCTCCCGGCGCACGTCCTCATAGGAGCGGTACTCGCTTTGCTGCACGCCCGGCTGTATCGGTCCCGCATGTACAAATGGATCACGCACCACCATCTAATCCTCCCGTATCACCCTGACCAGCTGCTCGCATGAGTCATCGGGGCGACCCCGCGAAGCGAAGGCCGTCGCCAGGTAACGGCCATGCTACCTGTCCAATATGCACGCCCGAAGGTCCTCAAATCCGTCAAAAAATCGCTGTTTCGGGGCATTCGGTACGGTTCGAAACTCATTTGTTGTCAATTTGAAGTTGATGTAGTTTGACGCCATGCCGATCAAGTCCCGCACTCCTGCAAAGACAGCCGGGGCTGCCGCAAGACCGGCGGGGTATTCCGGCACGCCCCTCCCCAAAAAACTAGGGATCAGGCCTGGCCACCGAGTGCTTCTGGTTGGTGCTCCGCTTGAGTTCGCGCTCACCCTCGGTCAACTTCCCGAAGGCGCGGCGCTAACGCGTCGGCTGAAGACCCCGCCCGATCTGACCATCTGGTTTGTGACTTCGCGGCGCGAATTGGTGAACGGGATCGCCAAGCACGCCGCGCGCCTTGTCACAGGATCGATCTGGATCGCGTGGCCCAAGAAATCCTCGGGGCAATCCACGGATCTCTCCGAGAATGACGTTCAGCGAGCCGGACTGGGGGCTGGGCTGGTCGATTACAAAGTCTGTGCAATCACCGAGGTCTGGTCCGGACTGCTTTTTACCCGCCGCAACAATGCCCAATGAACCGTAAGTGCCTCCGTCCTTCACCTCTCCTTGACTTCGCCCGCGGATTCTGTTTCTTGTAAACTTCCGTACTTCTGGAATTGATACGATGGCCCTGTTCGGACAGAAAAAAGACGATCCACCAGCGCCCGATGCCAACGAGCTCGAGAAGTTTCGTGCGGAGAATCTGCGTTTGCGTCGCGCGGTGGAAGAGCTGTCGGTGCTCAACGAGATCGCGCTGGCCATCAACTCCACCATGGAGCCCGATCAGATCAATAAACTGATCGTCGGCAAGTGCGTCCGCCGCCTCGGTGTCCAACAGGGCACGATCCACCTCTTCGGCTCCAACGAGACCGATCCGACCAAGACGCTCGTGCGAGTGATGCAACCCGGCGGCGATGGCCTGCCCATGCGCTTGTCCATCCAGTTGCAGGGCTGGATGCACAAGAACCGTCGGCCCTTGGTCATCAACGATCTGGCCAACGACGAACGCTTCGGCGGGGCGGATACCAAGAACCTCCCGATCAAGTCGCTGCTCTCGGTTCCACTTGAGCTGAAGGGCCGGCTCATCGGGATCCTCAATCTCTTCAACAAGATTGAAGGGGAGATTTCGTCGGAGGATGCGCGCCTGGCCGCCATCATCGCCTCGCAGTGCGCGCAAGTGATTGAAAACGCCCGGCTCAATGTCGAAGAGGTCAAGCTGCGCCAGTTGGAAGAGGACCTACGCAACGCGACCACGATCCAAAAGCTGCTTTTGCCTCTTGCCGCGCCCGACATTCCCGGCGTCGACATCGCCGGTGTCTCATACCCGGCGCGCGACGTGGGCGGCGACTACTTCGACTACATCGATCTCGGCGACGGACGTTGGGGAATTACGGTGGGCGACGTCTCCGGTAAAGGTATGCCGGCGGCGCTGATGATGGCGAATCTGCAAGCGACCATGCGCGGATGCGCGCACAGCGCGGCCTCGGTATCGCAGTGCGTGAGTGACGCCAACAAATTGCTCTTGGGCTCCACCGATGCGAAAACGTTCGTGACTCTGTTCTACGCCATCTACGACGCCAAGAACCGGACCCTGACCTACTGCAACGCCGGCCACAATCCGCCGTATCTGTCTCTCAGCGACGGTACCGTGCGCACGCTGGACGTGGGCGGGCCGCTGGCCGCGGCGTTCGGCTGGTCGAAATACTCGGAAGAGACGATTCGCTTGAACGGCAGCGAACGCCTGGTCATCTACACCGACGGTGTCACCGAGGCGGCCGATGCCACCGATGAGCAATACGGTGAGGAGCGCCTCCTGGGTCTGATCAAGTCATGGGCGCCGGATACAAAGTGCTCCAAATTCGTCGATCGGGTTGTGACCGAAGTCCTGGCCTTTCAAAAGGACTTGCCGGTCGCCGACGATATCACGCTGGTCTGCTTACGAACTTAGTGCGGTATGCGAGAGAGGGGAGTACAGGCGGCGTCTCAGTGCGGGGCGCCGCTTGTTGTTCATAGAGCCCCCGCGTCACCACATCTGTCCCTACGACTCCGATGACCAACATCCTGCTCATCGCTTCACTCTGCTTCATTTGGGGCGCGACCTGGGTGGTCATCAAGATCGGACTGTCGGAATCGCCCCCGTTCTACGGCGCCGCCTTCCGTTTCATCGTCGCCGTCGGAATTCTTGCTGCGATCGTATGGCATCGCCGCCCAAGCTGGCCGCGCGGGCGGTCCTTGTGGGGATGGATGGTTCTCTGCGGCGTGCTCATGTACGGCGGATCCTACGCGGTCGTGTACTTTACCGAGCAGTACATCGATGCCGCCCTGGCCGCGATTCTCTTCGCGTCCTTCCCTTTCTTTGTGGCCCTCATGGCGCATTTCTATCTGCCGGCCGAACGGCTCAACCCCCTCAAAGTCGTTGGCCTGATCGTGGGCTTCGCCGGTGTGGTCGTGCTTTCCACCCACGGCGCCATGGAACTGTCGGCGTCGGCATGGTGGGCTCCCTGGCTCATGCTCATTTCGCCTCTGGCTTCAGCCGCGTCATCGGTCATCGTGAAAAAGCACCTGACCAAGGAAGACCCGTTTGTCCTCAATCTGATCCAGATGTCCGTCGGCGTCCTCTGGCTTCTCCCCATGGCCATATTCGCAGAGGATATCACCGCGTTTCATTGGAGTGCCAAGTCCATCGGGGCGGTCGTGGCGCTCGGAACGTTCGGATCGGCGTTCGCGTTCGTCACAATGTACCATCTGATGAAGACAATGACCGCCAGCGGCCTGTCGTTGATCGCCTTCGTCACCCCCGGGGTGGCCGCCATCCTTGGATGGCTCATCCTGAAGGAAACGGTCACGTGGCAGACCGGCGCCGGCGCCGCCCTCGTACTCGTGGGCATCTACATCGTCAACATCCTCGCCGTCCGTGGTCGGACCATTCCGCTCGAGCCGGCCGTCGAAGCCATCGACTGCCAGGACACCAAGCCGCAGTAACTGCACCATGCTGTTTTGGGAGGGCGAAGCCCGAAGGTGCTGAGCCTGCTCCGCTTGCAGTCACACGATTGCATTGCTCTTTGGGGAGGGCGAAGCTCCCGCTGAGCCTGCTCTAAAGGCAGGAGGACACAAAGAGCAGGCTCGCCGGGAGGCTCGCCCTCCCAAATCAAGATGGATCGAACTATCGCGACTTCAGGATGAATTCGATGACCAACCGTTTCTGCTCTTCGGTCATCGGTAATTGTGGCATGTGCGCGGAGAAACGTGTCGAGATCGCCTTGAGCCGCTCATCGGTCGACAAGTAGGACTCGGGGTCTTCCAGGTACGTGCTCAGTTTTTCCGGCGTCCAATGCTCATGAACGGCTTGCAGCGACGGCCCCATCTCGGTCCCCTCACGGCCTTCACCATGGCAGAGATTACAGCCCAACTCACGATAGGTCGGTCCACCGCCTGGCGGCGGACCGCTGTCGCAGTGCGTCAGAATCATGACGCTCCCCAGCAGCGCCGGCAGCAGGAGGAGCCGGTAGCGGCTCACTTTGACACAACGCTTATCAGAAAGTCCCGCCATATCGAACCCGTTTTACAATCGCTTTGCCGCTCCGAAATGTCCAGTGGATAGCTCAGCGCCCCAGAACAGCAAACGGCCCCGAACCATCCGGTCCGGGGCCGCCCGTATCTCGTAGGGTGGGCTCAGCCCACCGTCTTATCTATCAATCTCACCGAGCACGATATCCACCGATCCCACCGCCGCCACGATGTCGGCGATCAGCATGGGTTTTTCCGACGCTTGCACAATCGCGTTTAGCGCGGAGATCGCGGTGAAGCAGGGGGAACGCGCCTTGCAGCGCAGCGGGATTTCCGAGCCGTCGGAGATGATGTAATAGCCCAGCTCTCCGCGCGGCGTCTCGGTGCGGACGTACGCGTCGCCCTTCGGCGGACGCACCTTCTTCGGAATCGTCTCGCGGACGTCCCCTTCGGGAAGGTTCTTCAGCGCCTGCTGGCAGATCTTAATCGATTCGGCCATTTCATACACCCGAACCATGTACCGATCCCAGCACGATCCGACCGGGCCGAACTGACCGGTTCCGACGATGACCTTCCAGTCAAATCGATCATAGATTGAGTACGGATCGTCGCGACGCAGATCCCAGTCGACTCCCGAACCGCGTAGGTTCGGTCCCGTCACCCCATATGAGATCGCCATGTCCTTCGGCAGGATCGCGACCTTGGCGGTGCGGTTGATGAAGATGTGGTTGTAGGACAAAAGATCGTTGAAGTCCTTGATCTTCGGCTCGAAGTACCGCAGGAACTGCTCGCACTTGGCCGTCCAACCCTCGGGCAGATCGCGCGCCAATCCACCGACCCAGACATAGTTGTATAGCATGCGCGCGCCCGTCAGCCATTCGAGCAAATCGAGGATCATTTCACGGTCACGGAAGGCCCAGAGAAACGGGGTAAACGCCCCCATATCGAGGCCATAAGTCCCAAGAGCGACCAGGTGGCTCGCGATGCGCTGCAATTCGGCGGTGATCACCCGGATGTGCTCGACACGGTCGTTGAGCTTGATCCCCATCAAGCGCTCGACCGCCACCGCATACCCCAGGTCCTGCGACATCGCCGCGATGTAATCCATACGGTCGCAGAACGGGATCACCTCGGCGTAGGGGAGATTCTCCGCGTGCTTCTCAAAACAGCGGTGCAGGTACCCGATGTGCGGCTTCACATGCAGGACCGCTTCACCGTCCATGGTCAATTCCAGGCGCAACACGCCGTGCGTCGACGGGTGCTGCGGACCCATGTTGACCTTGTAGGTGTCGGTGATGTAGGCGCCGGAGTATTTCTCGCCCTCGGGAGGTGTCCCGATGTTGATCAGCAGGTCATCTTCATCCCACTCGTAACGAGGCGGCGCCTGCGGTGCAAAGATGTCATTCATAGCCTGATCCTGACTTCTCCTGAGGCCCGATGTCAACTCGCGGGCGGCGGTTGCGGCATGTAGGTCAAGCGCCGCTTGTCGTCCAGGCCCAGTTTGTAGCGGGCCCGGAATCGTTGGTCGCCGACGAAATACACATAGATAAACGGATTGCCGAAGACCGCATTGGTCTGCGGCGTGGGCCAGCCCTTCGTCCCCAATGTGAAATCGCCCTCCGTCAAATTCGGGAATTCGTAGGTGATCAAGCCATTCCCGGCGGAGTCAGCGACCACCACACGCAACCCCATCGCCCGGTGCACGCGGATGACGAAGCTCTCGGCATAGTCTGTCGCCGGGTTCGCGACGCCCTCGGCCTCCGACTTCATCTGGATCGCCAGCGCCGAGTCACGCGAGAATGGACGGAGTGACGAGTAGTTGGGTGCGTAACGCGGGAAATCCGGGTCGCCCTTGATGAGGTACCCGTAGGAACGATCAAACAACTCGCTGGAGTTGGGATTGCCTGCCCGCGCTCCCCCTCCGGAACTGCCGCCCCCACAACCGGGAAGCAAGCTCACTGTCGTGATGGCCACCAACAACGCTGCCAGGCTGAACGATCTCCGCATGACGAAGCCCTCTCCGTGCTTAAGGGTAAATGCCCACCTTGAGTGTTTTCCCATCCACCGAGGCGCGCAGGCGTTCGATCTCCTCTGGGGAATAGGTGCCATAATGATAGATGAGATTGTCGCGCGAATAGACCGAATTCTCGTATTCCTTCGTCATGTATAAACATTCCGTTGGGCAAGGATCCGTGCATAATGCGCAATAACAACATTTTGCGAAGTCGATGTCGAACCGGAGCAGGTGCAGCTTCTTCTTCTGCCCGTCCGAGGTCGTTCCCAGGTCCTCGTCCTTCCCCGCCTTGGCCGTCTCGATGGCAATACAGTCAACCGGGCAAACACGGGCGCACTGCAGGCAGCCGATACAGTCTTCTATCTTGTTGAACAACTGCCCCTTAGCGCCTAGTGGCAGGTCCCAGGTCTCGTCGGGATACTGCATCGTCACCGGTTTGCGCCAGAGATGCTGCCAGGTCACTCTCAGACCAACCAAAAGCGACCAAAAACCCCGTAGATGGTACGCTATCGCTGTCATTCGCCTTAGTTCCTCCGCATCACATGCCGCTCAGGTCTGGTTCACGTCTCTCAGGCTGGACCGCCCGATCGTCGGGGTGATCCTCTTTCGACACCCAGTGCCCGCGATCGGCATCTCTGCCTACCGGGTATGGCACCTTCAACCCGCGATAGAACTCCTGGACCTTGTAGTCTTTCCGCAACGGCCACCCTTCCCAGTCATCCGGGCAGAGAATGCGCCGCAGATCGGCGTGCCCGTCAAAGATAATCCCCATCATGTCGTACGCTTCACGCTCATGCCAGTCGGCCGTACCCCAAATGTGGGACACCGTTGGCACGTGGGCATTGTCTCGTTCGGGCAGCGTGACCTTCAGCGTGATCTTGTGATTGTGGGCCATCGAGTGCAGGTTGTATACCACGCCGAGATTGGTCTTGTCGTCGGTGGCGGAGAGGCACATGAGCGAAGTCAGTTCGATCCCCGGCTCGTCGCGCAGCCAGCGCCCCACCTCGGCGATCGCGGCTGTCTCAACCAAGCACCAAGGATCGACGCCCTCCGAGAGCGCCCCGATCTTCTCCCCAAATTGGGCCAGCAATTTTGCGTGAATGTCCTGCGTTGTCATGAGAGCCTTCCCTCGGACTTTAAGCCGACATCATCGGGGCCAGTTTCTTGCCCAGGAGCGCTTCGCGCTTGATCTTCTCCTGCAGCATCATCAACCCCTCTAAGAGCGCCTCCGGGCGCGGCGGGCAGCCGGCCACGTACACGTCCACCGGCACAATCTGGTCCACACCCTTCAAGACATGATACCCATGCCGCCAGTAGGGGCCGCCGCAGGTCGCGCATGACCCCATCGACACCACGTACTTCGGTTCCGGCATCTGGTCATACAGCCGCTTGACCCGCAACGCCATCTTCATGGTCACCGTGCCCGCCACGATCATCAGGTCGGTCTGACGTGGTGAGGCGCGCATCACGCCCATGCCGAAGCGGTCCAAGTCGTACCGCGAGGCCGCCGTCGCCATCATCTCAATCGCGCAACAGGCGAGCCCAAACGTCATCGGCCACACCGACGATTGTCGCGCCCAGGCAAACACCTTGTCCAGCGAGGTGACAATCACATTGTTGCCGTGCCGCCCCTCCAACGGGAGCGTCTCTTCGGCCTTCTCGACGATTTTCTGTTGGATCACTGTCAGCGCCATCGCGATGTACCTCTTCCCGGTTTGTAATGTCTAAATACGGCGCTTTCGGCCCAGTGCGTGGCAAATCCCCAGCCGTTATGACACAAGCTGCTCTTGGAGGGCGGCCTTCTCCCCAGCGGACTCCTCCGACGCGGCTTTTAATGACAAAAGCATCTTCAAGTCCAGAATCATCCCTTGACGCGAATAAGCCCCGATCTCCGTGATCCCGGTGTCCATGCGGATGGCATCCTCAGGGCACGCTTCCACACAGTACCCGCAGAATACACACCGTCCGATGTCGATATCGAAGGACAGCGGCCGCTTTTCGATATTTGGGTCCGGGACTTCTTCGGCAACGATTTTGATGCAGAATGCCGGGCACACCGTCTCGCACATCATGCACGCCACGCACCGCGGCGTGCCATCGGGACGGTGTGTCAGCCGGTGGAGGCTGCGCAGACGCATCGCCGCCGGACGATGAACCTCGGGGTACTGAAAGGTCGCCGCGCCGGGCAGAATGTTCTTGAATCCCAACGCCCGCAACGCGTGGCGCCAGAGATTGACCCAGAAATGCCGCGCCGTGACACCCAGCCCACGCGCGATCTCGGGAGCGTACAGCCGCTCCAGAAACGTCAATTCCCGCCGGTGGGCGGAGACATTGACCACATTGACAGTTCGCGTTGCCATGCTTCTCTTTGCAATCGCAAGGGGCTAAAGCCACTTGTGTCCCGCAATCTCGATTCTCATCACGTCGGGCACGGCAGGCCGTGCCGCTACGAACTCCTATTGCTTCCCAGACTCGGTGAACAAGGGGCTCTAGCCCCTTGCCGCCTCACTTCAACCATAACACCAGCCCGGCGGTGATGATTGTATTCGCCAACGACAGGGGCAAGAGGATCTTCCAGCCCAGGTTCATCAGTTGGTCAAAGCGGAACCGGGGCAGGGTCCAACGAATCAGCATCAACAGCCAGCAGAATGAACAGACCTTGATGATAAAGGAGAGCACCCGCATGATCTCGACCACCCACACATTGATGTGCCAGGTGGCCCCCCATGGGAAGACGAACCCGGTGTCCGCCAAATAGGGGACCTGCCAGCCGCCAAAAAAGAAAGTGGTCAGCAGTGAGGAGATGAGGACGGTCTCAATGAAGTCCGTAAACATGAACATCCCGAACTTCATCGATGAGTATTCGAGGAAAAACCCGATAATCTCCGATTCGCCTTCCGGCATGTCGAAGGGGATGCGTTTGGTCTCGGCAATGCCGGCGATCAAGAACAGGACGAAGCCGAGCGGCTGGTAGAAGATCCCCCAGGCCGGGAGAAATCCCAATAGCAGGCGCCCTTGGGCATGGACGATCTCCTGCAGCGACAAGGTCTGAAAGACCAGAATCATCCCGACCAGTGTCAACCCGAAGGTGATTTCGTACGAGATCATCTGCGCCGAGGCGCGGATCCCGCCAAACAGCGCGTAGTTGTTGTTCGACGACCAGCCCGCGAGCACCACGCCGTACACGCCGACCGACATCATTGCGAACACGAAGAGAAGCCCGGCGTTGAGATTGGCGACTTGCAGAGGAATGATGTGGCCGCTGATCACGATCTGGTGTCCAAACGGCACAACCGCGAATGTCATGATGGCAAAGAAGATCGCCAGCACCGGCGCCAATGAGAATAGGAGGCGGTGTGACGTCTTTGGAATGAAATCCTCCTTCGTAAACATCTTCACGGCGTCGGCGAGGATGTGAAACAATCCCCACAGCCGCAGGCCGAAGATCTTGGCCCGATTGGCGCCGATACGATCCTGCATAATCGCCGACTGCTTGCGCTCGACCCAAGTCAGAATGCCCGCGAGATTGAGCACAAATAGGACGATGAAGAGCGTGACGCCCAACGAAGCACTGATGGCAAAGGCCGGTGTCATGGTTCCTCTATGCCCTCTGTGCTTGCGGGGCTCGCTGGCTGGGATTCAGCCCCTGCCAGCCCAGGTCGGCGTAATTGAGCCCGCCAAAGTACTCGACTTCATTTGCCAATTGATCGAAGCAAGCGTCGGATTCACGTGGTGCAGTGGGCAATTCCCAGCGCCCGGCGACGTCCGCGAGGATCTCAAGCAACGGCCGCGCCTCGCCGACCGGCCCAATCGCCGCCCAATACCGTTGCACGTGTCCGGCGAAATTCGTCACCGTTCCGTCGGTCTCCGCATACGTTGCCAAAGGCAGCGCGATCTGCGCGAGTTCGGTGATGGTTGAGCGGTGCGTCTGTATCGCGACCACCAGCGGCACCTTCGACAGGGCGTCCTGGAGCCGCGCCTCGCCGAAGCGCTCCATCAGGCCGCCGCCGATCACAAAGAGGCAGCCGATGCGCCCTTCGGCGCACGCTTGCAGCACCGACTCGACTCTGACGGATGCACTCCCGAGGATCTGCGCTGCGCCGTACGAGTTCGGGAATGTGTCCGACTTGCGCAGCAACTCATCGTCGACCCCATTCGGATCGGCAGGACACTGGGACGCCAACTTGTCGAGTTTCATTCCGTCGCGGAACAGCTTTCGCGATGCCCAGAGTTCTTCGTTGGACAACGCCGGTGTCGCGATCACCGCGACTGATCCCATTCCCTGCGCCGACGTGACGCGATTGAATTCCTCATCGACCGCTGCCAGAGCTTGTGTCCAAGTGGCCGCCGCTGAGAGCCCACGCACAGACGGGGAGAGCAACCGGTCGGCGGCCTCGATTGCCTTGTAGGAATAACGTCCCGCGTCGCACATCCAGTACCCGTTGACGGCCGGGTTGTGACGCGGCTTGTAACGCGCAATCAGTTTCCCATCGTTGTGATGCGTCCGGCGGCGGTTGGTGTGGATCTCGATGTTGCAGCCGCGCGCGCACCCGTGGCAGACCGAATCGGTCTTGTCCAAGTACCAGACTCGCACCTTGAAGCGGAAATCGCGGTCGGTCAGCGCCCCCACCGGGCAGATATCGGCCAGGCAGCCAGAGTAGGCGTTGTTGACCGTTGCCCCTTCGACCGGGAGCAGTTCCGAGTAATGACCGCGATTGAAGATTCCCAATTCGTGCGTGTGTGTCACCTCATCGACGAACCGGGTGCAGCGCGAACAGAGAATGCAGCGCTCCGAGTCGAGGATGATGTGCGGTCCGACCGGGAGCGCTTTGTGCTTCTTGAGCTTGTCCTCGAGGAACGTGGAATCGTAGCGGCCAAACTGCATGTAGAATTCCTGCAGTTTGCACTCG
>Ga0326726_10003343_pt1 | contig 14723 bp, 12 predicted proteins | sample MHFenrmetagenome_2_FD_207603 | JGI IMG/M metagenome (GOLD analysis project Ga0326726, IMG submission 207603) | Lab enriched peat soil microbial communities from Michigan Hollow, Ithaca, NY, United States - MHF15MN | ecosystem: Environmental > Terrestrial > Soil > Wetlands > Peat | place: USA...
AGGAACGTCACGACATAGCCGATAACGAACTTGGGGAAGCGCTCCCAGATCTCCCCGGCTCGAGCCCGGTCGCCTTCGCGCTTCTCGATGCGGGTCGTCCAGATGTAGGCAAGGACAAACGCCCATACGCCGATGAAGATATCGATGAAGACCTTGACCGTGGCCGCCGTTCCCAGAATCCAGCCCTTGGCGTAGTTGATGCCTTCGGCCGCGTTGTTCGCAAGGATCAGCGATTCGGTGATCGCGCCGCTGGCCACCGCCGCGCCATCGGTCTTGACCGACAGCGCCATCCACGCTCCGGCAACCATGGGCTCGTGAGAGAGAAACGCCTGCGCCAGGAACGGCAGGAACAGCAACTCGACGACCGCGAAGATCACCACCAGCGAGGACACCATGATCGCAACCACCGGTCTGGCGCGGATCGCGGCCCCGGTGGCGATGGCGGCGGACACCCCGCAGATCGATATACCGGAAGCCAGAGGTGCCGCCCACTCGCGGCTGAACTTGAACCACGTTCTCGCCACGTAATACACCACGGACCAGAAGATCAGATAGGCCACGATGATGGATGCCAGGCCGAGAAACATGAGTGACGTCGCAAGGGCGAGCTTTTCCGCGGCCGTCACCCCGAGAAAGCCGCCAAGAAGAACGATCGCCGTCTTGACGTACAGTTCGGGCCGGACCGCCTCTTTCATCCATTGGGCAAAGCCGGGCATGAAGTTTCCGATGAACAGGCCCCCGAGCAGCGCCACCACGAAGCCGCCCTCCGCGGTGAGTCTGAGCGACCAGCTGATTCCGAATTTCTGCATGTCGCCGGGGGTGTTTACAGCGAAGTTGGCCCAGCTTCCGATGATCCAGCAGATGTACGCTAGCCAGAAGACCGCGGTGAACCCGAGCGCGAAGCGCTTGACGTCGGCTTTCAGCGCAGCAGCGCCGACCGTCATGACCACGAGTAGCGCCACGTAGGTGGCGAGCAGGGCGCCAACCCCGCCAAGGCCCGAGTAGGTCTTGGACGCCATGCCGAGCGCCTTGGACACATCAGTCCACACGCCGGTGGTGACGACCCACCCCAGACTATCCACGCCGCCAAGCAGCCCTAACGCAAGTACGAAGATGAGCAATCCGATCCAGACGGACAGCCAGTCTTCACTCATACCCCGAGCTTGATCCATATCGTCCTCCTCCAGCCGATTGGGTTCGCATGCGATTACCAAGAAATCCGGTTCGATTCCTCCTAACGTGCCGTGCCGCCTTGCCTGCTCGAAGGCTCGCTTATCCCGCGACCCAAACTAGCAGCCCATTACAAATGGTGTCTGACTGAACGTAAAGAATAGCACTCTGCCCTTTCCGTGCGAAGTGCGGGTATGACCGGGAATCAGGGACGGGCAAGACGGGCTGAAATCCTTGAACTCGTTGCTCATCACGTCCGATAATATGTCAATGGATCACCTTGAGCCAAAGCAGGCGCAGGAGCTCTTGCAGAAAAACCCCGACGCGCTATTCATTGACTGTCGCAGCGAGATGGAGTACCTGTTCGTCGGCCACCCGGTCGGCGCCCTGCACGTCGCCTGGAACGACGGACCCGAGTGGGAGGTTAACCCGCACTTCGTCGGGCAGGTGAAGAAGCTCGCCGGCACGAACCACGCCGAGCGCCCGATCGTGCTCATCTGCCGCAGCGGCAACCGCTCCCAGGAGGCGGGCGAAGCGCTCGAGCAGAACGGCTTTGCGCGCGTCTACAACGTCGTGAACGGTTTCGAGGGCCCGCTGGATGCAAGCCACCGGCGCAGCGTGGTCGCCGGCTGGCGCCACGACGGGCTTCCCTGGGAGCAGTGCTGAACCCGGCTCGATCAGCTGATCGCCTGGTAGTACAGGTTCTGCGGATGTCTCGCGTCGGCGAAGAAATACCACCGCTCGGCGAGCAGGCCAGCGAACTGCACAAGAAACGCAGCCGTAAGCAGCGGCGCGGATTCCGGCCGCAGGACGAGCAGCACGCCCGGCACGGGAAAGACGAGCGCTAGGAAGATCCAGCGCACGGCGCGCACCACCTCGCGCGGCCGGCCGTGGAAGAACTCGCGCGTGTTGAAAGAGCCGCCCATCGCGCCCTGCGCGATCTGCACGATACGCGGGTGCTTCACGCCGATGGCGGTGGCAAGGGTGGACTTGGGGCGAAGGCGCGCGTTGCGCGCGAGCGCGGCGAGGCGCATCACGTAGGCAAGCAGGCCGACGAGCAATGCCACGGCGGCGTAGGGGTGCGCGAACGCCGGCTGCAGCCAGGCCGCCAGGGCGGCGGCCGCCGTGAGGCCCGAGGCGCAGCCGAGGGCCGCGTAGTTGATCGGCGTTAGCGCCGTGTGCCACTCCTGCAGGAACCTGAGGCAGGCATAGATCATCCCGGTGCAGATGAACAGCGCCACCGCGAGCAGCGCACCGGCGATGTCCAATCCGACAATGGCATCGCGTGAAAGTCCGAAATGATGCGCGATACCCCACGCAAATACCACGGCGATTAATGCGGGCAGGACAATCACCTCGCGCGATAGCCACGACGTGCGCCACATGGCCGCCGAGCGCCAGGCGCGCTCGGGACGGCCGAGATGGAGGAACGACGCTCCGAGGCCGCCGACGAGCAGCGCGACGGACAGCGCGGCGCCGGCAACGAGCAAGCGCGGCGACGCGTCGCCGAAGACGTCGAGCGCCACGAGCGCGAGATAAAGTCCCTGTCCCGCCCCGATGAGCGTGGTGAGCAGCAGCACCGACAAGGCAGGCCGCATGGTTTACCAGCTCGTCACGTCGTCGAGCGACGGCTCGCTGGTCGCGGGGCGCGGCAGCTTGCCGTCGACCTTGAGCGGGTTGTCCTGCCGCTCGAGCTCGTCGGGATGGATCGGCAGCTCGGTCCGGCGCCGCGGCAGGTAGTGGTTCGCGGGCTGCGTGCCCCACTCGGGCATCAGCGTATAGCCGCCGTGCTCGCGGATGGCGCGCGAGGCCTCCGAATCCGGGTCGTGAATATCACCGAAGAGACGCGCACTCGTGGGGCACGCCATGACGCAGGCGGGCTTGCGCTCGGCTTGCGGCAGGCTCGCGTCGTAGATTCGGTCGACGCACAGCGTGCATTTCTTCATCACCTTCTGGTGCTCGTCGATCTCGCGCGCGCCGTATGGGCAGGCCCAGGCGCAGTACTTGCAGCCGATGCACTTGTCGTAGTCGACGAGCACGATGCCGTCCTCCGCGCGCTTATAGCTCGCGCCGGTCGGGCACACCGGCACGCACGGCGGGTCCTCGCAGTGCAGGCAGGACTTCGGGAAATGCACTGTCTCGGTCTTCGGATACTCGCCCACCTCGAAGGTCTGCACGCGGTTGAAGAACGTGCCGGTCGGATCGGCGCCGTAGGGCCGGTCGTCCGGGAGGGTACCCGCCGGCCCCGAGGTGTTCCACTGCTTGCAGCTCGTCACGCAGGCGTGGCAGCCGACGCAGACGTTGAGGTCGATCACCAGCGCGAGCTGCGTCATCGGCCGCTCGTCCTTCCCGCGCTGTACGCGATCCACTCCGGCCGGGGCTTGTCCGTGTCGGGCAGGGCGGGGAATTCGGGCCAGGTGCCTTCTTCCTCCGCCGGATAGATGCGCACGCGCACGTCGTACCAGCCGGCCTGTCCGGTGACCGGGTCGGAGTTCGAGGTATCGCCGGGAAGTGTGTCGCTGATCAAGTGGTTCAGAAGGAAGCCTTTGCGCGCCTCGTTCGCTTCCGGTGCGAGCGCCCACGCGCCCGGCTGCTTGCCGATCGCGTTCCAGGTCCACACCGTGCCCGGCTCGACCGCCTCGCTGTGGCGCCCCATGCAGCGCACCCGGCCCCATTGCGACTCGACCCACAGCCATGCGCCGTCCTCGACGCCGCTCGCGCGCGCGGTGCGCGGATTGATGAAGAGATAGTTGTGGGTGTGGATCTGGCGCAGCCAGGCGTTCTGCGAGTCCCACGAGTGGTACATCGCCATCGGCCGCTGCGTGATCGCGGCGAGGGGGTACTTCTCCAGGTCGGTGGCCTGCGCTTCGAGCGGCTCGTAGTAGAAGGGCAGCGGATCGAAGTAGGTCTCGACGCGCGAGCGCAAGCGCTCGGGCGGCCGGCGCTTGCCCCACTTGCCCTGCGCCGCGAGGCGGAATCTCTGCAGCACTTCCGAATACACCTGCACGATCACCGGGTCGGCGAAGCGCCGGATGCGCACGCGCTGCGCCCACTGCATGTAGCCCTTGTTCCAGTTGCGCATGTACTGGTACGAGGGCGGCAGCTTATGATGGAACACGCAGTCGTTCTGCGCATACATCTCCCATTGGCGGGGATTCGGCTCGCCGCGCATGAACTTCTCGCCCCCTTTGCCGCGCCAGCCCGAGAGAAAGCCGATCCCCGAGCCGGGCTCGGTCTCGAAGTTGATGACGAAGTCCGGGTAGTCGCGAAACTTCCGCGAGCCGTCCGGGTTGACGAAGGCGGGCAGCTTGAGGCGGCTGCCGAGCTCGATCAGTACTTCCTGGAAAGGCTTGCACTCTCCGGCGGGCGGCAGCACCGGCACGCGCACCGAATCGACCGGGCCGTCGAATTCCGAGATCGGCCGGTCGAGCATCGACATGACGTCGTGCCGCTCGAGATAAGTCGTATCGGGCAGCACCAGGTCGGCGTAAGCGGTCATCTCCGATTGGAAGGCGTCGCACACCACGATGAACGGAATCCGGTACTCGCCCTCGGGAGTGCGGTCGTTCAGCATCTTCCTCACCTCGCCGGTGTTCATGGTCGAGTTCCAGGCCATGTTGGCCATGAAGATGAGCAGCGTGTCGATGCAGTAGGGATCGCCCCGCCAGGCGTTGGTGATCACGTTGTGCATCAGCCCGTGTACCGAGAGCGGATATTCCCAGGAGAAGCCCTTGTCGATCCGCACCGGCTCGCCCGTCTCGTTGACGAACAAGTCGTCCGGCGTCTCGGGCCAGCCGAGCGCGAGGCCGGCGAGCGGAGTATCGGGTTTCACGCCCCCGGGTCCGCGCGGCGTCTTGGCCGCGGGCGGAATGGCGCGCGGGAAGGGCGCCTTGTGTCGGAAGCCGCCCGGCCGGTCGATCGTGCCGAGCAGCGTCATGAGGATCGCGAGCGCGCGTATCGTGTGGAAGCCGTTCGAATGCGCGGCGAGCCCGCGCATCGCGTGGAAAGCGACCGGATTGCCGGTCACCGACTCGTGCTCCCTGCCCCAGCTGTCGGTCCAGGCGATCGGCAGCTCGATCTTCTCGTCGCGCGCCGTAATGCCCATCTCGTGCGCGAGCCGGCGAATCGTCGCAGCGGCAACGCCCGTCACGTCCTCGGCCCATTCGGGCGTGTAGTCCTTGACCCGCTCCTCGAGCAGTTGAAATGCGGGCTTCACCTTGCGGCCGTCGGGCATCGCGAACGCGCCGAGCAGAAACGGATCCGCGCCCTCGGCGTGCGTGCGCACCGCGCGATTGGTGTGCCGATCCCACCACATCTGGTTCTGCGCATAGTTAGGCTCATCACCCCGCGACTCGTCACGCACCATCAGTCCGAAATCGTCGGACGATTCATCCAGGTTCACCAGCTGTCCGGCGTTGGTGTAGCGCACGATGAATTCCCGGTCGTAAAGACCGAGCGCGAGGATCTCGTGCACAATCGCGAGCAACAGCGCGCCGTCGGTTCCCGGGCGGATCGGCACCCATTCGTCGGCGATCGCTGAATAGCCGGTGCGCACCGGATTGATCGAGATGAATCGGCCGCCGTTGCGCTTGAATTTTGAAATCGCGATCTTGAGGGGATTCGAATGATGGTCCTCGGCGGTGCCGATCATGACGAACAATTTCGCGCGCTCGAGGTCCGGGCCGCCGAACTCCCAGAACGAGCCGCCGATGGTGTAGATCATGCCGGCGGCCATGTTCACCGAGCAGAAGCCGCCGTGCGCGGCGTAGTTCGGCGTGCCGAACTGGCGCGCGAAGAGCCCGGTGAGCGCCTGCATCTGGTCGCGCCCGGTAAACAGCGCGAATTTCTTCGGGTCGGTCGCCCGGATCCTGGAGAGCCTCTCTTGCAGGATCGCGAATGCCTCGTCCCACGAGATCGGCTCGAACTCGCCGGCGCCCCTTTCGCTTCCCGGTTTTCTCCTCAAGGGCCGCGTCAGTCGCGCCGGTGACACCTGCTTCATGATGCCGCTCGAGCCCTTAGCGCAGATCACGCCCTTATTGATCGGATGCGCGGGATTGCCCTCGATGTAGCGCACCGCACCGTCGCGCATGTGCACGCGGATGCCGCAGCGGCAGGCGCACATGTAGCACGTGGTGGTCTTGATCTCGACGTTCACGCTCGCGAATGCCTCAGGTGGCGAGACCGAAGGGGCGATCGGCCTCAGAAGGCGCCAGCTATCGGGCGGAATGACCCGCCAGCTTGACTTCCACCTTCTCGCTCGCCTTGAGCGAGGCGTAGTACTCGCGCAGTATCTCCAGCACCTCGGGCCGGCTGAACTCGGGCGGCACGGGGCTGCCTTCGGACAGCCACTTGCGCAGTTTGGTCCCCGAAACGAGCAGCCGGTCCTTGTCCTCGTGCGGACAGGTCCGGCCCGAGGCCATGCCGCCGCACTTGTAGCACCAGAAAGTCCAATCGATCTTGAGTGCCTGGGTTTCGAGCGCGCCCTTCGGAATCTGGTCGAAGACATGGTGCGCGTCGAACGGCCCGTAGTAGCTGCCGACGCCTGCGTGGTCGCGGCCGACGATCAGGTGCGAGCAGCCGTAGTTCTGCCGGAACAGCGCGTGCAGCAGCGCCTCGCGCGGCCCGGCGTAGCGCATGTCGAGCGGGTAGCCCGCTTGCACCACCGTGCCCGCCCGGAAGTACTTCTCTATCAGCACGGCGATGGCGCGCGTGCGCACCTCGGCCGGGATGTCGCCGGGCTTGAGGTTGCCGAGGAGCGAATGCACGAGCACGCCATCGCAGGTCTCGATTGCGACCTTGGCCAGGTACTCGTGCGAGCGGTGCATCGGGTTGCGGGTCTGGAACCCTGCGATCCTCGACCAGCCGAGCTTCTCGAAAGCGGCACGCGTCTGCTCGGGCGTCATGAAGAGCTTTCCGTATGCCGCCTTGAAGCCGCCGTCGGAGAGCACTTTCACCGGCCCGGCGAGGTTGACCTCACCCTGCTCCATCACCAACTTCACCCCGGGGTGCTCAAGGTCGGTCGTGCGGAAGACCGTGGCGCACTCGTGCGCCTTGTTGATCGCGTACTTCTCGGTGATCCTCATGACTGCGAGGATCTCGCCGTTGTCGGGATCCGCGAGCGCGATTTCGTTGCCCGTCCTGAATTTCGCCGCGGTGTCCTTGTCGGTCGACAAGGTGATCGGTATCGGCCAGAACAGACCGTTCGCCATCTTCATGCCGTCGCACACGCCTGCCCAGTCGGCGTGCGTCATGAACCCCTCCAGCGGCGTGAAGCCGCCGATGCCGAGCATGATGATGTCGCCCTTTTCGCGCGACGTCACGCGTACTCCGGGCAGCGTCGCGGCGCGCCGCCTTTCGGCGGCGAGTTCCTCGCCCTGAAGCAGCAGCGGCAGCAACCTGCCGCCGCCGTGCGGGTTGACCAAGGGCATGATGTTCACTTTCCAGTCATGCAATGCGATTCTTGCAACGACCGCCTTCGCGCCGCCTTGTCAGGTCCGGCTACGAACAAGAAAAGCGTACTGATTCGAGCGCACGATTCTTTGACCTAGGTCAAGCCTGCGTCCGGGCGAACGAGAACAATGGTCACTCGGATATTTCTTCTATCACAGCCCTTCGCATTCTAGGGAGTGGCGTCCGAGAAGCCCGGGCCCCGCTATATTGCAGAATATTCTAATATAAGACTAAACTAATATATTAAGGGATGGCAAGTCGCGGACAAACCAAGGAGGGGAACATGAAACGCAAGGCTATAGTCACTGCGCTGGTGCTTGCATCCGCGTCGCTGGTCGCAACCTCAGCGAGCGCGACCGACGGCTATTTTTCACACGGATATGGGATGAAAGCGAAGGGCATGGCCGGGGCGGGCACGGCCATGACCGCCGACGCCTTCGGCGGCGCGAACAACCCGGCCCAGATGGTCTTCGTCGGTGACCGCATCGACTTCGGGGTCGACCTCTTCAGTCCCCAGCGGTCGGCGTCCCGCAGCGGAAGCGCTGTGGGGATCGACGGCTCGGCCGACAGCGACAGCACCCTGTTCGCAATTCCGGAGTTCGGCTTCAGCAAGCTCATCAACCCGAAGCTGGCGCTCGGGGTCACGGTCTACGGCAACGGCGGCATGAATACCGACTATCCGGGCGACCAGATTCCGTCAGGCACCGCGTGCGGCCCTGCGACCGGCCCGGGGACGGGCTTCAACCCTGCGCCCGGACCCTACAACCTGCTGTGCGGGAACGGCCGGCTGGGCGTCGATCTCAGCCAGCTCGTGATCGCACCGACAGTGGCGTACAAGCTCACGGACAGCCACGCGATCGGCATCGCGCCTTTGTTCGGGTATCAGCGCTTCAAGATCGAGGGCGCGCAAGCGTTTGCGGGTTTTTCGAATTCGCCGTCCAATGTGTCCAACCAGGGCTACGACACCGCGAGCGGCTGGGGGGCGAGGATAGGCTGGCTCGGGAAAATCACCGACGCGCTGACGCTCGGCGCGGCCTACTCGACCAAGATCTCCATGAGCAAGTTCGACAAGTACAAGGGGTTGTTCGCGGAGGAAGGCGGCTTCGACATGCCCGAGAATTACAATGTCGGCCTGGCGTTCAAGGTGTCGCCGACGGTGACCATCGCAGCGGACTACCAGCGCATCAACTACAGCAAGGTCAAGTCGGTGGGCAACCCGAGCTCGCTGCTCCTGAACTGCGCCGGGGGCGACACCAGCGCCTGTCTCGGCGGAAGCAACGGAGCCGGCTTCGGCTGGCAGGATGTGGACGTGTGGAAGCTCGGCGTCGAATACCGTTACAACGACCAGCTCACGCTGCGCGGCGGCTACAACCACAGCGACAACCCGATCCAGGCCAAGGACGTGACGATCAACATCCTCGCGCCGGGCGTGGTCCAGGACCACGTGACACTAGGCCTCACTTACACGTTCCAGGGCGGCGGGGAGCTCACGGTGGCATACATGCACGCCTTCCAGAACTCTGTGACCGGGCCTTCGTTCTTCAACAACTTCACCGCCCCGGCTTCGTCCGGAAACGAGACGATCAAGATGTACGAGAACTCGCTCGGCGTCGCCTACGGCTGGAAGATGTAGCCGCCGGCGCACGCAAGGAGATCTAACCATGGACCCGAAACCGAACGACGCGCTCATCGACGAGTTGATCAAGCGCCGCCTGGACGAGATCCTGCCGCAGAAGATCGAGCAGGTGCTCGCCGAGCGGCGCGAGAAAACGCCGGGCTCGCTGACGATCATCGCCACCAAGGGGACGCTCGACTGGGCGTACCCGCCTTTCATCCTGGGGTCGACCGCCGCGGCGTTGGGCTGGAATGTGTCGATGTTTTTTACCTTCTACGGCCTGCAGCTGCTGCGCAAGGACCTGAGCTTCCTCAAGGTTAGCCCGCTCGGCAATCCCGGTATGCCGATGAAGATGCCCTTCGGCCCGGAATGGTTCCGGCACGTCAACTGGAACATCCCGAACGCGGTCCAGTCGATCGTGCCGGGGTTCGAGTCGCTGGCGAGCACGCTCATGAAGCAGACGATCCACAACAAGGGCGTGGCGACGATACCCGAGCTGCGCGAAATGGCGATCGAAGCCGGAGTAAAGCTGATCGGTTGCCAGATGACGGTCGATCTGTTCGGGTTCAGCCGCGACGACTTCATCCCCGAGGTGAAGGAGTACGTGGGCGCCGCGACCTTCCTGCCCATGGCGCGCGATGCCGACGTGAGCCTGTTCATCTAGCGGCGGCGGCTCAATTCACGAGGTGACACTATGGCCGATGCAGTCCTCGACGCGAAGGGGATGAACTGCCCCCTGCCGATCCTGAAAACGAAGAAGGCCTTGCAGACCATGCAGCCCGGCGGTCTCCTCGAGGTGCTCGCGACCGACCCCGGCTCCGTCGCCGACTTCGAGTCGTTCTGCCGCCAGACGGGCAACCAGCTCGTCTCCTCGATCAAGGAAGGCGACGTTTTCAAGTTCGTCCTGAAGCGTAAGTAGGAACGGATCCTTCCGGGTTCCATGCCTGGCCGGCCGCGGCGACGATGTCCGGCTTGCTGAGCCTGTGGCGGGCTGCACGCCTGGTCGGCGTCTCCCGCGGAGCGTTGCAGAAGAAGATCCGGGACGGCCTGCTCGACTCGTTCGAGGGCATGGTCCGGCTGGCGGATCTCCTGCGCGTGTTCCCCGGCACGCAGCTCGAGGACGAAGCGGAGCACGCGCGGGTTTCCGGGATCAAGGAGCGCGCCTTCGGCCGCCGCGTGCTCGAGCGGCTCCTGCCCGACAAGGAGGTTCTCGCGGCGCGCCTCGGCGAGCTCGGCCAGGAACTCGCCGAATCGCGCGCCCGCGAAGCGCGCTCGCAGGAATTGCTGGGCGAGCTTGCCCGGCGCCTGACAGACGCGCCGCTCGGCGCATGGCTGCGCCGGGAAATGGAGGTTGGCATGGCATCAAGCGACGAAGAGCGAGCGATGCTCGCGCAGGAAGGCGTCATGCGGGTCATCGCTCCGCACGTCAAAGTCGTCCCGGGCGGGCAGGAGTTCTTCGTCGAGGGCGCGGACAGCATCCTGGAGGCGGCTCTGCGGGTCGGCCTGGCCATGCCGTACGGCTGCTCGAGCGGAAACTGCGGCGACTGCAAAGCCCGGGTCATCGCAGGCCGTGTGGCACGGACCCGCCCGCACGACTATCGCCTGACGGAAGCCGAAAAGCTCCAGGGCTACGCGCTGATGTGCTGCAACACCGCAGTGACGGACCTGGTCATCGAGGCTGCAGTGGCGCGCGGCGCGGGCGACATCGCGCGCCAGAGCGTGACAACACATGTGCTCAAGATGGAGCCCCTTTCGCCGGAGGTCATGTTGCTCGAACTCGTCACCCCGCGCACCAACCGCCTGCGCTTCCTCGCCGGTCAAAGTGCCGAGATCGTGCTCGGCGGCATGCGGGCGACACTGCCGATCGCGAGCTGCCCCTGCGAGGAGCGGCGCCTGCATTTTCACCTGCGCCAGATTCCCGGCAACCGGGTATCTGACTACGCTTTCGGCAGACTGAAGCTCGGCGAGTCGGTGCCGGTCGAAGGGCCGCTTGGAGATTTCGTACTGCAGGATGAGAGCGGCCGGCCGATCGTGTTTATCGCCTTTGGATGGATAGGTTTCGCGCCCGTGAAAAGCATCATCGAGCATGCACTGGCGCAGGAGGCAGCCGAATCGATCGATCTGTGGTGGGTCGGGGCCAACCCGAGCGACCACTACCACCCGAAGCTCTGCCGCGCGTGGGCGGAGGCACTTGACAACTTTCACTATCACCCGCTGATCGCCGGCGCGGGCTTGCATGGCCAGGTGAACGAGTCCGTGCGTCACGCGCTGGAGAAGGTGGTGCCGGAACTCGGGGACCTTGCCGAGCGCGACGTATACGTCGCCGGCGAGTCGGCGCAGGTCGATGCGACGCGCGCTTTCCTGCTCGCTAGCGGGCTGCCGTCCGCGCAGCTGCGTTGCTGGAAATCGCACTGATGCCCTACTTCGTCTACAAGCTCTTCGAGGGTCCCGTCCGTTCCATCGAGCCCCTCGGCGAGTTTGCGCGTTATTCCGAAGCGAGCAGGTTCGCGAAAGCGAGGCGGGCCGAACTGTCCCAAGATACCTGCGCGATAAGAGTGGTCTTTGCAGAGAATCCTCTTGCCGCCGAGGAGGTGCTACTGAATCCGCGCGAAGCGCCGCCGCGCGTCGGCGACGACTACTGATCCCGGCGTAAAATGAAACGATGATGCTACGACACCCGCTCGTCGTCGACGCAGTTCGGCGCAACTGCGGTATCGCGGACGCGCGCCACGCGCACGAGGCGACGCTGTGCACCTATCTCCTGCAGATGCGCGAGCTGTACTGCTGGGAGCGCGGCCTGCCCTTCGAAGCGCAGCCGGCGCGCGCCGACGTGTCGCGCTGGATTGCCGATCGCGAGGCGGCGTGGCAGTCCCTGGAAAACGAGGACTACGTGCCGCTCCCGCTGCCCTCGCGCCCGTACGATCCTTTTGACGCCGCGGCGATCAACCAGGAGCTCCTTGCAGATGGCCTGGTCTACGGCGCTGGCCTTGGACGCTTCCACCGTCCCCATTTCTTCCTTGCCGAGCTCGAAAGGATCGAATTGCGCGGCGACACGCGGGTGATCGTTACCGGCCTCGAAATCGCGCGTGACCTCACGGCGGTTCCGGCGGTGCTGCAGGGCAACACCATTCATGTGCGGCGCGAAGCTCTGCGCCGCTGGTTGTGGGAAAGGGTGGAGTTCTGGCGTTCACGCCGTACCGCCGGCGCTCTGGCGCGCGCAATCGAGTCCTGGGGCCTTGCGGCGGGCGACGAAGCGGCGTTCGAGCGCATGGTCGCGGCCGAAACCGAGACACTGATCCTGCATGAGATCGGCGAATCGCGCGCCGGAGCGATGCTGGGCACCGGCTGGGAAGAGATGCTCGACGGGCTGGAGGACCGGCGCGCCGAGATCTTGGCGCGCGCTGTGCGCGACAATCTCGCCGATTGCCTTTCGACGCTGCCCGCTCTCCTTGAGCGCAACGCGCACGCGTCGCTGCACTTCTGGTTTTCGCAACTCGACGGCATGCGCCGCGAACTCTTCCCGACGCTCGCCGCGGCTTATCCGGCATGGTGCGATTCGGGTAGCTCCGCGGCACTCGCAGAAACGGTTCGCGCCGGCGCAACGCACTGGGAGCGCGCTGCAATGGACATCATGGCAGCGCCCACGCGCGCCGACTCGCGTGCCTTCGCGCTCTGAGCTCAGCATGGCGAAATCCAGCGGCCTGGTGAACGGATCGGAGCCTGCGGCGGATGACCGCCTGCGCGCGTTGCACGCGCTCTCGGAAGCCAGCTCGAGCCTGCCCGGCGACGCTGGCGTAGAGGAATGGCTCGGACGGTTCCTTGCCACCATGGTCCGGCTTGCGGGCGCATCGGCCGGCGCGGTGCGCGTCTTGACCGGGGACGCCAGGCATTTGAAGCTCATTGCTTCCGTGGGATTGCCGCCGGAGGCGGTTGCGCGCGAGAAGCTGATGCCAGTCGATTGTGGCGCTTGCGGCGCCGCAGTGCGTGAAGCGCAAGTGCACCAAGGATCGGACGGCATCGCGTGCGCTGGCGTCACTTCGGTCGCATGGTTCGGCGGCAACGCGACCATGGTGGTGGTGCCGATCGTGCACAAGGGGCGCGTTCTTGGTGTCTACAACCTGTTCCTGCGCGAGGCTCACGCGCTTCCCGAGGAGGCCGCGCTCCTCTGCCGAACGATCGGCGAGCACATCGGCATGGCGCTCGAGAACGCGCGGCTGGGGCGCGAGAACCTGCGTATGACGGTCATGAACGAGCGCCAAATGATGGCGGCCGAGATTCACGATTCACTCGCACAGACGCTCGCTTACATGAAGATGCGGACGGCGCTGCTGGTGGATGCGCTGCAGGCGTCCGGCGGCGAGCCGGCGCTGAAGTACGCGATCGATCTGCAGGGCGCGCTCGGCGAGGCCTACGCCGACCTGCGCGAGCTGCTTGCGCAGTTCCGCAGCCGCATGGACCCGCTGGGCCTGGTGTATGCGCTGCAGGCCATCGCCGCTGGCTTCGAGAAACGAACCGGCGTCGCCCTCGTCGTCGAGAACCGCCTTACGGACCTCAATCTTGGGGTGGACGAAGAGGCGAACGTGTTTCACATCTTGCAGGAAGCACTTGCCAATGTCGGCCGGCACTCGGGTGCAACGCGGGCGCGGCTCACGCTTGATGAGCGCGGCGGCGAATACGTGTTCACCGTGGAAGACGACGGGGTAGGCTTTTTCACCCTGGGCCACGCTCCCGGTGGCGGGCAGGCGGAGTTGCGCCACCATCTCGGCGTCAACATCATGCGCGAGCGCGCGCAGCGGCTAGCCGGGCGGATCGAAATCTCGAACCTTCCGCAGCGCGGCGCGCGCGTTCGCCTCACGCTGCCCGCCGATCACGCGGCCCGCGCCCCGGCGCCATGATCGCCTCGGTCAAGGTCATGCTGGTGGACGACCACACGCTATTCCGCCGCGGTCTGGCGGAATTGCTAGAAGGCCGCGAGGGCATCCAAGTCGTGGCGGAGACCGGTGACCCTGAGGAAGCGCCGCGCCTTGTGCGCGAGCACGGCCCCGATGTCGCCATCGTGGACCTCAACATGGCGCCGCAGGGCGGCCTCGCCCTGATCCGGCGCCTGCTCGACGAGGGCTGGAAGGGGACGCCGATTGTGCTGACCGTAAGCGACGCGGAGGACGACATGGCCAATGCGCTGGCGAGCGGTGCACGGGGCTACCTGCTCAAGGACATGGAACCTCAACAGGTGGTGGACGCCGTGCACCGCGCCATGCGCGGCGAGACGGTGGTCGCGCCGGCGATGACGCTGAAGCTCGTCGACCTGCTGCACCCGAAGCGCGGCGCGGCGGCGCGCGCCGACTTGCTGGCGAGCCTCACGGCGCGCGAGCGCGAGATCCTGCGCTATCTCGCGCAGGGGATGAGCAACAAGGCGATCGCGCGCACGCTCGCCATCAGTCACGAGACCGTGAAGCTGCACGTCAGGAAGATCCTGGCCAAGCTCAAG
>Ga0326726_10003344_pt1 | contig 14719 bp, 15 predicted proteins | sample MHFenrmetagenome_2_FD_207603 | JGI IMG/M metagenome (GOLD analysis project Ga0326726, IMG submission 207603) | Lab enriched peat soil microbial communities from Michigan Hollow, Ithaca, NY, United States - MHF15MN | ecosystem: Environmental > Terrestrial > Soil > Wetlands > Peat | place: USA...
ATAACTGTCGCGCCCTCCACCCGGCGCCCCCCAAAGTAATGTCGCGCTGAATAGCCAGATGAGAAAGGCAGGGTGAACTACCCTGTACAGGAACAAGGCCGGACGAGGACGAGCACCCATGGGTCCTCCGGCGGTGAAGGGCATTCAGCGTGGGGACTAAACGCCTACAATCATAGGATACGCGCAATTGGATCTGTGTCAAGGCATCACTTGCGAACGGCGATTCCGCGCAACGCGCTGTCCCGAAAGCAGTAACCGGACGGCAAACTAGGATTCCTTCTATCGGGATTAAGCGCTCTGCCGCCTATCGGCCCACGCTCGTGAAATCGGGCGCGGCGGCAGTCACTGGAGCGCCGTAGGCGCGCGTCTCTGCAAGCCAGACGAGGATTGTTCACCACACGACTCGTCCCCTCGCGAGGCGCAACCCTAATTGAGGTAGCAGCGGGTCTGATGGAACACCCCGCTCGCGTCGGACCCACCCGCGATCACTTTTCGTAGGGGCGCATCCCTAGGTAAGGCGGGACCTTCGGTGGCCATGCGCTCACGATGTCTCAGCCAAAGAGGAGATGTGGCCGCGACGCTCGTCGCGGAATACCCTGTTCACTGGTGCCGGGAATAAAGATCGCCACGTCGTCCCAGCCCCGCTCCGCGGGACGGCGGGACTCCCCGCGATGACGAGAACGGGATGTAGGGGCGCGGTTGCTCGTAGATCCCGCGCAGCAAGGCGCGCCCAAGTTCGGGGAACCCGCCGAAGGCGGGCAGGCCCGGCGCCTACATTCGATCAGACATCCCATCGTAGAGGCGGCTCTCGAGCCGCGAACACGAATTCGAAGAGCCCTCACCGGATTCGTCCCTTGAAAGCGGGACGAACCCGCCTCTCTCCCTAATGCGCCTGCCGATGCTCAGAGACCTTCGGCCGGATGGAGAGGATTACGAACTCAATTGACACTTGAAGACCCAAACAAAGTAGGGCGCACCCCTGGATAATGCGGGGCCTTCGGCATCCATGCGCCCCTACAGAGCTGGAATAATCGCGGAGACGCAGTTATGTGATCAGATGCCCGAGCCGGTCCCAGCGGACACGTTGGACAAAGTGGGCGATGTTGTAGAGGAAAGAGCGCCCCACCGAGAGTGGGTCAGACCAGTGCCAGTCGGGGGAGTTGGCATCGGTTCCCCACGACCAGTGGATCACCATCGCCTTTCCCTGAATCAAGTCGCGAGACACCACACCCCAGAAACGGGAGTCGTACGAGTTGTCGCGATTATCCCCCATCATGAAGAAGTTGCCCGGAGGTACAGTGAATGGGCCGAAGTTGTCGCGCGCGCTTCGTCCGGCGGGTTCCACGGTCTCACCGGCGGTGAACTTGCCGGTGGACGGAAGCGGGACGAATTGGCCGTCGACGTACAGGCGCTTATTGCGAATCTCGACCGTTTGTCCACCGACCGCGACGCAACGCTTGATGTAGTTGACCGATGGGTCCTTGGGGAATTTGAAGATGACAACGTCACCGGGCTTGGGATCGCGGACGGCAGGCAGGCGATAATCCAAAAGCGGCACGCGCGAACCGTAGATGAACTTGTTGGCCAAAAGGAAATCGCCAACGAGAAGCGTGTCCTCCATCGAGCCGGACGGAATCTTGTAGGCCTCGACGATCGACGTCTTGATGACGATCGCGAGGACAAAGGCGATACCCAGAGACTTGGTGTATTCCCACACCAAGTGCCCGAAACCGCCCGCGTGCGGCGGCGGTTGAACAGGCTTCGAATGACTGAATAGGGGCACCGTTGGTCTCCTCGGATCGTCAGTGAGCCGGCATCAAGAGCATCAGCCTATCATACGCAAGCGGGAACGCGAAGATTCATCGAATCACCCACCAAACAGGCGCAAGACATCGTGGTAGGTGACCGTGACGATCAAAAGAAGCAAGAGCGCCAGCCCGACCTGCTGCGCGATCGCCCGCTGCTTGATCGTCAGTGGCCGTCCGCGCGCCTTCTCAAAGATCAGGAAAACCAGATGCCCGCCGTCAAGTATCGGGATCGGCAGGACGTTCAGGATCGCGAGATTGACCGAGAGCACCGCCATGAAGGACAAGAGCATGTCGAATCCTTCGCGGGCGACCTGGCCCGCCATCTGCGCGATGCCGACCGGACCGGAGACCATGCGAATCGAGATGGCGCCGGTCAACAGACCGCCAAGAAACTTGAACATCGCGCCGGTGATGGCGAAGGTCTGATCGAAGCCGCCGACGATCGCGTCAATCGGCCCCAGTTTCTCGGTCACATACCCCATACCGATGCCGATGCGACCGACGACACTGTCGGCACCGGATGCCGACTTGAGCGTGTCCGTCATCGTGGCAAGCAGGGCTGAGTAAGCATCGTTGCCGTGCTTCCATGTGACCTCGACAAATTCGCGTGGGCGGGCGTGAACGAGATCAGCCATTTCCTGGAAGGTCTTCACCGGCTTGTGATCAATCGCGACGATCACATCACCGGGCTTGATCCCCGCCGAGTCCGCCGGGGACTCCTTGAGCACGGGGCCGACAACAACCCGTTCTATGTCAGGGGTGGGACGTCCCCAGAACAAGAAGACGATGGTGAACAGGGCAATGGCGGTCACGTAGTTCATCACCGGGCCGGCCAGGATCACACCGGCGCGCGTCATCACGGATTTCGACATGAACTCGCGCGGATCGCCGGTGATCTCCCCCTCTTCGGGATTCTCGCCTGCCATCTTGACGTAGCCGCCGAGAGGGATCCAGGAGATGCAATACTCGGTCTCCCCGCGGGTGAATCCAATCATCTTCGGTGGAAACCCGAGCGAGAAGCGCTCGACTTTGATCCCCGACCATTTAGCGACTAGGAAGTGTCCCAGTTCATGGACAAAGATCAGGACACCGAGCACAAGTATGGTTGCCAGCGTAGTGGTCAAATTCGTCTCCGAAAGGGATGTACTCCTACTTGCGTCCGGTGACAATCGCCTGGGCGCACTCGCGCGCCCACCGGTCCGCCGCCTCTATATCGTCAATTGAAGGGTCCGAGACAACATGATGCTGCGCCAACACTTCCTTGACTACGGCCGGGATGCCGGTAAAGGGCAATTCCCCTTTCAGGAAAGCGGCGACCGCCACTTCGTCGGCGGCATTCAAAACGCACCCGCCGGTTGCCCCCAAGAGGGATGCGTCTCGAGCGAGACGCAACGCGGGGTAACGTTCGGCTTCCGGCGCGAAGAACTGCAATTGCCCGTGCTCGACTGGGTCATACACTGGGGCTTCAGACGCAGCCGGTGGGCGCTCGGTGGCGAAGAGCGCGTAGGTGATGGGCAACGTCATATCAGGCACCCCCAATTGCGCCACCACCGAATTGTCCTGAAACTCGACCATCGAGTGGACGATTGATTGGGGATGGATCACCACATCCACCCGGTCGGGCGGCACATCAAAGAGCCAAGCCGCTTCCATGATCTCGAACCCTTTGTTCATCATCGTCGCTGAATCAACTGTGATGCGCGGCCCCATGTTCCAGGTCGGGTGAGCCAAGGCCTCCTCAGGAGTGATACGATCAAATGTCGCCAACGGTCGTGTGCGAAACGGCCCGCCGGAGGCGGTGAGGATCAGGCGGCGCACCTCTCCCTTATTCCCGGCGCGCAGGCACTGCCAGATGGCTGAATGTTCCGAGTCGATAGGGGAGATTGTGATGCCGGCACGGCGTGCGGCCGAAACCACGACACTCCCGGCGGCAACCAGTGTTTCCTTATTGGCCAGGGCGACCTGTTTGCCCGCGGCAATGGCGGCCAGGGTCGGGCGTACGCCGGTGAACCCCACCGAGGCGATGACGGTTGTCGTCGCCGAGGGCCAAGCCGCGACTGCCTGAACCCCCTCTGCCCCACTGGCAATCGTGACCTGCGTCCCGCGCATGGCCTCGATGAGCGTGGCGCGCCGCTTGTCGTCAGCGATGGCCACGATTTCCGGGTGATAGCGCCGGCACTGGGAGATCAGTTCATCGACGTTCGAGCCACCCGCCAGCGCGACGACGCGCAGACGATCGGGGTAGCGGTCTACGACCTTCAGCGTGCTCTGGCCGATCGATCCAGTCGAACCGACAAGGGCGATGGAAGCGGATCTGGTCATTGGACCTGCCCAATATGCGCTGTGGCGAGGCAAAAAAGAAGGCGGGCATTGCGCCCGCCTTCGGACTGTCGATGAGCCCCTTGTTTGCCTATTGAGGCGTGGGCGCCTTTACGGTGTCTTCGCCGCAGGTTGCTCCACGTAGACTTTGGTCATGTAGATCTTGGTGGTCGGACGCTCCATCGTGCGCGGCGCGGCCTCAATCTTGTGCACGACGTCCAAGCCTTCGATCACCTTGCCGAAGATCGTGTACTTGCCATCGAGATGGGGCGCATTGGCTAAACAGATGAAGAACTGCGAGCCGGCTGAGTTCGGATCCGACGAGCGCGCCATCGAAAGCGTCCCCTCCACATGATGCAGCGTGGTGGAGAATTCAGCGGGCACCGTGTAACCCGGGCCGCCGGTGCCGTTGCCCGACGGGTCGCCACCCTGAATCACGAAACCGGGCACGACACGATGGAAGGTGAGCGAATCATAGAAGTGCTTGTCGGTGAGATAAACGAAGCTCTGGCAGTGCTTCATGGCAACGTCGGGCCAGAGTTCGATCACGATCTTGCCCATCGACGTTTCCATGACGATGTGCGGCTTCTCGCCGGCAGCAAACTTGACGCTTTTGTACGGGGCGGTCGGGTCCACAGGTGTCTCCGTCTTCTTCTCCGAGGTGGTGGTCGCGGCCGGAGTCGTTTTGGTTCCTGCGCTGGTTGTCTTCTTGGTCGAATCGGCAGCCGTGGCAGCGCCGCTTGTTTTCGGTGTCGCGGTCTTCTTGGTGGTGTCAGCGACAACCGGGGTCGACTTCTTGGTCGTGTCGGCGGCCGTCGTGGTCGTGGTCGTGGTCGTGGTCGTAGTCGTGGTTGACTTTTTGGTCGTGTCAGCGGCCACTGCCGGAGTCGATTTCTTGGTCGAATCGGCGGCGGTTGTCGTGGTACCGGCCTTCTTCGTCGAGTCGGCAGCGCCTTGCTGCGCCCGGGCGACTGGGCCAGTCACCAGCACGGCTGCAACCAGCGCTATGACGGCTGGGGCAATCCAAATGCGAACTCGGTTCATTTCCAAAGCCTCCTTGGTTTCTACGCGGATTGGGACGCGCCAATAAACCCCGGCATCTCATGGGGTGCAAGGCGATTCTACCCCGGAGTGGGCCAGTCGATCCCAGGAAGCTGAGCGGATAACATGCAGGATGGCGGCAATATGGGGTTCGACTAATGGGACTTAACTAGGTGAGAATCCAGGATACGAATGCGATTCTTGGCGCGGTGCAGGGCCGCGGTGGCACGATTGATGTCCCAGGTTCCATCACCGGCGGCCGATTCGACCAACCGCTGCCGGGCCCGTTCCAGCGCCGCCAGCGCCCGGGCACGGTCGATCTCATCGATCTCTTCGGTGGCGTCGGCGAGAATCGTCGCTTGATTGTTCGCGACCTCGACGAAGCCTCCGGAAATGGCCATGATCAGTTCGCGTTCATCGGGCATGATCACGGTCAGTTTGCCGGGTATCAAAGGTGAGATCAAAGGCGCATGGTGCGCCAGGATGCCGAGGTAGCCCTTTGCACCGGGGACAATGATCGAGGTGACGGTCTCGTCGAAGACAGTCTCTTCGGGCGTGACGATGGAGAGGTGGAAATTCGCCATTAAAGGATCCAGTTGTCATTGCGAGGAGTTCCACAGTCCCCTCCGGGGACAGGGACGACGAAGCAATCTCCCTTTCGGATCTGCCCCCTGAGGGAGATTGCTTCGTCCCTGTCCCGCTTCGCGGGATTTTGGGACTCGCAATGACAGCATACTTGCATCAGTTACGCCGCTTCCCGTTTCATGCGTTCGGCCACTTCGAGGACCTCTTCCATGGTGCCGACCATGTAGAAGGCCTGCTCGGGAATCTCATCGTGCTTGCCATCGATAATTTCCTCGAACCCATTGATCGTGTCTTCGAGCTTCACATAGCGGCCCGTGCGGCCGGTAAAGGCCTCGGCCACGAAGAACGGCTGCGACAGGAAGCGCTGAATCTTGCGGGCGCGTGAGACGATCAGCTTGTCGTCTTCGGACAACTCTTCCATCCCCAGAATCGCGATGATGTCCTGCAGATCCTTGTAGCGCTGCAGAATCAACTGCACACCGCGGGCGACCTTATAGTGCCGTTCGCCGACGACGTGGGGATCGAGAATGCGCGAAGTCGAGTCGAGCGGATCGACCGCGGGATAGAGACCCAATTCGGCGATCTGACGGGAGAGCACGGTGGTCGCATCAAGGTGCGAGAAGGTGGTGGCCGGCGCCGGATCCGTGAGGTCATCGGCGGGGACATAGATCGCCTGCACCGACGTAATCGATCCCGACTTGGTGGAAGTGATGCGCTCTTGAAGCGCGCCCATTTCGGTACCGAGGGTGGGCTGGTAGCCGACGGCCGAGGGCATACGTCCGAGGAGCGCCGACACCTCCGAGCCCGCCTGCACGAAGCGGAAGATATTGTCGATGAAGATGAGCACATCCTGATGCTCTTCGTCGCGGAAATACTCGGCCATAGTGAGGCCGGTGAGTCCGACGCGCAGACGCGCGCCCGGCGGCTCGTTCATCTGACCAAAGACCATGCACGTCTTCTTAATGACGCCTGATTCAGTCATTTCCCGGTAGAGGTCGTTGCCTTCGCGCGTGCGCTCGCCGACACCGCAGAAGATCGAATAGCCACCGTGCTCGGTGGCGATGTTGCGGATCAACTCCTGAATGATGACGGTCTTGCCGACACCGGCGCCGCCGAAGAGGCCGACCTTGCCGCCTTTCGAATAGGGCTCGAGCAGGTCGATGACCTTAATGCCAGTCTCGAGAATCTCAGTTTCGGTGGCCTGGTCGGCCAGCGAGGGCGCGGGACGATGGATGGGGTCGCGGCGCATGCTTGGCGGCACCGGGCCCTTCCCATCGATGGGATCGCCGAGGAGGTTGAAAATGCGGCCCAGGCACTGATCGCCCACCGGCACAGTGATGGGCGCCCCGGTGTCGAGCGCCTTCATGCCACGCACCAAACCATCGGTCGACGCGAGAGCCACGCAACGCACGATGTTGTCGCCGGTGTGCAGCGCTGCTTCGAGCGTGAGATTGATGCTGCGCTCCTGATCGATTACCTTGATCGCATTGAGCAAGTTTGGCAGACGGTCGGAATGAAATTCGCAATCGACCGTCGGGCCAATCACCTGTACGACCTTACCCCAATTCTCTTGCGCCATGCCTCTCCCCTATCGTCAGTTGTCTTCTTCGATCTTGGCAAGGGGCTAAAGCCCCTTGTTTACCGCGAATTCGTTGGTCCACGTAGCGGCACGGCCTGTCCAAGATCCCGCTCCGCGGGGCCGTGCCTGTCAGTCGATCCCGTCTGTGGTGGGCCGAGCCCACCCTACATCGGGCGGGTCAAGCCCCGCCCCGACAATCACTGCGGACAAGGGGCTTTCAGCCCCTTGAGGGCGGCTCACGAGCCGCCCCTACAAATTACTCTTCACTCGCGGCTCGAGAGCCGCCTCTACAACCGGGCGGGTCAGGCCCTGCCCCTACCTAATCGCCTCGGCGCCGCCAACGATGTCGAGCAGTTCCTTGGTAATCGAGGACTGTCGCGCCTTGTTGTACTGCAAGGTCAGACTCCCAATCATATCGCCGGCCGATTTTGTCGCCGAGCCCATCGCCAGCATGCGCGCCGCGTGCTCCGAAGCAAACGATTCGGAGAGCGCCGACTGCATCACGGTGGCGACATAGCGCGGCATTAGGTCGGCGAAAATCGCCGCCGGGTCAGGCTCGAAGATGTAGTCCGACTGCGGCCCAGCGGATTCGGCTTGCGCCTCGATCGGCAAGAATCGGCTCACCGTAACTTCCGAACGCGCCGTCGAAACGAACTTCGCGAAAATCAGATAGATCGCATCGGTCTCGCCGTTCACGAATCGTTGCGTCAATTCCGTGGTGATTTCTTTCACCCGGGCAATGTCCATGTTGCCACCGAAATCGAGATGCTTGGCGATGACGTTGACGGTGCGGCGACGGAACCAATCCCAACCACGTTTGCCGATGCAGACCAACTCCGCCGCGTCACCCTGCTCGCGCATCAAGATCGAAGCGCGCCGGATCAGATTGGCGTTGAACGAGCCGCAGAGACCGCGGTCCGCTGTCACCAAGACATAGGTGGTGCGGTGCACTGGGCGAGTTGCGAAGAACGGATGCAAGACCTCGCCGTCGGGCTGGATCGCCGCTCGCGACAAGTTGGCCAGGATCAGCTCCATCTTGACAGCGTAGGGACGCGCCTTTTCGGCCCGCGACTGCGCCTTGCGCAGCTTGGCCGCCGAAACCATCTCCATGGCCTTGGTGATCTGCTTGGTCGAGTTGACCGAGCGGATCCGGCGTTTGATGTCACGAAGAGATGGCATGTCAATTCAGATCAAAATCACGGTTTGAACAGGCCTTTGAACTTGGTGCACGCGTCCTTGAGTTTCGCCTCGATGTCGTCGGAGAGGGCGCCCTTGGTCTTGATCGTATGACCGACGTCGGGGAACTCCTTTTTCATGTAGGCAAGGAAGTCGGTTTCGTACTTCCTCACCGCCGAGACGGGGAGTTCGTCGAGGTACCCTTTGCCTCCTGCCCAGATCATGATGACCTGGTCCTCGACCGCCATCGGGACATATTGACCCTGCTTCAAGAGTTCAACCATACGTTCGCCGCGCGTCAACTGACGCCGGGTGGCGTCGTCGAGATCGGAACCGAACTGCGCGAAAGCGGCCAGACCGCGGTACTGCGCCAGATCGAGGCGCAACGATCCCGCCACCTTCTTCATCGCCTTGGTCTGCGCGTTGCCGCCGACACGCGAAACGGAGATACCGACGTTGATCGCGGGGCGAACGCCGGAATAGAACAAGTCACCTTCGAGGAAAATCTGCCCGTCAGTGATCGAAATCACGTTGGTGGGAATGTAAGCGGTCACGTCACCAGCCTGCGTTTCGATGATCGGAAGCGCGGTCAACGAGCCGCCACCCTTCTCGTCGGAGAGCTTCGCGGCACGCTCCAACAGACGCGAGTGCAGATAGAAGACGTCGCCGGGATAGGCCTCGCGTCCCGGCGGACGGCGCAGGAGCAGCGCCAACTGCCGGTAAGCGACAGCATGCTTGGAGAGATCGTCATAGACGCAGAGCACGTGCTTGCCCTGAACCATCAGATTCTCGCCGATGGTAACTCCGGCGTAAGGCGCGATGAACTGCAAGGGCGCGGGATCGGTGGCGGAGGCGACGACGACTGTGGTGTATTCCATCGCGCCGTTCTTGCGCAGCACCTCGACAACCTGCGCGACGGTGGACGATTTCTGGCCAATGGCGACGTAGATGCAGAAGATATCAGTCTCGCGCTGATTGATGATCGTGTCGATTGCGATCGCGGTTTTCCCGGTCTGGCGGTCGCCGATGATGAGTTCGCGCTGGCCGCGTCCGATCGGAATCATTGAATCGATCGCCTTCAGGCCGGTTTGTACCGGCTCTTTCACCCCCTGGCGTTCAATCACCGACGGGGCGGTCATTTCCAGCTTGCGGAACTTGTCGGTCACGATCGGGCCCGCGCCGTCCAACGGCTGTCCCAGGGGATTGATAACCCGGCCGATGAGCGCGTCGCCGACAGGGACCGAAGCCACCCGTCCGGTGCGGCGCACCGTGTCCCCTTCCTTGATCAGGCGGTCGGAGCCGAAGATCGCGCAGCCGACATTGTCCTCTTCAAGGTTGAGCACCAGGCCGGTGATGTCGCCGGGGAAAGTGACCAGCTCGGACATCATCGCGTCCTCGAGTCCCCAGACGCGGGCGATACCGTCGCCGACCTGGAGCACCGTGCCGACCGACTCCATTTCCAGGCGGCCTTCGTACTGTCCGATTTCTTTGGCTATGACCGATGAAACTTCTTCGGGTTTGAGCGCCATCTGTTCTCCTGATTTCGCTTACGAGCGTCTACACGGCCTCATGGACCTTCAGCGCATAAAGCGCGTCGCGCAGACGAGACAAGTCGTGACGTACCGAGTAATCGATAATTTCGCCGCCGATTACGATGATGACCCCGCCCAAGATCTCGGGATCGACGTGCAAATGGTGGCGGACTTTCTTGCCGGACAGAGTTTCCAGCCGCGCCACAATCCGCTTCACCTCGGGTTCAGCCAGGGGGATGGCACTGGTGATGTCGGCTACGACAATGCCGCGCGCCTCATCCAACAAGTGGCCGTAAATCTCGACGATGCGCACCAAATTGTCGGTGCGCCCCTTGTCGATGATGAAGAGGACGAAGTGAGTCACGACCTCATGCGCGCCGACGAGCACATTGCGCACCAACTCGTGCTTGGATTCATCGGAAATCTGCGGCGCCGCCAGCACCTTCAGAAGGCGCTTGTCCTCTTTGATGACACCCGCCAGGACCGTCAAGTCGGCCCAGACGATATCGGTGATGCCGCGCTGTTGAGACAGCGTGAACAGCGCCGTGGCGTATTTCTTTGCGACGCGCGGTTCCATCTTAGTTGTTCTGCCCGGGGTTTGTGCGTTCCAACTCGTCGATGAATCCCGTCACCAGCTTGCGTTGCCCCTCCTGATCCAGGGTCTGCCGGATGATGCGCTCGGTGGCGGTCATCGTCATGGCGACGATCTTCTCTTTGAGTTCGACCTGGGCCTTGGCGACATCGCGTTCGATATCGGCGCGGGCCTTATCGATAATCCCTTTGGCCTCGGTGCGCGCCTGCTCGCGGATTTCCTCGGCAATCCGGCGGCCTTCACCGACGCCTTCCTGGATCTTGGTGCGTTTTTCCGCTTCGATGCCCGCGAGTTGGGCGGTGTACTTGGCGGCGGCGGCTTCGGCCTCGCGATTCTTGGCCGCGGCCTTGTCGAAATCCGACTGGATTGACGCGCGCCGTTCCTCGAGCAGCTCCAGCAGCGGTTTCCAAGCGTACTTCTTAAGCACCCACAGGACGATCAGGAACCCAAGAATCTGGGTGATGATTTGGATGTAATCAATTTTCATACGACCGTGCGTCCTCGCCGGGCGATTTGTGACGCCAACGCCGGCACTCCGAGGTTACCGGAGCGTCGCGGTTGGCGATCTTCAGTGACCTTAACCGATCCGGCCCTGGAGAATGAAGAACGCGACCAGCGCGTAGATCGTCAGCGCCTCGATGAGCGCGCAACCGATGATCATACCGGTCTGGATCTTGCCGGCGGCTTCCGGCTGACGGCCCATAGCATCCATGGCGGCGGCGACGGCCTTGCCCAGGCCCAGCCCGGAACCGATCGCGGCCAGCGCCAACCCAAAGGGCAGCGCCAATGACAATGCGGCTTTCCACTCCATCTGACTGTCTCCTTCGTTTCTATCCGTTCGACAATTGAACTAAACTCTCGGCTCTATGAACTCCGCAGAATCATACGACGTAGGGGCGCACGGCTGTGCGCCCTCCAAGGGGCTGAAAGCCCCTTGCCCGCGCGCTAACCTTCTTCAATGGTGCTCCTCTTGCTCGGCGACCATCATCGAGAAGTAGACGGTCGAGAGGAGCGTGAACACCAACGCTTGAATCGTCCCGGTCAGCAAGGCCAGGAAGATGAAAGGCACATGCAAAGGCAGCCCGACCGGAATGTGCAGAAAGGCGGTCGCGGTAACTCCGAGTCCGAGGAACGCCGCCAGCAGCACATCCTCGCCGGTGATGTTGCCAAAAAGACGAAGGGAGAGTGACATCGGCTTGGCCAGCTCACCGATCAGATGGATCGGGAAGTTGAGCGGCACCAAGACCCACTGGATCACGCTGCGTGGCGATCCCGCCATGTGATCGATGTACCCCATGATGCCCAGCTTCTTCAGCCCGGCGTACTGAACATAGAAGAAGACGCAGATTGCCAGCGCGATGGTCGTGTTGATGCCGTTCGGACCGCCGGTCGGCGACATCATGCCGGGAATCAGGCCGAACATGTTCATGCACCAGATGTAGATGAACAACGTGCCCAAGAATGGCGTGAAGCGCTTGGCCTCCGGACCGAGAATGCCGGCGAAGAAATTCGACAGCCCCTCCACCACCATTTCGAAGAGATTCTGCAGCGGCCCGGGGACCATGGTGCGGTTGCGACTGGCGGCACGAGCCAAAAGCGAGATGACGATGGCGACCGCGAAGGCGAAGATGACGTTTTGGAAGCGGGCGAGAAATTCGACGGCGGGGCCATGCGAGCCATGCTCGATCAGCGTGACGACGTTGGGAATTTCCGGCGCGCCGGACGGCTCGGCGCCTCCTTCGGCGACGGTGGCCAGAAACGGATGAATGAAGGCAAGAAGTGAGAGCATCACGAGTGGCCGGAGGGGGTCGGGATCGGGGTCGGGTGGCCTTCGTCGAGTTTTAGGTATGCGCGACCGAGTGCCTTGAACAATGTCACGGTGAACAGAAGCGAGAATCCGACCAGAAGCGAAGTCTCGTCAAACCAATGCGTGCGCAAAATCAGGTAACCGGCAGCGTAGATGACCGGGAATTTGATTGCGGCGAACGCGTAGGCGCGGGTGCGAGTGATCGGCCCCGGCTTCACCACCGCGGTCAAAAGCGCGGTCAGCGCCAGGAAATTCGCGACGCCCCAGACACAACCGGTCAAGATGCCGAGCGCAACTCTCGAGTCGAAGTAAACGGCGGTGAAGGCAAAGACCAGCACGCCGACCACGAGCGTCGTTTTCCAAATTCGATTGAGGAATTCGAGGGTCATGCTGCAACATTGGTGGCACGGGTCTTCAGACCCGTGCTCAGTCAACTATCCCTGCTCGCTCCACGGGTCTAAAGACCCGTGCCACCGCTACTTCTCGTCCGTCTCTTGCGAGGCGCGTTTGATCAGGCCCCAGACTTCGCGTCCCGCCGCCACGAATCCGAGCACGACGAACAGCGTCATCAGCCAGGGCTTCGTGTCGAACTTCTTGTCCAGCCAGTCGCCGAAGAAGTAACCGATCAGCGGACCGAACATCATGACAAAGGGGATAGCCGTCAGAATCCCGATCGGACGCAGCCACCTCCCGGTCTTTTCGGGTGAGTCGGACTTCAATAGTCGGCCTCAGCCCGTTTTACCGGCGCGATGCGAATTTGTGAACCATTTCGCAAGCTCCGGCCAAAACGAGGAGCGAATATGACGGGGTTAGTACGACCAAGTCAAGCCGGTTTTGACTCGCTCCCGTTTTGACACCCGTGGGCAGTTAAATAGAACTTACTATTGCGGACCTCGTACGGATAAATCGGATCCCATGGGTGCCCCCTGGCTTGCAGCGATCGACCTTTGCCGCCATTACAAGCGCGGCCGATCCGAGGTGCGCGCACTGGACGGAGTCAGCCTCGAATTGAACCAGGGCGAGTTCCTCGCCGTAGTCGGCGCGTCGGGTTCGGGAAAGTCCACCCTACTCAATCTGCTCGCGGGTCTCGACACGCCCACATCCGGACAGATTGCCGTTGAAGGGGTGCGGCTCGACTCGCTCTCGCGACGGGCGCTGGCGGCCTATCGCGCGCGGCGCGTGGGGATGGTCTTTCAGTCCTTCAATCTCATCGCCCACCATTCGGCGTTACGCAATGTCGAGATGGCGATGTACTTCGACGGCACGCCGCTGAAGGAACGCCGTCGCCGCGCCACCGCGATTCTCATCGAACTGGGTTTGGCCGACCGTCTGGATCACCGTCCCGCCGATCTATCGGGTGGCGAGCAACAGCGCGTCGCCATCGCCCGCGCCCTGGTAAAGGCCCCCGATCTACTCTTGGCCGATGAGCCGACCGGGAATCTTGATCGGGAAAACGCGGTTCGGATTGCCGATCTGATGACGGAGCAGAATCGTCGCGGACTCACGGTCATCGTCGCCACCCACGATCAGACACTGGCGCACTCGCACGCGCAGAAGATCATCCGCATGGAGTACGGACGGATCACGGGGGGCGCGGCATGACCCTGCGCGATCTGGTCGCCAACGCCGGCGGCAATCTCTGGCGAATGAAGCTGCGCACCTCGCTGACCATCGCCGGTGTGATCATCGCTTTCGCGACATTTGTCCCGATGCTCTCGCTGGGCGTCGGGATGCAGCGTAACGCCAACGAGCAATTTACCAAGCTCGGACTGTTTTCGACTTTGCAGGTGTACCCGCTCCCTCACAATGACGCGGACACAGTCAAGACCAAGGCAATTCTGAATCGGGATGCGGTGCAGCAGTTCGCGACCATCCCCGGCGTCATACTCGCCTACCCCTACGATGACTTCAATGTGAGCGTCAAGTTCGGTGACAGCACGCTTTCGATGTCGGCGCAGGCGCTGCCGCAGGCGGCGATTCAGAGCAAGCTCTACTCGCAGATGCGGGCGGGCAAAGCGTTTTCCGCCGACAGCGCCAACGAGGCGACGGTCACCGACGAGTTCCTCAATCTGGTGCATGTGAAGGATGCGGATTCGGTCGTTGGGAAACCGTTGGTCCTGACCGCCCGGGTGATCACGCTGGACAGCGGCCTTGTCAACGCACTGAGCGGGGTCATGCCGCAGTTCATGGAACGGATGAGGGGCGTGTGGCGCGACTCGGTGCAATCCGAGGATTTCTGGATCCATGTGCTGGGCGACATGGCTTCGGGAGCGATGTCGC
>Ga0326726_10003345_pt1 | contig 14718 bp, 12 predicted proteins | sample MHFenrmetagenome_2_FD_207603 | JGI IMG/M metagenome (GOLD analysis project Ga0326726, IMG submission 207603) | Lab enriched peat soil microbial communities from Michigan Hollow, Ithaca, NY, United States - MHF15MN | ecosystem: Environmental > Terrestrial > Soil > Wetlands > Peat | place: USA...
TCCCCTCAAGGGGGGGGTTACACCATAAAATGCCCGGTTCCCGCTCACGGACCGTTCAAAGGAAGACCCGAGGACAAGGTCAGGATTATGCAGCTCGATTAAGGTTTTTGCTTCCTTGAGTCCTTTCACCTGGGCAGAGGCGAAGGAGGAGGACCCTCCCGGGTTCCGCAGCCCGACAAACCGGATATCTGCATCGAGATAATGCACAAGCGCCTGTGCGGCAAATTCCGCGTACGATGATCCGGCAAAAATTACTGCCGACGGCGGATCGAACCTCCGCAGGAACTTGTCGCATATACGGACAGTCTCGTCCTCCTGCTGCGACAGTTCCCGCAGGACGGGGTCGATATCCGATTCCTCAAAGGCAGTGCCCAGCTTTTCAAACGTGGCCCGGAGGGGGCCAAAGCCAAGGGTCCCGCCAAGATACTCCCCAATGCCGCTTGGAAAATCCCCGTTGGTACCGATCGTGCAGCTCGCGGCTGTCCGGGTCTTTTCCAGGGAATCGCGGCAAAAGACCGTGGCAACCGGTACAGATGCCAGGCCAAGGAGCCGCCGGATCTCCTGAAGGTTTCCTTTATAAAAAGGATCGAGCAGGCAGACACCGTCGATATTCACGCCCTCGGTTTCCGGTCCGGTCTGCGGTGCGAGAAGTGAGAGGGCTTTTGTGTAACCGGCCTCTGCGTCTCCCGAGAATCCCGGACTGTCCACGAGAAGCACATCGTGCTCTGCAAGCATGGACTGGATGTCCTCGCCAAGGATCGCGGGAACGCAGGTAGTGATCACCGCAATGCGGTTGCCGGTGCCGGAAAGCCCGCCGATCACCTCGCGGAGCCGGTCTTCCGAGCCGAAGATCACTTCGTTTTCCAGGATAAAAGTGCCGTGAAGAGGTGCATGCAGGAGCGTCGTGGGATAATAGTAACAGCCACTGGAACCGTGGATCACGACGCTCATGCCTTCAAATCCCGCGAGACAGGAGGCGGCACCGGTCATGGCACAGGGCCAGAGAGGGTTATCACATTCAGGCATGGATCGCCCGCCTCCAGCGGTGGAGCATCCGCCGTACGCCGCTGGTCCCTACCACGGGGTGGACCGGCAGCGGTGATGCTTTCCCGTTTACGCTGACTCTGATGTGCAGGGCATCGGCAGCTTCCCGCGCTGCCCGGGAACTCTCGGGATCTATGACCGGCCCGCAGAAAATCCCCTGCGAATCGCCAATATCGGCAAAGTCTGCAAGCACGTCGGCCTGGAGGGCCTGCTCTATTCCGAGTGCACGCCTCCCGTCGATTCCACAGGCAGCAGCAACCGTACCAATAAACGCGAGGGTGTCCGAGAGACTGGTGGGGAATGACGGGACATACGGTGTCCCGAACCGCTGGCGGAGGTGATCCCCGACGGGTAAAAGCGCCGGGTCGCGGAGGATATTGAGCTGTGCCGCACCCAGAGCGGACAGATCGTCAAGGGACAGGTTATGCACGAATCGGATCCCCACCGGAAGCCCGAGAATGGTGAGGAGGCGCACCACTTCGGCATAGTTTTCCTCAACCTCGTATTCCAGGTTTTTTTCCCCGATGATATTCACATAAGGGCCCGCTGGCGAGGGTCCGCTCAGATCAGCAAGCGCAATCAGGGCGTTATTGACCCCGTCCTGGAAGGTGCCCCCCAGAAATCCAGCTGTCCGGACGGGGATGACCGGTACCGGCCAGCCCCGGCCGCAGACTGCCTCAACGTCATCGCCAATCGTAGCGGTAATGCAGGTGGAGAGGACAAACACAGCAGAGATATCCGATGTACAGACAGCACGGATTGTCCGGGCGAGGGCTTCCTCGCCGCCAAAGATAATATCCGTCTCACCAAGGGCGGATGAGACAATGTCCGGGAGGGAGGCCTGCTCATTTTCGAGCAGGGTTGCATGGAAGAGGGAGAAATTATGGTGAGCGCACCCTTTGGGGCCATGGATAATGCTTGCAGTATCCCGGACCTGGGTCGTTACCGAGAGTGCTCCCGTGAGGGTACAGCCCCCGGACCTAGATGTATGCATAGGCGAGGGTTTCAAGTTCATCGATCTCGAGGGGGGTAGGGATTGTCAGGCTGGTGTTCTCCATAACCTTGGAGGCAAGGGTGCGGTAGCAGGATGCCTGTGCAGAGGCTGGCTCGTACTCGATAACGGTCTTCCGGTTCAGTTCGGCAAGCTGTACCACGCGATCGCGGGGGATGAATTCGATAAGCTCGCTGTTCACCCGGCGGGCGAATTCGGCTACCAGCTCCTCTTCTTTCGGCTGGCCCTTGGCATTGCAGATGACACCGGCGAGCCGGCACTTGCTCTTTATCCGGGACGCCAGCCTTTTTATCGCCTTGCAGATATTGTTTGCCGCATAGAGCGACATCAGTTCCCCCGACGTGACGAGATAGATTTCCTGAGCGTACCCTTCCCGCATGGGCATGGCAAAGCCACCGCAGACCACGTCGCCCAGAACGTCGTAAACAATGACGTCCCCCTTAAGCGCCCCGAACTTCTCCAGCAGCTGGAAGGTGGCGATAATGCCCCGGCCGGCACACCCTACCCCGGGTTCCGGCCCACCGGCTTCGACACACCGGACGCCGTTGTAACCCTTAAACACGATATCCTCAAGCGAGAGCACTGCATCGCCCCGTTCCCGCACCAGGTCCATGACGGTCGGGATGAACGTCCCGTGCATCAGCATGCGGGTGCTGTCCCGCTTGGGGTCGCACCCGATCTGCAGGATATCGAGCCCCATACCGGATAATGCGGCAGAAAGGTTGGCTGATGTCGTGGATTTTCCGATACCCCCCTTGCCATACAGGGCGATCTGCTTCATTGGCATACTATGGGGCGGCTGTTTATATGAGATTTCCTGAAGTTAACAAAAGTAAAGTTGCGTTACGGAGCTGATCGCAGGGATTTTTTATTCCGGTTCCCGGACCAGAGCGATAAAAAGCATCACGACCGGTATCACTTCCAGCCGCCCAATCCACATGACAACGATAAAAATCCATTTTGAGATCACCGGCATATCCGGCGACACATACCCGGTCGAGATCCCGCTGGTCGAAAAGGCCGATACCACTTCAAAGACCACTTCCGTGAAGGAGAACGATGTGAGGTGGTACTGGAGGATGGCAAGGGTAGCGACAAAAACCGTGATAACCGACAGGATGATAACCAGCATATTCTTGGCTGCCTCGAGCTCTGCCGTTGCCTTTGGGATAATCCGCCCTTCGATCCTGAACGGGATAAGGACCTTGCCGCTTACGAAGAGACGGCGGAACCACCAGACAAGCGCCCGGATGGCAAGGGAGATCCGGCTGAGCTTGACCCCTCCCGCAGTACTACCGGAACACCCGCCGATGAATGCGATCATGGCAAGGAACAGGAGCGTGACGCTCGCCCAGGTATGCAGGTTCGCGATCTGGAAGCCGGTCGTTGTTATCGCGGAGACTCCCATGAACAGCGCCTGTTCAAATGCCATGGAAAACCCGAGGTCCCCAAAAAACATCAGGTCATATGTCAGAACTGTTATACCAATCCCGAGAAGGATAAAAAAGAGTTTGACCTGCTCGTCGCCAAAGAGGCTGAGGCGGCGGTTCTCGAGGACCAGATAATAGAGCTTGAAAGGAAGGGCCCCGGCAATCATCACGGGTATCAGCAGGAGCTCCAGAAAAAAGCTGTTGTAATAGAGGATTCCCTGCTGGTGGATACAGAACCCGCCGCTGGAGATGGCCGCAAGGGCAAGGTTGACCGATTCCCAGAGGGAGAGACCGGAGAACAGGATGAGACCGATCGCCATAAAGGTTAAAAAACCATAGATCTTCCAGAGCGACCGCCCCGTAGCGATCACACTGGGCATCAGTGCCTCGTCCCGGCCTTCGGTGCGGAAGATCTTGGAGGGGAACAGACCGGTACTGCTTGCCGTGGTAATGGCAAACGCAATGATCCCGATCCCGCTGATCCACTGCATATACGACCGCCAGAAGAGAAGCGTGCGGGGTGCAGAATCAACAGCAGGTATCATCGAGAACGCTGTGCCGGTCCACCCGGCCATCCCTTCGAAAAGGGCATCGGTGAAGTTCATGTGCATACCGAGCATGAAAGGCATCCCGCTGATCATGGCACAGAAGAACCAGAAGAGGGCAACCGAGCACAGGGCCGTGGAGAGACGGACCCCCCGTTCATTGCGGGGGATACTTCTGAAAGCGAACCCGAGAAGGACGAAGATCACCGGGACCGCGGCCATAGGAAGGAGCATGTTCCATTCAGAAAAGAGCAGGGCAATGGCAAGAGGGACACAGGTAACCGGGGCGACAAAAACAAAGATATCCCCGAGATCGGCAATGATCGTGGAAAGGTGCCTGAGCCTCCTCATCACTATTGGGTTACCGCCACGACGCTATTAGCGTTTGCACCAGTTCCGGAAGAGACTGAAGGGAACGCGGATGTGCCGGAAGTCGCGAAGGTCCGGGCGGAGGAGGAATTTTTCAGACAGTCCCGATCATCCGGGCCCGGTGCCCGGGGTTACAGGATATTATTCTCCTTGTGCTTTCGTGCAATGTCATCCGCCAGCCGGTCAAGGGCCTGGAGCGTTTTTTCATCCGGGAGTCCCTTCACCATGACCGGCTCAAGGACCTCGACCTTGACATGATCGAGCATTTTGACAATCGTCTCGGGTGCCTTACCTCCCCAGCCGTACGAACCGATTACCGAGGCAAACCGCATCTTGGGTTTGAGCAGGTTTGCAAGGTAGGTGGCATATACGATCTGGGGGTGCGGGCCGAAAAGCACGGTCGGCGTGGCGATAACGACAGTGGCTGCATCCACGAGCGAGACGGCCAGTTCGCCGATGTCCGTACGGGTCAGGTTGAATGGTCTGACCGTAACACCACGGGCTATCAGGGCATCGGTGAAGTGGTCTACCATCTTCTGGGTACTGCCATGCATGGAAACATACGGGATCACCACTTCATTTTTGACAGTGTCAGAGACCCAGTCCGCGTAGGCGTCGAGGATAAGGTCAGGGTTTTTGTGCACCGGGCCGTGACTCGGGGCGATCATGTCGATTTTAAGGGCCCGGATCTTTTCAAGGTGGCCTTTGATACTGCCGCGGAACGGCATCATGATCTCGGCAAAATACCGCTTTGCCGGGACATAGAAGTCTGCCCGGTCGGTCACGTAGAGGTCGCTCGTCGCCGTATGGTAGCCGAACAGGTCGCAGGGAAAGAGGATCCGGTCTTCCCGCAGGTAAGTGACCTGTGTCTCGGGCCAGTGAGTCCAGGGGGTAAAGAGGAAATCAAGCGTCCGGTCACCAAGCGAAAGGGTCTCGCGGTCTTTAATGACCTTGAACTTTTCTGCAGGAAGGTGAAGCAGGGCGATAAGAAGGTCCCTGCACTTCTCGTTCGTCACTACTATTGCATCGGGGAAAAATTCCAGGACCATCGGGAGCGAGCCGGCATGGTCCTGCTCGGCGTGGTTGATGATAATGTAGTCGATGCGATCGATCCCCAGCCTGACGAGGTTGGAGATCAGGTCGTACTCTTTGGTCGGATCAACGGTATCGATAAGGGCGGTCTTTTCGCTGCCGCGGACGAGATAGGCATTGTAACTGGTGCCGCTTGGCAGGGGGATAAGCTCATCGAAGATCCGGCGATCGAAGTCGAGCGCCCCGACCCACAGGACGCCGGGGACAATTTCACGGGATACCATAGCAAATCAGCTCTCCGGCCCTTTGAATAATTTTCCCGCCGCGCCACAGACCGGGCACGCCCAGTCTGCCGGCATTGACGAAAATGGCGTTTCCGGCGGTATATTCTGTATCGGTTCACCTTTTTTTGGATTATACTCGTGCCCGCAGATCTGGCAAACATAGGTTATCATCAGATAAAACCCCGAAAATACTGGTTGTTACAACAGTAGCGCGGAGAATTGCAATAATGATTTCGATAGTGCGCAATCCGGACCGGCTTTCAGGAACGGGAGGAAGGGGCAACTGCCGGATCTTCGAGATGATACCGTTCGAAAAAAAACTTAAACGACTGGTTATGCCGGGCAGCAGCCTCGGGCGAGAAGGACTTGAGGATCTCGAACATAAAGTCGATCCGCGAATCGAACGAAGGCGGGATAAGGGCATTGAAGTCCTCCTTTGTGAGCCTGTCGGTTGATGGAAGAGATGGAAGGCTGAACTTTTGCAGGGTCTCATCAGGGAGCCCCGCATAGTACCAGCTCTCGATCTCCATGATGACGATCACGATATTGCCCCCGTTGATATTGGAAAACCAGTGGTAGAGGAGCTGTTTCTTATCCCTGACCGAGCGTTCCGTGTCGATATCGGCGACAAAGATGTAATCGTTGTGCATCTCTGCAATGCTTTTTAAGAAATTATTGACTTTCAGGCGTTTGATACTGGCATACGGGATGATCTCGACAGAATCGAAGCGGGAGACGAAAAGGGGTTTCATGACCCGGCCGAAGAACCGGATATCGTCTTCACCTTCAACGAGGATAAAGAGCCGTTTTTTCATGGATCAGAGTCCCAGCAGGTTCTGGATATAGAGCTCTTCGATCCCGATCTCGTTTGCGAGAAACGTCCTGACCTCTTCCTTGTCGCCGGGACGGGAGATGATGGAATAACCTTCGTTATCCCGCGAGATGAGCAGGATGTCGTCAAGGGCGGCGTGCTTGACCACCTCGGTGCTGTGGGTGGTGACCATCACCTGTTTTTTCTCCGAGGCCTCCTTCATCATCCTCATCAGGCGGGCTACCAGGAACGGGTGGATATGGCTTGTCGGTTCTTCGATGATAATAAATGGTTTTTCCTCGAAATAGAGCGCGATGATCATGGCAAAGATCGCGATCGTCCCGTCTGAGAGGGATGAGGCCGGCAGTTCACGGCTCTTCGTGTACCGCTCCCGCATGGTCAGGATGAGGGAGACATCCATGAATTTCTGGACGGAAAAATCCTCGACAAATGGCAGGACATCGCGGAGCAGGTTGGAGAATTTCCGTTTCTTTTCAGGGTTCTCGAGGATAGTCTTCACCACAAGGGCGAGATTGCCCGCATCCTCGTCGAGTTCGCGCTTCCCGGTGATGGGTACCCCCTTCTTGGGGAGTTTCGGGTCGATATCATAGACTGCGATCCGGTCGAAGAATTTTTCAAGGTGGGGGAGCGGGTAACCGTACACAGTCTCGAGCAGAAGGGTCCGTTCCGGGAGCCGTTTTCCCCGGAAGAAGAGGGGTATGATGTCGTTCTCGGTCAGGGAGCAGCCCGCGGGAATGTCTACGCTGTACCGCACTTCCCCCTTGTCGCTTGAGACCCGGATTGAGCCCCTGCCGATGAGCTCCCTTTTTTCCCTGCGGCTGCGGCCGTTCCCGCAGGACAGGATCTCGCAACCGATCAGCAGCTGGTCGCGGACTATGGAAAAACCGTCGCCGTTCGCATGAAAATGCAGCGCAAATTCATAGGAAGACTCACAGGACCGTACCTCAAGCATCGGCCCGCCCTTGTCAGTCCTGTCCATAACTTCCTCGCCGTGGTCAGGGTCATAAACAACCTGGACGACGAGATCGCGCTCGTTGCCAATCTTTGCATTCCTGAGATAGTCCGCTCCTCCCTGCATGGCGATTGCATTGACCACCCCGTGACGGGCAATATCCCGCAGGAATTTAAAGGCACTGATAAAATTGGATTTTCCTGCCGCGTTGGACCCGATCACCACGCAGAACCGGGACAACTCCACGTCGATTGCCGAAAAACTCTTGAAATTTTCAATATGGATCCGCCTGATGGGCATACCTGCTCCCTTTAGTCATCGTTATTTTCCGACAAAAAGAAGGTATTGGTCGCCGGGTTAAAAAATCCGGAACACGTAATTATTGAGGACCATGACCCCGTAATTGAGATAGGCGAGGTAACAGACCCAGAGGAAGTAAGGGAAAAGCAGCATCCCGCCGTAGACAGAGAACCGGGTTATCTGGATGATCGCACACAGGAGCGTTGCCCAGAGAGCGATGATACAAAGGAAGGAAATGAAGAGTGAATGGACACCAAAAAAGGTGAAGGCCCAGACAAGCGTGAAAAATAACTGGATGCAGAACAGGATCAGCCCGAGAGTGACGTCATGCTGCTTGATATGGGACTGCAGGACAAGAAAGAGGGTGAATCCCATGAGGACGAATGATACCATCCAGACTGGTGAGAACAGCTCAGACGCTGGCGAGAAAACCGGCTTTACCAGGCCGGCATACCACGCAGGCATCCCCGGCAGGGCAGGATACCAGCCCATATAACCGGCAAGCAGGCAGACCCCGAGCGAACCTGCAAGGGTAAGAAAAGATTTCGCGACACTTTTTATCGTCATATGTCTCCCGATATGGTTTTTGATACAGGAGAATATATATTTTCTTGAACCTACGGGTTAGATTAACGGAAACCGGGAAAAATCTGGGTTATTTCCCTTTCCGGGTTGACCAGAACGGATCAATCCAGCTGAACATGGTACGGGGGTTCCTTTCGGGAAAGACCCCTTCAGCCACCGATTTTACCTCCTCAACGGAATAGAATGCATTCGGGTGGAACTTATTGATAATCCCGATCACGTGCGCCAGATCCTGCCGTTTGATGATGGTGAATACCATTTTGACCTTGCCGGTACCTCCCTCCCCGTCAATACTGGTAACCCCGTAATTATGCGAACGGAGGTACTGCATCAGTTCCTGCGGATCCTCTTTTGTAATGATACGGACGCTTGTCAGCCCGAGCGAGATCTTCTCCTCGATTGCCATACCAATGAATGTGCCGGTTGCGAACCCGGCACCGTAGGCAACATAACAGACCACGTTGGTCATGTTATTCATGACCTGCCCGATGGCCACAAGCCAGATGATCACCTCAAAAAAACCGATCGCGGGGGGGAGATATTTCACTCCCTTCGAGAGGAAAATAACCCGTATGGTGTCGAGAGTCATATCGCAGACCCGGGCAGAGAAGATCAACAGGGGCACGATGACATAGGTAAAGAGACCGGATGAGAGGGCTGCGTCGATCATGCTTACTAAGTGTTCCGGGCAGTAAAGTTAATAGTTTATTGTGGTGAGGTCAGGATATTACCGGGAGAAAAGGAAAGACCCGGCTGTATGCCGGCAGGACAGGGAAAAAAAGATCATGATGATCCTGACGTGGCATTGGTAACCACGAATTTCTTCGGCCAGGTGCCTTTCGTCTGGTCGTCGACATTCAGAACAGTAACCGTCCATTCTCCGGAAGAGGCTCCCTGCACCGTATTCAGGTCAAGGTTGCAGGAAATTTTCGAAGATTCCTGACTGATCGGGTTTGTACAAACCAGTACTATGGTGCCTTTGGTAAAACTGACCTTTAGACTGTTCCTGAAATTCTGGCCAAAGATAGCTACAGGAACCCTTTTACCCAGTTCTCCCGTAACCGGGTTGACTCCGGTGATGATCGGCAACGCTTCCCCAATCGTAAATATATTCTGCCGTGAATCAGACTGGCCGTCGGGGTTGGTCACGATAAGATTATAGGCGCCGGTACTCTTGCCGCTGAGATCAAAGAAGCAGGTGATGCCCGTATCCGATACCGAAACGCTGGTGGCGGTCAGCGGGGCAGATCCGGGCTGGACAAGCCTGACTGTTGCACCGTCCCGGAAGTTTGCACCGGTGATCGTCATACTCATCGCGGTATCCCTGCTTGCAGAGACGGGGGATATTTTCGTTATGACGGGGGCATTTCCGGAAGGGATTTGGGTGGATTCTGACAGGGAGGATTGGATACCCACCGGGACGGCCGAGACTGCTACATGGCCTACCCTGACAGGGTACATCCGTTCCGCGACTTCACGCCGGATCGTGTCCGTCCGGTCACTGGGCCGGTAGCCCCACGTTCCGTCCGGATTCTTCTCGATTAGTGCCCGTGTATACTGATCAGCTGCTGCATCATACTTCAGGATGAAATACAGGGAGGAGGACTCTGACGTGGAAGCAGTCCCGATGATATCCCCTTCCCGATACTTTGCAACGGGGCTGACGGGTGTCGGAATGGCCGTACCAGCCGACGGTGATTCATCTGAACAACCGGCAATAAACACGCCAAAAAGCAGAAGAAGGAAGATAATAAGCCCAAACAGGGGATTTCCTGCCATAGTCCTCATTTTAGCGTAGCAAAGGATAAGATTATTGCCAGACCTCAAAGAGCCACTGATCATGACTATGGGACTCCGGTTAACGTGCGCCGCACCTTTTCAGCTGTATGCTAGTCTCTGGCCGGCACCGGGATGGTTGCAAAATTGCGGGAGAGGTAGATGTGCAGGGCGAGAAGCGCAGCAATGGCCAGCAGCGATGACAGGTAGATCCCCGGATGGATTCCGCTCAGGGAGACAGGATCGAAGGTGCCTTTACCGGCAAAAACACCCGATCCTGCTACAACGATTACCGTAGCGTAAATATCCCGGACTGCAAAAAAAAAGAGTGCTGCGCCTATACCGATACAGACCGGCCAGAAGAGGGGGCCTTCCTGCCGGGCAGACGGACTCACTGCAAGGGTGGCTGACGCAAACAGGAGGCTCGTTATCACTACCCCTGACGTAATCGAAAGGACTGCTCCACCGGTCCGGACAAATGCCTGCACATGGGTCCCGACAAGGACCCAGCAGACCATCACGGATGCTGCCGCCGTAGGGAGGAGAAGAAGAAAGGCATTGGCAAACGCTAAACGGTCCGTCCCGAACGGGTTGAAGAAGATGATCATGCCAAAACTGACGGCGCCGGTGAAAGAACAGGCAAGAATAGTCCGGCGTACCGTGCGGAACCCTATCTGGAACATGTTCACGGCACCGGTGATGAATGCCTTCCGGATACAGATGATCGGGATAACCATCCCCGTGATAATACAGCCGACAACCGTGTAAAAGGCGATCCCCACCGGCTCCGGGTGCTCAAGCAGGTGGTTGTTGCCGGCAAGAAGGAAGATCTCGAGAAGCCACGCAAGGTAAACAAGGAACGGAATGACCAGCAGCCGTAGTGCGGAAGACCATGGATTTAAGGCTGTGTCAGAGGAGGACGTACTCAATCTGCTCACCGTAGTGCCGTTCTTATCGGGCGCCGGGTTTTCAGGACGAACCGGTTCCGGGACAGGCGGGCTTTACAGATCATGATTCGCCCCGGGGGCTGATAAGGAGCGCGGGAGCAATTCAGGTCCTGTTTTTTTGCAGCTCCCGGACCGCCTGCCGGCGCTCCCCGGCATTCATCTTCCCTGCACCCGTTTTTCCTTCAAATACCGGGGAGGTCTTCTGGTAAAAGGTTCCCAATGCAATGGGTGCGTCGCTGTTGTAGTCCCATTCCCGTGCCTTTGCACAGGCTGCCTCAAAAGCCGTACGGTCGTGTCCTTTCAGATCGTACACTCGCGGCGTATAATAATCGGCAGCAGGGAAAAAGGTCGCACAGATCTGGAGCACGTCGATAAACGCGAAACCCCTGTGGCCGATGCCCTCCCGGATCAGCGTATGCAGCAGGTCCATCTTCTTCGAATATCCCCGAGCGACATAGGTTGCACCGCTCGCGAGCATCAGTTCAACGGGATTAAGAGGATCCTCGCGGGTACCGGACGGCGTTGACTTCCCCTTAAATCCGCGGGGGGATGTCGGCGTATACTGCCCGGTTGTCAGGCCGTACACACGGTTGTTATGGACAATGACCGTGAGATCGATGTTCCGTTTCGCAGCAAAGATAAGGTGGTCGAGCCCTTCGGCATAACAGTCGCCATCACCGGCACAGCATATCACGGTAAGGTCAGGATTGGCGAGCTTGATACCGGTCGCGACCGGTAATGTCCTGCCATGGATGGAATAGAACGAATTGATATTGAGGTAATCTGCGATCTTTGCGTGGCAGCCGATACCCGCGACCAGGACGACATTATCAAGGGACTGCCCTCCCTTCTCGATATCAGCCAGCACATTCTTCAGCGTGTGCTGGATAGAGAAGTTCCCGCAGCCCGGACACCACGTATTCTGGGCATCCGTTATCAGCTGACGTCCGGTCATGGGAGCACCTCCCGGATCTTTTCTCCGAGGAGTTCCGGCGTAAAGGGGCGCCCGTCGTGCCGGAGGATCTTTTCATGGCAGGTAATCCCGTGCAGTCCGGCAAGAGTGGCCAGCTGGGCCGTTGCGTTCTCTTCGACCGCAATTACCTTGCTGGTACCCTCCAGTGCTTTTTTAAGGGAATCTGCCGGGAACGGCGAAAGTACCACGGGCCGGACGACCCGCAGGCCCAGCTGGCCGGCAACTTCCCCGCATACCCCGGCAGTCGACCCCCAGCAGAGGAGGGCTGCCGGTCCATTGGGGCTGCCGGAAGTAATCACCTGCTGGTACGGGGTCATAGCCTCCTTAAGTCCCTCCCACTTACGGAAGCGTTTTTTTGTCATCAGGTCCACCATGTCCGCTTCCTCGGTCGTAATCCCGGCTTCATCATGGGCATACCCGTTTACTTTGATAACCGCATCGCCAGCTCCGGGAAACGCGAGCGGAGAAATACCGGAAGGTGTATCAGAATAACGACGGTAGGGAGTGGTCTTGTCCACCGCAGGAGGGATGACCTGCGGGATTTCAGAAACCCGGGAAAGGTCGGTACTATAGGTACCTTCGGAGAAGGTTTTATCGGAAAGAATGAAAGCAGGGATCTGGAATTCCCAGGCAATATTCATGGCTGCCGCTGACCAGTACAGGGCTTCTTCCGTGGTTCCCGGTGCAACGATGAACCGGGGGAACTCTCCCTGCCCGGCATGCAGCACGAATAAAAGATCGGACTGGCCGGTATAGGTCGGGAGACCGGTGGACGGGCCGGTCCTCTGGGACACCAGGAGCACGATCGGAATTTCTGCCATACCGGCGAGGGAGAGTCCCTCGGTCATGAGACAGAACCCTCCTCCCGATGTTCCGACCGCTGCTTTTTTTCCCGCGTACGCAAAGCCAAGCGCTGTCAGGATAACGGCTATCTCGTTCTCCGGGTGCACCACCGTGATACCCAGCTGCTCCTGCTCTTCTGCCAGGAAATGGAGGAGGCTTGACGAGGGGGTCATGGGATACGAGACATAGGCCTCAAGACCGCCGTTGATCATGCCAAGGCCAATGGCCTCGTTGCCGGTCAAGAGGGGAACAGGCTGGTTGCTGCAGGGAGGGACCGGGTGAACACTGGCCAGCTGGTCATATGCCCGGCGGGCGACCCGGAGGTTCAGGTCGGTCCCTTTCGGGATATGGGAAGAGAACACCTCCTCCAGGGTCTTCCACGGAATGCCGGCTACCCGGGCAAACCCGCCGATAATTGCAGAATTTCCCATTATCTCCGGAGCATGTTCCGCAGCAAGGATTTCCTTGACGGAAATACCCTCTCCCGTTGTTTTCACCAGATCTTTATTGTAGATAATTACCGTGTCCGTCTTTTGTGCACCCTTGTGCCGGTCCACGGTCTCCTGGTTCAGCGCCAGGAGAAAATCCACCTGGGTTCCGCAGGTACCGGTTGCAGTCTCCCTGCCCCGGATAATCGCGAAATTATGCCCCCCGCGGATGAGGGATGGGTAATCGAAATACAGGTAAATCCGGTATCCGAGATGGTTGAGCAGCTGGGCTACCATTGCTCCCGCACTGTTGATCCCGTCTCCCGCTTTTCCGCCAATCAGAACCGAGACCTCGTTCATACAGGTTCCTCGCATGTTCTGGTGCTGCAGGGATCGGTATATAGGTTGGCATAGAACCGAACCTGAACATCTTCCGCCGGAGGAAAGAGGGCCTGTGCCGCCGGTCGGGTTTATAAAGGGGGTTATATTGATATAGAGAGGAGTCTTTTATCTTTTTTAACAGAGTCGGATATCGTTTCCTACCACATCTCCGCGTGAGCGGGATGGGGGGACTATTGCGGTTCCTGAATACAGAAGATAACATACCATACAGGAGAACTGGAGGGGGAGTCACTGAACACGAACGGCCTGATGTCAGATAAAAAAGCATATTCAGTCCATACCACGAGCGGGATGGACATGGATGGCCTGATCAAGGCCATACGCCATACCAATCTCGGGATCCGCTGGAGAGCAGCGCTTGCACTCGGGGATATCGGTCAGCCGGCCATAAAACCCCTGATCCGGGCACTTAAGGAAACGGACCAGGACGTGCGGTGGCTTGCCGGGCTGGCACTCGGGAGGATCGGCGAGGCAGCGATCCCCCAGCTGATCCGGGCACTCTCGGAGCAGGACCATGATGTGCGGTGGCATGCTACCCGTGTGCTTGCCCATATAGGCGAACCGTCAATTCCGCACCTGATCGCCGCATTGCGGGAAGAGGACAGCGATGTCCAGTGGCGGAGTGCCTTTGCACTCTCACTGATTGGAGAGCCGGCGGTAGAGCCCCTCATCCTTGCCCTGAAAGACAAGGTCTGGTGGGTACGGGTCAGGGCGATCTGGGCGCTCGGGGAGATCCGCGACCGGCGGGCCGTTGAGCCGCTGATCCAGTCAGTAAACGACCAGGACTGGTACGTCCGCTGGAGCGCTGCGGATGCCCTCGGCAAGATTGGTGACAAGCGTGCAGCAATGTGTCTTGGGAAGGCGTTAAAAGAGTCGGACTCGTTTGTCCAGGTTCCGTCCATCTGGGCCCTTGGCAAACTCGGTAGCGAAGCCCCGGTGGACTCCCTTATCCAGTCTCTCAAAA
>Ga0326726_10003346_pt1 | contig 14716 bp, 13 predicted proteins | sample MHFenrmetagenome_2_FD_207603 | JGI IMG/M metagenome (GOLD analysis project Ga0326726, IMG submission 207603) | Lab enriched peat soil microbial communities from Michigan Hollow, Ithaca, NY, United States - MHF15MN | ecosystem: Environmental > Terrestrial > Soil > Wetlands > Peat | place: USA...
GCGCCGGCGCGGCGGTAGCCGAGGGTGTTGCTGCGGATGCTGGCGGCTGCACGACGCCTTGCGTCGGCGCCGCGGGCCGAGCAGCGGGCGCGCTCGGTTGCGCGGCGACGGGCGCGGGTTGCGCGACGGCGACACTTTGGGCGACACGCGTTGCGGCCGCCGCCTCGCGCGCTGGCTCGGCCGAGGTCGGCCGCGCTTGCGCCGGCGCGATCCCGAACATCTGTGCTACCTCGCGCAGGAGCTGCGCGGTCACGGCCGAGTCCTTGCGCGTTGCCGCGAGCGTGAGCGCGGTCTCGGCGACGTTGTTCACGAGCCGCGGAACGCCGCCCGTGATTTCGTGCAGCGTCACGAGCGCGTCGCGTGCGAACAGCTTGTCGAGCGCGCCGCCGGCGGCCTTCGCGTGGTGGTCGAGATAGGCCCGCAGCTCGTCGGGAGTGAGAGGCTCGAGGCGCTGTAGCAGCCGGATCCGCTGGCACATCGACGCGAGCGTCGGCGCCCTCAGCATGTCGAGCAGCGCGGGCTGCCCGAGCAGCACGAGATTGGCGCCGAGCGAGCCGTTCGGATCGGCGGCGGTGAGCGAATCGAGCGCGCGGAGCAGGTCGGCGCCGAGGTCCTCGGCGCGCTCCGCGATCACGTAGACCCGCGATGACGTCGCGCTCATCTCGTTCAAGAATTGGCGCCACATCTGCATCCGCTCGACGCGGCCGACGCGATGCGCGTTGAATCCGAACTCCGCCAGCAATAGCTCGAGCAGCTCGGCCGCGTTCGCCGGGGCGACCGTGATCCAGCCCAACGCGAGCTTCGGGCTCGTCGTGCGGAGAACGGTCGACATGAGCGCGGTCTTGCCGACGCCCGCGGGGCCCGTGAGCACGACGGCGCTGTCGGACGTCGTGAGCGCGAGCTTGATGCTCGCCGCGAGCTGCTGGTGCCTCGGCGCGAGGAATACCGAGGACTCCTCCGCTATCCCCGCCTGGAATAGCGGCTTTTTCAGCCCGAAGTGTGCTTCGTACATGAGCGCCGCCCTTTGCGCCGATCGGAGTGATTTGCCCGGTAGTTTGGGGAGGCGGACCCGGGGGTTTCCCTAACCTAGGTCACAACTTATGCAAAAAGACGTCCCGCCACCCGGCGCGCCATTGGGCTCGGCGCCGTCCGGCCAAGGTCGGGCCGGCGCAGCCACCCCGGGGCGGGTCAGCCGCCGGCGGCCGGCGTCCCGAGCGGCACGGTCCAGGGGTCGTAGGAGAAGAGCCAGGCGTTGCGCTCCCTCGCGAGGTCGCGGCCCTCGAAGCCGCGGCGCAGATCCTCTTCCGTACGCTGGTGGAAGAGCTTGCCCATCTCGTTCGAGCCGATCTGCACGCGCGCCGTGCGCTCGTAACGGCTCCGCTGATAGAGATCGAGCGCCGCGCCGATGGAGCTCTCCTGCTCGAGCGCGCGCGCGATGATCGCGCCGTCCTCGATAGCCATCGCCGCGCCCTGCGCCATGAACGGCAGCGTCGGATGCGCCGCGTCCCCGAGCAGCGTGGCGCGCGCGGTGCTCCAGCCCGTCACGGGCGGCCGGTTGTACATAGCCCAGCGGTAGCAGTTGTCCTTGTCCATCGCGTCGATCAGCATCTGGACTTTCGGATGCCACGGCGCGAAGTCCGTTTTGAGCCGAGCCCACGGCGCTTTTACGGTCCACGATTCGTCGAGCCACGTGTCGTCCTCGACGAGGCCGACGAAGTTCAAGAGCTCGCCGCGGCGGATGTAGTACACGATCACGTGCGCGTTCGGTCCCATCCAGTTCGTCGACACGCGCTCCATGTAGTCGGGCGGCAGTCGCGAGCTCGGCACCGTCGCGCGCCACGAGACGTAGTTCGTGAACTCGGCCTTCGTCGCGCCGAGGATCTGCGCGCGAATCGCCGACTTGATCCCGTCGGCACCGATTAGCAAGTCGCCGCTTGCCGTAGCGCCGTTCGTGAACTTCACGGTGACCGCGTCTCGCGTCTCGGTATAGCGCTCAGCCGCCGCGCGCAGCACGACCGCGTCCGGATCGAGCTCGCGCACTTTCGCCGCGAGCACCGCATGCAAGTCGGCGCGATGGAGGTGGTAATACTTCGCGCCGTGGCTTCGCTCGTGCGCGGCGCCGAGCGGAATCTCGTGGAGCAGCTCGCCCGTGCTGTAGACGCGAAACTGCTGCGCGGCCGGTATGACGGCGACCCTCGTCAGCGCGTCCTCGAGACCGAGGCCGTGCAGCACGCGCGACGCGTTCGCGCTGATCTGGATCCCCGCGCCGATCTCGCCGAGCGCCGGCGCTTGCTCATACACGCGCACGCGATGGCCGCGGTCGAGCAGCACGGCCGCCGCGGTGAGGCCCCCGATTCCGGCGCCGATGATGATCACGTTCTTCGACATGGCCGCGTAGCTTAGCGCTTCGGGCTCGAGAGGCTAGAATGCCGCGATTAGGCAAACGGCTAGCCCCGCGTTGAACCACTGACGATGGCAGTTCGCACGATCTTGCGGCTCGGCGATCCGCGGCTCCGCGAGGTCGCGGCTCCGGTCACCGAGTTCGATACGCCCGAGATCCACGAGCTCGTGCGCGATCTGCTCGAGACGATGGAGGCGGCCGAGGGCGCAGGGCTCGCGGCCGTGCAAATCGGCGTGCCGAAGCGCGTCGTGATCTTCGGCGTCGACTACAGCCCGCGCTATCCGAAGGCGGACCCGGTGCCATTCACGGTGCTCGTGAACCCCGAGATCACGCCGCTCGGCGACGAGCGCGAGGCGGGCTGGGAAGGGTGCCTCAGCGTGCCCGGGATGCGCGGCCTCGTGTCGCGGCCTGCGCGGATCCGTTATCGCGGCCGCGACCAATTCGGCCGGCCCATCGATCGCACCGTCGACGGCTTCCACGCGCGCGTCGTGCAGCACGAGTGCGACCACCTCGACGGGATTCTCTATCCGCAAAGGATCGAGGACATGCGCTCGTTCGGGTTCACCGAGGAGCTCGTGGCGAGCGGCGTGCTGCCGTGGGCGCAGCAGTTCGAGACGCCGCCGGAGGAGTCCGCGGTTTCGGAAGGTTGAGCGCGACGGGCATGCGGGCTAGCGGCCGGCGTCGTATCATACCGGGGCTCCGCCGGTGATCTCCGCGGGGCGTGCTCGATTAGAGTGGGGGGAGAAAGAACGCATGACGAGCCGCAGAACGTTTCTGCAGATTGGCATCGCCGCATCGGCGTGGCCGCTCGCGACACAAGCCGCGCGCGCGGCGGCACTCGGCGGGCCCGCGCCCGCGCCCTCGCTGCCTCTTTATAAGGTCGTGTACGACATGCGCTTCGCGGCGAGCGTCGCTTTCGGCCGGCGCGCCGCGAGCCTCGGCGAGCAAGTGCACGCGATTCAAGGCGACATGACGAGGCTCTGGTACGACGACATCTATCACCGTTGGAAGCAGTCGCCGGTCGCGATCGCGGGTCTCACGGCCCAGGGTCCACTTTTTTGCTTCGAGCGGCTCGCGTGGGACCAAGGGCTGCGCGTCGTGTTCCGCGCCGAGCACGGCGCGGCCGAGCACGCGCTGTCCGGCCCCGAAACCCTGCTGATCGAGGCGCGCGACGCGCTCGCAAGCGCCGACTGGGCCGCCGAGATGGCGACCGTCGTTACGCGCTGCCCGAGCGGGCGGGCCGAGATCGGCTCCGCCGCGGTCGCCTGCGCGCGCGGAACCGCCGGCTCGCCGGCCGACGAGCCGCTGTACTCCTGGGTGATTGCACCCGCGGTTCGGGCCTAGCGCGCCCGATGCCTGCGGTTCGCGCCGCGCTCGTCGTCCTCGCGTCTACGCTCGTGATGCCGGCGCGCGCGCAGGACGCCGCGGTCGTCGACCACGGCCGCCAAGTGTTCGCCTACTGGTGCGCGCCGTGTCACGCAGCGGGCCCGAAGCACCCGGGCACTCAAGCGCTCGAGGCCCTCTACAAGGGCAGCAAGCCGGCGCCGCTCGAGCAGCGCACGGATCTCGTGCCGACGATCACGCAGACGATCGTCCGAACCGGCGTCTCGGTGATGCCTCCGTACCGCAAGACGGAGATCAGCGACGCGGATCTCACGGCGCTCGCCGCCTATCTCGCACCGCGCGCGCACTGATCGGCGCACACGACCACACGTTTCCGCTCGGGGGATCCTCATGACATCGCATGAGCTTGTCCGCGCCGCGTTGCTCGCGAGCGCTATCTCGATCGCTACCGGCGTCGCCGCGCAGAAGCCGCCCGCGGCACCGCCCGGCGCGGCGGCATATCAAAATACTTGTTCCGTGTGCCACGACGCGGGCGTGCCGCGCGCCCCGACGCGAGCCGCGTTTGCCGCGATGGCGCCCGAGCAGATCCTGCTCGCGCTCGAGAACGGCTCGATGATCACGATGGCGATCACGCTATCGAGCGACGACCGTCGTGCGGTCGCGGAGTACCTCTCCGGCAAGCCGCTCACGACGCGGATAGAGATGAATCCCTCGCCGGCGGCGATGTGCGCGGAGCGGAACGCGCGCGTCGATTTCGGCAGCCCGGCATGGCAGGGCTGGGGCGTGACGCCGGGCAACGCTCGCTTTCAGAGCGACGCCGCGGCCGGGCTCACGGCCGCGCAGCTACCGCGGCTCGCCGTCAGGTGGGCATTCGGCTTGCCCGGTGACAACAGGGTCTACGGCGCGCCGACGATCGCGGGCGGGCGCGTGTACTTCGGCAGCCAGGCCGGCAAGGTCTACTCGCTCGACGCGCGAACCGGATGCGTGCATTGGTACTTCGATGCCGGCGCCGGCGTGCGCGCGGCGATAGCGTTGACCGAGATCGGCGCCGGCGCGACGGCGCGACGCGTCGCGATCGTCGCGGACCAGCGCGCCGTCGTGCGCGCGCTCGACGCGGCGGCCGGCACGGTCGTCTGGGAGACGCGTGTCGACGACTTCGTGAGCGCGCGCATCACCGGCTCTCCGGCGCTCTATCGAGGCCGTTTGTATGTGCCCGTCGCGTCGAACGAGGAGGCGCAAGGCGCGGTGGCCGCTTACGAGTGCTGCAGGTTCCGCGGCAGCCTGGTCGCTCTCGACGTTGCGACCGGCAAGCAAGTTTGGAAGACCTATACCGTCGGCGAGCCGAAGCCGACGAAGAAAAACGCGGTTGGCACTCAGCTGTACGGGCCGTCGGGCGTGCCGATCTGGTCGAGCCCCGCGATCGATCCGCAGCGCAACGCGGTCTACGCAACGACGGGTAACAACTACACCGATCCGCCGAGCGAGCGCAGCGATGCGTTCGTCGCGTTCGACCTCGACACCGGCAAAGTGCTCTGGGCTCGGCAGACTACGGCGAAGGACGCGTACGTCGCGGCGTGCCGGATGGTCGATAAGACCAACTGCGCCGACTCGAACGGCCCCGACTTCGACTTCGGCGCGTCGCCGATCCTCGCCGATCTCGGCGGCGGCAAGCGCGCGCTGCTCGCGGGCCAGAAGTCGGGCGTGGTCTATGCGCTCGACCCGGATCGTGGCGGCGAGATGCTCTGGCAGCAGCGCGTCGGACAAGGTGGCTCGATGGGCGGCGTGCAGTGGGGTTCCGCGGCGGATGGCGGCAACGTCTACGTCGCGGTGTCCGATGTTCACCGAATCCCCGTCCCTAACGCCTGGGCGACGGACGCGGACCCGAAGCAAGGCGGCGGGATGTTCGCGCTCAAGTTGCGCGACGGCGAGCGGGTTTGGCACACACCGCCCGTCGAATGCGGCGACCGCCCGCGCTGTAGCCCCGCGCAGCCAGGCGCGGTCAGCGGAATCCCGGGCGCCGTGCTGTCGGGGTCGATGGATGGCCACCTCCGCGGCTACTCGACGGTGGACGGCTCGGTGCTCTGGGACTTCGACACCGTCCGTTCCTACGACACGGTGAACGGCGTGCCGGGCCGCGGCGGCTCGCTCGACGGCGCGGGTCCCGCTATCGCGGGAGGCCTCGTGATCGTGAACTCGGGCTATCCGCACGGCGGCGGCATGCCGGGCAACGTCGTGCTCGCGCTGAGCGTCGATGGAAAGTAGTTTATGAAGAATAGTCTGTAACGACATGGCAGACCTACAGATTGGAGGCGTGCCCGAGCACTTTAATCTGCCCTGGCTGCGGCTCGCGGAATCCGGAGCGCTCGACGATCTCGGCGTCGTCTGGCGCGACGTCCCCGAAGGCTCGGGCGCGATGGCCGCCGCGCTGCGTGCGGGCGAGCTCGACGCCGCGATGCTGTTGACCGAGGGCGCGGTCGTGGGCGCAGCTCAAGGCGGCTTCAAGATCGTGAGCCTGTATACGGCGTCCCCGTTGATCTGGGGGATACACGTGCCCGCGGGCTCCGATCTTCGGACCGTCGAGGACGTCCACGGCCGCCGCTATGCGATCAGCCGGCGCGGCTCGGGGTCGCACTTGATGTCGTTCGTGCACGCGCGCGAGCAGGGCTGGTCGACGGCCGATCTCGACTTCGTCATCGTCGGCACGCTCCAAGGCGCGATCGACGCTTTCGCGAGCGGGAAGGCCGACGTGTTCTTCTGGGAAAAATTCATGACGAAGCCGCTCGTCGACTCGGGCCGGTTCAGGCGCGTCGGCGAGTTCGTCGCGCCGTGGCCCGCGTTCGTCGTCTGCGCTTCGAACGCCGCGCTCGCGCAGCGCAAGCCGATCGGCGCGGCGCTGAGCCGGGTGCTCGACGCGGCCGCGGAGCTCGCGGCGAGCCCGGGCGCGGCCGCCGCGATCGCAAGACGTTATGGGCTCGAGTCCGGCGACGCGCGCGCGTGGCTCGCGTCGACACGTTGGGCGCCGCGCACCGGGATCGGCGTCGAGCATCTCGCGCCGGCCGTGGCGCAGCTCGCCGCTCTCGGCCTGATCGGCGCCGATGTGGTACCACAGAACTTGACCGCGCCGCTCGCATGAACGCTCACAAGTCCGCGTCGGCGCTCGAATTGAGACTAAAGCTGCCGAGGAGTCGAGCATGAAGAGAATCGAAGCGGTCTGCGTGGCGCTCGCCGCATTCGCGATGGCCGGTCCCGGCGCCGCGCAGTCGAACCTCGCGGGCGTGTGGAACATGACCGTGACCGAGGACTGGCCGGACCGGTTGCCGGGCCCCGAGCTCGGCGACTACGCGGGCTTGCCGCTGAACGCGAACGACCGCATGCGCGCGCAGAGCTGGAGCGCGTCGATCTTGTCGTTGCCCGACTACCAGTGCCGGGTGCATCCGTCGGACTATGCGAACAGCTTTCTAGACATCCGGGTCTGGTACGACATCGACACCACGACGCAGCAGCTCAACGCCATTCACATTCAGCACTTCGCCTGGAACACGGTGCGCACGATCTGGATGGACGGACGACCGCATCCCCCCGATTTCGCCGAGCACACGTCGATGGGGTTCTCGACCGGGGAATGGGTCGGCAACAACCTCAAGATAACGACGACGCATCTGAAGGAAGGCTGGCTCCGCCGCAACGGCGTCGCGCGCAGCGACGCCGCGACGGTGACCGAGTACTTTGTACGGCACGGCAACCATCTCACCTGGAACGTCTTCGTCCAGGATCCGAAGTATCTCGAAGAGCCGTTCTTCAGAAACCGCGACTACACGCTCGGTGAGACCGGCGCGATCGGCGCGTATCCCTGCGAGAGCGTTCAGGAAGTCGTGCTGCCCGAGGCGTACTTCCCGCACTACCTGCCGGGACAGAACAAGTTCCTCGTCGAGTACTCGCAGAAGCATCACATTCCGTTCGAAGCCGCGATGGGCGGCGCGGCCACGATGTACCCCGAGTACCGCAAGAAGCTCGCCACGCTGCCGCAGCCGTAAGGGAACGGAGTCGACGATGAAGAGACAAGCACGTGGCACGCTCGCGGCGATCTTGCTCGCCGCGTGCGCTGCGGCCGCGCACGCGCAACAGCAGAACTTCGACGCGGTCGAGATCCGCTCGCTCCAAGTTCGCGACGACATCTACATGATCGTCGGCGCGGGTGGCAACATCACGATGCAGGTCGGTGTGGACGGCATATTGCTCGTCGACACGCAGTACGCGCCGTTGTCCAACAAGATCCTCACGGCGATCCGCAAGATCTCCGACAAGCCAATCCACTACGTCATCGACACGCATCATCACGGCGATCACACCGGCGGCAACGCGAACCTGCGCGCCGCGGGCAGCACCTTGACGGGCGGCAACATGCTCGGCGCGATCCGAGACTCCGGCGTCGGCGCGGCGATCATCGCGCACGAGAACGTGCTGAATCACCTGAGCACCGCGAAAGGCGACCAAGCGACGCCGTCGGCGGGCTGGCCGACCGACACGTACTTCGGCAACAAGAAAGAGATGTACTTCAACGGCGAGGGCATCGAGATCCTGCACATGCCCGCGGCGCATACGGACGGCGACAGCATCGTGTTCTTCCGCCGCTCCGATCTGATCTCCTCGGGCGACGTGTTCGTCACGACGAGCTACCCCGTGATCGATCTCGCCGCCGGCGGCAGCTACCTCGGGATCGTTAACGCGCTCGAGCGGCTCGTCGACATCATCATCCCGGTTTATGGCCAGGACGGCGGGACGCTCGTGATTCCGGGGCACGGCCGGCTGTCGAATCTTGGCGACGTGCTGAACTTCCGCGAAATGGTGCTCGTGGTGCGCGACCGGTTGCAGTCGATGATCAAATCCGGGATGACGTTGGAGCAAGTCAAGGCCGCGAAGCCGACGTTCGACTACGACCCGGTCTACGGCGCGACAACCGGCTTTTGGACGACCGACAAGTTCGTCGAGGCCGCCTACAAAAGTCTCAGCGCGCCGGCCGAGGAGCCGAAGAAATGAGCAGCCTCCATCGTTGCCTCGCCGTCCTCGTCGCCGTCGCGTTCGCGTCGTTCGCCGCTGCGCAGCCGCGCGGTCCCGCGCAGCCGCCGCGCGCGCCGAAACAAGCGGCGCCGATCGATCTGACCGGTCAATGGGTCTCGATCGTGACGGAGGACTGGCGGTTCCGGATGGTCACGCCGGCCAAGGGCGATTACCCCGGCGTCCAACTCACGCCGGCGGGCAAGGCGATCGCAGACAATTGGGACCCGGCCAAGGACGAGAGCGCGGGGAACCAATGCAAGTCGTACGGCGCCGCAGCGATCATGCGTGTGCCGGGCCGGCTCCGGATCGGCTGGCAGGACGATCAGACGCTCAAGATCGAGACGGACGCGGGCGAGCAGACGCGACTGCTTCATTTTGGACCCGTGCCCGATTCCGCGGAGCCGACTTGGGCTGGCGTATCGCGCGCCGAGTGGGTCCCGCACGGCGGCGCGTTCGGCCAGCCCGTGACCAACGGCAGCCTGAAAGTCGTGACCACGAAGATGAAGGAAGGGTACTTGCGCAGGAACGGCGTGCCGTACAGCGCGAGCACGGTTCTCACCGAGTACTACGACATCCTCGCCGAGCCCGACGGCTCGCAGTGGCTCGTCGTGAAGGCGATTGTCGAAGACCCTGCCTATCTTACGAGCGCGTGGATCACGAGCTCGAACTTCCGCAAGCAAAAGGACCGCAGCGGCTGGGATCCCTCGCCGTGCACCTCGCGCTGAAGGGGCGTCGTGCGTCGGCCTCCGTTAGACTCCGCGTGACGTTCTTGAGTCGAGGCGGGGCTTCTCGTCATGAGCGAACTCTTCGATATGCAGCGCGTCGCCGAGCTCGGTGATGCGATCCTCCGATGGCTCGCGGCGAACGTGTTCGTGCTCAACAACGCCGCGCAGCTCGCAATCGTTCTCGTCGCGCTCGGCATCGCGGTCTTGGCCGCGCGTTGGGTGCCGAAGTCGCTGCCGCCGCACGTCCAACCGCCTCTCGCGACGCTGCTGAACGCGCTGCGGCCGCTCGCTCCGGCGCTGATCTGGCTCGTGTTGACGTGGCTCGCGCTGCTCGTCACGAGAGTGGCGCATCGGCCGAGTCACCTGATCGACATCGCGGTCAGCTTGCTGACCGCATGGGTCTTGATTCGCATTCTCTCGTTGGCGGCGCCGAGCGCTCGCTGGGCGAGGCTGATGACCTGGGCCGTATGGTCCGTCGCCGCGCTCAGCATCTTAGGTCTGCTCGCGCCGACGACCGCGATGCTCGACGCCGTGGCGCTCGAGACGCCGCGGTTGCGGGTCTCGGTCTATTCCGTCATCAAGTCGGCGCTCGTGCTTGCCGTGCTGCTGACGCTCGCGAGCTCCGTCACGCGGGCTCTCGGCGCGCGGATCCGCACGAGCCGCACGCTGTCGGCGTCGGCGCAGGTCTTGTTCACGAAATCGGTCCGCGCGACGCTGGTTGCAATCGCCGTGGTCATCGGCGTGCACACCCTCGGGATCGATCTCACAGCCATCGCCGTCCTCGTCAGCGCGCTCGGCCTAGGCGCCGGGTTCGGCCTGCAGAAGGTCATCAGCAACATCGTGAGCGGCGTCGTGCTGCTGCTCGACCAGTCGATCCGGCCGGGCGACGTGATCTCGGTATCGGGGACGTACGGTTGGGTCACGGCGCTCGGCGGCCGCTACGTGTCGGTCGTGACGCGCGACGGCGTCGAGCATCTGATCCCCAACGAGACGCTGATCTCCGAGCGCGTCGAGAACTGGACGCACACGAACAGCCACACGCGGCTCAAGATCCCGGTGCGCGTCGCGTACGACACCGACGTGCATCGGGCGATCGACATCTGCGTCGAGGCGGCTTGTGGGACCGAGCGCGTGCTCGCCGAGCCCGACTGCCGATGTCTGCTCGTCGGCTTCGGCGAAAACGGCCTCGAGCTCGAGGTCCGGATTTGGATCGGCGACGCGCACAACGGCGTCCAGAACGTGAAGAGCGCGGTGCTACTGCGGATCTGGGACCGCTTTCGCGAGGCCGGCATTCGCGTGCCGTTCCCGCAGCGCGACGTCACGGTCCGCGGCGCGACCGATTTGCCGCCGCCGCCACCGCGTAGCGACGCGGGCTTCCCGTAAAAAAAACGGTCCGAGCCACCAGGCCCGGACCGTCCTAGAGAGAGCGCTCGGCGTCGGTTACTTGATCGCGAAGCCGTTGCGCGGATCGAAGTCCTTGCCGTCGCCGCGCGTGGCTTTGATCCACGAAGCCGCCGGCCGCCCGTCGCGCATCGGGTGTCCCGTGATCGTGAGCGCGGTGCCGGGCATGAAGTCGCTCTTGCGGATACCGGCACGCGTGAGCGTGCTAGGGCCTTCCGCCTCGAAGCCCCAGGTCGTGACGGTGCCGTCGTCGTTCTTGACGTCGACGAGGAGCCACGAATGCGGGTTGGTGTACTGGAATTCTTTCACCGTTCCCTTGACCGTGATCTCTTTGTTCTCGTCGAACATCACGGCGGAGTGGTGAGCGAAGGTGGGTGCCGAGATCAGCACCATGGCGCCGAAGAGGCAACCCAGGACTTTCTTCATTGCGATCTCCTTACTATTCTCTAGGCCTTACTTTTTCTCGGCCTTGTCGGTGAAAGTGAAGTGCGCGAAGTCCGAGGAGCCTTGCTCGGTCTTCGTGACGGTGTTGTTTTGGTTTTCGCCGCAGTCCCAGTAGCGGATCCGCAGGCTGTTGTCGGCGTTCGAAAGCTTCTTGTAGATCTGCTTCGTGTACCAAGGCTCGACGAGCGCCGGCGGGTCGTACGACCAAATGTCGACGCTCATGGTGTCGGCAGCCGTCTTGTGCCAGATCTCGACGGTCTCGACCTGCTCCGTGTAATACGGCTGGATCCGCTGGTACTGTCCCGCCCGCATCTGCGCCGTGTGGATCACGAGCTTGTCGCCGTCCCAGAAGCCGATCGAGTCGCCTTCCCACAGCGGGTACGCGTCGGCGGCGCTCGGGTGGTCGCGTCCGTCGGTGTAGACGCGGCGCATCTCGTTCTGCATCTCGTTGACGAGATAGGTTTCCTGCGGCGTCACGACCCATTCGCGCAGGAACGGCTCGACCATCCAGCGCGGCATGCCGGCCGGCTCGCAGTTGCTCAGCGGATCGAACTCGATGCCTTTGTTGATTGCGTCGAGCTTCTCGCGCAAGCGCTTCTCGAACGGCGGCGTGAGATTCGCCGTCGGCATCGACGTCGTCGACGTCTGGTCGGGATCCCAGAAGAACGGGTTCGCCTCACGCGTCCAGACGCCCGTCCAATCGGGAACCGTTTTCCAGGTCAACGGCTGGCCGCCGTTGGCCTTCTGCTTGAGGTACTTGTAGAGCCCGGCGGCGGTCTTCTGATCGATGCCGAGCTGGATCATCTTTTGTTTTTCGGGCGCCGGCGCCGGCGCCGCGGCGGGTTGGGCGGCCGCCGTCCCGGCGACCGCGACCAGCGCGGCGAGGATCGCGACACGCATGCGATAGGTCATCCAAATTTCTCCATCTGTACGCACCCGCAGTTTGCCCGGTGCCGAGCCCGAAACCGGTCGGCGACTGGCCCTGAAAGTGCGACTTCCTTAGACCGATATTCTATCGCACGAATCCCGCGGAGCCGCCAATCGAGGCCCGCGAGGCGGTTTTGTCGCTTCTTGGAGAGTGGAAGCCGCGAGGCCGGGCCGCTTTCTTGATCGTTTCCAGGGCGGCCAGTCGGGGTTGCCCCGATCGGGCGCTGAGGCGGATCCGGCGCCGCGGCTCAGCTCGTCATCCGGACGCGGTTGCGACCCGCCGACTTCGCTTGGAGCAGGGCTTGGTCGGCCCGCTCGAGCAGCGCATCGACCGGCGCGTCGTCCTTCGGCAGCCGGACCGTGTAGCCGACGCTCACGCTCATCGACAGGGTGCCGTCGCGGGTCGGCACGGGCGTGTCGGTGACCGCGCGGCGGATGCGTTCGGCGATGTGGCCGGCCGTCGGCGCGTCGGTATCGCTCATCAGGATCAGGAACTCGTCCCCGCCGATGCGGCAGACGATGTCGTTGTTGCGCACGGCACCGATCAGGCGGCTCGCCACCTTGCGCAGCACCTCGTCGCCGATCTGGTGACCGTAGCTGTCGTTGATGCGTTTGAAGTTGTCGAGGTCGAGCAGAGCGAGCGTCATCGGCGAGTTGCGGTGATCCGCGCCCTCGAACGCCGACTTGAGCAGCACGGAAGCCCCGCGCCGGTTCCAGAGCCGGGTCAGCGGGTCCATCATCGCTTCGCGCCGCGCGACGCTGAGCTTCGACGTGAGTGCGGAGTGAGCGTCGGTGATGTGATCGGACAAGAGCTCGCGCTGGCTCATCGCGGCGAGGTCGGCGATCGTTTGCCGGTCCGCGGCGGTGAACTCGTGCGGCTGAAGCGCGAACACGCAGAACGTGCCCGCGACGTTGTTGTGCTGGTCGACGAGCGGATAGCCCGCGTAGGCTCGAAAGCGAGGCGCGGAGACGACGATCGGGCTCTGTGCCGTCCGTTGGTCGTCGGCCAGGTTCGAAATGGTCAGTAGCCGATTCTCCTGGACCGTGAGCCGACAAATGCTGTGCGCTCGCGGCAGCTCGGCGATTCCCCATCCCGCTGCGGACTTGAACCACTGCTTCTCGTCGTTCAGCAGCGTGATTGCCGCCACCGGAACCTGCAACGCGCGACGCGCGACGCGCGTGATGCGCTCGAAGCGCTCCTCGAGCGGCGTGTAGAAGAGATCTTGCGAGTGGATGTTCGCGATCTTGAGCGTCGCGGTGCTCGCAATCGTCCGAGTGAGCTTGGTGTCCGTCAAAGCGCCTCTCCAGCCGTGTGGCCGGCAGGGGGATTACTGTAGCGTGAGGCGCCCGGCGCACCTGTGAGGGAGGTCTCGCTCCCGGGGCACGCCCCGACGCAACTGTGACGCCATTCAAGAACCGCGGGGGCCGTTCGTACTAGCCTAAGCCGATCAAGCACTTCGGCGCGTCCGCGCACCTCGCGCGGCGGCAGATAGACGATGCGACAAGCACAAGGCCGGCCCGATCCCGCGGAACAAGCGTCCGTCGAATGGTCGCTGCTCGAGGGGAGCGCGATCGTCGCGACGATCGTGTTGTCCCAGGATGGGCGCGTCGTGCGCTCGAACGCGCGGATGCGGGAGCTCCTCGCCGTCGGCGCCGCGGAGCGACTGAGCGGACGCGCGTTCGCCGAGTTTCTCGCTCAACCCGACGGATGGTCGCGCTGGATGGCGCAGCGCGCCGCGGACGCTGGCGCCGTGCTGCGGTTGCGCTCGGCAGGCGGTGCAGTCGTCACGCTGCGAGGCGACGTTCGCAAGACGTCGAACGGCGCGTTGTGCGGCGTGTTCGTGAACGCAAGCGACGAGGCGCAGGTGCGCGCGGCGGTCCAGCACAGCGCGCGAATGGAAGCGCTCGGCAGCCTCACGACGGGCATCGCGCACGACTTCAACAATTTGTTGACCGTGCTCGTGGGCAACCTCTACTTGGTCGCTGAAGAGCTTCGCGACCGGCCGAAGGTATTCGAAAAGATCAAATCAGCGCGCGACGCGAGCAAGCGCGGCGCCGACTTGATCAAGCAGCTCCTCGCTTTCGCGCGGCGCGAGTCGGTTGAGACGGCAGTGATCGACCCTTGCAAGGTCGTTAGCGACCTCGAGCCGCTGCTGCGTCGAGCGCTAGGCTCCAAGGTCGCGCTGCGCGTGGAGTTGCAGCCCGAGGCGGGCAAGGTTCGGGCGAGCACTGCGCAGCTCGAAAGTGTGATCGTGAATCTCACGATCAACGCGCGCGATGCGATCGAGAAGAAGGGCACCGTTACGATCTCCGTGCAACGCGCGCGTCTCACGCCGTCCGAGGCCGCGTTGCGTGGCCTCTCGAAACCCGGAGACTACGTGTCGGTACGTGTCGCCGACGATGGCAGCGGTATACC